>Ga0181530_10000796_pt1 | contig 40888 bp, 44 predicted proteins | sample PEATcosm2014_Bin_42_FD_119769 | JGI IMG/M metagenome (GOLD analysis project Ga0181530, IMG submission 119769) | Peatland microbial communities from MTU Mesocosm Facility, Houghton, MI, USA - PEATcosm2014_Bin10_60_metaG | ecosystem: Environmental > Terrestrial > Soil > Wetlands > Peat | place...
CGCGTCCATGCCGACGATCGTCGTGCCGTTGGCCGCGACGAACTCGTCGGGCGGGTAGGTGGCGTCCATGGCGGACACGACGGATCCCTTCGCCCTGATGCTCGCCGGCACCAGGGCCGCCACCGCCGGGTCCTTCGGCGGTGTCGGGATCACGACGGTGGCATGGTGGGTAATCGCCGGCGCGGCCAACGCCGTCCCGGTACCGGGGATCAACAGCGCGACCCCGCTGAACGCGACGGCGACGACCGCGATCCGAGACCTCCGCCAGTTGCGTGGTGACTCGTGGTTTCTCATTTGCACTTCCTCCCGCTCGGTTGCGTCGTCCCCCAAGCTCACGGAAAGCCCCGCGCAAGATTGCCCGAGGTTATAGCACCGTGCCTGGCTGTCGCCATACGGATGCTTGATCCTGGCCAGAGGCACCGGACTGCCACAAGGGCTGACGAGCAGGGCTGCGGCGCCATGCGGGGAGTCGCAGAGCTCCCGCCAACAGCGGGGGTGTGGGATGCGTTGTCCAGCGTGCGGGAGCGAGAACTCCGAGGCCAAGTGGTTCTGCGAGGACTGCGGCCACCCGTGGCTGCCCGTCTGTGCGGCGGCGGGCACAGCTCGGCCTTGGCAAGCGATTCTGCGGTGAGTGCGGGACCCCGGCCGCGGCCGCGGTCATGCCGGCTCCCCTCCTGGCGAGAGCGTGCGGGTCCTCCCACCTCCCCAAAGCGTCCCACCCGCGCCGACCGAGGTCCGTCATGTGTCGGTGCTCTTCTGCGATCTGATCGGCTTCACGACCTTTTCCGACAAGCGCGACGCCGAGGAGCTGCGAGAGTTCCTCTCGGGATACTTCGAGCTGGTACGCGCCATCGTCGTCCGTTACGGGGGCGTCGGGGAGAAGTTCATCGGCGACGCTGTCATGGCCTTGTGGGGCGCCCCGGTCGCCAAGGAGGACGAGGCCGAGCTCGCGGTACGCGCCGGGCTCGAGCTCGTCTCGGCCGTCGCCGGCTACCGCGCCGAGAGCGAGAACGCCGGGCTGCAAGTTCGCGTCCGGACCGTGACCGGTGGTGCCGCCACGACCGACACGCCCGAGGAGGGTCTCGTCATCGGGAAAGCGGCGGCCGGATTCAAAACTGTGGACGCCTTTCCCATGCTCGCCCGCGCACGCGCACTGCTCGAGAGTCAGGCTGTCGGGTAGGACCCGCGACGTCAGCCGGATCGGCGAGAACCGGCGGGCCGGCGGGCAACTCGCTCACCCTCGGCGGCCCGACCAAGCTTCGGGGTCAATCACGTCGCCTGACGCGCCGATACACATACAGTGACATCCGCACGCGCGACCGCACGCAGTAGCTCGGACGGGCACGTAGCGGTGCACTTATGTCCTGGCGAAGTGTTGTGAACGAAGCCGTCGAACGCCCGGAGGCGACCGAGGCCCTGCGCGAGAGCGAAGCCCGTCTGAATGCGCTCCTCTCCTCGCTCGACGATCTTGTGTTCGAGCTCGACGAGAACGGCACCTACCTCGAGATCTGGACCGCGAACGACGCTCTCCTCGCAGTGCCCCGGAACGCATTGCTCGGAAAGACCCACCGTGAGGCGCTCGGCGAGGAGATCGGTGCCAGTCTCGCCCGGGTCATCAGCCAGGTCCTCGAAACCGATCGCCCCCAGTTCTGGGAGTACTGTCTCGAGGTCCCGGCGGGCCTGCGGTGGTTCCAGGGCAGGGTCGCACCTATCGCCGGACCCGCAGGGGTCTCGCGCAAGCTATGCCTCCTCGTGCGGGACATCACCGAGCAGAAGGCGGCTGAGCGGGCCCGCGCCGAAGCCGAGGAGCAACTCCGCCATCAGGCCCTGTACGACGGGCTCACCGGCCTGCCGAATCGCCTGCTCTTTCATGAGCGGGTCAAGCACGCCCTGATAGGGGCGCGGCGCGACAACCACCAGCTCGCACTCTTGATGCTCGACCTCGACCGGTTCAAGGAGATCAACGACACACTTGGCCACGCGGCGGGGGACGAGGTGCTGAGGGAGGTGGCGTGGCGGTTGTCGAGCGTGACGAGAGGAAGCGACTCGATAGCGAGGCTTGGCGGAGACGAGTTCTCCATCCTGCTCTGCAACGCCTCGGAGTCTCATGCCGCTGCGGTCGTCTCACGGGTATCGAGCTGCCTCGAAAAGCCGATCATCGTCCAAGACCTGCCTCTTCGAGTCGACGTCAGCATCGGGCTGGCCGCCTTCCCGAGAGACGGAGCTGACGCGGACCTCCTGATACAGCACGCCGATGTCGCCATGTACGCCGCCAAGGCCGCGAATGGGGGCTTCGCGGTCTACGAGAGCTCGGCGGATCCGCACACCCCGGACCGTCTCGCCCTCATCGGGGAGCTGCGTGACGCGCTGGAACACGAGGAGCTCGTCCTCTACTACCAGCCCCAGCTGACCCTCTCCACAGACAGCGTCACGACCGTCGAAGCCCTGATTCGCTGGCAACACCCTCATCGAGGCCTTGTGCCGCCTGACGAGTTCATCCCCCTCGTCCAAGAGACAAGCCTGATCAAGCCGCTAACCCACTACGTGCTCGACCGGGCGCTGCGCCAATGCCGGTCCTGGACCGAGTGCGGGCGGCCCATGAAGGTGGCCGTCAACCTGGCCATGCGCAACCTCATCGATGCGGACCTCCCATCTGACGTCGCCGACCTGCTCGAGCTCAACGGCGTCCCGGCGGACCAGCTCGTGCTCGAGATCACCGAGAGCGCCGTCGTCTCCGACCCGCTCCGGACCGAGGCCGTCCTCGCGCGCTTGGCCAAGATGGGCGTCCGGCTCTCGGTCGACGATTTCGGAACGGGCTACTCGTCTCTGACGTACCTGACGCGCCTACCCATAGACGAGATCAAGATCGACCGGTCCTTCGTGACGAACATGAACAGCTCCGCAGACAAGGAGGTCATCGTGCGTTCCACGATCGACCTCGCGCGCAACCTCGGCAAGCAGGTCGTGGCAGAAGGCGTCGAGACGGCCGTCGTCCTGCAGCGGCTGGAAGAGCTCGGCTGCGATCAGGTACAGGGCTACTACGTGAGCAAACCGCTGCCCGCCGAGAAGCTCGATACCTGGCTCGCAGAGGGCGGCAAACTACCCGAGGACGTGGCGGGCGACTATCAAGACGCGTCTCGCGTCCTGTAACGGCCTTCCCGCCCTCACCCACAGGCCGTGCGCGCCGCCGGCGCGTGAGCGCGGAGCGGCCAGGGGGACGCTCCGACCTGCAACAATCAGTGACATGCCAAGGAGGTCACCGGAAAGGCGCACTCGACGGGACGACGCCCAGGGAAGTCCGGGCACCCGCCCGAGCCGCCGGACCGGCGGTTCGGGAAGCGGCACGAACTGGCTCACCGCCGCCGAGTATTCCTTCGTCGAGGACCCGATGGGTGCCGGCACTGCACAGGTCCGCCGGATCCAGCCCTACCAGGCCGATAAGACCTACATCTGCCCGGGATGCAACCAAGAGATCCGGCCGGGGACCGGCCACCTCGTGATAGTCCCGGTGTCCGACCCCGGCGGCAGGCGTCACTGGCATTCTCCCTGCTGGGAGCATCGTGCCCGGCGGCGCCCGACCGGGCGTTGACGGCCGGCCGCAGCCATCCAAGAAGCGGTCTCCCGGCTGCCTGGTGCACCGCCCCAACTCGACGCCCCCGAGGACCGGCGTCTGCGCACGCATCCTCAGACCTCGTCTTTTGGCAGTGCCTCCACGTTCACGTCTTTGTAGGTGACCACGTGCACCGAGGAGACAAAGCGCGCCTGGCGGTACATGTCCCAGACCCACGCGTCACCGAGCTCGACCTCGAAGTAAGTGGCACCGGGCCCCGACTTGGGTGTGACCTGGACGCTGTTGGCCAGGTAAAATCGGCGCTCAGTCTCGACGACGTAGCGGAACATCGAGAACACGGCCCGGTACTCGCGGTAGAGCTCGAGCTCCACTTCGGCCTCGAACTGGTCGAGGTCCTCCTCAGCGCTCATGGCCGCTTGCCTAGCACGTCACCGGTCTCGCGAGAGCGCGAGCCACCCACGGCAGAACTCCGGGAGCCGGAACGACGAGATCGCACAGCGTCTCAACGGACGTCGCGCTTCTCCTTGATCTTTGCCGCCTTGCCGGCGCGATCACGCAGGTAGTACAGCTTGGCGCGGCGGACGTCGCCCTCGGTGACCCGCTCGATCTTCGCGATGATCGGCGAGTGGACCGGGAACGTGCGCTCGACACCGACACCGAAGCTCACCTTGCGCACCGTGAAAGTCTCGCGGACGCCCGAGCCCTGACGGCGAATGGCGGCACCCTGGAAGACCTGGACGCGCTCCCGGTTGCCTTCCACGACTCGGACGTGCACCTTCAAGATGTCCCCGGGACGGAAGTCGGGAATGTCGTCGCGAAGGCTCTCGCGGTCAACGAGATCAGTGGGGTTCATGACAGGTCACGCTCCTCGAGGCGATCGGACGGGTCGCCGGCAGTTTGCCGCTTACCGGATTCCGAGTCCGACCGTTCGGCTCGTCCCGTTCCGTAGGCACCTAGAGGATAGCCGTGCTCGCGCAGGAGGCGCACCTCGTCGCTCGAAAGACCACCCCGGGCGTCCAAGAGGTCCGGTCGCCGCTCCAGCGTGCACCATAGCGCCGCGGCACGGCGCCACCGTTCGACGCGGCCATGATCCCCCCCGCGCAGGACCTCGGGGACTTCCCAGCCTCGGAACACCGCTGGGCGGGTGTACTGCGGGTACTCGAGGAGCCCGGTCGTGAAGCTCTCGTCGTCTGGCGAGGCCGCGTTGCCGAGCACACCCGGGATCAGACGGGCTGTCGCCTCGATCACGACAAGGGCGGCCAGTTCGCCCCCGGCGAGCACGAAGTCACCTATGGAGAGCTCACCATCGACAAGGTGGTCGGCAATCCGCTGGTCCACACCTTCGTAGCGCCCGCAGAGCAGAGAGAAGGCCGGCACCCCGGCGCCCGCCGTGGTCCGCCCCATCCCCGCGAGCTCAGCGGCAACCGACTGGTCGAAGCGTCGGCCCCCGGGCGCGAGCAGGTAGAGGGGTCGGGGCGGGTCAACGAGCTCGACCGCCCCGAAGACCGGCTCCGGAGCGAGCACCATGCCCGCGCCGCCGCCGAAGGGCGCATCGTCCACCGTGCGATGTGGGTCGGTCGCGCCGACGCGCAGATCGTGCAGACGGAGATCGACGAGGCCGTCGCGCCGGGCCCGGCCGACGACGCTGGTCGCGCAATAGGCGTCCACGACCTCGGGAAAGATCGTGAAGACGTCGATACGCAGCGCGGGCCTGCCGCCCCCACCGGCGGCGTCTGCAGGCACCACCGCGGAAGCCGACGAGTCGGCCTTGGTCACTCGAACAGCCCGGCCGGCACATCGACCACGAGGGCGCGACCCTCACGGCCGACCACGAATCTCAACGGCACGAGGTTCCCGTCCTGCAACACGAGAAGATCACTAGCCGGGTTTGCCTGTACGGCGATCACGGTCCCGCGCCTGGTCCCGTCGACCTCGACGACCTCGCGTCCGACCAGGTCGTGGACGAACAGTGCCTCCGGGTCCTCGACCGGGACCGCCGCCAGCAGGGCACCTCGGAGCTCGTCGGCGGCCTCACGGGTGTGAACGCCCTCGAACTCGACCAGGTAGCGCCCCTGGAAAGGCCGGGAGCTGCGCACCTCGAGCGTCCGGGTCCCGAGCGGCAAAGACGTCCGGGTCCCGAGCGGCAAAGACGGCCGTGTCCCTTCCCGCCGCCCGGGCGGCGCGGGGGCACCGCCCGGGCCCGGTGGAGACGACCCGGCCGCCAGGTAGCACGTGAGCTCCGTCCCCGGGGCGAGCCGCTCGGTGCGGTTGGTGACGAGCCTGACCACGACCTCGCCGCTGAGCCCGTGCGGGCGCGCGACACGGCCCACCTCGAGGAGTGGCCGCTCGTTCCCGTCGCCACCTGACCTCGGCACCATCTCGTGCTCAGTCGACGATGTCGACCGACGCCTCCTGGCCATCGCGGGCCGCCGCCGCACGCACGAGGGTGCGCAGCGCCTGGGCGGTGCGACCGCGTCGGCCGATGATCCGCCCCATGTCGCCTTGGGCGACACGGAGAGAAAGGCGGATGCCGTTGCGCGTCTCCCCTACGTCGACGGCAACGCCCTCCGGGTCGTCCACGATCGAGCGCGCGACGTGCTCGAGCACGGCGCGCGCGGTACCGCCTTCGACACGGTTACCCGCGTCCTCGTCGGTCGCCTCGTCCTCGTCGGGGCCAACCACGGACCCGGTGTCCGCGGGAGCCTCATCGACGTCGTCAAACTCCTCCGCTTCGTCGAACCCGTCTTCGTCCTCGGCGTCCTCGAGGTCCTCATCGCCATAGGCCTCGTCTGACGCGTCTTCGCCGCCGGAGGCGCGAAAGGCACTGAAGTCAGGCTCGGCGAACGGGTTGCTTCCGGTGTCGGTCATCGCATCACTCAGCTTTCGGCTTGAGCTTGTGAATCACCGGCGACGGCTTTCGTGGCGGCCGCCTTGCCGGCAGCCGTCTTCTTGGCCGGCGCCTTTGTGGCGGGCGCCTTTGTGGCGGGCGCCTTGGCCCGGCCCGGGCGGACGTGGCGCTCGGAAGCCTTTTTGGGAGGCCGACTCGACTCGAACTGCTCCCAGGCTCCCGAGATCACGAGCAGCTTGCGCACCGTGTCGGTCGGTTGCGCGCCTTTCGCCAGCCAGCCCAGCGCCTTGTCGTTGTCGATCTCGATGGCGGACGGGTCCATGCGGGGCGCGTAAGTACCGACGGCCTCTATGAACCGCCCGTCCCGGGGCGAGCGGCTGTCGGCCACGACGACGCGGTAGGTGGGCTGCTTCTTCTTGCCCATACGCATGAGGCGGAGCTTGACGGTCACGGCGTTTCTTCTTTCTTTCGTGGTGGAGACAACTAGCGGCTCGGGCCGAGGCCCTTCGAGGATGGGGTAACGCGACCGCCCTTGACCTTCTTGCGGGTGCCCTTGCTCGACTTGGACGGGTTGCCGGGCCGGCCCCCGCCCATGAGCTTGGCCATCGGCCCCATGCCCCGCATCATCTTCTGCATCTCTTTGAACTGCCGCAGGAGATTATTCACCTCCGTGGTGGATGTGCCACTTCCGTGCGCGATCCTGAGCCGGCGCGACCCGTCGAGCAGCGTCGGGTCGGCGCGCTCGCCCGGCGTCATCGAGCAGATGATCGCCTCGATCTTGCCGACATCGCGGTCGTCGACCTTGGCGTCGCGCATCTCTTTCGGGACGCCCGGCATCATCGACAACAGGCCCGTGAGCGGGCCCATCTTCTTGAGCTGGCGAAGCTGATCGAGAAAGTCGTCGAGGGTGAACGTGCCTGCCTGCAGCCTTTGCAGCGCCTGGCCCGTGACTTCCTCGTCGTACTCCCGCTCTGCCTTCTCGATAAGGCTGAGCACGTCGCCCATCCCGAGGATGCGGCTCGCCAGCCGGTCGGGGTGGAAAATCTCGAAATCGGCCACGCGCTCTCCGGTCGATAAGAACGCGATCGGCCGACCCACGACCTTCTTGGCCGAGAGGGCGGCCCCGCCGCGCGCGTCACCGTCAACCTTGGTCAAGATGATGCCGTCGAGCTGGAGGGCCTGATGGAAGGCCTCGGCGGTCTGGACGGCGTCTTGACCCGTCATGGCGTCGACGACGAAAAACGTGTAATGCGGGCGCGCCACCTCGGAGACCCGCTGTACCTCGTCCATCAGCTCCCTGTCGATGGCGAGACGGCCCGCGGTGTCGATGATGACGACGTCCCGGCCGAGGCGCTGTGCCTCGGCCAGCCCGCCACGGGCGACCGAAACGGGATCGGTCGGCTCGGAGAAGACACCGACGCCTATCTCGGCGCCGAGAACGCGCAGCTGCTCGACGGCCGCAGGGCGTTGCAGGTCGGCACCGATCAGATAGGGATGCCGACCCTGCTGGCGGAACCAGCGGGCAAGCTTGGCGGAGGCGGTGGTCTTGCCGGAGCCTTGCAGGCCCGCGAGCAGCACGACGGTTGGGGGCTTCGACGCGTAGCTGATCTTCAGCGCCTCACCGCCCAAGGTGGCCGTGAGCTCCTCGTTGACCACCTTGATGACCTGCTGGGCCGGGGTGAGGTAGTTGGCGAGCTCGGCCCCACTGCACCGCGCGCGGATGGCCTCGATGAGCTCGCGGACGACGACGAGGTTGACATCGGCTTCGAGCAGCGCCACGCGGATCTCGCGGAGGACTTCGCCAACCTCGGCGTCGCCAAGTCGGCCGCGGCCGCGCAGGCGCGTGAAGATTGTCTCGAAACGATCGGTCAATGTGTCAAACATGAGTCAGCTCAGGTTAGTCGGGCCAGGGCCCCGGCACCGATGGCGAGGACGGACGCGTTGGCGTCAGCCGAACAACGCCGCGACGAACTCGGCCGGATCGAACGGCACGAGGTCCGCCGAGCCCTCACCGACCCCGACGAGCTTGATCGGCAGCCCGAGCTCGGACCGGATCGCGAGCACCACACCCCCTTTCGCCGTGCCGTCCAGCTTGGTGAGCACAATGCCCGTCACGCCGACCGCCTCGGTGAATTGGCGGGCTTGGGCGACGCCGTTCTGGCCGGTGGTGGCGTCGAGCACGAGAAGCACCTCGGTCAGCTGGCCCGGGGGCCGCTCCGCCACGCGTCGTACCTTGCGCAGCTCGTCCATCAGGTTCACCTTGGTGTGAAGGCGCCCGGCGGTGTCGGCGAGGACCAGTCCTGCCCCCCGGGAGGCGGCATGCTGGACGGCATCGAAGATCACCGAGGAAGGATCCGCGCCGTCGGAGCCCCTCACGATCCGGGCGCCGGCACGTTCGGCCCAGGACTCGAGCTGCTCGCCTGCAGCCGCCCGGAACGTGTCCCCGGCCGCGAGCACCACTGCTCGCCCGGCCTGGGTCTCCCGCAAGGCGAGCTTGCCGATGGTCGTCGTCTTGCCGACCCCGTTCACGCCGACGAAGAGCCACACGGTCGGTCTGTCTCCGTCGGCGTATGCGAGTGAGGCAACGTCCCCCTCGAACATCGAGGTGAGATCGTCCTGGAGCGCCTGGAGCAGAGCCGTCGGGTCGGTGGCGGCAAGGGCACCGGTACGCAGGCGGTCCCGAAGATCGTCCAGGACCCGCGTCGTGGTCGGGACACCGACGTCGGCGAGGATGAGCGCCTCCTCAAGCTCCTCGAAGGTCGCCTCGTCGATGCCCTTGCGGCCGCGCACCTGATCGAAGTACCCGGCCAACAGGCCCCGGGCGCGCCCGAGCCGGTCCTTAAGCGCCGGCCGGCCCGCCGGGGCCTCGGTCACCGCGGAGGTATCCGGTCCGGGCGCGGCCGCGACCGCCGGCACCGGGGACGGCTTCGGGGCACGGGGTTGGGGAGGGCCCGCCTCCTGAAGCGGAACGCCGCGGCGCCGCGAACGGGTGCCAACGACGAGCGCCCCGCAGGTGACCAGCAAGACGGCGACGACGATGAGAACGATCACGAGGGTCATGACGTGCGCAGACTACCGGGCGCCGCAAGAGCGCCCGGAAAGCGACCTCTCAGCACGGGCGGCGCAATGGCAGCGCCGCCGCTACTCGAGGGCCGTCGCGCGGGCCGATGGGCTCCCCATCCGCTCGCTCACGACCTTCGAGGCCCCACCAGGTTGCATGGTCACGCCGTAAAGGACGTCTGCTGCCTCCATGGTCCTTTTTTGATGGCTTACGACGATCAACTGGGCGTCGGCGCGGAACTCCTCGACCAGATCCAGGAAACGGTGGAGGTTGACGTCGTCCAGCGCCGCCTCGACCTCGTCCATGACATAGAACGGGGACGGTCGGCTGCGGAACACGGCGAAAAGGAAGGCCAGGGCCACAAGCGACCGCTCGCCTCCCGACAGGAGCGACAGTCGCCGGACATTGCGACCAGCCGGCCGGGCCTCGATCTCGATCCCTGTCGATAACAGGTCCTCGGGATCGACGAGGCTCAGGCGCCCTGTCCCTCCGGGAAACAACATCGTGAACAGGCTTTCGAAGTGTCGGGCGACGTCGGCGAAGGCCTGTGTGAAGACACCCACGATCTCCTCGTCGACGGCCCGGATAACCCGTCCGAGTTCACGTCGCGCACTGCGGACGTCCTCGAGCTGCTCGGCGAGAAACCGGTCCCGTTCCTCGATTGCCGCGAGCTCCTCGAGTGCGAGGGGGTTCACCGGGCCCATCAGTCGGAGTTCCCGATCGAGCTCGCGCACCCTCGCCGGGGCCGGAATGCCTGGCGGAAGCTCCGGACAGGGCGCCGCCACGGCATCGTCCGGCTCGCACTCGAGCTCGCGTCGCAACGCCTCCACAGCCGTCTCCAGCCGCAGCCTCGCCTCGGCGCGTTCCAGCTCGACCCGCTGCAGAAGCTCGCGGGTGCCCATGAGACCGCGTTCGGCGGCACCACGCTCGTCTCGGAGCTGACGCAGGCGTTCGATGGTGCCCGTGACCGCGAGCTCCCGTTCCCCGCGCTCGGTGCGCAGGCGGTCGCGCACCGCCGTCAAGTCGAGCTCCAGGCGCACCAGCTCGCCTGCGATCCTCGCGAGCGCCAGCTCGGCGGCTTCGAGCGACTCTCTGCGGGCGGCCGCGTCCGAACGAGCTGCATCGAGGCCGACAAGGCGCCGCTCGACCTCGTCCCGGCGCGTCGCGAGCAGCGTCATGCGTTCTTCGAGACCTGCGGCGCGCACTTTGAGCTCGGCCTTCAGGCTGGCAAGCGAGCGGGCACGGTCGTCGAGCACCTTGCGGGCCCGGGCGGCCCGCTCCGCGACGGCGAGGGCCTCGAGCTCAGCTCCCTCGGCTGAGGCAAGCTCGGACTCACGCAGGGCAAGCTCCGCCGCGGTCGCCGTGAGCAGTCCCAAGGCAGCCTCGTGGGCCGACGACACGTCGCTCCGTTCGGCCTCGAGCTGCCCGAGTCGCTGGGTCAGCTGCGCCTCGGCAACCTGCGCCTGTGTGCGCGCGGCGCCGGCGTTGTCGAAACGCCTCGTGGCCTCGACGGTCGCGGCGCGAGCAACGGCGAACGCCTCGCGAGCGGCCTGGGCTTGTTCCATCGCCGTGCCTGCGAGCGCGACAGCCTCCTCGGCGTCGCGTCGGACGGTCTCCAGCGCCGCCCGCGTCGCTCCCGAACGCGCAGCTCCGATCCGCCATCCCCGCGCCGAGAGGCGGTCGCCCTCGAGTGTCACGATCGTGTTCCCGGGCAGCTCCTCGGCAAGCTCGAGCGCGTCGACGAGCCCACCGCGACACAACAGAACGCCTCCCAGAAGCTGGTCGAGCACCGTTGCGACGGTCCCCTCATGTGACCTGACCCGGTCCCGGAGCAGCTCCGCCCTGCCGGCAAACCGGGTGGGCAATGGCGCCGACGGCGGCGCCTGCATGCCGCCGGCCGGCAACACGCCACCATGAAGGCCGGCGTCGTGGAGCCGGCACAGGGCGTCGCGCGCCGCACTCATCCCTTCGACGACAACCGTCCCGAGAGCGTCCTCCACCGCCGCCTCGAAACCTCTCTCGCAACCGTCGTCGATGTCGACGACGTCCGCGAGCGTTCCCAGCACGCCCGGCAGGCCGGCGAGACGTTCGACGCCTGCGCGCGCCCGGGTCTCGTCGAGTGCCGCCTGCAGCGCCTCTGCCCGGGCCTCGAGGGCATGGGCGCGATCCGCCGCAACCCGTGCCCGCGCCTCGCGCTCGCGGTCTTCGGCCCCGGCGGTCTGTTCCGCCGCCACGAGTCGCTCGTGATCGACGCGAAGACGCTCGTCGACAACCTTGGAGGCCTCCAGCTCGACTGCCAGCTCGGCCAGGCGCAGCTCGTGGTCCTCCCGCAGGCGATCAAAGCCGGCAAGGCGCTCGGCGAGGCGCGCCAGCTCCTCCCGTGCTCCTGACAGCCGCGTGAGCACCGCCTCGTACTGTTGGCGGGCGCGGCGGGCATCGAGCTGCCCGTCTGCGCCGGGCGAGGTCGGGGACCGCATCGCTGCGGGCGCGTCCGCGCCATCGCCGGAGACCGCCGCGGACTCGAACTCGGCCTCGTCCCTGCGCAGCCCGGCCTCGAGGCTCTCGAGCCTCTCGCGCTCGGGCGCGAGCGCGTTGGCAGCTGTCTCGGCCGCGGACAGGTCCTCCGCGAGCCGGGAGGACTCGGCCTCCAAGGACGCGATGACGTCCGTCTGCGTCACCGCCGCCAGCGCCCCGGCGACGGTGCGACGGCGCTCGGCAACTACCTTGGCCACGCCGCGCTCGCGCTCGAGCAGACGCTCGGCCCGGCCCAGCCGGTCCGCACCGTCGAAGGCCTGCAACTCGGTGAGCGCGGACTCCGTGGAGGAGACCAGGTCGTCAAGTCGCGCCAGCTCGCTGCGCGCCGCCATCTCCTGGTTGGTGAGCTCGGCGTGGGAACGCCCAGCTCTGTCGAGCCGCTGTCGCAGCGAGCTGAGCTCCCGGCCCGCGAGGTGCAGCCGGAGCGCCCGCAGCTCGGCGACGAGCCCGTCGTGCCGGCGCGCCGCCTCCGCTTGACGCTCGAGCGGCCGGAGCTGGCGGCGCACCTCTCGCTGGAGGTCCTGCAACCGGAGCAGGTTCTGCTCGCTCGCCTCGAGGCGACGCTCGGCCCTCTCGCGGCGGCGGCGGAACTTGAGGATGCCTGCGGCCTCCTCGATCACCATGCGCCGATCCTCCGGGCGCGCCTGGAGCACCGAGTCGAGTTGCCCCTGGCTGACGATCACGTGCTGCTGGCGGCCGACACCTGCGTCGGAGAGAAGCTCTTGTATGTCGAGCAGCCGGCACGGTGCCCCGTTGAGCGCATACTCGCTCTCGCCCGTGCGGAACAGCGTCCTTGTGATCGTGACCTCCGCCACATCCACAGGCAGGCGTCGCGAGGCGTTGTCGATCGTCAGGGAGACCTCCGCACGCCCGAGGGCGGGCCTCCTCGAGGTGCCGGCGAAGATGACGTCGTCCATCTTCGTCGAGCGGACGACTTTGGGCCCCTGGGCGCCGAGCACCCAGGCGACAGCGTCGACGACGTTGGACTTGCCCGAGCCGTTCGGGCCCACGACCACGGTAATGCCGGGCTCGAGCTCGATGGTCGTCGGGTCGGCGAAGGACTTAAAACCCTTGAGAGTCAGCGTCTTTAGGAACACGTTGGAATCACGTTATCCGTGCCGGAGTGGGAGCCCGGGGATTGGCGGAACACATCAGCGCCCGGGCGCGGCAAATCGCTCAGAACTGGCAGCCTTCGCACAAGTACGCCGCGCCCGCCCCGATCTTGATCCGGACGACCTGGTTCGCACAACGCCGACAGGGCTCCCCGGCCCTGTCGTAGACAGCGTGACGTTCCTGATAGAAGCCCAAATCGCCCGCGAGATCACGATAGCCCTGGTCCCGCAACGACGACCCCCGCAGGGCCACCGCCTCGCGCAACACCGCCCGGACTGCCTTGGCGAGAGAGGTGGACTCAAGAGCCGTCAGCGAGCCACTGGAGCGGTCAGGCCTGAGCCTGGCCCGAAAACAGATCTCGTCCGCGTAGATGCTCCCGATGCCGGCGACGATGCGCTGGTCGGTGAGCAGGGCCTTGAGCGGGGCACGACGGCCGCCAAGGCAAGTGGCGAGGTAGGCGGTCGGTAGCCCGTCGAGCAACGGGTCACGCCCGATATGCTCCAGCTCGCGAGGCACGCCCCGGCCGTCGACCTCGTCGGTGACGAACCACTCCCCGAAGGTCCTCGGATCGACAAAACGCAGCTCGGTCCCGTCACCCAGCCCCACGACCACATGGGTATGGGGGGCTACCGGCGGGCGCTGCGGGCCGCGCAGGTGGAGGAGCTGCCCGGTCATGCGGAGGTGGACGACCAGCACGGCGCCATCATCGAGTGACAAGAGGAGGAACTTGCCGCGTCGGCCGGCTTTGGTGACCACGCGGCCCTCAAGACGAGCCGCGAGTTCGGCGGACGACTGGCGCCGCACGGCCCTGCGCCCGAGCACCTCGACGTCGCGGATCCGCCGTCCCACGACCGTAGCCTCGAGCCCGCGGCGAACCGTCTCGACTTCGGGAAGCTCGGGCACCTACGAGGGGGGGGCGTCGCGCTGGCGAGACTCGATGACCTCGAGCGCGGCAGCGGCCGCCACACGCTCGGCAATCTTCTTCGAGGTACCTGTGCCGCGACCGAGCACCTCCCCGCCGACGGTGACCTCCGCCGAGAACACCTTGGCGTGGTCCGGGCCTCTGTCGGACACCGCGTACGATGGGGAATCCAAGTTGAGCTGCGCCGCCAGCTCCTGTAGCCAATTCTTCGGGTCGCCCAGGCGACCCTCGGCGATCGCCTCGATCGGGTCCTCCAGCAGACCGACGACAAAGCGTGTGGCAGCCTTCAGCCCGAGGGAGAGATAGACCGCGGCGATGATCGCCTCCAGGCAGTCGGCGAGGATCGAGTCCTTGGTTCGTCCGCCCGAGGTCTCTTCTCCCTTGCCGAGCAGGACCGCCTCACCGACACCGAGCTCGGCGGCGACCGGCGCCAACGCCTCTGTGCTCACGACCGAGGCGCGAAGCCTCGCCAGGTCCCCTTCGGAAAGATCCGGGAAGGCGCGGTAAAGGTGGTCGGCGACGACAAGGCCGAGTACGGCGTCGCCGAGCAGCTCGAGACGCTCGTTGGAGGGCAGCCCGGCCGACTCGGCGCAGTAGGACCGGTGGGAAAGCGCCTGGCGCAGCAGGTCTCCGTCGACGGCGTACTCGCTGAGCGCCCGACTCAGCGTTCCGCTCTTCGGCTGAGGCTCGGCCTCGGGATTGTTCAGGCCGCGTCTACCTTTGCGCTCACATAGTCGACGGCATCACGCACCGTGCGAAGGTCCTCGAGGTCCTCGTCGTCGATGCGGAAGCCCGGCAGCCGGTCGCGCAGCTCCTCCTCGAGGGCTTCCACAAGCTCGATCAGCGCGAGCGAGTCCGCGTTGAGATCGTCGGCGAATGAAGAGGACTCACCGATCTCAGACATGTCGATCTCAAGGATTTCGGCGAGCTGGGATCGGACGAGCGCGAGCACCTCGTCGCGGCTCATGATCCCACCGGTCATCTCGGCCACCTGGGCTCCTTCGTCTTGCTCGGGAACAATGTTAAATCCTGCCGGACGACATCGCGCTTGGCGCGGCCGTCGGCGAGCCCTCGGCCCGACGGCTCGGGCACTCACGCCGGGGCCGTTCTCAAGTTCTTGCAACCGCCTCGCGCAACGAGCCCACCATGTCGCCGGCCGCGGCCTCGTGAGCGACGCGCACAGCGTTCAGGATGGCCCTCGCCGACGAGCTCCCGTGGCTTATGACACATACCCCGTCCACGCCCAGCAACATCGCGCCGCCCGTTTCCTCCGGGTCGAGCCGCTTGGCGTAGACGTGGAGCTCGGGACCGAGCACACCGCCCGCGGCACGAGTCTCGGGCGACGTGGCGATCACATGACCGAGAATGTCGAACAGGGCCCGCAAGGCCCCCTCGAGCGACTTGAGCGCCACATTGCCGGTGAAGCCGTCGGTCACGATCACATCGACGTTGCCATCGAGCAGGTCGCGGCCTTCCACGTTCCCGACGAAGTCAACCCCCACTCCGGCCGCCAACAGAGCGTGGGCCTCTTTGGCGAGTTGGTTGCCCTTCGTGGGCTCCTCCCCGATGGACAACAGCGCGACCTTCGGGACAGGGATGCCGAACCGTCTTGTCATGAAGGCGGAGCCCATCTGAGCGAACTGGACCAGCCACTCGGCACGGCAGTCCGCGTTGGCGCCGGCGTCGACGAGAACCGCCGGGCGCCCGCTGACCGCCGGGATGAGCGCGGCGATCGCGGGGCGGGCGACGCCCGGCAACCGACCCATGCGCAACAGGGCACTGGCCATGGCGGCCCCGGTGTTGCCGGCGCTCACCATGGCGGACGCCCGACCATCGCGCACCGCCTCGGCGGCGCGTACGAGGCTCGAGTCCTTCTTGGTCCGCACGCTCTGGGCGGGATCGTCGTTCATCGCTATGACCTCGGAGGCCGGCAGCACTTCCAGCCCGCCCGTGTCACCGAGCGAGCCGTCGGTCGGACCGACGAGCACCACGGGGATGCCCAGCTCGTCGGCGGCACGCCGCGCCCCGGCGACGATCTCGCCCGGGGCACGGTCTCCGCCCATGGCGTCAACTGCAACTGGTACCGGGTCGGGGAACGGCGATGCCGCCCCCTCATCTGTGGTCGGCACCACGACGGTCAGTCGACCTCGACCGCCTGGCGACCCTTGTACCACCCGCAATGGGGGCAGACGACGTGCGGCAGCTTCGCACGGTTGCACTGGGGGCAGACGCTGCGCGAGGGCGCCTCCAGCGTCCAGGCCGACGCTTTGCGGCTTCGGCTCTTCGACTTCGAGGTCTTCTTCTTCGGGACGGCCATCGTCACTTTCTCCACTCGGGTATCACGTCGAGTGCACCGAGCCCGGTCAAGCCGGCCCACCGCGGGTCGGCCTTCTCGGTGCAGGTGCAGGTCTCGTAGTTGCGGTTCACGCCGCACTCGGGACAGAGCCCGAGGCAATCGGACCTACAGAGCGGCGCGAGCGGCAGCTCGAGGATACAGGCATCGTGGGCGAGGGGCTCAAGATCGAGCCAGTCATCTGTCATCGCATACTCGATCTCGGGGTCCGCCTGGTCGGTGTAGACCTCTCGGACCTGAGCGACGAGGCGACCGGCCGCGGGCTCGAGGCAGCGCCCGCACTCGCCCTCCCAGTTGGCGGCAACGGTTCCGGTCACGACGACGGCACCGAGAACCGATTCCAGCACTACATCCAGATCAACGGCGGAACCCGGCTCCACCCGGGAGTTGCTGATGTCGAGACCCGGGATCGGGCCGCTCACTGTCAGCCGGCGCCGCGTGCCGGGATGTCGGCGCAGGAGAGCTAGCGGGACGACAAAGGGCCCTCCCCGCCCGGACCTCGTCACTCCAGATCCTGGTCGAAGAACCCCTCACCCGAGAGCCAGGCCTCGTCGGCGGGCTCCCCCTGCGCCTCGTCGCCGGGCTTGGGCGGGGGCGGCGGCACCGAGGCAAGCCGTTCGCGGCCCGCCCGCACCGTCTTCAGAGTCCGGTCGAGGACGATCTCGAAGCCGGCGAGCTTCTGGTCAACGTAGTCCTCGGCCTCGTGGCGCATCTGGCGAGCCTCGGCCTCGGCGTCTTCGATGATCCTCACGGCCCGGTGCTCGGCCTGGCGGACGATCTCGGTGCGTTGGACCATGCGCTCGGACTGGACCCTGCCGTCGCTGACGATGTCGGCCGCCTCCCGCCTGGCGGCGGCGAGCAGCTCCTCGTGGTCTTTGAGCATGCGGCGGGCCCGTCGGAGCTCCTCGGGAAGCTCGTCGCGGATCGCTTCGAGCAGGTCGAGCACCTCGTCGCGAGTGACGATGGCCGATGACGACAGTGGCATCGACTTCGCGGAGGTGATGATCTCGATGAGCTCCTCGACCAGGTCCTCCACAGCGCCAGGTTCAGCAACCGGAGGGTTGCCGGCTCCGGGCTCGGTGGCTTCGGTGTCGTGGATGTCGGTCACGGTCGCAGCTCCTTCAACCGGCGGGCAACGGCGGGCGGCACGAACTCGCTCACGTCCCCCCCATAGCGAACAACTTCGCGGATGAGCCTCGAGGCGACGAACGAGTGCGCCGAGCTCGTCGGCAGGAAAAGCGTCTCGATGCCCGAGAGGTGCTGGTTCATCTGGGCCATCTGCAGCTCGTTCTCGAAGTCGGACACGGCTCGGAGACCTTTGACGATGACGTTCGCCCCGACCTCGAGGGCGATCTCGACGACCAGGACGGACATCGACACGATCCGGACGGAGCCCATATGGGCCAGGGACTCGGCGATCATCGCCTCGCGCTCCGCCACGTCGAACAGGGGCTCACCTTTTTGCGGGTTCGTGACCACGGCCACCACGAGCTCCCCGAACAGCCTCGAGGCGCGCTCGGCGACCTCGAGATGCCCGTTGTGGAACGGGTCGAACGAGCCGGGGAACAAGGCGACGGTCACACGGTGTCCTTCTCGGTGGCGCTCGGATCATGTCGGCCGAGCCGACTGGCTTCGACCAGCGTGACGAGCGTACCGCCGTAGCGGTACTCGCGGCGGACCAGGAACCTCTCGCCGGGCGCGACCGGAGCGGACGACTCGAGGACGGCGAGGTCCGCTTGCAATAAGTCGAGCAGCAACGGCCAGTCGCGAAAAGAGTACGGAGGGTCGACAAGGGCGAGGTCATATCGCCTGCCGGCTTCGCGGGCGAGGAACCCGAAGACGTCCGCGCGCACGACGCGCACCTGAGGCGAGCCGGCGAAGCCGGTCGATTCGAGATTCGCCCTTATGGCGGCAACGGCCCGACGGTCGGACTCGACGAGACATACCGAACCGGCCCCTCGCGACAGGGCCTCGATGCCGAGGGCGCCCGAACCTGCGTAAGCGTCGATGACGGAGGCTCCTTGCACCGCGCCGCGGCTGACGAGGATGTCGAAGATCGCCTCACGCACCCGATCGCTCGTCGGCCGCAGTCCCGGCAGGTCGGGGGCACGCAGCCGGCGCTGCCTTGCCGTGCCACCGATAACACGCATACCACAACGCTAGAACGGCGAGGTCCTCCGGGTGCTCGAGGCTCAGGACCGGTGCTCTCCCGCCGGATCAGCCCTTCAGGACGAACTCCTCGGACTCCTCGGCCACGAACAGGTGGACCTCGTCTGCAAGCAGCGGGTGGGCACCGAGGGCCGGATCTTCGTCGATGATCGACTCGGCCACCTGCCGGGCCGCCCGCACCAGAGGCTTGTCCCGGCGAAGGGACGCCAGGCGCAAGTCGCTCCTCCCCTTCTGGCGGATCCCGAAGACGGTGCCCTCGCCCCGCAGCTCGAGATCGACCTCGGCCAGTTCGAACCCGTCGCTCAAGTCTTCGAGAGCACGCAGACGCTTGGCCGCGCCCGCGGTCACCTGTTCCGCCAGGAGATAGCACCAGGACTTGTCGCTCCCCCGCCCGACCCTGCCCCGCAGTTGATGGAGCTGGGCGATGCCGAAACGGTCGGCGTCCTCTATCACCATCACGGTCGCGTTCGCCACGTCGACACCGACCTCTATGACCGTCGTGGCAACAAGCACTTGCAGTTCCCCGCGCCGGAAAGCGGCCATCGTGGCTTCCTTCTCCTTCGACACAAGCTGCCCGTGGAGCAAGCCGACGCCCAACCCGGCCAGCTCGCCGGCGGAAAGGCGCGCATACTCCTCCACGACGGACCTCGGCGGTTGTTTAGGCGTCCCCTCCTGGCCGGGGCCGAGGCCAACAAGGGGGAGCGTCGGGATGCGGGAGCTCCCGAAGTCGCTGTCGGGCTCGTAGTCCTCGGTCTCGGTCGCGTCCTGCAGGGCTTCCGGCTCCTCGTCCTCGGGCTGTCCGCCTCCCACGAGCGGACAGATGACATAGGCCTGGTGGCCGGCGGCGACCTCCTTGCGCACCCGCTCCCAGGCGGCGGAGTACTCGCCGGGCCCGTTCAGCCAGGCCGTGGTCACCGGGGTCCGTCCGACCGGGAGCTCGTCGAGGACGGTCTGGTCCAGATCGCCGTAGACGGTCATGGCCGCAGTGCGCGGTATCGGCGTCGCGGTCATCACAAGCACGTCGGGGTGCCGGGAGCCCTGCTCGCCATCGGGGGTCCCGGCGCGGCCTTCATCCTCGCCGGTGAGGGTCGCGGGGCCCTTCTCCCGGAGCGCCGCCCGCTGCTCGACGCCGAATCGGTGCTGCTCGTCTATCACCACCACGCCGAGGGAGCGGAAACGGATGTTGTCGGTCAGCAACGCGTGCGTGCCCACGACGAGGTCCAGCTGCCCGGCCACGAGCTCGGCCTGGATCCTTGCCCGCTCGCCGCCCGTGGTCCGGTTGGTGAGCAGCGCGACCTCCAGCGGACGCGCGCCTGCGAGGCGGGTCGTGTCCTTGACCTCAAGTCCGGCAAGGAAGCTACGGGCGGCGAGGTAGTGCTGCTCGGCAAGCACTTCGGTCGGGACCATCAGGGCTCCCTGGTGGCCGCCCTGCACGCCGTAGAGGAGGGTCGCAAGCGCGACGACCGTCTTGCCCGCGCCGACGTCGCCCTGCAGGAGACGGTGCATCGGATGGGTGGAGGCGAGATCGGCGGCGACCTCCCGGATCGCCCGCTCCTGCGCCGCGGTCAGCGTGAAGGGCAGCCGCCCCAGGAACTCCTCGACGAGGCTCGCGCGGCCCGGAGGGGGTGTGACGACATGGGGGATCCCGGGGGCTTGCGTCGCGGCGGCACGCTTCTTCATGACGAGGATGAGCTGGAGCCTCAACAGCTCGTCGAAAGCGAGGCGGCGGCGGGCGGCGTCCCTCTCCGCGAAGCTCTCGGGGGCATGTATGGCTCGGAACGCCTCCGTGCGTCCGACAAGGCCCAGCTCGTCGATGAACTGTGGCGGCAGCACCTCCGCGAGACGCCCGGTGCGCTCGAGGGCCTCGGCCACGTACGAGGCGATTTCGGTGGAGCCGATCTTGGCCTTGCCCGACTGCGGGTAGACGGGCACGAGACGCCCCGTCTGGTCGCCGACGAGGTCCACCACGGGGTTGGTCATCTGGCGGGCACCCCTGTAGATCTCGGTTCGGCCGAAGACAACGACCTCCGCGCCGACCGCCAACTGGTGCGCCCGCCAGGGTTGGTTGAAGAAGACGAGCATTAGGCGCCCCGTCTGGTCCTCGACGACGACCTGCACCATCGTCTTGCCACGATTGGTGCGGCGGGCGGCCACGCGGCGCACGGTCGCTGTGACCATCGCCTCCTCGTCCTCGGCGAGCGCACCGATCTCGGACTGGTGCCGACGGTCGATGTAACGCCGTGGGTAGTGCATCAGCAGGTCGAGCACGCTCTCGATGCCCATCGAGGAGAGGCCGGCTGCCTTACGCGCCTTGACGCTGCGTAGCTCGCTCACGCCCTTGTCCCCGAGAAACCGCAACGTGCGGCCTCCCGCCGCCCCGCTCACTCGACCGAGACGAGGTAGGGGTAGAGCGGCTGGCCCCCGTGGTGCAGCTCGAGGGAGATTCCTGGCCGGTTCTCGTGCAGCCACTCGGTTACCCGCCGGGTATCGGCCGCGGTCGCGCCTGAGCCCTCGATCAAGGTCACGATCTCGCCGCCGTCATCGAGCAGCTTGGCGAGCAAGGCACAGGTGGCCTCCGCGAGCGTCCCGGCGACCGACTCGATCCCACTGCGCGACAGACCGATCCAGTCCTCGGCCTCGATATGGCCCACCACCGAGTCGCTCGCCCGAACGGCCCGCGTCACCTCCCCGGCGCGCACCCTGGCAGCGGCGGCCTGCATGACCCTTGCGTTCTCCGCGGCCCTGGCCTCGGGGTCGTACTCGAGGAGGGCGGCAAAGCCCTCCTGTATGCCGGCGGTGTTGACGACCAAGGCCGGTTTCGTCGAGATCTCGCACGCCTGCTGGGCCACGGGAACGATGTTCTTGTTGTTCGGGAGGATCACCACCTCGGCGCCCGGGACGGACTCGACGACCTCGAGGATCTGCGCGGTGGACGGGTTCATCGACTGACCTCCGGCCACGATGTGATGGACGCCGAGCGAATAGAAGATGCGGCGGATCCCGTCGCCTGTCGCAACCGCGACGACCGAGGTCACCGGCACAGGCTCCTCAGTGCCCGGGGCCGTGCCGTCGAGCTCGACGGCGCGGCGCACCCACGACTCCTCCTCGACTTGGTCGACCAGATCGGTGACCCGTATGTCGCGCGGACGCCCCACGTCGAGCGCCGCCTCCACGGCCGCCCCGATGTCATCGGTGTGAATGTGGCAGTTCCACAAGCCGTCGCCACCGACGACGACGATCGAGTCGCCGATGCCTGCCCAGACGCTCTTGAACGCCCCGAGGGTGTCATCGGGAGCCTCGAGGAAGTACATGACCTCGTATCGCGGGCCTAACGCACCCGCAGTGTCCCCATTTGAGGCGCCTGGCGGACGGGACGCCGGGCCGCTGTGATCGGATGATCCTTGCCACCCGGCGTCACGGCCAGTCCCGGCGGAGCTGGCCGAACGTTGTGCGGGGCGATCAGCCGCGAACCCGCCGGCGATCCTTTCGGCGACCTTGGGAGGCAGCGGAAGGGGATCGGCGATCGGCCGCCCGTCGATCACGTGCAGGAAGGCGTCGTACAACAGCACGAGCCCAGCCCCGCCCGCGTCGACCACACCTGCCTGGGCGAGCACCGGCAACAGGTCCGGCGTATGCCAAAGCGAGGAGACGGCGGCTTGCCTCGCCGCCTCGAATATCTCCAAGAGGTCCCCCCCGGCGTGTTCCACTTCGCGTGCGGCTCGCGCCGCGTCGGCGGCGACGGTGAGCATCGTGCCTTCGACCGGGTGCATGACGCCTGCCCGTGCCGCTGCGCTGCCCTCTAAGAGGGCGACCGCGGCCTCGTGCGTCCCGACCACCCTGCAGGGAGCGAACGTGCCCGAGATGCCCCGCAGGATCTGGCAGAGAATGACCCCGGAGTTGCCCCGCGCCCCCATGAGCGACCCGCTCGCGATGGCCCGGCACGCGGCGCCCATCGCGTCCCCGTCGGCCGCGGACAGGTCTAGGCCGTCAAGCGCCTTGACAACACTTTCGACCGTGAGGGCCATGTTCGTGCCGGTGTCGCCGTCGGGGACCGGGTACACGTTGAGCCGGTTCACGACGCCACGGTGGAGCTCGAGGCCCTCGGAGAAGGCGCGCATCACCAGGGCGAGGTGCTCGGGAGTCAAACCTGCAGCGAGATCGGCTTCGGCGCCGGGAGCGGTCACCGGTTCACGGCGCGGCATGGCGCTACCGGTGGTCGCGGATCAGTTTCGCACGGCGCCATTCCAATGGATGCTAACGTCAGGCCTCGTCCATTTGTAGGAACTCTCTCCCGAGGAACGCGTCGACGTGGCAGCCGTATGTGAGATGTGTGGGAAGCACCCGGCCTTCGGGATGAACGTGTCCCACTCCCACCGGCGCACCAAACGCCGTTGGGACCCAAACATCCAGCGTGTCCGCGCGCTCGCGAACGGAACGCCGACCCACCTGAACGTTTGCACCTCGTGCATCCGGGCCGGCAGGGTCGTGAAGCCGCCCCGGCGGATCTTCGCCCGGCCCACGGCCTGACACCCAGCTGAGCTCAAGGGCTGGCGCGCAGGCGCGCCCAGCCCAGACGGTGTTCATACCCCGCGGCTTCTAGGAGTTCGTCCCCGAGGAGGCGCATGGCAGGGTCCGAGACGCAGGCGCCGATGCAGATCGGCCGCCGCAGCCCCCTGGCGCCAAAGGCTTCGGCGACCTCACCCGGGTTAGGGGCGGCGAAGACGAGCTCGTAGTCCTCTCCGCCGGCAAGCGCCTCTTCCCGGGTCGCTCCCTCGGCGATCGGGACCGCGTCCAATAGCACGCCGACTCCCGAAGCCGTCGCGAGACGGTCGAGATCGATCCCCAGCCCATCGGAGACGTCGATCATTGCCGTCGCCCCGCTCGCGACGGCCGCCCGTCCCTCGCTCACGCGTGCGATGGGCCGCCGGTAGGCGGAGACGAGCGCGTCCGGGGAGCGCCCGGCCATCGGCGCCAGACCTGCCGGTCCGGTCGCTTCACGATTCTTACGCGAGCGCAAGATCCTGAGCCCCGCCGCCGAGCTGCCGAGGGGCCCGGTGACGAACAAGGCGTCACCGGGACGAGCGTTGGAACGAAGGACCGCCTCCCGGTCCCCGGCCGTACCGGTGATGGCAACCGAGACGACGAGGGCTGGACCGGAGGACAGGTCGCCCCCCACGACGGCGCACTCGTAGGCCGCAGCCGCCTCGGCGAGCCCGCGGACGAGGCCTTCGATCATGTCCGCGCCGGCCCCTACGACCATGACGAGCGCGTGTAGGGGCCTGCCGCCCATCGCCGCGATGTCGCTCACGTTGACCGCCAGCGCCTTCCAACCCACATCGGCCGCGTCGACAAGGTCGAGGTCGAAATGCACGCCCTCGACCACGGCGTCGGCGGCGAGCAGCAGCCGTTTGCCCGCCGGCGGGGCGACCACCGCGGCGTCATCGCCGATCCAGGTCTCGCCTGCGGGTGGTTCCGGCAAACCGCGCCGGATGGTTTCGATCGCGGCAAGTTCGCCGTCGCTGCCTGACACAACTGCGGACGCTACCTCCAAGACGGGACGCTTGACCGAGCATGACAACCTTTCCAGGCAAATTGTGGGCAGAAAAGTACGGTCGTCTACGATCGCTCAATGGCAGAGACTCGCAACCGCAAACTTCTGGACTGGGTCGAGGACGTCGCGGCGCTCACTCAGCCCGACCGGGTCGAGTGGTGCGATGGTTCGACCACGGAGTACGACCGACTGTGCCGGCTGCTCGTGGATCGGGGCACGTTCACCAAGCTCTCCGACGCAAAGCGCCCGAATAGCTACTGGGCGCGCTCTGACCCGGCCGACGTGGCGCGGGTCGAGAGTCGCACGTTCGTCTGCCCGCGCGATCCCGCCGATGCCGGCCCCACCAATAATTGGATCAACCCGGCCGAGATGCGCGCCACCTTGACGGGCCTGTTCCGGGGAACGATGAGAGGCCGGACCATGTACGTCGTGCCTTTCTCCATGGGCCCGCTCGGTTCGTCGATCGCGCACGTCGGCGTCGAGATCACCGACTCGCCGTACGTGGTCGTGAACATGCGGCTCATGACGAGGATGGGCGCGGCCGTGCTCGCGGTGATCGGCGAGGACGGAGAGTTCGTGCGGTGCCTGCACTCGGTCGGGGCTCCCCTCGCGCCGGGACAGCGTGACGTCCCGTGGCCGTGTCACCCGGCGCAGGTCTACATCAGCCATTTCCCCGAGACGCGGGAGATCTGGTCGTTCGGTTCCGGCTACGGGGGCAATGCCCTGTTGGGCAAGAAGTGCTTCGCGCTGCGGATCGCGTCGGTGCTCGGGCGGGACGAGGGCTGGCTCGCCGAGCACATGCTGATCTTGAAGCTGACCTCCCCCGCCGGTGAGGTCCGCTACGTGGCCGGGGCCTTCCCTTCGGCCTGCGGGAAGACGAATCTTGCCATGCTGGTCCCGACGACGCCGGGCTGGAAGGTCCAGACGGTCGGTGACGACATCTGCTGGATGAAGATCGGACCGGATGGGATGCTCCGGGCGATCAATCCGGAGGCCGGCTTTTTCGGTGTGGCACCTGGCACGAACATGCGGACCAACCCGAATGCGGTGCTGACGCTGGCCGCCAATTGCATCTTCACGAACACCGCGCTCACCGACGACGGCGACGTCTGGTGGGAGGGGCTCACCGAGGATCCGCCCGGCCACCTGACCGATTGGCGCGGCAACGAATGGACGCCCGGCATCGGAGAGCCTGCCGCGCACCCGAACTCACGCTTCACCGCTCCGGCGAGCCAGGACCCTGCGATCGCCGAGGAATGGGAGGACCCCAAGGGCGTGCCCATCTCGGCCATCTTGTTCGGTGGCAGGCGAGCGTCGGTGGTCCCGCTCGTCCATGAGGCTTTCGACTGGGCCCATGGCGTGTTCCTGGGCGCGATCCTGGCCTCGGAGACGACCGCCGCAGCTACGGGGGCGGTCGGTGAGTTGAGGCGCGACCCGTTCGCCATGCTGCCGTTCTGCGGCTACAACATGGCCGACTACTGGGCGCACTGGCTGTCGTTCGAGGATCGGATGGACAAGGCGAATCTGCCCCGGATCTTCTACGTCAACTGGTTCCGCAAATCCGCGGACGGGCACTTCTTGTGGCCCGGCTTCGGGGATAACTCCCGCGTGCTCGAGTGGGTCTTCGAGCGCTGCGCCGGCCGGGGCGAGGCCGTCGAGACGCCGATCGGCTACCTCCCGGCGCCTGGGACGATCGACACCGAGGGCCTCGACATCAAGGCCGGGGACATGACCGGACTGCTGCTCGTCGACCGCGACGGGTGGCGGGCAGAACTGCCCGGGATCGTGGAGTACTTCTCCCAGTTCGGCAACCGGCTACCGGCGGCCATCTCCACCCAAGCCGAGGCGCTCCGCCGCCGCCTCGGGTGACGCCCGCCCGCGCCCTTCGCCCTACCAGGCCCAGCGGGCGCTCGTCACCTTGTTGGGCGGCACCGCAACGACCAGCGAAGTAGAGCCGTCCGGGGCTAGCACCGCGTAGTCGCCTGCTGGAAGACTCGGGAACACAGCCGCGTAAAGCGTGGTCTCTGGTCCCACGCGCGCCAGCACCCACACGTGCGTGCGCTTGGCCGGCTCCGCTACCGGGTGGATCTCGACCTCGCGGCCTTCGCACTCAGCAGACGCTGTCAGCACGAGCGCGCCGCGGTGGGTGCCCACGTCAATGAGTACGGCGCGGCTCGGGCCGGTCGGCCGGGTTGCTTCCCCGGCCGCCGAAACCTCGCCCCGATGCACGTGGGGCGCTCCCCCGGGCTCGGGGTGCACGTGCTGTCCCACCGACGCGGCCCTCACCGTGACCCGCCCCATCGTCAGCCGGCGACCGGCAGGCTCTGCACCGACGGGTTGTCGTAGCCGTCCCAGGGGTCGCCGAGATACGGGAACGAGTCCAGGTACTTGAGACCGAACGCGCTCAGGCTCGCGACGCTGGCCGGCTCAGACGCGGTGCCGCCGACGTCGTAGAGAGCCCCCGCGGCCGCATCCGGTTTGAACGACTTCACGACGTCGCCCAGCAGCGCTCCGGCTACCGCCTTGAGCTCGATGCTCACGACGTCGTCGACCACGCGCCGGCCATTCGGGAAACCGGCGTTGTCACCGCCGACAACGCCGAGGACGGCAGCGTTCGCGGGCGCCGTCGGCTTGATGGCGACGTTGAGCCGGAGCATGTCCGCCTTGGTGGCTCCCGTGTTGTTCTGGAACCCTGCGATGAGCCCGGCCGGCACGCCGGTCAAAAGGACGGCGTCGAGGTCGGGGCGGGTGTTCGAGGAGTTCCCCGTGTAAGCGGCGAGATTGGGGAACGCTCCGGGGTACAAGACGTTGAGCAGCGCCGCCAGGGTCGGGTGGTCGTAGTAACCCGAGAAAGCCGCATCGCCCGCCGGGGCCTGGGTGTTCCAGTAGTCCTTTACCCCCATCGGGATGATGACCTCGTTCACGAGAGGGTTGCCGAGGCGCGATATCTGCGTCCACGGTCCGGCGTGGGTGGCGTCCTTGCCGTAGATCAGGGACTTCTGGCGGCTTGCGGTCGTCCAGACCCCGATGGTCGAGGCGGGAGCGGTGTAGACGGTCGGCCTCGATCCGTCACGAGTGAGGTCTCTGATCGGGACCTGGATCGCGATGCTGTGGACGTTCAGGCCGGCAAGGGTGTTGATGCCTGCCACGGCAGATCCCTTGAGCAGGAAATCCGGCTGGAAAGGCCGGAGGTCGCCGAGGTCGAAGATCGATCCGAGGTCCACGTAGAAGCCGTCGGCACGTTGACCGGCGAAGACGTAGCTCCCCGCGCCGAGTGGGTGGACCGCCTCGGCGGTGAGCGGGGCGTAATCGGGGATCGAGTTCTTGCCGACGTTGCACGGTGGGCAGGCGAGGTCCTTGGCCAGAAGGTGCGTACCCTTCTTGTCCACGCGGCTGACTGAATAGAACTGTTTGCGGTTCCAGGTCTTGTCACTCAGATGATTGATCTGGCCCGTGTTGTACAGGAACAGGTCGTGGGCGCCGGTGTTGGTGAGCACGGTGTTGAACCGGAACTGGTAGGTGATGTCGGCGAGGGCGTCGCCGTCGTTGTCGATGTGGACCTCGTAGAGCACGTCGTCGCCGAACTCGTAGAAGTTCGGGCCTCCGGCCGGCTGCTGCAGGGGCACATAGTTAGCGATGATCGTGACCGTGCTCGGGTTGTCCGGGCTCACGAATGCGTAGAGGTCCGCGCTGTCTGCAACGGGGTCCTTTGAGATCTCGGGCGCTTCTCGGTGGGATGACATCGTTTCTTACACCTCACTGGTTGTCTGGGATCGGGTTGTAGGAGCTCGCCTGCCGGCGGTGCTCGGGCTGGGTGCGCCTGTCGGCGGTGCTTTGCTCAACCGGCCGCGCGCAACAGCCGCGCGACAAGAGCCGAGTCTCGGGTGACCACCTCGCGGGTTCCGACCATCAGGTGGACTTCACCGCTGCGTGGGTCTGGGATGTGCACGACGAGCGGACCGGTGGCAGCACGCCCTGCGGGCGCGGCGACACCGTCGCTGTGAACCGTCGCGGGCCTCGGCGACGCCGATGCCAACTTGGGCAAGGCCGGAACCACAGCAAGGATGCCCGCTGCTGCGACCCCCTTCCCACCTCGCTTGAGAAATGTCCGTCGGGTGATGTTCTCCATCTGGTTGCCCCCCTTGTCGAGAGAGACCCCGCAGCAAAACGGCGGCTTGCGCTTCGCCAACCAAGCGCTGCTGGAACTCCCGGGCCTGTCCCGGGCTGCCTCTCGACATGACTACGGCACCGCGTGCCGGTGCGGATGACCAGCTTGTGGGGTGCGCGGACGCGGCTCAGTCGAGCGACGCGCCCGGCAGTTGCGGGCCGCCCGCGCCTCGCTCGATGAGGCGGCTTTGGATCACTGCGCGGCGCATCGAAACATGGAACCCGGCCGCGACAGCACATGTCACGCCTATGAGGACGTCGCCCGCCTGCAGCGAGAAGCCGACGGCAACGGCCAAAAGCGCGCACAGCACCCAGACAAGCTGCAGCTGGGTCTCGAAACGGGCAAAGGCGCGCCCCAACAGTGCCGGGGGTACGTTCCGCTGGGCGATCGAGTCGAAGGAAGGCTTGGCCGCGGTGGTTGCAAAGCCGATCGCGAGCGTGAGCAGCGCCTGCGCCCACAGTGAACCTAGGACCGCGACGACGACCCCGACGAGCGCGGACAGCACGAGCGAGTAGAGGATCAGCTGCTGCTCGGACAGATACCTGCGCAGCACGGGCACGAGAAGTGATCCGAGCAGGGAACCGATGGCACTCGCCAGGAGCACGAAACCGAACCACCACGTCGACGCGTGGACATGACGCAGGGCGAAAGCAAGGAAAAAGGTGAGAAAACCGACCGAACCCCTGATCACCGACATCGCTGTGAGCGACAGCACAACCTCGGGGACATATAGCGGAAGTCCGAGCCGCTGGCGCTCGCGAGCGACGTTGATCCGCGCCTGGCGCTCCCGGTTGGACGCGGGAGGCCGCTCGTAGAGCGGGCGCCCCGCCCGGGGCCGGTGCTCATCGTCGGGGACGGGCTGTCCCGATATGGGCCGGCCGTCGGGGGCCGTCGCCGCGGGTTTTGTCAGGACCGTGTCGGCGGTCTTCGGAAGCCGCACCGCGGCCACGCCGCCGAGGAGGAAGACGACGAACGCTAGACGCAGCACCCAGGGTGCACCGAGCTGCAGGAAGCCCACCGCCACCGGAGAAGCCACAAAGCCTGCAAGGGTGGCGAGCACCGCAAGCTTGGCGTTCGCGCTCGCGAGGTCGTCCTCCGTCTCTGTCATGGACGGCACCAACGCCGCCTTGGCGACGAGGTACAGCTTCGAGAGCACGAGCACGCCGAACGCCTCGGGGAACAGGAGGAAGCCCTTGATGTCGCCGGCCATCAGCAAGACGAGAATGGCGCTTCCGACCGACGCGACCGCCATGGACGTGCGTCGGGCGTACCTGCCCCGATCGAGAAGCGGGCTGAGCGCCGGCGCGACGACGACGAACGGCGTGATCGTGAGCAGCAGATAGAGCACGACCTTGCCCTTGGCGGCTTCCGGCGAGATCGTGAAGAAAAGTGTTCCCGCGAGCGAGATGGTCACCAGCGTCGTGCCCACCGAGAAGATGGTGTGGATCAACGCGAGCCTTCCGAAGGGCTCCGACTGGTCGAAGAGGTCGTGCACAGCGCTGCGCACGAGCCGGGTGACACGAGCCCAGCGCGAGGAGCTGTCCACAGCGCCATGGTACGTGTCGGCCCATCGCCCGAGTCCCCGCTACGATGCGCCCACATCGAACGAGGAGGTCACCAGTGGGAGTTCGTGCCTACGTGTTGATCCAGACGGAAGTTGGCAAGGCGGCCACGGTCGCCACGAAGGTGGCGGAGATCCCGGGCGTGGTACGAGCCGAGGATGTGACCGGCCCCTACGACGTCATAATCCAGGCCGAAGCCGAGACAGTCGACGACCTGGGGAAGATTGTCGTCAGTCGGGTGCAACTGATCGAGGGCATCACGCGCACGCTGACCTGCCCCGTGGTCAACCTCTGATCAGACCGTAGGCAAACGACCGTTGGCGCCGTCGCCCACGCTAATTGCCGGGCGACGCAGCTGAGGTCCGTGCCCTCACAAGCCGCCGGGGAACATCTTGCCGAGACCGAGCTCACCGAAGGCCGAGCTGCCTCTTAGCTCCCCCGCGGCCGCGCCGCCGTCCTCCCGGTAGGCCGCGTAGCCGGTCCTTTCCAGCTCCTCGGCGAGCTCGGGTCCTCCGCTCGCGACGATCCTGCCCTCCGACAGCACGTGGACGCGTTGGGCGGGCAGCTCAGCAAGCAGACGGCGGTAATGGGTGATCGCGATCACGCCGAGCGGCGGATCGCCTTCGCGCGTGGCACGCTCGATACGCCTCGCCACTTGGCCGAGAGCATCCACGTCGAGGCCGGAGTCGAGCTCGTCCAAGACAGCGAAACGCGGCTGCAAGATCGCTAACTGGAGCGTCTCGTTACGCTTCGCCTCGCCACCGGAGAGGTCGACGTTCAAGGGACGCGCGAGTATCGCCGGAGGGATCCCGAGCTGGGCGGCCTCGTCGGAGAGGCGGTCGCCAAGTGGGCCCGCCTCCGCTTCTGTGCTTCGGCCCGCGGCAAGCAGCGCCTCGGTGAGCGCCGACGCGAGGGGTACCCCGGGCACCTCGATCGGGTACTGGAACGTCAGGAAAAGACCGGCCTGCGCCCTCTCGAAGGGCGCCAAAGTCAGCAGCTCGACGCCGTCCAGCGTCACGCTGCCGCGCGTGACCTCGTACCCGGGCCGACCCATCAGCACGTGAGCGAGGGTGCTCTTGCCCGAGCCGTTCGGGCCCATGACCGCGTGGATCTCCCCACTGCGGACCTCGAGGTCGATGCCGCGCAGGATCTGGCGGGAGTCGACCCCGGCGTGAAGATCCGAGATCGTGAGCACGCCGGCAGTCAACTGATCACCGCGAAGACGTAACCGGAATCGACCTCGATCGGCACGACCCTGACCGACTGAGTGGCGGGCAGGCTCTGCGGCGACCCGTCCAACAGGGAGAAAGTGCTCCCGTGCCGGAGGCACTCGATCTCGCACACCTCGGGGAAGACCTCGCCCTCCGAGAGCGGGTAGTCCTCGTGGCTGCAGACGTCGACGAGCGCCCTGTAACCGGAACGGCAGTGAACGAGCGCGATCGCCCCTCCCTCGATCTCGAACCGGCGGACCTGCCCGACCTCGAGGTCGCCGGTCGCGCAAAGGCGGACTCGCACCGGCTCAGCTCCCACTTGTGACACGGTCCAGGCGCGCCGCGACAGCCGCCGCGAGATGGGTACGAACCCCCGGCGCGGCGATGCGCGCCCAGAGGTCCTCAAAGAAGCCCAGGAGGATGAGCCGCTCAGCGACCGCAGGCGGGACGCCCCGGGACTCGAGATAGAAGCGCTGCTCACGGTCGATCTGACCGACGGCGGAGGCATGCGAGCAACGGACATCGTTCTCCTCGATGTCGAGATTGGGGACCGAGTCGGCGTGGGCGCCATCGCTGAGCACGAGATTCCTGTTCGTCTGGAACGCGTCGGCTCCCTTTGCGCCGTGCCGCATCCTTATGAGTCCCGAGTACACCGAACGCGCCGTGCCTCCGACGGCCCCCTTGAAGACGAGGTTGCTCTTGGTGCGCGGCGCGGCGTGCTCCTGCAGGGTGCGGAACTCGTGCGTCTGGGTCCCGTCACCGAGGTACGCGGCCAACAGCTCTGCATTCCCGCCCTGGCCGGCCAGGACCGACTCCGTGCGGAAACGGGCGTACTCGCCACCGAGCGAGGCCGTGAACGTGCGGATCGTGGCATCTCGACCTGCGCGGATCCGCTGATGGGCGAGCTGCCACGCACCGCCGCCGAGCTCTTGGATGGCGTTGTAGGACAAGACGGCCCCATCCCCGACGGCGATGTCCACGACCGGGACAACCAGCAGCGGGCCGTCACCGGAGACGAGGAGTTCGATCACCGTCGCCTCGGCCGCCTCCCCGATGTCGACGAGCGTCCGCGCGAAGACGGCCTCGCCCCCCTTGGCCGCTCGGCGCGAACCGAGCAGGTGGACGATGACGATCGGGTGATCGATGCGGGCCCGTGCCGGGACCGACAGCACCACCGCATCGCGAAGAAAAGCGTCGGCCAGGTGGTCGAACACGTCCGGCTCGTGCTCTTCGTATCCGGACGCCGTGTTCAAGCTCGTCACCTGGTCGAGCGCCTGGGCTTGCCTGGGATCGCTGGGATCGTCGAGGACGCTGCCGAGAACGGTCCCGGTGGCGCGTGCCGGCGCCGACAGCTCGAATGAGACGACAACGCCGTCGACGACCAGGGCAAGGCCGGAGCGCTCGCCGACGTGTCCCAAGAGGGCGGCAGACTGTGCCCAGGCATCAGCTTCCAGCGCCGGCGGCAGCCCCGCCGGGGCGTCGCCCCCGCTCGGCACGAACTGGCCGAGGTCGAGCTCGGAGATCCGGCTGTAGCGCCACATGTCTTCGTCGACCACCGGCGGCGGGCTCGCCGCGAACTCTTCGAGCGCCTCGAGACGCCGCTCGACGAGCCACCCAGGGCCACCGAGACTCCGCGCGACGCCAGCGGTGAACGAAGCAGGTAATTGCATCTTGATCAGGGCAGGAGGTTAGCGGACGGCTGTCATCGGGCGGGCGGAGTGCCCTTGCGCCGGAACCAGCCACGGGGACTGAAGCCACTGCCGGACCCTGAACGCCGCTCCTGCTTTCGCTCTAGCTTGCGTGCTTCCGCGGCGGCGTCGGGCGCCACCGCAGCGACGATCTCTTCTGCGTTCTCGAGCAGGTCGGCGGCATCCGCGGCAGGCACGTCCGGCGGTTCCTGCTCTATGGGTGGTTCGACGAGCTTGCCGTGGGTCCACCCAGCATCTGCGAGGCGCCGCTCATAGACAGGGCAGTTGTCCGGACAGCGCCACGGCGCGTCCGGCGCCATGTCGAGCACGCAAAATCTCGCGACCTCGCCACTTGCGTAGGTCCGGCTCTGATAGTGGCGACAGTCCTCCCGCATCGGCATCGGGGGGGACGTTAACGCGCGACGGCGCTCGAGACACCGGCGGGCGCCGGCTCCGCGCCGTTCCGAGAACTCAGCCGACCGAGCCGTCCATCTGGAGCTCGATCAGCCGGCTCCATTCGACCGCGTACTCCATCGGTAGCGTCCGGGTGATCGGTTCGATGAACCCGTTCACGATCATCCCCATCGCCTGGGTCTCGCTCAGGCCGCGGCTCATGAGGTAGAAGAGCTGGTCGTCACCGATCTTGGAGACGGTCGCCTCATGGCCGATCTCGGCGTCACGCTCGCAGACCTCCATGTACGGCTTGGTCTCGGAGACCGAGTCCTCGTCCAGGATGAGCGCGTCGCAACGAACGAACGACTTTGCTCGCCTGGCGCCCTCGTCGACGTGGACCTTGCCCCGGTAGGTGGCATGCCCGCCGTCCTTCGAGATCGACTTCGAGATGATCGTGGAACTGGTCTCGGGCGCGCAGTGGAACATCTTCGCCCCGGTGTCGAGGATCTGGTGCGCCCCCGCGTAGGCCACGGAGAGGACCTCGCCGGACGCCTTCGGCCCCATCAGGTACACCGACGGGTATTTCATCGTGAGTCGCGAGCCGATGTTCCCGTCGATCCACTCGACGTGCGCCTCGGCTTCGGCGCGGGCCCGCTTGGTGACGAGGTTGTAAACGTTGGTGGACCAGTTCTGGATCGTCGTATAGGTGATCCGGCTGCCGGGCAACGCCACGAGCTCGACGACCGCCGAGTGGAGCGAGTCCGACGAGTAGACCGGCGCCGAGCAGCCTTCGACGTAGTGCACCTGGGCACCCTCGTCCGCGATTATCAGGGTGCGTTCGAACTGGCCCATGTTCTCCGCGTTGATCCGGAAGTACGCCTGGAGGGGCATGTCCACTGTCACGCCGGGCGGCACGTAGATGAACGAACCGCCCGACCAGACGGCCGAGTTGAGGGCGGCGAACTTGTTGTCGCCCGGCGGGATGATCTTGCCGAACCACTTGCGGACGATGTCGGGGTGCTCGCGAACCGCGGTGTCCATGTCGGTGAAGAGCACACCGAGGCGCGCCAGGTCCTCACGATTGCGGTGATAGACGACCTCGGACTCGTACTGAGCTGTCACGCCGGCCAGGTACTTGCGCTCGGCCTGAGGGATGCCGAGCTTGTCCCAGGTGTTCTTCACCGACTCCGGCAGCTGGTCCCAGTCGTTAACCTGCGCGTCCGTCGGCTTGATGTAGTAGTAGATGTCATCAAAGTCCAGGTCAGGCATCTTTTCGGCGAACCAGCGCACCATCGGCTTGCGCTCGAAGCGGCGCAACGAGGACAGCCTGAAGTCGAGCATCCAATCGGGCTCGCCCTTCATGGCGGACATCTCCCGGACGATCTCTTCCGACAGTCCCTTGCGCGGCTTGAAGACATAGTCCTCGACGTCACTCCAGCCGAGCTGGTACTTGCCGAGATCGAGCTCCGTGATGGCCATCAAGCGTTCCTCTCCGGGGAGTTTCTCCTACGCACATAGTAACAACTCGGAACCGTCCAGCCTACCCGCGGGCAGCCTCCGGGGCTGACGCCGCGCGCGTCTCGGCTGTCGCGTCAGCCCGAGGTCGGCGTGAGCTCGACGTTGTAAGGCTGAGAGATGCTTCGAGGAAGCTCTGCCACCAGCCCGTTCACGGTGAGGCCGATGTACTCGGGGGCGCCGAGCGTCATGACAAGCGCGCCCGATCCTCGGTAGGTCGCCGACTGGCCCGCGCCCAGCGTCTCCGCAAAAAGCCACGGCCCGGCGCTGGTGTGCTCGATCCCGACCCAGCACCTCCCTCCGCTCGCCTGGAAGGCCACCGTGTAGCTTCCCGACGGCACCGAGAAGGTAACGCTGGAAGAAGACACCGAAGTGGGCTGCAACGTCGTCGGGAACGTCGTCGTGGTCGTGGTCGTGGTCCGCCCTCCACCTCCTGGACGGACGGTCGTAGTCGTGACCGACGGGTGGCGCCCTCCGCCGCTGCTCAACGAAACCGCGGCGCCGACAACGGCCGCGACGGCCACAGCTGCCGCGGCACCGGTCGCGGCGCGGCGCACCATGACCTGGCGATGCCGGTCGGCTGACGACCGGTAGGCCTCGCCGCGGGCGCGGGCCTCGGCGGCGCCGGCTGGGCGCGCGCGGGTGAGGGGGGAACCCGAACGGGCTCCGACGCCTGGCGGTGCGTCGGTTTCCTGGTCCTCACCCGCCTCCCGGTCCGCCGGCGGCATGGCGCCTGGTCGGCCCGGAGCCGAGAAACGAAGTTTTGGCTCACCTGCCGGCGGCAGCCGCGAAGAGGCCAGCTTTCCCTGGCCGGGCGTGCGGACATCACTGCGGGCGGAGGAGGCCTCCCCTCCAGCGCCGTCCGTGCGCCTGCCGACATGGGGCCGGCCGGTCTCCTCGTGGGGAAGGATGCGGAACCCCGTTGACTCGGTGCGCTTGGAAACCTCCCCCAGCACTCCGAGAGCGCGCTCGTAGGTCTCGACTGACTTCGTCGCCGACCTGGCCGAGGCGACCCGAGCCCAGACGATCGCGGCCACGACGAGCACCGCGAGGACGACGATGACGAGTGCGATCACGCTCCTCAACTCCACGGCTGGTTGCGCACGCTCCCATTCAAGCCCAATGCCGAGGTCACGGCATCGCGCCCTTCCGGTCCAGGCGCGCTCAGGTCCTCAAGCCGTAACGCGGGCGGAGGTGGTCCGGGATCTCGCCGCGACGCGGGTTCGACCGGTCCCGCGCGGACACGACAGGGTCGGTGACACCCCAGTCCGCCTTCAGGTCGGGGTCGTCCCAGGCCACGCCGAGCTCGTCGGTGGGGTTGTAGTAGGAGTCGACGAGATAGGTGAGCGTCAGGTCCGTGACGGCCGCGAAGCCGTGGCCGACGCCGGGGGGGATGAACAATCCGCGATCGTCGTGCTCGCCGATCTCGAGGGTCTCGGTAGCTCCGTCTGTGGCCGAGCCGACCCGCAGGTCGTGGAGGACGACGCGAGCACGACCGCGCGTCACATACCAGTAGTCGGACTGGTGGAAGTGGTAGTGAACGCCGACGACGGCGCCCTGCTGACGGTCAGAGCGGTTGCCTTGCACCATCTCGCGGCCGAGGGGGAACCAGTTCCTTCTGTATGTCTCGATGAACCGGCCACGGCTATCGCCGTAGACGTCCGGAATCACGATCATGACGTCCGCGATCACCGTGGACGCTTCCAGTCTCGGCAACGGCCGCCTCCTTCAATCGACTCTGAGGACCTGAGATGCGACTTCCGGCAGGCTAGTGCCGCCCGCCAACAGGACCAAGAAGCGAGGTCCGAACCAGCCGGATCCCTCCGGGGTCTCGGCCCTTGTCCTCGCCCGATGGCCTGTCACGGCGCTCATGGCGCAGGCAGCTCTCTCGGGGGCCTTGTGGAAAAGGCAAGCTGCCAGTCATTCTCGCTCTCCCCGTCGATCGTGAGGCGCCAGGTGAACCGCGTGTTGTCCGGGAGCGGGAGAGGGCTGAAGTTGACCGCGACTGCCACGTCAATCGGGCTCCCCTCCGGCACTCCTTCAGGCCGCCCGACCTCGAAGTCGCCCCGCACCTCGATCGGCTGCGGACCGTCCGCGCCCTCGACTATGACCGGGCGCCCGTCCTCGTCCATCAAAAAGAGCTCCCAGTGGTGGGGCCGTGTTGCCTCGTGCCACCCCACATCCACTTTGATGGCGATCGCAGAGGGCATCGGTTCCGGCCCGATGAGGCTCCAACCTCCGCCGAGGATGAAGAGCTTCCCGTCCGCCACCTGCGCCGCGTCGCACAGCATCATTGTCACTCGCACGCCGCCACCGTAGCCCGGCCCGATGCCGGCTGATCAGCGAAGTTTGGGTACCGTCGTCCGGATGAGTGAGCTCGGCCTGCGAAACGACCTCTACAGGCGGCCGCTCGCGACCGCGCTCGAACGCCTGGGCATCGAGGCCGGCTGGCGATGCGTGGACGTCGGCGCCGGCGCCGGGGACGTCTCGGTCGCCTTCGCTGAGCTCGTGGGGCGCGAAGGGCGCGTCTATGCCGTCGACAGCGATCCCCGCGCCCGGGACGACGTCGCCGCTGCCGCGGCCGCCGCCGGAGGGGCACAGGTCATCGCCATCACCCAGGCGGGCGAGGACCTGACCTTGCCGGAGAGCGTCGACCTCGCCTACTGCCGCTTCTTGTTGATGCACGTCAGCGAGCCTCTTGTCGTCCTGCGGCGAATGGTCGCCTCGCTCAGAATCGGAGGATTCCTCCTGGCCCAGGAGCCCGTCACCTCGGCGGGACGCATCGATGGCGGGGCGATGTCGATGCCCGGGGTGCGGCACCCCGACGTGGGGGCCTGGCTGCCCGGGATGGTGCGCGAGGTCGGCCTCGAGCTCGTCGACGCCTGGGCCGAGGCTCCCGCGGGAGCCGGGCCGGGACCGGTCGCGACTTATCTCGAGGAGCTCACCGAGGTGGAGCCGGGGAACGCCTCCATCGTGTTACCCCCGCTCGTCACCGTGATCGGCCGACGCGCGGTAACTGAGAACTCCCGGTCCCGTCACTGACCCGTTCCAGTCCCGCGAGCCCGTGCCGCGAAACGGTGCGCGCGCCTTGGCGGCGGGTCAGCCGACGAAGGACTGAATCTGACTGACGAGCCTGTCCTCGATCTCGAGGTTCCAGGCAGTCTCGGCGACGTCGACGAGGAGAAACAGATCCGAGAGGAGCAGAGTCTCGAGGGCCAGGGTCGCGAGGTGCTGAAGCCACTTGCCGATGCCGATGCGAACGAGGCAGTCGTCCGCCGAGCCCGAGAGCGTCAGCGTGAGCGCCCGGTCTGCGTCGATCACCGCCGCCAGGAACCCGCCCTTCTTCGCCTGGATCACAGTCCCGTGGTCACTGGCGAGAGAGCTCTGCACTGTGAAACCGTCTGTCTTGAGGTACTCCTCGACCTTCGACTGAAGGCTGGCCAGGTCGACGTTCTTGCCGTGGAACTGCAGGACTTTCTCACCTATCACTTGGGCTCCTTGAGGTTCGAGATGGGCTCGGCTGCGCGCCCCGGCTGGAGCGCTGCGAGCACGCTAGTGGCACCGGTCGCATCGGGAACGTCGCCTTGGCCGGGTCACTTCAAAAGGCGCGACAAACGGCGATCCGCGAGAACGCGGCCTTTGGTCTGGCAGCGCTTGCAGTAGACGACCTCGTGCGACTCATAGGAGACCCTGAGCAGAGGCTCACCGCAGGCCGGGCACGGTTGGCCCACCCGATTGTGAACCGCGAAGCCGGTGCCGAGCTTGGGCTCCGAAAGACCTCCCGTTCGCCGCCGCTCCGAAGCGACCGCTTCGGAGAAAACCGCGCGGATCTCGGCAACAAGGCGCGCCCTGTCGCCGGGGCTCAATGACTTGAGCGAAGAGAAGGGTGACAACTTGGCGCGGTTCAGGGCGTCGTCCGCATAGCCGCGGCCGATGCCGGCAACAAAACTCTGGTCCCGCAACAAGGTGTGAAGATGACGGGTGTCCTGGCTCGTCGTCAACAGGTCCTCGAACGCCTGGTCCTGCGGTTCCGGGCCGAGACCTTCCAGAGGTCCCTCGGCGCCGGGCGCCAGTACCCACCAGCCCGCCTTGCGCTCGTGGCCGTGCTCACGAACGAGAACGCCTGTCCCGTTTCCGAGCACGAAGCGAACGACCCCACCCCTCGGCTTGGTTTGTTTGGGTGGCACTTCAATGTCCAGACGACCCGCCTGCGACAGGTGGACCAGGACGCGGCGACCGGACGACAGCGCCATCACGAGATACTTGCCCCGCCGCCCTACCCCTTGCAGCTTCTCGCCCTCGATGCTCTGACCGGGCGGTAGGACCGTCTTCAGCCCGGAGAAGCCCAGAAGCTCGACCTTCGCGATGACCGCGCCTTTGACGGCGGCGTCGAGGCGTTCTGCAAGTGCCTGCATCTGGGGAAGCTCAGGCACGGCGAGCGATCCGAGTCGACGTTGCGGGCAGTTGGGGACCCCCCGCTTACGACCGGGCCGGGCCCGGACGCCGAAGGCCCGCGCGTTCGCCCCGCGAGACGAACTTGAGCGCCATCTTGCGGCTGGCCTCGTCGATCATCTCGGCGCCGAACATCACGGCGCCCTTGCGTTCGTGGCTGGTCGCCTGCTCGTAGGCATCCAGGATCGCCCAGGCCCGGTCGAACTGCTCTTGAGTCGGTGAGAACACTTCGTTCAGGATCGGGACCTGGTCCGGATGTACCGCCCATTTTCCGTCATAACCGAGGCTGTGCGCCCGGTGGCAATAATCACGAAGCAGCTCCGGATCGTGGACCTTGAGGAACGGGCCGTCGATGACCTGAACCCCGTTCGCCCGTCCGGCCATCAAGATCTTGCTGTAGGCGTAGTGGAAGTGATCGCCCGGGTACTGGTCGATCTGCACGCCACCGGTCAGCACAGGCATCTCGACCGAAGCGGCGAAGTCCGCCGGGCCGAAGACGACCGCCTCGAGCCTTGGCGAGGCGGCGCAGATCGCCTCCACGTTGCTGAGGCCCCGCGCGGTCTCGATCTGTGCCTCGATGCCGACGTGGCCGACCGGAAGCCCGCTGTTGAGCTCAACTTGGGTGAGGAGCAGATCGAGCGCGATGACCTCGGCGGCGGTCCGGGTCTTGGGCAGCATCACTTCGTCGAGCCGCTCGCCCGCTTGTGTCACGACCTCGATCACGTCGCTGTAGGTCCAACGGCCGGCCCACCCGTTCACCCGGACGCAAAGGACGCGATCATCCCAGCCGAGGTTGCGGATCGCGTCGACCACCTTTGCCCTGGCCGACCCCTTCTCGGCCGGCGCTACGGAGTCCTCCAGGTCGAAAAGGGTCATGTCGGCCTTTACGGCAGGAGCCTTCTCCAAAAAGCGCGGGTTGGATCCCGGCACGGACAGACACGACCGGCGGGGCAAATTGCGGGAACGCTCGGACACGGCATCGATGGTACGACGGCGCCCCGGCCACGGGCCGCGGTGCTAGGCACCGCTCGGCCGTGCCTGTCCTTATCGCGCCGGCGCAGTCTCGTCGACCAGATCTCGCGGCGTGAGCTGCTCGGTGACGAGGCGGCCGAATCGGGTCTGCCTCCGACAAACGACCAGCAGAGGGCCAGGCCCTCCACATAGCAGGAGATGTAGGACCTCCAGATCGGGTGGAGAAGGAATTCGACTGCCTTCTGCCCCCTCGCCTTCGATGTCAGTTCATAGCGGGCCACCTCGTCGATGACGGCGTCGGGATCGGCCCCGACCTCCCACAGGCAGAAGGCGGCATTCGCCCGCACGCCGCCGAGTGGCTCCCGCGCCCTCCTCATGGCCGCGACCCCTCCGGCGTCGTAGGAGATCCCGAGCGGTGTCAGGTACTCGGCCACAACCGCGTCAGGCCATGGCCCGCCGCCCCTACCTCGAAACCAAGGTCGGCGAGTCCTTCAGAGAGCAGGTTGCGCGGCGTCCCGATGACGACGATCGACTCCTCCCAGCACCGGTTGCGGCGGAGAAGACCCACCTCCTCGCGCACGTGCTCGGTGTGGTGACCGGGATAAGCCTCGTGGGCCACAAGGGGACCGAGGGACGTCGAGAACACGGGCAGGTCGGTGTCTATCGCGACCCGCAAACGCAACCCTCCCTGGCAGTAGTTGAACCCGCTCCACCCCTTGTTACTGACAAGCTCGAACTCGACGCGCTCGCCCTCGGGCAGGCAGAACATCAGCCGGGTCCTGTCACGAAGCGAGCGAGGCGACC
>Ga0181530_10000799_pt1 | contig 40796 bp, 32 predicted proteins | sample PEATcosm2014_Bin_42_FD_119769 | JGI IMG/M metagenome (GOLD analysis project Ga0181530, IMG submission 119769) | Peatland microbial communities from MTU Mesocosm Facility, Houghton, MI, USA - PEATcosm2014_Bin10_60_metaG | ecosystem: Environmental > Terrestrial > Soil > Wetlands > Peat | place...
CGGATCCTCCGGCGGATGCAACTCCTCCAGCGCCGCGGCGACGCGCGGCCTGACAAACTTGTGGCGGGGGGCATAATTGCGTTTGCGGTACCCGAACCAGGTTAGCCACAGGATCAGTAGCGCGCCGACCGTTCCGAGCGTGTAGCCGGCCCACCCCCCGCCGTAACGCGCGCCGTACGGCGTCACCACGACGTACAGAGCGATCGCGGCGACGACCGCGACCAGCGCCACTTTCAGGTGGCGAAAGTTGTCATAGGCCAAAAACGAAATGTGGCGGCTGAGCCGATCGCTGCCAGTACCGTCGGCGGCGCCGTCGCTGACGCTCATCGCGCCGCCCGCCGCATGACCTCGATGAACGCCGCCGGATGAACCCGGATGGCCGCGCCGGTCGGGCAGGCGCGCACGCAAGCCGGCCCGGCGAGCCCCTTGCACATGTCGCACTTGACGGCATGCGGGGAACCCGTGCGGTGCTTCATCCCCTCATCCGATTTGTCCTCGCCGGGGCCGGCGCCCATCCCGAACAGCATCCAGTTGAGAAGGCTCGGCTTCTCCTCCGGCATCGCGGCCATCTGGATGACGCCGTAAGGGCAGCTGTTTTTGCAGTTGCCGCAGCCGATGCACTGATCGTTGATGAACACCTCGCCGTTGGCGGCGCGGTGGATCGCGTCCGGCGGGCAGTCCGTCATGCAATGCGGGTCTTCGCAATGTCGGCAGGAGGTCGGGACGTGCACCATCGCGAAGGTCGGACCGGCTTCGCGGTTGAGCCGGCTGATCCCGTGATGGGTCTCGGCGCAAGCCTTCTCGCAATTGTCGCAGCGCACGCACAGCGACTCGTCGATCAGCAGCACGTCGGTCGCCTCGCCGAGACCCTCGCGCACCAGGAAGGTGATCAGATCCCCGGTTTCGGCATTCTGCCGCATCAGCTCGCGTTCCTTGATCCGCTGCTGGAGCTGCTGTTCGACGCGGCGGCGCAGAGCGGGATCGCGGTCGAGCAGTTTGCGGAACACGGCGCTGTCGATGCAGATGGCTTCGGTGGCGCTGGCTGCGGTGACAGTCGCGGCGCGGTGGCGGTGGGTCAAAAGCGCCATCTCGCCGACATAATTGCCGGCCGGGACGTAGGCGAGCACGACGTCCTTGTTGCCGACCCGCATCGATACCGTGACCGAGCCCTTGCGAATGAGGTAGACCGAGTCGTCCTCGGCATCTTCCTCGATCAACTTTTGATCAGGAGCAAAGGAGAGAATCTTCGCTGTCGCCACCAGCTCGCCGAGCAGATCGGCATCGATGCGCGGCGCGAGGAACGTCTTGATCTGACGCACCACGGCGGCGCCGTCGATCGCTTCCTTGATCGACGGCTCGGAGCGCTCCAGCCGGATCATCGTGTTGCGATCGACCTCGAACAGCAGCGTGGGCTGGGTCGCGACCACGGTCGCGGTCCGCTTTCGGCCGGAGATGAGGCCCATCTCGCCAAAGAATTCCCCTCGCTGCAGGAGAACCATTTCGTCGGGGTTGCGCTGATTGATCCGAATGCCAACCTCGCCGTCGAGCACGGTAAAGAGCGAGTTGGTCGCGTCGCCGCGCCGGAACACGACCTGTCCCGCTTGCAGGTAATGCAGCTCGGCATGGATCAGGAATTCGCGTAATTGCAACGGTTTCAATCCGCTGAACATCGGCGCTTGCGCCTGGATATGGCCGATCAGCTCGGCGCCGGTGATCCCGGTCTTGGTCGGGTCGAGGATACGGATAATCTCCGGGCTGAGCTTTCTCTGGATGAGGGGCTCGTCGGCCGGCAAAATCTGGTGGCCGATAATGTGCTCGACGATCTCGAAACCCTGATTGAGGCAGTTCTTGATCAGCGGATAGCCTGCCAGCGCGCCGACGATGTAGAGCCCAGGGATCTGGGATTCATAGGTCTCGGAGACCTGCGGAACGGCATTGCGGTCGGCGCTGGTGAATTTTATCCCGCAATCCTCCAGGAACTTGCGGGGCGGCTGGGCGCCGATACGAGCGAGAACGCGGTCGCAACCCAGGTTGACGACGGCGCCGTCATTGCCGCGCAGCACAAGTTGGCCAGCCCTGACTTCCTCGACCTTGACATTCATCACATGGTGGATTGAGCCGGCCTCGTCCGCCTCCTTGTTGATCGCGGCGGTGATCAGGGCTCGGTTGGCAGCCTTGGCGCGCGGGAAGTCATCCTGGGTGTTGATGACGTAGATTTCGTTGTTGATGGCGAGGGCAAGCGCGTTCTCGATGCCGGCGTCGCCAGCGCCGATGACGGCGATTCGCTCGGCCTGGTATTCATCAGGGTCGTCGAGCTGGTACTGCACCATCGGGCGATCACCGCCGGGTGCCGTGGCATCCGCCCCGGGGACCATCAGCCGATTGAGGTTGCCCTGTACGCCGATCGCGAGGACGACGAATTCGCAGTTGATACTGTCGCCACCAGCGAGCTTGACCTGGAAATCTCCGGCCTTGCCCTGGATCGACGTAACCTCGGCCCGGTAGCGGATATTCACGCCGGCGTCGGTGACGGATTTCGTCCAGCTATCGATGACTTCCTCGCGCGCCTCCTGCTTGAACTCCAGCTCGAGACCTTGCTGAGGCGGCAGCTCGACCGGCGTCGCCATCACGAGCTTGCGCTTCTGGTATTTGTAGATCGTGTCGTTGATGTGATCGGTGCGTTCGAGCAGGACGTGGGGCACGCCCAATTTCGCGGCATGCACCGCGGCGGCGAGGCCGGCCGGACCCGAGCCGACGATAGCGAGCTTGAAATCCGCAGCCAAATTTGCGTCTCAATCTGTGAGCTAGCGGCGGCTCTCTTGTCGCTCCGCCTCCGCCTGCTCCCCCCGACCCGGAGAATCTAGCAAGTGGGCCCCTCAAACGGTAGGCTTAATTCAGTCTTTCCGCGAATGGGTTTGGTGGCGTCACGCGTTCGGCGTTGGTCCGGGCGAGAGGGACTGCGATCGCGCCTGCCTGTGGCTGAGATGCGAGGAGGGCTCGGACCTCGCGCTATAGCCTTTTTGGCCCGGGCACGACGATGCGAAGGCGGTTTTTCCGTGCAGCGAACCTCTAGGACGGCTTCTCGCTCGGCGCTGCCGCCGCGCCCTACCGCCGCTTCAGCTTCAATTCGATCATCGCCAGCACATTGGCCGCGCCATGCCGCCGGCACAGCGTGGCGAGCCCCTTCGGGTCGAGCGGCTCCGGCGCATAGTTGATCGCCTCGCGCAGCCCCGCCGGCAGCTCGTCGAACACCGCCATCAGCTCGCGCAGCAATTCGCCACGATCGTCCATGCGCGCCTCCGGCGGCTGCCGCTCTGCACCACCGATTCGAGTAAGCGCAGCATCGCCGGCAACGGTAGCGCTGGCAAGCGCCGACGCGGAGTGCCCGAGGCCGCCATGGCTCGCCCTAGTTTTGGCGCGATCGGCATCCGGTCGCGCGCGTTGCGCATCGACATCGCGGGACGGCATAGCCGCTCGCTTACGGGCTGCCCCTTGTGCGCCGCCGCGGTTGTGCCTAAGAATTTCGACAAAATTATTTCCGGTTGCGGTGCACAGGCGCCGCAACCTCGCCGGAAGGAACCGCTTATGGCGACAATCGAAGTCGTCGCTCCGCGCCAATACGTCCGCGGCCCACGGCGCGGCCCGATCACCCGCCTGCTCGAGGACGAGCGCTGGCTGGCGACCTGCCTCATGCTGCCGACGGTCGTGCTGCTCGGCCTCTTTATCGCCTATCCGTTCGTCAAAGGGATCATGCTCTCGGTCACCGACACCACGGTCGGAGTGCCGGGCAAGTTTGTCGGATTGGCCAATTTCGAGAAGATCTGGAACGACGACATCTTCCGCCTCGCGGTGTGGAATACCTGCGTCTACACCTTCGTGACGACGGTCTTCAAACTGGCGCTGGGCCTGTGGCTGGCGCTGCTGCTCAACCGGCATTTCAGGGGCAAGGCGTTCATGCGCGCCTTTATCCTGTTGCCGTTCATCATCCCGACCGTGCTGTCGACCTTCGCCTGGAAGTGGATGTTCGATCCGACCTTCAGCGTGTTGAACTACCTGCTGTTCCATCTCGGGCTGATCCATGGGCGGATCAATTGGCTCGGCGATCCCGTCCTGGCGATGATTTCGGTGATCATCGTCAATGTCTGGCGCGGCGTGCCGTTCTACGCAATCAGCCTGCTCGCGGGACTGCAGACGATCAGCCCCGAGCTGCACGAGGCCGCCGCGATCGACGGCGCCCGCGCCTGGGCGCGTTTCCGCCACGTCACCTGGCCGCTGCTGTTGCCGGTGACACTGGTCATCGTGCTGTTCTCGGTGATCCAGACCTTCGCCGATTTCCAGCTCGTCTACGTGCTGACCGGCGGCGGGCCGGCCAACGCGACCCAGCTCTTTGCGACCTATGCCTATCAGCTCGGGATCGGCACCGGCCTCCTGAGCCAGGGCGCGGCGATCTCGCTGGCGATCTTCCCGATCCTGCTGCTGGTGGTGATCGTGCAGCTGGTCTACATCCGCCGGGCGGAGACCCTCTAGGCCATGATCGAGGGAGCCCCCTGGCGGCGTTGGATCTTTTTCTATGTCCCGGTGACCGGGTTCGTCGTCGCGCTGCTGTTCCCGTTCTACTGGATGATCATCACCACGGTGCGGCCCGACCGCGAGCTGTACCGGCCGTGGAACGCGCCTAATTACGCGCCGTTCTGGACGATGCACCCGACGCTTGACCACGTCCGCGACCTGCTGACGACGACCTTGTTCAGCACTTGGATGCTGAACACGATGATCATCTCGCTGGCCGCGACGGCGATCTCGCTGTTCTGTGGGCTCCTCGCCGGCTACGCGCTGTCGCGGCTCAAATTCCCCTTCGCCGGCATGATCGGGACGGGCATCTTCATCACCTATCTGGTGCCGCAGACGCTGCTGTTCATTCCGTTGAGCGACATCATCCGCAACTTCAAGCTCGGCGACTCGCCCTGGGCGCTGATCCTCACCTACCCGACCTTCCTCATCCCGTTCTGTACTTGGCTCTTGATGGGCTATTTCAAATCGATCCCCAAGGAGCTCGAGGAGTGCGCGCGCATCGACGGTGCGACGCGGTGGAAGGCGATGCTTTACATCATCTTCCCGGTGGCGATCCCCGGCATCCTGTCGGCTGGGATATTCGCCTTCACCCTGTCGTGGAACGAGTTCATCTACGCGCTCGTCTTCCTCTCCTCGCCTGAGCAGAAGACGGTGCCGGTCGGCGTCACCTCCGAGTTGGTGCGCGGCGACGTGTTCTATTGGGGCGAGCTGATGGCCGGCGCGCTGTTGGGGTCGATTCCGGTCGCGTTCGTCTATTCGTTCTTTGTCGAGTACTACGTGTCGGGCATCACCGGGTCAGTGAAGGGATAACATCATGGCCCGCGTGGCGATGCGCAGCCTGAACAAGAAGTACGACGAGGTGCACGCCGTCATCGACGTCAACCTCGACATTCACGACCAGGAATTCGTCGTGCTGGTCGGCCCGTCGGGCTGCGGCAAGACGACGACCCTGCGCATGGTGGCGGGGCTCGAAAGCATCACCTCGGGGCACATCTCGATCGACGAGAAGATAGTCAACGAGCTGCCGCCGATGGACCGCGACATCGCGATGGTGTTTCAGAACTACGCGCTCTACCCGCATATGAGCGTCTACGACAACATGGCGTTCGGCCTCAAAATGCGGAAATTCGACAAGCCGGAGATCGCCAAGCGGGTGCAGGAAGCGGCCGAGATCCTTGGCATCGAGCAATTGCTGAAACGCAAGCCGCGCCAGCTTTCGGGCGGGCAGCGCCAGCGCGTCGCGCTGGGCCGCGCGATCGTTCGGCACCCGCAGGTGTTCCTGTTCGACGAGCCGCTCTCGAACCTCGACGCCAAGCTCCGAGTGCAGATGCGGGTCGAGCTGAAAAAACTGCACGAGCGGCTCGGCACCACCGCGATCTACGTCACCCACGACCAAGTCGAGGCGATGACCTTGGGCGACCGCGTCGTGGTGATGAAAGACGGCTTGGTGCAACAGGTCGGCGACCCGATGGAGCTTTACAACGAGCCGGCCAACCGCTTTGTCGCCGGGTTCATCGGCTCACCGGCGATGAATTTCGCCGCCGTGCGCGTCGCCGCCGAGAACGGCTCGCTCTGGGCGGAGAGCGAAGGCATCCGCATCAAGGTGCCCGAGTCGATGCAGAAGCGCGTCGAACCTTATGCCGGCAAGGAAGCTACCCTGGGCATACGGCCGGAGGATTTGCACATCGCCGGCGCTGGCGACCCGACGGATTTGACGTTCGACGCGGCGGTCGAGGTGGTCGAGCGGCTGGGGTCGGAAATCCTGCTCGACGTCGCGGTCGGGCCGACGACGATGGTCGCCTCGGTCGAGCCGACCGCCACCGCCAAGGTTCACGAAAAGCTGCGCCTGGCGATCAACCCTGAGCGGCTGCATTTCTTCGACAACGAGACTGAAGCCGCGATCTAGCCCGCGCCCAGTCCAACCAGGGCCACTTCGCGAGCGGCGCCGACCGCTCAGCACATTTGAGAGGAACTCAATGACGCACATCCACCGCCGCCGGCTGTTGCAGTTCTCGGGCGCCGGGGCGCTCGCCGCGGGTACCGGCGGCCTCGCCGGCATCCTGGCGAGCGGCCGGGCTCCCGCCTTCGCGCAGGAGCAAACGCTGCATTGGGTGCGCTGGTCGGATTTCGTGCCGGCTTCGGACGTCGTGCTCAAGGGCCCGATCACCGACGAATGCAAGAAGGCGCTCGGCATCACGCTGCGCCTCGAGACGATCAACGCCAACGATATCCAAGCGCGCGTCACCTCGGCGATCCAATCCGGCGCCGGCCCCGACATGATGATGTCGATCGGCAACTGGGTGCAGCTTTACGGCACTAGCCTGGCCGATGTCGGCGACGTCGCCGAAGCGATCGGCAAGGACCAGGGCGGCTATTACGACATCTCCAAGAACGTCGCGACCTACAACGGCAAGTGGGTTGGCGTGCCGTGGGCTACCGTCGGCGGTCTCGTGGCCTATCGCAAATCCTGGCTCGCCGAGGTCGGGTTCGACGGGAAGTTCCCGGCCAATTGGGACGAGTACCGCGTCGCCGGTCAGAAACTGAAGAAGAACGGCCATCCCTACGGCCAGACCGCCGGCCATACCTTCGGCGATGCGCCAGGCTGGTGGTATCCCTATTTGTGGTCGTGGGGTGGCAAGGAGGTCGAGGCCGACGGGAAGACTGTCGCGATCAATACCAAGGAGACCGTCGAATCGGTCAAGTTCGCGGTCGCGCTGTGGAAAGAAACGATGGACGAAGGCGGCCTGGCCTGGGACGATTCAAGCAACAATCGCGCCTTCCTGTCGGGCAGCATCAGCGCCACCAACAACGGCGCCTCGATCTATATCGAAGCCAAGAAGAAGCCCGATACCTATTTGACCGACAAGGGCGCGCCGATGAAGGACGACATCCTGCACGCCGCGATCCCGGGCGGTGCCGGTGGTCAATACAATTTGCCCGGCCCGCACACCGACATGCTGATGGGCTATTCGAAGAACCAGGACACCGCCAAGAAATTCCTCGCCTGGGTCCACTCGAAGTCGGTGTTCGAGGAATGGTTCACCTCGCAGCAGGGTTTCGCCGACGGCGCGACCAAAGTGTGGGAGAGCGATCCGGTGTGGAACGCCGACCCGGTGCTGACGCCATTCAAGAATGTGCCGCAACAGGGACGCCTCGCCGGCTATGCCGGGCCGCCGAACCAGAAAGCGGCGGAGGTCATCACCAAGTACATCATCGTCGACATGTATGCGAAGGCGATCCAGGGCATGGCCGCCGAGGATACGGTCAAATGGGCGCATGACGAGCTGACCAAGGTCTACAGCGCCTAACCGCGCGACACCAGGCTCCGAACCGACGGGAACAGTCGGGCAGCGGGCTACACATTCAGGGGGGGTACACATGACGCGCATCACTCGACGCCGTGCGTTGGCGCTGTCCGGCGCCGGCGCTGCCGCAGCGGCGACCGGCGGCCTCGCCGGCATCCTGGCGAGCGGCCGCGCGCCGGCCTTCGCGCAAGAACAGAGCCTGCATTGGGTGCGCTGGTCGGATTTCGTGCCGGCTTCGGACGTCGTGCTCAAGGGCCAGATCACCGACGAATGCAAGAAGGCCACCGGCATCACGCTGCGCCTCGAGACGATCAACGCCAACGACATCCAGGCGCGCATCACCTCGGCGATCCAGGCCCAGACCGGCCCCGACATCATCATGGGGCTCAACAACTGGCCGCAGCTCTACGCCACCAGCCTCGCCGATGTCAGCGATGTGGCCGACGAGCTGGGCAAGGCGGGGGGCGGCTATTACGACCTGTGCAAGGTCGTCGGCACGTATGAGGGCAAATGGATCGGCGTGCCGTGGTGCGTTGGCGGCGGGCTGGTCGCCTACCGCAAATCCTGGCTCGCCGAAATCGGGTTCGACGGCAAGTTCCCGGCCAATTGGGACGAGTACCGCGCTGCGGGCCAAAAGTTGAAAAAGGCTGGGCATCCTTATGGTCAGACCGCCGGTCACACCTTCGGTGACGCGCCGGGCTGGTGGTATCCGTATCTCTGGTCATGGGGCGGCAAGGAGGTCGAGGCCGACGGCAAGACAGTCGTGTTGAACAGCAAGGAGACGATCGAGTCGGTCAAGTTCGCGGTGCCGCTGTGGAAGGAGACGATGGACGAAGGCGGGCTCGCCTGGGACGACACCAGCAACAATCGCGCGTTCCTGTCGGGCAGCATCAGCGCCACCAACAACGGCGCGTCGATCTATCTCGAAGCCAAGAAAAAGCCCGACAGCTACCTGACCGACAAGGGCACGCCGATGAAGGATGACATCCTGCATGCCCGGATTCCGGCCGGCGCGGGCGGCCAGTTCAACCTTCCCGGCCCGTTTATCGACATGGTGATGGGCTATTCGAAGAACCAGAAAATGGCCAAGGACTTCCTGCGCTGGGTCCACACCAAACCGGTGTTCCAGCAATGGTTCGACTCGCAGCAGGGCTACACCTGCGGCGCCACCAAGGATTGGGAAAACGATCCGGTGTGGAATATCGACCCGGTGATGCGGCCCTTCAAGGACATCCCGAGCGGCGGCCGGATGTTGGGCTACGCCGGGCAGCCCACCCAGAAGGCGGCCGAGGTGCAGACCAAGTACATCATCGTCGACATGTACGCGAAGGCGATCCAGGGCATGCCGGCCGAGGAATCGGTGAAAGCGGCGCATGACGAGTTGGTCAAAATCTACGGCGCCTGATTCATGGATATCGGCCCAAACCCGGCAGCGATAGGCGGGCAAGGCTCCGGCAAACAGGGAGAACACGGATGACGCGCATCAATCGGCGCCGGATGCTGGCACTGTCCGGTGCCGGCGCGCTCGCGGCCGGTAGTGGCGGCCTCGCCGGCATCCTCGCCAGCGGGCGAGCCCCCGCCTTTGCCCAGGGCACAACGTTGCACTGGCTTAAATTCGTCGATTTCGTGCCGGCTTCCGACGTGCTGCTCAAGGGCCCGATCAAGGACGAGTGCCAGAAGGCGCTCGGTATCAATTTGGCGGTCGAGACCATCAACGGCGACGGAGTGCAGGCGCGCATCACCTCGGCGATTCAAGCCAAGACCGGGCCCGACATCCTGATGGCGGTCAACAACTGGGCGCAGCTCTACGCCGACAGCCTCGCCGATGTCAGCGATCTCGCCGAGGAGCGCGGCAAGGCGGAAGGCGGCTATTTCGAGACCGCCAAGGACGTCGCCAATGACGGCAAGCGCTGGATCGCGATGCCGTACACGATCCTCGGCGTGCTGTATGCCTGCCGCACCTCATGGTTCGCCGAGGAAGGCGTCACGCCCGACAATTTCCCCAAGACCTGGGAAGAGCTTCGCGCGGTCGGCAAGAAGCTCAAGGCCAAGGGCCGTCCGCTGGGTCAGACCTTGGCGCATGCGTTCGGCGATGCGCCGGCAGGCTGGTACCCCTATCTGTGGTCGTGGGGCGGCAGGGAGGTCGAGGCGGACGGCAAGACCGTCGCGCTCAACAGCAAGGAGACAATCGAGTCGGTTAAATTCGCTGTCGGTATGTGGAAGGATGCGTACGACGAAGGCGCGATGTCATGGGACGATGCCGGCAACAACCGAGCCTTCCTCTCCAACACGATCAGCTGCACCAGCAACGGTGCCTCGATCTACCTCTTGGCCCGGACCAAGCCCGATGACTACCAGACCGAGACCGGCAAGCCGCTTAAGGACGACACTTTCCACGCGCCGTTGCCCAAGGGCCCGGCCGGCCAATTCAGCTATCACGTGCCGTTCTCGAACCTGATCCCGAACTATGTGACGAATCAGAAAGCGGCGAAGGACTTCCTGCGCTGGTTCCACTCAAAGGATGTCTACGAGCAGTGGTTCACCTCGCAGCAGGGGTTTTCGGTCGGCAGCACCAAGATGTGGGAGGACGATCCGGTGTGGAAGATCGATCCGATCATGGCGCCGTTCCGCACCGCGGCCGAGAGCGGCCGCTTTGCCGGCTATGCCGGTCCCGCTGGCCGCGCCGCCGCCGAGACGATCAGCAAATTCATCATCGTCGACATGTACGCAAAGGCGGTCCAGGGCACCCCGCCCGAGGACGCCGTGAAATGGGCGCATGACGAGCTGGTGAAGATTTACGTGTGAGGCCATGCTGCCCGGGTCGACAGCCGGGGCCTTGAATGGACCTGATCGTCAGAAATGTCCGCCGCGTCGCCGTGCCGGATGAGGGGCCGGTCGATATCGCGGTCGCCGGCGGCAAGATCGCCGCCATCGGCCCCGCGCTCGCGGGCGAATGCGAAACCTACGACGCCGGCGGCAGGCTCGCCTGTGCCGGGCTGGTCGAGACCCACATCCATCTCGACAAGTCGCGGATCATCGACCGCTGCCCGCTGCCCGAAGGCCGCCGGGTCAATCCGGTGACGACGGTCGCCCCGCTGAAGCCGGCGATGAGCGTCGAGGACGTCTATACCCGCGCCGAGGCGACGCTCCGGGAGTGCCTCGTCAACGGCGCGACGCGGATGCGCACCCAGGTCGAGATCGACCCCGGTATCGGCCTGCGCGGTTTCGAGGCGATCAGCGCGCTCGCCGCCGCCTATAATTGGGCGATCGATATCGAGTCCTGCGTCTTCCCGCAGGACGGGTTGACCAATTACCCCGGCACCGAGGAATTGCTGGTCGAGGCCTTGAAGTCCGGGGCGCCCGTATTGGGCGCGGCGCCGCGCTACGACAGTGACCCCTCGGCGCAGATCGAGCGGATCTTCGCGCTCGCCCGCGAATACGATGTCGACCTCGACCTCCATCTCGATGTCGGCGACAGCACCGACCACATGGACATCCACAAGGTGCTGGAGCTGACCGAGCGGTTCCGCCGCGGCGGTCGGGTCGTCGTCGGCCACATGGCGAAGCTGTCGCTGATGCCGCCGGCCGAAAGCGCGGCGATGGCGCGCCGCCTCGCCGCCGCCGGGATCGCGGTGACCGTGCTGCCGGCGACCGACCTTTATTTGATGGGCCGCGACCGCGACCACGATGTGCGCCGCGGCGTCGCCGACGCGAACCATCTCGCCGAGCACGGCGTCACCTGCTCGCTCTCCAGCAACAACATCCTCAACCCGGCGACCCCGTACGGCGATTGTTCGCTGATCCGCATCGCCAATCTGCACGCCAACATCCTGCAGGTGATCGGCGCGCCGCGATTACGGGAGTTGTTCCTGATGCTCAGCGAGCATTCGGCGCGGCTGCTGCGCCTTACGGATTACGGGCTCGAAATCGGCAAGCCGGCCGACATCGTGATCATCGATGCGACCAGCGCCGAGCAGGCGGTCGCCGAGATTCTTCCGCCGCTCGCGGTCTGGAAGCGCGGTCGGCGGACGGTGACGCGCCAGCCGCCCGAGCTACACGCGCCGTGATCAGCCGAGCGGCTGGAACGCGCGCTCGCGTGTCTTCAGCAGGATCACCAAGGTCACAATCGCCGCGGTGATCACGTAGACAGCCGGCGCCTGCTTGCTGCCGCTCATGGCAATCAGATAGGTCGCGATGAACGGCGCGAACCCGCCGAACACCGCGACCGCGATGTTGTAGGGGATCGACAGCGCGGTGTAGCGCACCTTGGTCGGGAAGATTTCGGCGTAGAAGGCCGGGCAGGCGCCCGCATAGGGCGCGAGCAGCACGATCATCAAGAGCTGGGCGAGAAACGCCAAGCCGGCGCTCCCCGACCCCGCCATCAGGAAAAACGGATAGCCGAGCACCGCATAGCCGACGCACGACGCGATCAACAGCGGCTTGCGCCCGACCTTGTCGGAAAGCCAACCCATGAACGGGATCAGCAGGACAAATACCGCGAGGCAAGCGGTGCTGATCCACAGCGCGGTTCCCTGCGGCACCTTGCCGACCGTGACCATGTAGCCGGTCATATAAATCAGCGAAATGTAATAGGCGACCGTGTTGTGCAGGGTGATGCCGAAGGCGAGCGCGATCTCGCGCGGGCATTCGCGAAACGCCTCGACGAGCGGCACCTGCGAGACCCGTCCTGTCTCTTCGAGCTCGGTGTATTTCGGCGTGTCGTCGAGCCGCCAGCGCAGATAGGCGCCGACCAGCCCGACCGCGATCCCGAAGAGGAACGGCAGCCGCCAGCCCCAGGCGAGCACGGTCGCCTTGTCGACGGCGTTATTGAGCAAGGCCGCTGTCAGCGAGCCGAGCAGAAAGCCGCCGCCGACCCCGACCAATTGCCAGGAGCCGAAAAACCCGCGCCGAGTCGGTGGCGCGAATTCGACGATATAGGCGGTCGAGCCGCCCCACTCGCCGCCCGCCGATAGGCCTTGGAACAGTCGCACGACAACCAGCATGATCGGCGCGGCGATCCCGACATCGGCGTAGGTCGGCAGCAGGCCGATCGCGAAAGTCGACAGCGCCATGACGAAGACGACCGCGCTCAGCGCCTTGCGCCGACCGTAGCGGTCACCGTAGATCCCGAACACGATCGAGCCGACCGGCCGCATCACAAACCCGACGCCGAACACCGCGAAGGTCAGCAGCAGCGATATCGTCGGATCGCCACTTGGAAAGAACAGCGCCGAGATCGTCGGCACCAGATAACCGTAGACGCCGAAATCGTACCATTCGAGCACATTGCCGATGACCCCGGCGGTGATCGCCCGCTGGTAGGTCTGCCCCTCGACCGGTAGCGCCGCCGCCGTCATCTGCGAACCCCCTTTGCTCTTCCCCGCATCATCGTGAAAGCGAATGCACGCGGCGCGCCAGCCTCATTCGCGCAAGCATCCCATGCGCCCGTAACGCGAACTACCGCATTCGCTCCTCGTCGCGCGCGAGGTGCAGCGGGGTCTCGCCCAAGAGCGCCCGCCGGCAATTCTCCACCGCCCGGCGCAGCGAGGTGTCGCGCCACACCCCGCCGCCCGCTGAATTATGCGGCGAGCCGACCACGTTGGGCAGGTCGAGGAACGGAAAACTCATCGCAAAGCGCTGGTGCCGCACCGGCTCGATCCACCACGCATCGATCCCGGCGGTAAAGCGCGGATGCGCGGCGAGATGCGCGTAAAGCGCCGCCTCGTCGATGATCTCGCCGCGCGCGACATTGATCAGGATCGCATCCTCCTTCATCAGCTCCAGCTCGCGCGCGCCGATCATCCCCTCGGTGTGCCGGGTGAGCGCGAGACAGACGACAAAGACATCCGCGGCGCCGAGCATCTCGTCGAGCTTGTCGGGCGTGCCGATCCAATCGATCTTCTCGTCGGTCTTGCCGCTGCGGTTGATCGCGTGAATTTTCATGCCGATGCACCGCATCAGCCGCGCCGTCGCGACCCCGACCCCGCCGAGGCCGAGGATGCCGCACACTCCGCCGCGCAGCATCTTGTTGGGGCCGCGCTGGTTGAACTCACCGCGCTTCAGATTGTCGTGCTCGGCGAAGAGCCTCTTCGCGGCGGCAAACGCGACCGCGACGATGTGCTCGGCCATCGGCTCGGCCGACGCGCCGCCATTGCCGGCGACCGGCAGTTGCGGCGGCAGATCGAGCAGCGGCACCCAGTCGATCCCCGCCGCGGTGAACTGCAGGAGGCGCGCCTTGCCGATCATCTGCCGCTCGGCCGCGGAGAGTTCGGTCGAGGTGTCATTGGCCAGCACCGCGCCGGCCGCGCGCAACGCCGCCTCGCGGCCTTCCGCGGGCACATCGGCGAGGTAGACGAGCGGCGCGACGCCGCCGAGCGCGTCGGCGATCATCGCGCGCGTGCGCTCGCTGACCGGAAATGTCACCACCAGCGGTTTCGCGACCATTCGGATGCCCTTCTCGTTTTCCCTCATTATGCTAGCGCCATGCCGAGCAAAACTCGATCCGCCGCGACGGCGACCTTGTGGACCACGCCGCTCGACCGCGCGTCGCCGGTGCCGCTGTCGCGCCAACTCGCCGGGGCGATGCGCCAGGCGATCGGCGAGGGCCACATCGGCGGCGGCGCGCGATTGCCCTCGACGCGCGCCCTCGCCGGCGAGCTCGGCCTCGCGCGCAGCACCGTCGTCGGTGTTTTCGAGCAGCTCGCCGCCGAGGGGTATATCGCCGCCCGGCCCGGCTCGGGCTATATCGTCGCCGCGCCGCTGACTCAATCCGAGCCGCCGCCGCGCACCGAAATGGCGTCGCCGCGACCGCTGTCGCGCCATGGCGAGAACCTGCGCGCCTATGCTCTGCCGCCGCGCGGCCTGCCCCGCCCGTTCGAGCTCGGCCATGCCGAGATCGACACGAGGTTCATCGCGACCTGGAAGCGGCTGTCGGCGCGGGTGCTGTCGGGCCGCTCGCGGCTGGTGTGGAATTATGGCGACCCGCAGGGCGAGCCCGAGCTGCGCCGCGCGATCGCCGACTACCTCGCCGCGGCGCGTGGCGTGCGCTGCGCGCCGGAGCAGATCGTGCTGACCTCGGGCACCCAGCAGGGGCTGAGCCTCATCGCGCGGGTGCTGATCGATCGCGGCGACGCGGCCTGGGTCGAGGACCCGTGTTATCGCGCGGCGATCGACATATTACGCGCCGCCGAGGCCGAGATCGTCCCGGTGCCGGTCGACGAGGAAGGGCTCGACATCGCCGCCGCGCAACATCGCAAAAACCCGCCACGTCTCGTGTACACGACACCGTCACGGCAATACCCGCTCGGCATGGCGATGCCGCTCGCCCGCCGCGTCGCGCTCCTCGCCTGGGCCGCCGCCGGGGTGTGGATCATCGAGGACGATTACGAGAGCGAGTTCCAGGCGCCGGGCCGCATGCTGCCGTCGCTGCAGGGGCTCGACCGCGCCGGCCGGGTCATCTATCTCGGCACGTTCAGTAAGCTGCTGTTTCCATCGTTGCGGCTCGGCTACGCGGTCCTGCCCGAGGATCTGGTCGCGCCGTTCGCCGCCGCCCGCCACCTCGCCGACCGGCAAAGCTCGGCGTTGCTCCAGGCGATCATGACCGACTTCATGCTCGACGGGCATTTCGCCCGGCACCTGAAACGGATGCGCGCGCTCTATGCCGAGCGCCAGCATTTCCTGACCGGCGCGGTGGCGCGCCGGCTCGCCGGTCTGGTCGACATCCGCCCGGTGGAAAGCGGCATGTACCTGACCGCCTGGCTGCCGCACGGCCGGTCGGACGAGGCGGCCGCCGCCGCGCTGGGCGATTCCGGGATCACCGCCGTGCCGCTCTCATCGCTGACCCTCGAAACCGCGCGGCAGCCCGGTCTGGTGCTCGGCTATACCGGCCACGACGAAGCGGCGATGGCGCGCGCGGTCGAGCGGATGGCGACGGTGCTCGAAACCCGAACTGGTATGACGAACCGCAGCGAACTGGAGCTTAGATAAGACCGCTTTGAGCCTTATTTTTGGCGCTCAGATCATCGAGAGCGCCGCTATGCCCGACACTGCCCGCCTGCCGCCCTTCGCCGCGACCCCGCGGACCCGCGTGCGCCGCCACCCCGAGCGCGCGCATTACGACCGCGAGACCGTGTTTGCGATCCTCGATGCGGCGCTGATGTGCCATATCGGCTATGCGATCGACAGCAAGCCCTATGTCACGCCGACCCTGTTCTGGCGCGACGGCGAGCGGCTCTATTGGCACGGCTCGTCGGCGAGCCGCATGCTGCGCACCCAGGCGCCGGGCATTCCGGTCTGCCTGACGGTGGCCCATGTCGATGGGCTGATCCTCGCGCGCTGCGCGTTCCGTCATTCGCTGAACTACCGCGCGGTGATGGCGTTCGGCACCGCCGCGATGGTCGACGACCCGGCGGAGAAGGAGGCCGGCTTCAACGCCTTTATCGAGCGGATCTATCCAGGCCGCACCGCGATCATGCGCGGCATCCTGCCCCAAGAGCTGAAAGCGACCTCGCTGATGGGCATGACGATCGAAAGCGCCTCGGCCAAGATCAGGAGCGGCGGGCCGGTCGACCTCGAGCAGGATCATCCGGCCGATTGCTGGGCCGGCACCGTACCGATCGCGCAAATCATGGGCGCGCCCATCCCCGACCCGAACGTGCCGCCGCGCACCGCTCCGGAGCCGGAGATCGGCCATTTCGCCGAGGGCGCGCGGTTCGACGATATATTGCTGGCGCTGAGCCAAGGAGGGAAGGCAAGCCGATGAACAAAAGCCCGCCGCCGCTGTCGCTCGCCGCCGCGCTTGCGCTGCCGCTCCCCGAGGGGCGGCGCTCGGCCCAGGTGTTTGTCGATGGCGACCTCGAAATCCGCCTCTATGCGCCAAAGGGCCACGACCCGCAGACCCCGCACGACCGCGACGAGCTCTATATCGTCGCGTCGGGCAGCGGGAAGTTCAGGGTCGGCGAGCGGATCGATGCCTTCGCCCCGGGCGCGCTGCTCTACGTCGCCGCGCATGAGGTGCACCGCTTCGAGGATTTCTCGGACGATTTCGCCGCCTGGGTGGTGTTCTACGGCCCGGTGAAATGACCGAGCACCGCAACCCGCTCGGCCAGCCGATCGGATTTCCGGTCGAGGGCTGGACCGGGCGAGCGCGGCCGCCGCTGACCTCGATGGCGGGACGATATTGCCGGGTCGAGCCGCTCGACGCGGACCGGCACTGCGCCGCGCTGTTCGACGCTTACAGCGCGGACCGCGACGGCCGCATGTGGACCTATCTGCCGTGGGGTCCCTACGCCGATTTCGACGATTTTCTCGCCGGGACCAAGGCCGGCTGGCGGCGCGAGACCTTCATCACCTACGCGATCATCGACGCCGTGAGCGGCAAGGCGGTCGGCGTCGCCAGTTATCTGAACATCAACCCATCGGCTGGCAGCATCGAGGTCGGCGGCATCGCCTATTCGCCGGCGCTGCAACAAAAACCGCCCGGCACCGAGGCGATGTTCCTGATGATGCGGCGCGCCTTCGACGAGCTCGGCTATCGCCGCTACGAATGGAAATGCAATTCGCTGAACGCCCCGTCGCGCGGCGCGGCCGAGCGCTACGGGTTCCGCTTCGAAGGCATTTTCCGCCAAGCCGATGTCGTCAAGGGGCGCAACCGCGACACCGCCTGGTATTCGATCCTCGACAGCGAATGGCCGGGGCTGAAGGCGGCGTTCGAACGCTGGCTCGACCTCGCGAATTTCGACGCCGACGGACGTCAGGTCGAACGCCTGTCGGCTCTCACTGCGCGGCGCTGACGCCTACTCCGCCGCGGCGAACCTCCGCCGGCGCGCCGAGTGGCGGTCGCCGACCAGCGCCACGAGCGCGACGGTGATCATCACGATGACGCTGGCGCCGAACACCCAGCGCGGTGCGCCGTGGTCCATGAAAAAGCCGAACATCAGCGGCCCGACCATGCCGCCCATGCTGAAGCCGCTGGTGACGATGCCGAAGGTCCGGCCGATCGCGCCCGGCGGCGCGGCGGCGCGCACCAGCATGTCGCGCGACGGCATGATGAGCCCGCCGAGGAGCCCGGCGCCGCCCATCGCCAGAAACAGCGGCGCCGCGCCGAGACCCAGCGTCCCGATCGCCAGCACGATCGCGGCATTGACCGCGTAGCCGACCGCGGCGACCTCAGCGTGGCGGCGGGTCTTGTCGGCGATCAACCCGCCGGCCAGCACCCCCAGCGCCTGCATCGACAGATAGATCGTCAGCGCCAGGCTCGCCGTCGCCAGCGGCGTGTCGAACGCGCCGTGGAGCGCCACCACCGAGAAATTGCTGATGCCGCTGCCCGACAGGCTCAGCAGCGCGAAGAACCCGGTGAGGAAGATGATCGTCGGGGTCAGCACCGAGGTCAGCCCCAGCCTTCCGCCCATAGCGCCGGCCGCATGCGCCGCCGGCGCACGGTTGTCGATGCCGCGTACCAGCAGCAGCGGCAATGCCGCGAGGAGGGCGACGGCGCCGGTGGCGAACATCGCCGCCTTCAGGCCAAAGCTCGCCGCCACCGCGAGCATCGCGACCGGCGCGACGGCGTTGCCGAGAAAGCCGGCGAAGGTATGGATCGAAAAGGCGCGGCCGAGCCGCACCGGCGCGATCTGCGCCGAGAGAACCGCGTAATCGGCGGGATGAAACACGCTGCCCGAAAGACCGACAAAGCCCATCGCGATCAGCAGCGTCGTGTAGGACGGCGACAGGCCCAGGGAAATAAAGGCCGCGGCGCTGACCGCGAGCCCGAGCACCAGCATCAGCCGCGAGCCGGCCTTGTCGACGAGAAACCCGATCGGCAATTGCGCCGCGACCGCGGTGATGCTGGCGACGGTCAGCGCGAAGCCCAATTCGACAAAGCCGATGCCGAGCGCCGCCTTCAAAAACGGGAACAGCGGCGGCAGGACCAGGCTCTGGAAATGCTGAACGAAATGGGCGCCGGAAACGACCGCGATCGCACGCGCTTCGCGCCCCCGCTCGCCGTCTCTCGCCTTGCGTGAATCACCGCCGGCGCCAGGAATGGCCGCCGCGTCCGTCGTCATCGGCGTTGCGCCTCCCGGGACCGTACTGCTCAAAATATCGGCACGAGCGCCAGCCAGACAAGCGCGGCTTTGGCAAAGCAGGCCTGTGCGCGCGGCGGCGAAAGCAGGTAAGTTGTCGGGCGGCTTAAAGCTCGCGCCCGCTCGCGTCGAACAACACCGATACGGCGATGATCTTGTCGACGGTCTCGCCGTCGGCCGCCAGCGGCACCAGACAATTCTCGACGATGCGATGGTTCGGATCGCGGTCCCACAGGGTCTGTCCGCGCCGCCACGTCGCCCGCCGGGTCTCGAGGATAAAGCGATAGCGATTGCGCAGGTTCACATCTTTGAAAGATACCGGTTGAGCCTCGTCAAGCCACTGCCCGGTTAATTCGCGCTGCACCGAACGGACGATCTCGGTGCCGACAAGGCGGTAGCGGAAGCGCAACGGATCGCGGAACACATCGAGTATCCACAGCCGCGACAGGAGCGGCGCGATATCCTCCGGCACGATGTGCTGTCGTCCGGGCAGGCGGCCGGGCGGTGCGATTTCGCGCCAATAGTCATAGAAGCGGCGGACGAGCGGATGCCAGGCAGCCGGATCCTGCGGAACCTGGTGGTCGGTCCACACGCCGTAATCCCCGGTAGGCGGGGTGATGCTGCCTCGGTCGGCATCGATCGTCTGCGATTGCCGCGTCATCCCCTCAAGCTAAGCAGGAAATGGTTAGCTCAAGGTTGACACCGGCCACGCGACACCCGCCAATCGCGAATTCCTGTCGCGGCCGCGACACGATCGCCGCGCTCGACTCGACCGCCAGGATCGGCTGACAATCGCAACGCATGTCGCGGGGCAATCCACGGGGGTCGGGGGAAACATGAGATTTCACAAAAACTGGCACGATGCTCACCGCGAGGAGATGTCCGCGGGCGCTCACATCGCCGATTTAGTGGCCAGTTTTATCGGCTCGTGGCAGTTCATCATCATCCAGAGCGCGATTTTCGCGATCTGGGTGGTGTTCAACACCGTCTGGCTGTTCACCGCCTATCAGTTCGACCCGTATCCGTTCATTCTGTTCAACCTGTTCATGTCGGCGGAAGCGGCCTATGCCTCGCCGCTGATCCTGATGAGCCAGAACCGGCAATCCGACCGCGATCGCATCCAGGCGCAAACCGATTTCGAAACCAATGTCGCCGCCAAGGAAGAGATCGAGACCATCCTCAAGGAGCTGGGCCGGCTCGAGCTGGAGAAGTTGGACAAGATTCTGGCGCTGGTGCAAAAGCCCGCCTGACCCGATCGCCGCGAGGTAACGCCGATGGATTTCGACCTTTCGCCCAAGGTGCAGCGCCTGCAGGCGCAGGTTGTCGATTTCATGCAACGCGAGGTCTATCCGGCCGAGCCGGTTTTCGAGCGCCAGCTAGCCGAGGCGCCGTCGCGCTGGCAGATCCCGCCGGTGATGGAGGAACTGAAGAAAAAGGCGAGGGCCGAGGGGCTGTGGAACCTGTTCTTGCCCGAATCCGAGCTCGGCGCAGGGCTGACCAACCTCGAATACGCGCCGCTGTGCGAGATCATGGGTCGCTCGCCGATCGCGCCCGAGGTGTTCAACTGCTCCGCGCCCGATACCGGCAACATGGAGACGCTGGTGCGCTACGCGACGCCGGCACAGCAGGAGCAGTGGCTGAAGCCGCTGCTCAACGGCGAAATTCGCTCCTCGTTCGCAATGACCGAGCCGGCTGTCGCCTCGTCCGACGCAACCAATATCGAGGCGCGAATCGAGCGCGACGGCAACCGGGGCTATGTGATCAACGCCCGCAAATGGTGGACCAGCGGCGCTATGGACCCGCGCTGCAAGATCTTCATCCTGATGGGCAAGACCGACCCCAACGCGCCGCGCCACCAGCAGCAATCGATGATCCTCGTGCCGCGCGATACGCCGGGGGTCAACATGGTGCGGGCCCTCACCGTCTTCGGCTACGACGACGCGCCGCACGGCCATGCCGAGGTCGAGTTCAAGGATGTGCGCGTGCCGGCCGAGAACATCCTGCTGGGCGAGGGGCGCGGGTTCGAGATCGCCCAGGGCCGGCTCGGTCCCGGCCGCATCCATCACTGCATGCGGATGATCGGGTTGGCCGAGCGATCGTTGGAAGCGATGGTCGCGCGGGTCAAGAGCCGCGTCGCGTTCGGCCGGCCGCTCGCCGACCAGGGCGTCATCCGCGAATGGATCGCCGATTCCCGGATGGAGATCGAACAGGCGCGCCTCTTGACGCTCAAGGCCGCGCACATGATGGACACGGTCGGCAACAAAGTTGCCCAGGCCGAGATCGCGATGATCAAGGTCCTCGCGCCGAAGATGCTGCTCGCGGTCATCGACCGCGCGATCCAAGCGCATGGCGGGGCGGGCGTCAGCCAAGATTTCGGCCTCGCCTATGCCTGGGCGCGCTCGCGGGTGATGCGCATCGTCGACGGGCCGGACGAAGTCCACAAGCGCGCCGTCGCGCGGGTCGAGTTGCGCAAGTGACCATGGCCCTTGACTGACGCGATCGCGATCGTCGGCGCATCGTGCCGCTTTCCCGGCGCGCCGGGCCTCGAGGCGTTCTGGCGGCTCCTCGCCGGCGGGGTCGACGCGGTTTCCCAGATCGACGATACGCGCTGGTCGACGCGTTTCTTCTACCATCCGCGGCGCGGTGAGCCGGGCAAGAGCTACAGCTGGGCCGCCGGGTTGATCGACGGGATCGACCTGTTCGATCCCGCGTTTTTTGGCATCTCGCCGCGCGAGGCGGCGCAGATCGACCCGCAGCAGCGCCTGCTGTTGGAGCTTTCCTGGCACGCTGTGGAAGATGCCGGCATTCCCGCCAGCCGGCTCGCGGGCACCATGGCCGGCGTCTATATCGGCGCCTCGTCGACCGATTACGGCGACCTGCGGATTGGCGATCCGGCGAGCGGCGACGCGTAATTTCGCGACCGGCGCGACGCTGAGCATTCTCGCCAACCGCATCTCGCACATCTTCGATCTGCGCGGCCCGAGCCTGGTCGTCGATACCGCCTGCTCGTCGTCGCTGGTCGCGCTGCACGAGGCGTGCGAGGCGCTGCGCGCCGGCCGCACCGAGAGCGCCCTGGTCGGCGGCGTCAATCTGCTGCTGTCGCCGTATCCGTTTCTCGGTTTCGCCCAGGCCGGATTGCTGTCGCAGCGCGGCCGCTGCTTTGCGTTCGATGCCCGAGCAGATGGCTATGTGCGCGGTGAAGGCGGCGCCGTGATGCTGCTGAAGCCCCTCGAACGGGCGCTCGCCGACGGCGACCCGATCCGCGCAATTATCCGCGGCACCGGGGTCAACGCCAGCGGCCGGACGCAGGGCTTGTCGCTGCCGAGCGCGACGGCCCAGACAGAATTGTTGCGCCGGGTTTATCGCGACGCCGAGATCGCGCCGGACTCGCTCGCCTTTTTGGAAATGCACGGCACCGGCACGCCGGCCGGCGACCCCGTCGAGGCCGCTTCGGTCGGCGGGGTGCTAGGGCGGGCGCGCGCCGCGCCGCTGCCGATTGGCTCGGTCAAGACCAATATCGGCCATCTCGAACCGGCCTCGGGGATGGCCGGACTGTTGAAAGTGGCGCTGGCACTGGAGCGAGGCGTGCTGCCCGAGTCGCTGCATTGCGAAACCCCGAACCCGGATATTCCGTTCGACGCGCTCAACCTGCGCGTTGCCTCAGGCGCGGAGCCGATCTCGGGCTTCTATGCAGGGGTCAACTCATTCGGCTTCGGTGGCACCAACGCGCACGCGATCCTCGCGGCGCCGCCGGCCAGCGGCGACCCGCCGGCAGAGACAATATCACCACCGCTGCTGATCTCGGCGCACAGCGAAGCGGCTCTGCGCGCCTTGGCGAGGGAATGGCGTGACACGCTGGCGGCAACGCCGCCGGAGCGGGCGCCAGCCCTCATTCGCGCCGCGGCGCGGCGGCGTGACCAGCACCCGCACCGCCTCGTCGCGCTCGGTGATGCCGATGCCGCGCTCGCCGATTTCATCGCCGGAAGGTCGAGCCCGTCGGCGGTTTCCGGCACCGCGCTGCGCGAGGGAAAGCTCGCCTTTGTCTTTTCCGGCAACGGCGCGCAATGGCAGGGCATGGGCAGTGATGCCTATCGCCACAGCGCAATGTTCCGCGACGCCGTCGCCGAGGCCGATCGTGCACTGGCGCCGCGGCTCGGCTGGTCGGTTGCCGAGCGCCTCGCCGAGGGCCTCGATGACGAGGCATGGCGCCGCGCCGATATCGCGCAGCCGATCCTCTTCGCGATCCAAACCGCGATCGTCTGCGTCCTGCGTGAAATGGGCGTCGCGGCAAGCGGCTATCTCGGGCACAGCGTCGGCGAGATTCCCGCCGCATGGGCCGCCGGCGCGCTGTCGCTCGACGACGCGGCGCGGGTTGTCGCCGCCCGCAGCCGCCATCAGGAACGAACGCGCGGCGCCGGCCGCATGGCGGTGCTGGCGGTGGGCGAAGCGGAAACCGCCGCGCTGATCGCCGAGCTCGACCCGACACTCGACATCGCTGCGGTCAACAGCACGCGCGCCGTCACGATCGCCGGGTCGGCCGCCGCAATCGCCGCGCTGGGCGACGAAGCGGCGCGGCGGGGGATCGCCTGTTGTCAGCTCGATCTCGATTTCGCGTTTCACTCGCGGGCGATGGCATCGATCCGCGAGGGTATTCTCGGCGACCTCGGCGACCTGATATCGATGCCGCCCACGGCCGATCTGGTTTCCACCGTCACTGGTTGCCGGGTCGCCGGGGAGACGCTCGGCGCCGAGCACTGGTGGCGCAATATCCGCGACCCGGTGCGTTTCGCCGAGGCGGTCCAGGTATTGGTTTCCGGTGGCTATCGCATCTTCGTCGAGATCGGCTCGAGCCCGGTGCTGCGATCGTATCTGCGCGATGCGCTGCGCGACGCAAGCGTGGAGGGCCGGGTGCCGGCGACCCTTGACCGCAAGGTAGCTGCTGGCGACCCGTTCCCGGCGATTGCCGCGATGCTCCATGTCGCCGGTCACGATTTGAGCGGCGCCGCGCCGTTCGACGGGCCGAGCGACCCCCGTGGACTGCCGCTCTATCCCTGGCAGCGCGAGCGGTATTGGTTCGCCCGCACGGTCGAGGCGACCAACAGCGTCGCCCCGATTTTCGATCACAAACTGCTCGGTTTCCGTCAAGACGGCGCGCTGCCATCCTGGCTCAATCATCTCGATCTGGATTTGCAGCCGTTTCTCGGCGATCACCGGATCGACGGCATGCCCGTGCTCCCGGCGGCCGCAATCATCGATATGGCGCTCGCCGCGGCGCGGGCGCGAAATCCCGACGCGCCGGGGCTCGAGCTTGGCGATGTCGAGCTGCTTCGACCGGTGGGGTTCATCGCCGGCGAGATCCGGGAGGTGCGGTCGGCTCTGACGTCGCAAGATGGTGATTGGCAGCTGACCAGCCGGGCTCGCCTCGCGGAGGAGGAGGCGGTCGTGCATGCGACGGCCCGGCTGGGGACTGCCGCGCCGGGGCGACTCCTAGCGGATCAGGATTTCGCGGGTCGGCGGTTTGTCGATGCCGCCGGGCTTTACCGCCGGGCCGCGCGCCTGGGCCTCGACTATGGCGCCGCCTTTCGCACCGTGTCGCGGGTCGAGATCGATGACCGCGATCGCGCCGAAGTGACGCTCGACCCAACACTGGCCCAAGATATCGGCGAAAATCTCCTTCATCCGGCCCTGCTCGATGGCGCGCTGCAAGGGCTGCTCGGTTTGCTGACAGAGGAGTCATCCCAAGTCCGATTGCTCCCGCGCCGGTTTGGCCGGGTCCGCGCCTTCGCGCCGTTCGCCCGCGCGCCGAGCCGTGCCCGGCTCCGGGTCATCCGTCGCGGCACGCGCTCCGCCACGGCCGATATCGTGCTCTACGACGCGGCGGGCGGGCTGATCGCCGAGCTCGCCGATTGCCTCTTCGCGCAGGTTCCGCCGCGCCGCTCCGATCGGCTTCTGCGGGTCGATTTGGTGCCGGCGCCCCTCCCCGGCCTGCCGGCGCCGCCGTTATTCGACCGGATCGGTGAGATCGTGCCGGCTCTCGCGACCTCACCCGGCAGGGACGCAATAGGCGAAACGGAACAGGCTCTGCTGCTCGACGCACTGGTCCCGGCGGTTGGTTTTGCCGCGATCCATCCGCTGGTCGGTGACAATCCGTTCACCGTCGAGGAATTGGTCCACTCCGGAAGGCTGGCGCCGAGTGCGGCCTCGCTCTTTAGCCGGCTGCTCAGCCTTTTGGCGCGGTTTGGCGCCGCTTCCTTTGAGAATGCAAGCTGGCGGCTGTCGGTGGATCACGAGCTTGCCGAACCCGGCGAGCTGTGGCGGACGCTCCTCGCCGAAACACCCGAGATGGTCGCCGAACTGGCGTTGCTCGCCGCCGCGCGTGAGGATTTGCCGCGAGCGCTCCGGGAAGGTCCGAGGCACTTGGATAGCGCCGCACCCTCCCTGCGTCATCTGCGCGAGGCCTCGCCCTCCGCGGTCGCCGGGCTCGCGGCGATCCGTCGGATTCTCGATGCGATCGTCAACGATTGGCCGGAGGATCGGCCGCTGCGGGTCCGCGTGCCTGAAGGCATCCGCCTCCGCTGCTCGCGCGCGGTCATTTCGTCGGACGGTGACGGGCCTTGCGACATCGCGGTCCAGGTCAATTCCGGCCGGATCGATGTCGCCGGCTTGACACGGTTGGGTGCCGACCTGGCTCCCGGCGGGTTGCTGCTGGCGGTCGAGCCGGTGCCGAACCCGCTATGGGATTTGGTAGGCGGCGGCGCTCCGACCCAAGAGGCGTGGCGCGAGGGATTGGCGGATGCCGGTTTCGTTGATATCGGCGCGGCTCCGATCGCATCCGCACCGTGGCCGATAACGGCGCTGTGGGCGCGAACGCCCGCCGCAAGCGTTCCCGAAGTTCCTGCCCCGCTGTCTGTCGCACTAATCGGCGGCGCGGCCGCTGCCGCATTCGCCGCCGCGTTGCGGGCGGCGGGGCATCGGGTGACGATGCTCGAGCCCGAAGGCGAATTTGCCGGCGACGCCATGACCTACGTGCCGGACGCGCCAGCCGATCCCATCGCCGATTTGAGCCGGGTCATGCCGCTCCTGGCGCGCGCCGCGACAGCAGCGGTCGAGCGCGAGATTCCGCTCTGGCTGGTGACCAGCGGCGCGCAGCAGGCCGGAGAGACCGTCGCCGCCGATCTTGTCGCCGGTGCGTTGTGGGGGTTCGGCCGGGTGCTGATCAACGAAATCCCCGGCCTCGCGTTGCGCCTCGTCGATCTGCCGCCCGCCATGACGTCAGACGAGCGCGCGCGAGTGCTGGCGTCCGAAATCGCGGCTGCGGGCTCGGAGAGCGAGATCGTCTGGACAACCGCTGGGCGTCATGTCTTGCGGCTGCGGCGCGGCCTGCCGCCGGGTCCGGCGAACCCCGGCGACGCGGTCTTTGCCGCGTGCGCGCCGCCGGGCGGGCTCGATCGGCTCGAATGGAATGTCGCGCCGTCGCACGCGCCGGGTCAGGGCGAGATCGAAATCGAGGTCGCCGCCGCCGGGCTCAATTTCCGCGACGTGATGTGGGCGAGCGGAACGCTGCCCGAGGAGGCGTTGAGCGGCGGGTTTGCCGGCGCCGCGCTCGGCCTCGAATGCGCCGGGACCGTGCATGCGATCGGCGTCGGGGTCGAGGGGATCGCGGTCGGCGATCGCGTCGTCGGCTTCGCGCCGCAGGCGCTCGCGAGCCGCGCGGTCACCCGCGCCGACGCGGTGATCCCGATCCCCGCCGAGGTGAGTTTCACGGCGGCGGCGACATTGCCGGTGGCGTTCGTCACCGCGCGCTATGCGCTCGACACGCTGGCGCGCGTCGCGCCCGGCGAGCACGTGCTGATTCATGCCGCGTCCGGTGGAGTGGGCCTGGCCGAGATCCAGATCGCCAAGCAGCGCGGCGCCATCGTCATCGCGACCGCCGGTTCGGCAGCGAAGCGGGCGTTCCTGCGGCTCGTCGGGGCGGATCAAGTCTGCGATTCGCGCGAGCTGGGGTTTGTCGATGCGGTGCGCACGGCGACCGGCCGTGCCGGGGTCGATGTCGTGCTCAATTCGCTCTCCGGCGATGGGATGGTGGCGAGCCTCGATCTGTTGAAACCGTTCGGCCGCTTTGTCGAACTCGGCAAGCGCGACATCTACGAAAATCGCCGGCTGCATATGCGACTCTTGCGTCAGAACATCTCCTATTTCGCGGTCGATATCGACCGCCTGCCGGTCGAGCGGCCCGAATTGGCCAAGGCGTTGCTGGCCGAGCTGTCGGCGGCGCTCGCCGCAAGCGACATCCGGCCGCTCGCGCGTCGCATTTTTGGGTTTGCCTATATCGCCGATGCGTTCCGCCTGATGCAGGCGGGCGGGCATATCGGCAAGCTTGTGCTGGTGCCCGACGGCCACGCCGGCGTCGGACTCATTGCGAAACCCGATCTCGCGCTGCGCCGCGACGGGACCTATGTCGTGACCGGCGGCATCGGCGGTTTCGGCTATCGGGCCGCGCGGTGGCTCGCCGAGCACGGTGCCGGTGCGCTCGCGCTGGTCGGTCGGCGCGGCGTGGCGACCCCCGGCGCAGCCGAGCGCGTGGCCGAGCTCGAAGGCCTCGGCGCCGTGGTCAGCGTGCATGCCGCCGATGTCAGCGAGCGGGCCATGCTTGCCGAGACGCTTAACGAAATCCGTGCCACCGGCCGGCCGATCCGCGGCGTCGTTCATGCCGCCGCCGCGATCGGCGGCGCGATGGTTCGTGATATCGATATTGATAAGATAGAATTGGGGTTGCGCGCTAAACTTGGCGGCGCGGTGCTGCTCGACACGCTGACCCGCGACGATCCGCTCGAGTTGTTCTGGCTGTTCTCGTCGGCGACGAGCTTTGTCGGGGCGCCCGGGCAGAGCATTTATGTCGCCACCAACCTGGCGCTCGAGGCCCTCGCCCGCCGCCGTCATGCCGAGGGAAGGCCGGCGCTGGCGATCGCCTGGGGCGCAATCGCCGACGCCGGCTATCTCGCCGGGCAGCCGGACGAGCGCGAGGCTTTGGCGCGCCGCTTGGGCACGCGCGCGCTGCCGGCAGGGGACGCGCTCGACGAACTTCCGCTGATGGCGGCAAGTGGGTTGCCGGTTGTCGGTTGCGCCGAGATGAGTGCGGCGCGTAGCGCGCTGCCGCTCCTCGCGACGGCGCTTTTCGAGGAAATTCGCGGTAGCGGGGATGCCGCCGCGGATGAGGCGCTGCTCGATCGTCTGGCCGGGCTCGACGGCGCGGCGGCGCGCGAACTGCTTGCCGGAATCATCACCGATGAGGTGGCGCGGATCCTGCGCCTTCCGGAAGGTGAGATCGATCGCCATCGGCCGCTCGCCGAGCTCGGCATGGATTCGCTGATGGGGGTCGAACTGCGCCTGGCGATCGAGAGCCGGCTGCGGCTCGACCTGCCACTGGCGGCGCTGACCGACGGGGCGAGCATCGCGGCCTTGGCGTCGCGGGTCGATGCGTTGCGCTCGCGGCCAGCGGCGGCAAGCGTCGCGACGGATATCGCCGCTCGTCATGAAATGCCGCTCGACCCGTTCGCGCTTGGCGGCGCCGACCCGGCAAAGGAATGAGGCATGGAGCGGCGCGACAGGCTGTTCGGACTATCGCCCGAGGCCAGGGCCCGGCTGGTCGAACGCCTGTCGTCGCGCTCGCGGCAAGACAACGTCGAGACGCAGCGCCCGGCTGCGCCCGATCGCCTCGATCCGGCCCAGCTCGCTGGCTATCGCGAAATCCGCCTGATCGAGACGGCGGCCGAGCATCTCGGCATCGCCGACCCGTATTTTCGCGTGCATAGCGGGATCGCCGGCGCCGAAACCGTGATCGACGAGACGCGCGTCAGCAATTTTTCTTCGTATGATTACCTCGCTCTGAACGGCGATGCACGGGTCACCGAAGCGGCGAAGTCGGCGATCGACCGCTACGGAACGACGGTCTCGGCAAGCCGCATGGTGTCGGGCGAGCGCGCGATCCACCGCGAACTGGAAGCCGCGCTGGCTCGGATTTACCGCGCCGAGGATGCCATGGCGCTGGTCGGCGGCCACGCCACCAACGTGTCGCTGATCGGCGCGCTGCTCGGCCCCGGCGATCTGATCGTCCACGACGCGCTCGCCCATAACAGCATCGTCGAGGGCGCGCGCCTGTCGGGAGCGCGGCGGGTGCCGTTCCGCCATCTCGACCCCGGCGCCGCCGACCAGGCGCTCGGCGAGGCGCGCCGGGACCACGGACGGGCTCTGATCATCATCGAAGGGCACTACAGCATGGATGGCGACGTGCCCGATCTCGCCGCCTTTGTCGCGCTGGCGCGGCGTCATCGTGCCTGGCTGATGGTCGACGAAGCGCACGCGTTGGGCGTCCTCGGTGCGCGCGGCTTCGGCCTGGCGGAGCACGCCGGGGTCGATCCGCGCGAGGTTGATATCTGGATGGGGACGCTGAGCAAAAGCCTTGTTTCCTGCGGCGGGTACATCGCCGGCAGCGCCGCGCTGATTACCTATCTAAAGCGCAAAGTGCCGGGGTTCGTCTTTTCGGTCGGCATGGCGCCAACAGCCGCCGCCGCGGCGCTCGCGGCACTGCGCATCCTCGATGCCGAGCCCGAGCGCGTCGGCCAGGTCAATCGCAACACTGCGCTCTTCGCCGGGCTGCTGCGTGACGCGGGGCTCGATATCGGCGGCTCGGTCGGCGCGGCGATCGTCCCGCTGGTGACCGGCAGCTCGATCCGCGCCGGGCTCCTGTCCCAGGCGCTGTTTGCCCGCGGCATCAATGTGCAGCCGATCCTTTACCCGGCGGTGCCGGAGCGAGCTGCGCGCCTCCGATTCTTTGTAACCGCGGGGCATGGCGAAGCGCAGCTGCGGGAGGCCGCACGCATCGTCATCGAGGAAAGCCGGGTGGTTGCGGAGGCCGCCGTCGATCTCGCCGCGCTCACCCGCGATCTCGACCGCCAAATGCCGGATTAGTCGAGATCGCCGAGGAGCTGGTCGACGACGGAAAAATGCTCATCCCAGCGCGGCGCTCGCCACGAGGCGAGCCGGGCGAGTTGCGCTCGGCGGCGCGGCGAATCGCCGATGTAATCGGCGACCGCCGCGTGCCAGGCAGCCGGGTCGGCTGGGTCAAGATGGTCGGGAACGCCGCCGCCGCTTTCCCGCAACGCCGGAAGATCGCTGCATAGGACCGGCACACCGTGCGCCAGCGCCTCGATCACCGGCAGGCCGAAACCTTCGGCAAATGAGGGCAGCAACAGCGCGCGGGCGCCGCGCAGCAACGGGGTCATTGCCGCGTCCGGCAGGTCGGGCTGCTCGATGACGATGGGGTTCAGAGCGGCCAGCCGATCGGCGAGCAGGTCGCTGCCCCAGCCGCGCCGGCCGATCAGCATCAAACGCGGCGCGCGCTTGCCATGCCCGGCGATAAGGCGCTGCCAGACATCGAGCAGCATCGCGTGGTTCTTGCGCGCTTCCAGCGTGCCGATGCAGACGAAATACGGCGGCTCGGCGGGGCTGGCGGGCTTTGGGTCGATTGTCAGGTCGAGACCCAGCGGGGCAACGATGATCGGGATGTCCCGCTCGCCGCGCCCAAGATGATGCAGCAATGTCGTGCGGGTCGCCGCGGAATTGGCGATCACCACGTCGGCGAGCGCGCCGACGGTCTCCAGCCGGCGACGGTGCCGCACGGTCTGCTCCGCCCTGGTGTATTGCGGCAATTCCAGCGGGATCAAATCGTGGATCAGGCAGACAAAACGGGCACAGGTTGCTTGCTTGAGCCGCGCGATGGGCCGCACCCGATCCAGATGGTGATGCGACACGAGCAGATAGATCGGCCGATCTTCACCCTGCAATCGCGCCCGCAGCGCGCCGGCGCCGCCGAACAGCGCGGCGCGGTGCAGATGGCGGGCAAGCGCCTTGACCTCGCGGACCCGACCGGGGGTCGCCCCGTCGCTCCAGATGGCGCCCAGTCCGGCGACGAATTGCGCGGCGTCGGTCTGTGGCAGCACGCCGATCGCGCCGGCCGCGTTGATCGCCGCAAAGCAATGCGGGCGCTCCCCGGTCGGCGCGCGCCGCGCATAGGCGAGCTCGACCCGGTCGATGCCGGTTGGGGTCGCGATCCCGGCGCGAGACAGCAATCGCGACAGGTCGAGGACGATCATCGCTGCTTACTGGGTGGCGTTGCGGATCACCGCGCCGGTCACCGCCGGCCCGGTCAGCGTGTTGACCAAGCCGAAGAATTTCTGCAACTCGGTCAGATCGGCATTGGCGACATAGAGGACATCCTTGTCCTCGACCGGAAACCGCTCGGCAGCGAAGTAGGCCTTGGCGTCGCTCAAATCGAGCCGATAGACCACCGGTACCTTGCCGTCCGGCGCGACGTCGCCCGGCTTGCGGCCGAGCGCGTCGATGACCGCCGGGGCCTCATAACGAAACAGAAAGACCCCGGCCGGGTCGGAGCGGAAATCCTGCAGCCCGCCGGCCTTGGCCAGCGCCTCGGCCAAGGACAGGGTCGCGGCCGAAAACTTGACCTCGTTGTTCTGGCCGGCCGCGCCAAACACGCTGAAGCTCTGCGGCGCCCGTACGATTGTCAGCACGTCGCCTGGCTCGGCGTAAATGTTTTGCGTCGGGTCGGCGACCAGCGCTTCCATCGGGATCGTCACCGTGACGCCGCCGCGCGACAGCCGCACCGCGACCTCATAGACCGGGGCGCCAGCGCCGCCGGCTGCGGCGATCAGATCGAGCAGCCGTTCCCCCTTCGCCGACAGCGGCAGGATCGCGCCCTTGACCACCTCGCCCTCGACGGTCGCGGTATTGCTGACGCTGCGGTCGACCGTGACGATCGCCTGCGGATCGATCGCCTTGCCGGTGAGGCGCGCTTCGATCGCGTGCTGCACCTCGACCGGCAGGTGGCCCGCGACGCGGACGCGCCCGGCGAACGGCATGCTGATCGCGCCGTCGCGACCGACCGTCTGCGGCGGTAACATCACGCTGTGCGATCCGGTCGGCGCTCGGCCGTCAGCCGCGGCGGAGGTCGAGAACAGGCCGCCATCCGCCGCCTCCCACAACGTCACGACGACGCTGTCGCCAACTCCGATCGTCGGGTCGAAGGGTGCGCGCTGCTGCGGGAAGCGATCGCTTAGGCTCGGCTTCGGCGCGGCGCGCAAGGCGGCGGCGACGCTGCCATCAATATCGACGACGGCAAAACGCGACTCTCCGTCGCTCGAACTCTGGTTGATGACTTGGCGGGCGGTCGGTCCGGAAGTCGGCACCATGCCGCAGCCGGCAACAAGGCACCCGACGGCGATGACGACACCGTCAAGCGTTCGCGTCAGGGGGGTGCGCGAGCCGAGGAACACACCATAAAGGTTACATGACGCACGTTCTCAGACAACCTGCAATTCTGTCGCGATCGTGCGCGATGTATAGATTCCCATCCAACCGGTCGGGTCGAGCCAGCCCTTTTCGTTGCGGGGCGGCTGGATCGCGCGGATATGGGCGTCGGTGATATCGCACAGATCGTCGATCGGGCGCGGCGGGTCGGATTCGGTCGACCAGAAGAACTGCGCGCTCCCACTGACCTCGTGCTTGGCGACGAGGCAATTCGGCACGCCGCGCGCCGGATGATAAAGCCCGACTGCCGAATAGCCGTGGCTGTGACTGACAACCATGACCCCCTCGGTGCCGGGGAAGGCGTATTTCATCGCCGAGAACCAGCGGCACAGCGCGGCGAGCTCGTCCTCGGTAAACTCGTATCGGCCGGGGTTTGGCGATGCCGATACCCTGGTCGGAACGCCCCGGCTCCGCATCCTTAGCGGAAAGGGCACAACATTCGTCGTCTCGAACAAATCGTCCACCGTTCCCCCACTCGTGAAGACCCGCGACGTCGCGGGTCTTCCCCCTCGCGCTCCGGATCGCTTCGCACCCTCATGTGCGCGGCGATATCGCTGCTCGGAGAATACAGTAGAGGCCCAATTCCAAGTCAATCGAGCCACGGGCCGGCGCGGACTTTTCCCGGCGAGCGTGGCCTTTCGGTCACAGTTGCAAATGCGCGACAGCTAACGAAACCACTGGTTTCATTGAGCTTCGCGGACGCCTGCGGCGACCTGGCCGCAGTCGGTGAAGGTTTCTGCGAGTGCTTGGGGTGGTCGGCGGCTTATTTGGCGGCAGACGGTACTTCAACCACCTGCTCGACCGCTACCCGGACGATGCCGGCCTGCTTCATCGCCAGCTCATCGGCGGCTTTCGGCGAGACGTCGATCAGCAGACTCTCGCTGACCGGGCCGCGATCGGTGATCCTGACGATCACCGATCGGCCATTATTGAGATTGGTCACGCGCACCAGCGAGTTGAGCGGCAGGTCGCGGTGCGCCGCGGTCGCGTGGATTTGGTCGAGGCGCTCGCCGCTGCTGGTCCGCCGGCCGACATAGCGCCCGCCATACCATGCCGCCTCGCCAACCTGGCGCGGGCCGATGGCCCGTACCTGAACGACCTTGCGGTCGCCGTCGCCGGTCCCGGCGGAATGACGGGGATCGGTGCGCAGCCGAGTATCGGGGAGGCTGGCGAGCTTGTCGTGCGCTGCACGATGGGCGACCTTGGCCGATGCAGGCGGCTTGCGCTGCGACGGATTTTGCACTGCGACCGACTGCTCCGTACCGGCAGACGGCGGCGCGACGATACCGGCAGCCGGAGGCACTACCATCTCGTCGGGTGAGGCGTAATTCGCGACTTGTGCACTTGCCGCGCTAAGCTGGACGCGAGTTAGGGCGGTAGGGCTTTGTTCAATGGCGGGCGGGGAGGGCGGGGGTAGCTGATCAGCCAGCGAGCGGGCGGGAACGGCACCACTCAAAAGGACCACGGCCGCAATCGGCACGCCATAAGTCAGCCGCAACTTCATCCGCACCCAACCCCACATTGTTTATCGCGTCGCGCGGCCTCATGAACCGCGGCGTACGCCGTTTTTCAGCCCCAAGCGTCTGTGCCAATGTCGATGGGTGTCGTCCCGGATCGTTGGAGGCCGTCCAGGTGAGACGGGGGAAATGAAGCTGCACCCTAGTCAGCGTGCCGGCAGATTGTCAACTGGAAAGCGAATGAACAGGCTCATCATCGCTAAGTCACTCCAAGGCATTGCAACAACGGGGAAGATTTTTATGACAATTGCGCGTCGGGCGAACCCCGCGGACGAGTTCTTATCGATTCAGATATTCGATATGGTATTAGACAAGATTGCTAAGATTTACACGGATTATCCACAGAATTCGCGTTAGACTAGAGATTGGTTCTTTGTATTGTTTGCCAAGATTGGCTATGCCTTGGACGGCAAATGACCGGCGGGTCGGCGCGACGACGCAGGCGCACCGTTGGGTTGGGCGATGCGGGGGGTGCGCCGCGAGCGCTTTGCGCGATAAGATGGAGAGTGACGGGCGTCGCTTCGACGCGCAAATGGCATCGGCGGAGAGGAATCGGTCATGGCAGAGCAGGCAGTGATCGTCGGCGCGGGGTCGGGGCTGAGCGCGGCGCTCGCCCGCAAATGCGCGGCGGAGGGCATGTCGGTGGTTCTCGCCGCGCGCGACATGCAAAAGCTCGCCGGCCTGGTGTGCGAAACCGGCGCTACCGCGGTCGCCTGCGACGCGACCAAGGTCGAGGATGTCGAAAAGCTGTTCGCGGCGGTCGATGCTGCGGGCGGCAGCCTCGACCTCGTCGTCTACAACGCGAGCGGCCGGGCGCGCGGCCCGATCGTCGATTTGGACCCGGCGGCGGTCGAACAGGCGGTCAAGGTCACCGCGTTCGGCGGGTTTCTCGTCGCCCAGCAGGCGGCCAAGCGCATGACCAAGCAGGGTCACGGCACGATCCTCTTCACCGGCGCCAGCGCCGGGGTCAAGGGCTATCCGCGCTCGTCGTCGTTCGCGATGGGCAAGTTCGCGCTGCGCGGCCTCGCGCAAAGCCTCGCCCGCGAACTCCAGCCGGAGAATATCCATGTCGGCCACATCGTGATCGATGGCGGCATCGCCAAAGAGTCGGATTCCCGCGCCAACGAGCGCGGCCCCGACGGGCTGCTGGACCCCAACGCGATCGCCGAGACCTATCTGTCGCTGCACCGCCAGCCGCGCAGCGCCTGGGCCTGGGAAATCGAGCTGCGGCCGTGGATCGAGACGTTTTAGAGGAGACGGAGCGTGATCAAGTACAGCTGCACGATGATGGGCATCGGCGATATCTATTACGTCACTTTGGTCGCCGAGAACGAGCAACAGGCCAAAGAAATGGCGCTGGCCGAAACCCAAAAGGGGGGATACGCCGGGCGGCCGCGGAACTGGGGCGTCGGCGTGCTCGAGGCCGATGTCGAAGGCCCGGCGCGAATTCTCGATAGCGGCAACCGCGAAGCCTGAGGTTGCGCTGAGCAGAACATGGCGTCGTCCGGCGAACGCCAACGCCTCGCCGGCTGGTATACCACCTTCGCGACCGACGAGGCGCGCGGCCGATCCGAGATCTACGAGCGGTTGGCCTTGGGGGTCGCCGCGTCGCCGGAGCTGCTGGATTTCCTGCTGACGCTGCCGACAACGCGGCGTCAGCCCAACCTCTTCCTCGCCGCGGTTCGGCATTTGCACGGCGTTCCCGAAAACGCCGGCCGGCTGGCGGAGATCGTCCGCCATGACCCTGGACGCATCCGCGCGCTGATGCTGTCGCGGACGACGCAGACCAACGAGCCGGCGCGGTGCGCGGCGCTGTTGCCGCTGCTCGCCCAGCTGCCGCGGCCTCTCGCTCTGCTCGAGGTTGGCGCCTCCGCCGGCTTGTGCCTGTTGCCCGACCGCTACGGCTACGATTACGGCGCGGTGAGGATCGAGCCGGCGACCGCCCAGGCGCCGGTATTCCGCTGCCGGACCAGCGGCGCCGTTTCGCTGCCGGAAGCGGTGCCGCGGATCGTCTGGCGGCGGGGCCTCGACCTCAACCCGATCGACCTGCGCTCGGATGAGGAGGTCGCCTGGCTCGAGACCCTGGTCTGGCCCGGACAGGAAGAGCGTGCCCATGGGTTGCGGGCGGCGATCGATGTCGCGCGTCGGGAGCCGCCGAGCGTCGTCAAAGGCGACCTGCTCGGCGATCTCGAACGGTTGATGGCGACCGCCCCGAGCGATGCCACGCTGGTGGTCTTCCACACCGCGGTGCTCCCCTATGTGGCGCCGGAAGGGCGGCTCGAATTTGCCCAAATGATGAGGAACCTCCCGGCAGTCTGGATCAGTAACGAGGCGCCCGGCGTGTTCCCGTCGTTGGCGGAGGCGGCACCGCCCGCGCCGGCGGCGGGCCTGTTCCTGTTGATGCGCGACGGCGCGCCGCTCGCCTGGACCGGGCCGCACGGCCAGTCGATCGACTGGTTCGGCCAGTAGACTCAGTCCGAATATCGCCTGCCGGACCGATTGTGTTCTCTAATGAGCGCGACGAGGTGAGCCTTGATCAGGTCGAGCGCATTGCCATCTGACGGTTTTTGCGCCTGGCGGCCACGGGCATATTTGAGATCGCACATGACGATATATCGACGGAGCTTGTTAGCTGCAATTGCTGCCATAGCCGCCGGACCTGCTTGGGGTGACGAAGCAGCGCCCGCGCTCGAAGCCCACGAGCACGCAACCGGCGGCCGGATCGGCTTGTATGCCGAAAATCTGAAGAGCGGCGCGAAGATCGCCTGGCGCGCGGACGAACGGTTTGCGATGTGTAGTTCGTTCAAGGCATTGCTCGCCGCGTGTGTGCTCGCACGGATTGATCGCGGCGAGGATGGCCTCGATCAGATCGTACCGTTCGACCAAAAAGACATCCAGCCATACGGTCCGGTGGCAAAAGCGAACCTCGCCAAGGGCGGACTATCAGCCGCCGAGGCATGCAGGGGCGCTGTCGAGCTAAGCGACAACACCTGCGCCAATCTGCTCGTAGCCCGCATCGGAGGCCCAGCCGCTCTTACCGATTTCTGGCGAGCAACGGGCGATGCCGTCACGCGCCTCGACCACTACGAGCCTGAGATGAGCCGCTCGCAGCCGCCCGATCCCAGCGACACGACCAGCCCCGCCGCAATGGCAGGCAGCTTGAGGCGCTTTATACTGGGGGATGTGCTCTCAAACGCTTCGCGCGCGCTGCTAACCGGCTGGATGCGCGACTGCAAGACGGGCACCGATCTCTTGCGTGCCGGTGTGCCCCCGGGGTGGGCGATCGCCGACAAGACCGGGAGTAACGGCCGAGATGTCGTCGGCGACATCGCCGTGGCTTGGCCAGAGTCGGACGCGCCTATCGTCATGGCGGCGTACACGCAAGGCGGATCAGCCACGACGCCTCAGCTTCGCCGATTTCTTGCAGAGCTCGGGAAGCTGATTGGCGAACGCCTCTCGTAGCCCGTGGAACGCGACAAACCGGATTGTTACGGACACGCTGGCAGCTGATCCGGCGAAATGGCAGCAACCGGCGCAGGGTCGCCGTTGATACCCGTGTCGGCGAAGGACCGGATGTCATTCATCTCGGGCGTTTCAAACCGAGACACCGGCCGTTCGGGCCCCGCGAATTGACTTTTCCGCTCAAGTTGTTATCTTTTTCACCATGATTTTTGCGCGTGACGAGCTGCGACTTACCACCCTAGCGCCCTGACCGGCGTCGGTTCGCTCGTCCTTGCCCCGCGTACCGGGGCCTTCGCGCAAACGGTGATTGTCATGTTTCCGGTTTACATCACGTCTTTGGGCTTCCGCGCCTGTCAGCGTCGTCGGCGACTTAGCGCCGGTCGGTAGGATCGAGTCTGCCGGCCCAGTGACGATTTAGCCAATGCGCGACCCTATATAAATGACCGCCAGGCCCCGAGAGGCGGCGGTCGAGGCCAGGAGTTTCCGATGTCTGCGATGCCGATCCACAAGTACCGACCCTTTACCCCGATAAATCTGCCCGACCGCACATGGCCGTCGCGGGTCATCGACAAGGCGCCGACCTGGTGCAGCGTCGATCTGCGCGACGGCAACCAGGCGCTCGTCGAGCCGATGGGCCCCGAGAAGAAGCGCCGCCTGTTCGACATGGTCGTCAAGCTCGGCTTCAAGGAGATCGAGGTTGGGTTTCCCGCCGCGTCCGACACCGATTTCGCCTTTGTCCGCGAGCTCGTCGAGGGTGATCTGATCCCCGACGATGTGACGATCCAGGTGTTGACCCAGTCGCGCGCCGAGCTGATCGACAAGACGTTCGAGGCGATCCGCGGCGCGCGCCGGGCGATCGTGCATCTCTACAATTCGACCTCCGAGCTGCAGCGCCGCGTGGTGTTCGGCCTCGACCGCTCGGGCATTACCGACATCGCGGTGACCGGCGCGAAGCAGATCGGCGAGCTCGCCGCCGCGCTGCAAGGCACCGAGGTGATCTATCAGTATTCGCCCGAAAGCTTTACCGGCACCGAGCTCGACTACGCGGTCGAGATCACCGAGGCGGTGATGGATGTGTGGCGGCCGACCCCGCGGAACCGGATGATCGTCAACCTGCCGAGCACGGTCGAGATGGCGACCGCCAACGTTTATGCCGACCAGATCGAGTGGTTTGCCCGCAATGTGCGCGACCGCGACAGCCTGATCCTCAGCCTCCATCCGCACAACGACCGCGGCGCGGCGGTGGCGGCGACCGAATTGGCGCTGATGGCCGGCGCCGAGCGGGTCGAGGGCACGCTCTTCGGCAATGGCGAGCGCACCGGCAATGTCGATGTGATCACCCTGGCGCTCAATCTGTTCAGCCAGGGTGTCGACCCCGGCCTGACGATCACCGATATCGACGAGGTGGTGCGCACCGCCGAGTACTGCACGCAATTGCCGGTGCACCCGCGCCATCCCTATGCCGGCGAGCTGGTCTACACCGCGTTCTCCGGCTCGCATCAGGACGCCATCAAGAAGGGGTTCGACGCGCTCGAAAAGCGCAACGACGATTTCTGGGAGGTGCCCTACCTGCCGATCGACCCGAAGGATCTCGGGCGCAGCTACGAGGCGGTGATCCGGGTCAATTCGCAGTCGGGCAAGGGTGGGATCGCGTACCTGCTCAAGGAGGATCACGGGCTCGACCTGCCGCGCAATTTGCAGATCGAGTTTTCCAAGGTGGTGCAGGAGGTGACCGACCGCACCGGCAAGGAAATGACCAGCCGCGATATCTGGGCGCTGTTCCAGGAAACTTATCTCGGCCGTGACGGGATCGGTCTTGTCGATTACAGCCTTCTCCCCGAGCCGCGCGCCGGCGAGCGGCGGATTTCGGCGAAGGTGATGGTCGACGGCGCCGAGCGGAAGATCGAAGGCGTCGGCAACGGGCCGATCGCCGCGTTTGTCGACGCGATCCGCCAGGGCTGCGGCGTCGATTTCACCTTTCTCGACTACCACGAGAACGCGGTCGGCGCGGGAGCCGACGCCCAGGCCGCCGCCTATATCCAGATCGGCGGCAAGTCCGGCGAAACGCTCTACGGCGTCGGCATGGACAGCGACATCGTCACCGCGTCCTTGAAGGCGGTGGCGAGCGCGGCCACCCGGGCGCGCAAGGCAGCCTCGGCAATGGCGCATTGACGGCGCGTCCTTCGAGACGCGCCCTAGGGGCGCTCCTCAGGATGAGGAAAGTTTGAGAATGGGACCAAGAAAAGCCCTCATCCTGAGGTGCCTCGCGAAGCGAGGCCTCGAAGGACGCAATGTCGTTCATCCGAGATACTTCGCCCTCACGACTGTTGGATTAGCCCTGGCGCTTGTCGCCCCGGCCCTCGCCAACGACACCACCGCCGAGCTCGACACCGGCGGGCTGGTTTTCGTGCAAAACCCCAGCGTGCAGATGCGCTCGGAGCAGCTCTCGATCACCCTCAACCAGATCCAGGTCACCTACCATTTCGCCAACACTGGCGCTCAGCCGGTCATCAACCTCGTCGCGTTTCCGTTGCCCGACATCACCGTCGACAACCCGGATTGGAACGTCGCGGTGCCGACCGATGACCCGGTCAATTTCCTCGCCTTCACGACGACCGCGAACGGCCAGCCCGTAACCACCAAGGTCGAGCAAAAGGTCTTTGCCCAGGGGATCGACCAGACCGCGCTGCTCCAGCAGCTTGGCATCCCGCTGGCGCCGCAACTCCAGGCGACGGACAAGGCGCTCGACGCGCTGCCCAAGGACAAGTGGCAGCAACTGATCGATCTCGGCCTGGCCGCGATCGATGAATACGGCGACACCCCCGACATGAAGATGCAGCAGCATCTCGAACCGCGCTGGACCTTGAAGACGACCTATTACTGGCAGCAGACATTTCCGCCGGGGCAGGAAACAATCATCCAGCATCAGTACAAACCGAGCGTCGGCGACAGCGTCGGGACTATTGTCGGCGATCCCCAGCTCGCCGCCGATCCCGACGTCGCGAAGCAGCTCGCCGCCTACAAAACCAAATATTGCATGGATTCGAGCTTCCTTGCCGCGGCGACCAAGGCTTATCAGAAGGCGCAGCAAGCGAACGGCAACCTCGGCGAGCGGCGGATCGACTACGTCCTCAAGACCGGCGCCAATTGGGCGGGGCCGATCGCCGACTTCACGCTGACCATCGACAAGGGCGACCCGAACAGCCTCGTCAGCTTCTGCGGCAACGGGGTCAAGAAGCTGTCGCCGACCCAGTTCCAGGTGCACTACACCAATTTCACCCCGGCCGCCGACCTGGCGATCCTCATCCTGACCGGCAACACCGCGCAGTAGTTACCATAATGCGTCCTTCGAGGCCTCGCTGCGCGAGGCACCTCAGGATGAGGATGGTCGGAGGATGCCATCCAAATCGTTTCCTCATGGTGAGGAGCCGTGCGCAGCGCGGCGTTCGAACCACGCACGGCGCCGGTGCAGCTTAAGC
>Ga0181530_10000800_pt1 | contig 40714 bp, 38 predicted proteins | sample PEATcosm2014_Bin_42_FD_119769 | JGI IMG/M metagenome (GOLD analysis project Ga0181530, IMG submission 119769) | Peatland microbial communities from MTU Mesocosm Facility, Houghton, MI, USA - PEATcosm2014_Bin10_60_metaG | ecosystem: Environmental > Terrestrial > Soil > Wetlands > Peat | place...
AATCTTGCTTAGCGATGATCGCTCGTGAAGTGGTATCCGAAAAGGCGGCCATCTGAGGTTGGCTCAGCACCGAGACCGCAATCGGGACAAGCGGGACACGGAGGCCTATGCTCGCCCGAGCAGCAGGCGCGCGAGCGCGCGCCCCGGCGCGGTGACACGCCAGCTGGTCGATGATCTCAAGGAATGCACCTCGATGTCTCGTTGAGCCAAAGCGGCTTCCAACTCGGCGATGCGCGCGTTCAGGCGCCTTGCCGCTACACTCGATATACCGCCGCTGGGTATTCCTCCCGCTGCCTTGGCACCGGCGAAATCAACCCAGTCCAACGGTTTCTTCGAAAGGATGTTGGCGTTCAGAAATGCCGGGAATTGCCCGCTATCCGGGGTCTGCTCCGACACGATCTGAGCGGGAAAGCGGTAGGTCGCGCTGAGGGTTTCGAGGCGGACATCCTCGAAGATCGTCATCAGCGCCTCCGTCGTATAGCGCCAGAAATCGCTCGGATAGCCGTGAATCGGAAAGGTTTGGTGCGTCTGTACGAAAACCATCCCGCCCGGTTTCAACACACGGGCGATCTCCTGCGCCGCGATCCACGGACGTTGAACATGCTCGAATACGCTACAGCAGATGATAAAATCGATGCTCTCCCTGACAAAAGCATCGGTGAGCGAATGGACGTCGCAGACGACATCGACGTCGGGGCCCTCTTCAAAATCCGACATGATGAAGTTCGCGGAGGGATGACACCAATAGCGATGGTGCGTCGGCCGGTCGGGGACACTGCGCATGGTGCCCAACTCGAGAACCGTGGCGTGCTCCGCTTTCGCCAGCAGTTGCAGGAAGTCGTCCTCGTTCATGGCCCGTCCGCGCTCGCGACACGCAAGCGCCATATGCTCAATCGGCCCGCTTTTGGCGACAAGGGAACGATGAAGCGATTTGGTTGACCCGCGTTGCTCTCTTTCGTTTTGCCGGATGGCATGAACGCACCCGCCCAGTAAGCATCCGGGTATGTAGCATATATCGCCGAGGTCGGTGATCCCGGGCTCGCCTGGCCGCTATATCAAAGCCGTTGGCCCGTTGCTGGCGGAGGATCGTCTAGCGGCGGGACAGCCGGGCTCAGCCGATGCCGGCGAGGATGAGGGTCGCTGCCGTGCAGCGCCGCTGCTCCCGTGACGAGGTCGAGCAGCTCCGTGGTAATGTCGTCCTGCCGGGCTTGACGGCCATCCTGGCGAAGCTGGTCGAGCTTCTTCGAGACATTGTCGTGCGCGGCCTCCATGGCCGAAAAGCGCGCGGCATTTTCGCTGGCGAGTGACTCGACGGCCGCTTCGGTAAGCAGCGCGAAGACGTAATCGGCTATCAGCTTTTCGAGAAGAACCTCGGCTGGCAGGTTGTGAAGCGGCGGCGAGCGCGGCTGCTTCGTCGCCAGCGACGCGAGATCCAGAGGAAACAGGACACGCCGCTCGATGGTGGCGGCGCTGCCGGGGCGATGGAGCGCGTACATCACTTCGACGCGCGTGATCTTGCCGCCGGCGATCAGATGATAGAGCTCTGTTGTCAGACGCCGGATTGTCTCGGGGACGCCGTCGGGGCGCGTCGCCATCGGCTGCGTCCAGATCGGCGTCCGGCCCCGCTCAACCGCCAGCGCACCGCCGCGGCCACCGAGGATCAGGAGTGCGTCGCCGGCGCCGAGAACCTCCTCCGCCGCGTCGAGGATGCGGCCATTGAAACCGCCGACAAAGCCTTGCTCGGCGGTGCACAGGATGAGCGCCCGACGGCCCGGCGCCGCGGATTGTTGGGTCGAGGGCAGCGGAGCGAGAAGCAAGGCCGCGCCGATGGCATCCGCCATCGTCTCCGCATAACGCCGGATACCCGGAAGCGAGCGTTGCGCCTGCTGCACCCGCATGCTGGCGAGCGAGCGCATCGCCCCGACGATGTCCTGTAATTCGCCCATGCTGGCGATCGCCACTTCGATCTCGGCAAGGCGGGTCATGGCGGCTCGCCTGGTGTCTGCGCCGTGATCTTTTGCGCCAGCGTCTTGAGCGTGGCCGTGAGGCGCTCGCGCAAATCGGCGGAGACCGCCGCCGTCTGATCGTCGAGCGCCAGCGCCTCCGGGCATTGGTCCCCAAGCCAGGAGGCAAGACCGGCGCGAAACCCGTCGACCCGCTCCAGCGGGACGTCATCGAGCAGGCCCTGCGATACGGCGAGGAGCAGCGCGACCTGCGCGCCGAGCCCCAGAGGCGCGAATTGGGGCTGACGCAGTACCGCGCGAATTCGGCGGCCGTGCTCGATCACCTTGCGCGTGCGCTCGTCGACCATGGTGCCGAAGCGGGTGAACACTTCGAGCTCGAGGAACTGCGCGTATTCCAGGCGGAGACTTTCCGACAGCCCCTTGAGAACCGGCGCCTGGGTCTTGCCGCCGACCCGCGAGACGCTCTGGCCGACATCGATGGCGGGTTTCTGATCCTCGTAGAACAGCCGCGGGTCGAGGTAAATCTGTCCGTCGGTGATCGAGATCAAGTTAGTCGGAATGTAGGCGCCGATATTGCCGGCCTGAGTCTCGGCGATCGGCAAGGCCGTCAGCGAGCCGCCGCCGCGTTCAGGCGCAAGCTTCGCCGCCCGCTCCAACAGGCGCGAATGGATGTAAAAGATGTCGCCGGGATAGGCCTCCCGCCCCGGCGGCCGGCGCAGCAGCAGCGAGATCTGGCGATAGGCGGCGGCATGTTTGGTGAGATCGTCGATCACCAGCAGCACGTCGCGGCCCCGCGCCATGAAATGCTCGGCCATCGTACAGGCGCTGTACGGCGTCAGCCATTGCAGCCCGGGTGCCGCATCGGCCTCGCCGACGACGAAGAGGCAGCGTTCCGGCGCGCCATAGCGGCGCACTGCCTCGATGACCTGCGCAACCGAAGATGCCTTCTGGCCGACCGCGGCATAGACGCAGATAACATCGCTCGAACGCTGGTTGATGATCGCATCGACGGCGACCGCCGTCTTGCCGGTGCCGCGGTCGCCGATGATCAATTCCCGCTGGCCGCGACCGAGTGGGATCATCGCATCGACGACGAGGAGGCCGGTCGCCAGGGGCCGGGTCACCAGCGCCCGATCGACGATCGTCGGCGCTGGCTGCTCGACCGGCGCGAATTTCTCTGCCGCAATGGCTCCGCCGCCATCGAGCGGAATGCCGAGCGCGTCGACCACCCGCCCGAGCAGGGCGTCGCCGACCGGCGCGCGCGCCACCTCTCCCGTGCCGCGAACGATGCTGCCGGCCGCGACACGCGCGGTGTCGCCGAGCAGCACGCAGCCTATCGTCTCTTCGCCGAGATCGACGGCGAGACCACGTACCTCGCCCTCGAAGACAAGCAGCTCGTCGAGCCGCGTTTCGGGCAGTCCGATCACCATCGCGACGCCATCGCCGACCTCGGAGACCCGGCCGATCTGCTCGAGTCGAGGCTCGATCGCGAGCGTGGCGACGCGCTCCCGGCTCTGGTCGAGCCAGGTATGGAGGTCGTCAACGAGCGTCGCCATCGCCCTCGATCTCCGCCCGCATCGCAGCAAGCGCGCTGCGCCAGGAAAAGCGCAGCACCGCATTCGGGAAATGCAGTTCGGCGCCAGCGACGAGTGCCGGGTCGACGTCGAAATCGATCGCCGTATGGTCGCCCAACGCGTGGTGAAGCTGTGCGCACCACCGGTCGGCGTCTTTCGCCGACAGGACCGATGCTGTGACCACCCGAAGCCGCGCGCCGTCAGCCACTTGCTGGATGAGCGCATCCCGTTCGCCGCCCGGCAACGCGGCGATATAGTCCTCGATGGACTCGATCGACGCCTCGGCCCTCAGCTTCGCCGGCGCTTCAGCCAATAGGCGCGCGGCGATGTCGGCGCCGAGATCGAGCGCGGCCCGCCGCGCTTCGGACAGCGCCTGAGCGCGTTCGGTAACCAGGGTCTTGCGCGCCGCGTCGAGCAGCACCGCCGCCTCGTGTTCCGCCTGAGCATGTCGTGCCGTCGCCGATTTTTCCGCCTCCTGGGCAGCTTCCGTGAGGGCCGCCGCACGTTCGGCCGCGATGTCGGCCCGATCGGCCGCGACCGCGGCCAACTCGTCCTTGGACCGGGCCTCGGCCGCGCGCGCCTCGGCAAATTGCTTGTCGATTTCAGCGCGCCGCGCATCGAGCAGGCGCAGCACCGGCTTGTAGAGAAAGCGGTGCAGCAGCCAGACAAGGATCGCGAAGTTGACCGTCTGCAGCGCGAAGGTCGACCAGTCGAAATGCATAGTCACCCGGCCGCATAGGGATTGGCGAAGAGCAGCAACAGGGCCACGACCAGGCAATAAATCGCCATCGTCTCGATCATGGCGAGGCCGACGAACAGTGTGCGCGAGATCGTGCCCGCCGCCTCGGGCTGGCGGGCGATCGCATCCATCGCCGCGGCGACCGAACGACCCTCGGCCAGGGCCGGGCCGATCGAGCCGATCGAGACGGCCAGCGCGGCGGCGAGAATGCTGATCAGTTTGATGGCGCTGATGGTGTTCATGGGCTCTCCTCACGCCGGCGCGGGGTTGTCGACGGCGGCGCCGATGAAGACGGTGGCGAGAACGGTGAAGATGTAGGCCTGCACCACGCCGACAAGGATTTCGAGTGCCATCAGCGGGATCGGCAGGAACAACCCGGCGAGCGCCACAACCAGCGCGATCACGAACCCGCCGCTCATCACATTGCCGAACAGGCGCACCATCAGCGAGAAGGTGCGCGTTACCTCCGAGATGATGTTGAGCGGCAGCATGATCAGCTTCGGCCTGGCGAAGCTGGCGAGATAGCCGAGCGGGCCCTGCGTGCGCACGCCAAAGAAATGCACCGCCACGAAGACGATCACCGCCAGGGCCGCCGGCGTTTCCAACGTTGCGGTCGGAGCCTCCACTCCCGGCAAAACGCCCGAGAGATTGGCGGCGACGAGAAAGATGAACAGCGTGCCGAGCAACGGCAGGAACGGCCGCGGGCTCTTGCGGATGACTTCGTCGATCTGGTCCATAATCCCGCTAACGATCAGTTCGACGACCATCTGGCGGCGTCCGGGATCGAGATCGAGCCGCCGGGTCACCAGCCATGAAGCCAGCGCCAGCACGATCATGATCGCCCAGGTCGTCACCACGGGCCGGGTGATCGCCACGGGCCCGAGCTGGAACAGGATCGCGCTGGCCAGCGGCGAAGCGCCCATCATGCAGTCCTCCGCGACGCGCGTACCGCCACCGTGCGCGCCAGCAAGAAACCGAGGAAGGCCGCGAGCAGCGGCAGCGCCCCGAGCCGTGCGGCCAGACCGAAGAGCACGACCGCTCCGGCAAATCGCCCAACAGTGAGAGCCACCGGCACGACGTAACCGCCGCCGCTGCTGAACAGGTGAGTGGTGCGCCGCAACGCCGCGAAATAAGCGAGGCCGAAGACAAACCCGGCAGCGGCACAGGCCGAAGCCAGGGCCAACGCGGACATGAAGGCGGTGCCGGTCATTCCCCGCGTATCCGCTTCCACGCCACCGCGCAGCCGAGGGCGAGGCCGGCGACAAGCAATCCCAGCGTCCAGAAAATCCCCGACCCAAACAATCGATCGAGCCAGCGGCCGGCGAAAATCCCGATGAGGGTCGGGGTTACGATGGTCCAGCCGAGCGCGCCGATCATCGCCAGGTTCTGACCGATCGAGCGCTCGCCTTCGTGCTGCCAGCGCTCTCGCCTCTCGCGCCGCACCCTGACCACCTCGTCGAGGCGTTCGGGGTGATCGGGTTGTTTTTCGACCGGTGCCGAGTTCATGGCGCAAGACCCTCCGCCGGTCCTGCCGTCGGCGCGCCGAGCAGCGTCGGCGTTCGCTCGGTGCGCAGAAAGCGGGCGATCTGCCGGATCGCCGCGAGGTAAAGGCGCTGGGCATCGGTGCGCGCCACCTGTTCATCGGCAAGCTGGCGGCGAAACCCGACCAGCACCTCGGCTTCGAGATGGTGCAAATCGTCGCCCTGGACAGCCTCCGGGCTGGCGATCGCGATCGCATCGCCGCGGCGCACTTGGAGCATCCCACCGCGTACGGCGATGTAATGTTCGGCGCCGTGATCGTCGCGCCAACTCACGACCGAGATGGCGAGCGCCGTCAGAAAATCGGCATGCCCGGGCAAGATGCCGAACGCTCCGGTGTCGTCCTCGGCGCGCAGGTGGGCGACATTGTCAGCCTCGACGACGATCGCGAGCGGCGTGGCGACGCTGAGCCTCATACCGGCACCGCCTTCGCTTGCGCTTCTTTCTGCCGCGCTTCGTCCAGATCGCCGACCATGTAGAACGAGCTCTCGGCCCAGTCGTCGGCCTCGCCGTCGAGGATCGCGCGGCAACCGGCCACCGTCGCATCGAGCTCGACCGTGCGGCCGGGCTTGCCGGTAAAGGCGACCGTCACCATGAAGGGCTGCGTCAGAAAACGCATCAAGTGTCGGGCGCGCTTGACCGCGGTGCGATCGGTCGCGCTCAGCTCCTCGATGCCGAGCAGGGCGATGATCTCCTGCAGATCGCGGTAGTGCGCGATGGTTTTGCGCACATCCTGGGCGATCCGGTAATGCGTCTCACCGACGAGGCGCGGGTCGAGCAGACTGGAGGTCGAGGCGAGCGGGTCGATCGCCGGATACATGCCTTCGCTCGCCATACCGCGGGACAGCACGATCGACGAGTCGAGATGGCTGAAGATCTCCGCGACCGCCGGGTCGGTAAAGTCGTCCGCCGGCACGTAGACCGCCTGGATCGAAGTGATCGCCGCTCCCGCGACCGAGGCGATGCGCTCCTCGAACTCGGCGATCTCGCTGGCCAGCGTCGGCTGATAGCCGACCCGCGAGGGCAGGCGACCGAGCAGCCCCGACACCTCGCCGCCGGCCTGGACCAGGCGGTAGACATTGTCCACCAGCAACAGCACGTTCTCGTGCGCCACGTCGCGGAAATACTCGGCGATAGCGAGCGCCGTCAGCCCCGCACGCCAGCGGGCGCCGGGCGGCTCGTTCATCTGGCCGAAGACGAGCGCGGTCCGCTTCAGCACGCCGGACTGGCCAAGTTCGAGCAACAGCTCATGCCCCTCCCGAGACCGCTCGCCGATACCGGCGAAAACCGAGATGCCAGCGTGACGCTCGACCGTGGTGCGGATCAACTCCATGATCAGCACGGTCTTGCCGACCCCGGCGCCGCCGAACATGGCGGCCTTGCCGCCAGTGACCAGGGGCGCGAGCAGGTCGATGACCTTGATGCCGGTGTGAAATATCGTTCGGTCGCTCGTCTGGCGATCGAGCAACGGCGCCGGCGCGTGGATCGGGCGGCGCTCGATCTCCGCCGGCAAGGGCGAACCGCGATCGACAGGCTCGCCGATCGCATTGAGGAGGCGCCCCAGCACCGCATCTCCCACCGGCACCCGAATGGGGGCGCCGAGGGCCCGCGCGCCTGTTCCGCGCCGCAGCCCCGCGGTTATGCCGAGCGCGACGGCGCGTACGACACCCGGTTCCGGATGTTGCTGAACCTCCGCGACCAAAATCCCGCCCTGACCCCCGTCGATCGCGATGGCCTCATTGATCCTCGGCGCGGTACCCTCGGCGAAAGCGAGATCGATTACCGAGCCGTGGACCGCGGTAACGCGACCGGTTTTAGGAGCGGCGGCGGGAGCTTCTCCCAATGTAGACATTAGCGGCCTGCTTTGCGGTCCACGGCTGCGCCGTGATCCCTTATCACAGCCATCGCTTGGAGCGAGACTGCAGCGCGGGCCCGCCGTTCGCCTTGATATATCTCAACCGCGGTCGAGGCCTTTGAAATCCAAAACGCCACTGGGCTCCGAAATCCGCGCGCTATGGCGCGACGGGATCGAGGCGGAACATCTGAGTCCGGTTGTCGTAAGCGAAGAGCTCGGCATAACGCGCCCATTCAATCGCCGCCCGCAGCGTCCTTTCCGCCTCGCGCTGCGGGAGATGATCTTCCAGCTCGAATTCGAAGCGCGCCTGCGGTGCTTGGTGATCCTCCCGCTCATCGAGCACTTGCCGGATGTGCGCGACCAGCGGGACGAAGCGCAGGAGATGCTCGCGGAAGAGGCCTTTGCGTGCGTCCGTCCCGCCTTGATCGAAAAGCCGCCCTGCCGCCGTCAGTGTGATCGCACCGTCCTTGAGCTCGGCGAACTGGAGGATGTGCAGGGCCGCGGCAATCGGGAATAGGTCGTTGACGTCGAGCGCAAGCGGTCCGGCAATCTTGGCCAACTCGGCGTGTCCGCCGTAAGGCGGCGCCGCCAAGGTTTCGACGAACCCGCCGATCCGGTTGATCGAGACGGCCGGCAGAGGTTGCGCCCGTCCGCCATGGATCTGGCTGTGCGCTCCTATAGCTTCCGTGATACGCGACGTCAGGATCGAATAGATCTCGTCGACGATTGCATGAAACCCATCGTCGAGCCGGTTGCGTGGCTGCGGCAGGGATACCGGGATCTCGGCTGCGATATGTCCGGGATCCGAGCCGAGGACAAGAATCCGGTCGCACATGGCGACCGCTTCCTCGATGTTGTGGGTGACCAAGAGCACCGCCTTGGTGGGGAGCTTATGGGCGATCCACAGGTCGAGGAAATCGGTCCGCAGAGTTTCGGCGGTCAGGACGTCGAGCGCTGAGAACGGCTCATCCATCAGCAGCAAGGTCGGATCGCTCACAAGCGCCCGCGCAAAACCGACGCGCTGGCGCATGCCGCCCGAGAGCTCACGCGGATAGGCGGATTGAAACCCGTCAAGGCCAATCAGATCAATGGCCGAATTCGCCCGGCGGTGCTCCTCATCCGCCGAGAGCCTCAGCGCGTCGAGTCCGAGCTCGACATTGTCGAGGACGGTGAGCCAGGGATACAGGGCGAAGGTCTGGAACACGACGGCGATGCCCTCGGCCGGGCCGGTGAGCGGCGCCCCACGGTAGAGCACGTCGCCCGTCGTCGGCTCGATGAGGCCGCCGGCAATGCGCAGCAGGGTCGATTTTCCAGACCCGGAGCGCCCGAGAAGGCCGAGGATCTCTCCCTCGGTGATCGAGATGCTGATATCTTTAAGCACAGGCAGCGGTTCCCCGGAGGGCTTGGCGAAAGCCTTGCAGACATTGTGAAGCTCGACGATCTGCGGCTTTTTTTGCGGCTGCGCCATGGGTCCCTCAATCGAGCCGCGTCCGGCGTTCGGCGAACACGTAGAGCGGTCGCCACAGGAGCCGGTTCATGGCGATGACGAGCACCGACATCACGGCGACGCCGAGCGCGATCCGCGGGTAGTCACCGCCCTGCGTCATCTGCGCGATGTAGGCGCCCAACCCCCCGGCGCTCAGCTTCGTCGGTCCCCAGCTGACCGCCTCCGAAACGATGCTCGCGTTCCAGGCGCCCCCGGAGGCGGTGATCGCGCCGGTGACATAATAGGGGAAGATCCCGGGCAGCATAACCTCGCGCCACCAGCGCCACGGCCGAACGCGGAAGCTCGCAGCCGCCTCCCGGAAATCGCTGGGAAACGCGCTGGCGCCGGCGATGACGTTGAAGAGGATGTACCATTGCGTCCCGAGGATCATCAGCGGACAGAGCCAGATGTTGGGCGCGAGGTCGAACCGCAGGATCAAAAAAACCGCCACAGGGAAAAACAGGTTGGCCGGAAACGCCGCGAAAAACTGCGCGATCGGTTGGACCTTTTCCCGCAGCTTGGGCCGCAGCCCGACGCCGACGCCGATCGGCACCCAGATCATCGATGCGAGCGCGACGAGGATGACGACACGCAGCAGCGTCAGGGCGCCATTGCTCGTGGCGGTTCCCAAATCGTTCCAGCTGAGCGCCGATCGGGCATACTGCACAAGGACCCAGCCGACATAGGCGATAACGGCGATGACCAGGCCGAACCAGACGACATCGACGAGCCGACGAGGGGGCGACCAACTGGTCGCCTGCCGAATGCGGCGGGGGAGGCCGAGCGGCGCTCGCGCGGCCCTGTGCAATCCCATCCCGATCGGTTCGGTAACTCGTGTGAGCAGCCTTGATCGGCGAAAGAGGTCGGCCACCCAGCTTCTCGGCGTCACCAGCGCGGCGGTCTGCTCGAAGCGGAATTTTTCAGCCCAGGCGACCATTGGGCGGAACAGCAGCTGATCGTAAAGGATGATCGCGACCGTCATCGCGACGATGGCCCAACCGACCGCCGCGAGATCGCGGTGCTCGATAGCCTTCGCGACATAGGAGCCGACGCCGGGGAGGGTGATCTGCGTGTCGCCGACCGAGATCGCCTCCGAAGCCACGACAAAAAACCATCCGCCCGACATCGACATCATCATATTCCAGATGAGCCCGGGCATCGCAAACGGCACTTCGAGGCGCCAGAAGCGCTGCCAACCCGAAGCGCGGAAGCTGCGGCTCGCTTCGTCAAGGTCGGTGGGAATGGTCCGCAGCGACTGGTAGAAGCTGAAGGCCATGTTCCAGGCCTGGCTCGTGAAGATCGCGAAGATCGCGGCAAGCTCCGGTCCCAGCACGTTGCCCGGGAACAGTGAAACAAAGAACACGATCGTGAACGAGAGGTAACCCAGGATCGGGACCGATTGCAGCACGTCCAATAGTGGGATCAGGACCATCTCGGCCCGCCGGCTTTTGCCCGCCGCTGTCGCATAGGTGAAGGTGAAGATCAGCGAGGCAACGAGCGCCGCCAGCATTCGCATGACGGTACGCAGCGTGTAGAGCGGCAGGGCTAGTGGAGAGAGCGATATTTCGGGCTGATGCTCGGCGACGAACGGAGCCACCATCTGATGGGCGCCGATGCCCACCAGGATGACGACGCCCAGCACCAGCAGTACCGCGGCCAGATCCCGCCAGCTCGGGATCCGCTGGTGCCAAACCCCGCCTCTCAGCACCTCGGCATGGTATTCCACGTCGCTTCCCGTTCCGGCCCATTTCCCGGGTAAGTCTATTTCCCGGGTAAGTCTATTGCGTGAGAGGGGCCGCCAGGATTTTTTCGAGTTGCTCGAGCAACTCGCCATAGCGCACGAAGTTGCCCGCGGCGTATTCCTGTTGCATGTCGTGAAACACCGAACGGGCACGCTCAAGCCGTTCGACATCGGTTGTGGCGGATGCTTGGCCGGACGATGGTTCCGGTCGGATCCCGACGAGCAGGGCCTCCGCCTCGCCGAGGGTGCCGGCCCACTCGATTTTGCGGTCATCGGGGAGCAATTGGCCGAACACGACGCGGGCGAGAGTCGGAATTTTGGTCTGCTCCGCCTCGATATAGACGGGCTCGATCGCGACCAGCTGATTGTCGTTGAGCGGCAGGATGATCAGATTGCCGCGGATCACGCGGGAGCCGTGCTGGTCCCACAGGGTCAGGTCGCCGGAGAACCGGCTGTCCGAATTGATCCGCGATTCGATTTGAGCCGGACCATCGACAAACCGCCCTTTCGGAAAACGGAACGCGACGAGCTTGCCGTAGTTGTCGCCGTCCGACAGGCCGGCAAGCCACCCAGCCATCTGGTTTTTGCCCGCGACCGACAATGGCAGCATCAGCATGAATTCCGGATTTTGGGCGTGCGGCAGCTGGGCCATCACGTAATAGGGCTGAACCTCGATTTCGCGATCGCGGTAGAGCTCGCGCGGCACCTCCCAGCGATCCTCCCGATTGTAGAACGTGGTGGGGTTGGTCATGTGATAGGTGCCGTACATTTCCGCCTGTACGGTGAACAGATCCTCGGGGTAACGGATGTGGCGCTGGAGATTTTCCGGCATCTCGCCGCGGTCGTGGAACAGGCCGGGCAGCATTTTCCGGTAGGCCTTGATGATCGGGTCGTCGGTGCCGAAAACGTAGAACGTCACCGAGCCGTTATAGGCATCGACCACGGCCTTTACCGAATTGCGCAGGTAGTTGCGGTCGTGGAAATCGGCGAGCGAACCCTGATAGGCCTCGCTGTAGGGGTAGTTCTCGGAGCTGGTGTACCCGTCGACGATATATGAGTAGTGATCGCCGTCAGCGACGATGTACGGGTCGCGATCGAAGATCAGAAAGGGCGCCAGTCGTTCGACCCGCTCGACGACATTGCGGCGGATCAGGACGCGGCTCTGCGGGGTGAAGTAGCCGGAAATGAACAACCGCAAGCCGTCGAATTCGTGGGCAACGACCAGCCTACGCCATAAATTGGACAGGAGAATCCCGCCCCTGCCGCTGTAAATGCTCTCGGCGTTGGCGTCGCCCTGCGGGAAGTCGAATTCCTTTTCGGTGGTGTGCACGTACACCCGGTCCCGGGTCAGCATGCCGTAATAGATCTCGCCATGCGTGACCGCGAGGTCGCTCTTCGCCTGGATCGGGATATCGTGCGCCCACAGCACCGGGTTCCCGCGACTGTCCATCTCGTTCACCGGGACCGCGACGGCGCCGTAGCCGTGAGTGTATTTGAGCGCGAGGTTGACCCACACCTGCGCCGCTTCCGGCAACCGCTCGACATCCAGCTCGCGCGCCGTGATCATCACCTGACGTTCGACGCCGTCGATCCGGTACCGGTCGATATCGACGCTGCCGAAGATATAATACGGACGCAGGCCCTGGATCTGCTGCAGCTGGGGTTCGAGCGCGCGCCAATCCCAGATCCGCGCATCGCGCAGGGTTGCCGCGTTCTTGTCGATGTCATCGCGACCGAGTGGTGTCGCCGAAACCGCGAATTCCTGTTCTTCGACATTTGCCCCAACCAGCCCATAAGCCTGGCGCGTGCCGGCAATGCTGCGGACGAGGTACGGCTGTTCGAGGGTAATCTGATTGGGCCCGACATAGAGATGCTCGACCGCCAACGGGATGATCGCTGCTCCCAGATAGACCACGGCGAATACGCCGCACGGTGCCGCCCAATGCAACGGCACGGCGAGCAGCCAGCGGCGCAAGCTGGGTACGCAGACCGCCGCCGCCAAGACGATCGCGGCGCCGACCCAGCCGGCGATGACCGCGGCATAGGCCGGCAGCCAGAAATGAATGTCGACGAAAGACGCACCGGCGACCACGCCCGAATGCCCATCGATGATCAGGTGGTACCGCGCGAAGAAGCGGCCAAAGCCGAAACACAGGCAGAGCAGCGCGCCCAACGCCATTCCCTGCCGAAACCAAGTATTCCAGGCGTTCCGGGGGATAGGGAGGAAGTGCACTGTTTCTTCTTCCGCTTCACCGGGGGAGCCAACATCGATCAGCGCGGGATAATGGCTGTGGTATCGCCACGGTTGTCCCGGACGCGGATAAAACAGAAAGCCGATCCCGGCCCAGGCGGCGATGGTCAGGACCAGGATCCAAATGGCGAGATAGATGACCTCCTCGTAAAGCGGCAGGGCGAGAAGGTAGAACGAGAGGTCCTTGCCGAATATTGGATCGGTCACGCCCGACGGTGCCGCCCCGAGAAACCCCATCAGCGGCGTCCACAGACTCGTGGCGCCAAATGCGACCACCGCGGAAATGAGAAAGCCGCCAACCCACGGTGCGCTTCGCGGCACGATCGCCACGGGTCGGCACACCACCCGCAGATTGAACGCGACAAACAATCCGCCGAACACAAAGACCGTGGCGAAAATCGCCACTCGCAGCCCGAGCGCGAACCAATAGCGGTATTGCTGGCCCAGCTCGCCGAACCAATAGTTCTGCAGCGTGATCCTGAAAATTGCCTCGAGCACGAGGATCGCGACGATGGCAACCGCGATATAGGCGAGGTCCCGATAGACCCGGTGAATGAAGGCGACCGACGGCGGGTTGCCGCGCTGGCGCAAAATCGTCTGCATGAGCGGCAGCGCCGCGATGAAGACGACGATCAGGTAGCTGAGCGCAAACATCGGGCGTTCCCTTCTGGAAAAGCGCCTATCGCGATGTTTCACTTATTGCTTAGGCCTCGCTTGTTGCCATTGATCTAGCTCAACCACCGCGCGCGCTGCCGCAGGCCGGCTTCGCATCCCGCCATCGCGAGCAATGAGTTGGAATTGACCCCGCACCGAATGACAAAGGAAGCGAGCGATCAGAAGGAAACCCGGATGCCGCGGCTCTCCGGAAAGCCGCGGCATCTCGAGGCATTGCCTGGTTCCCTCGGGGACGACCTTGGCGGGACAGGTGAAAAGTCAACGTGGCGACGGCTGATGCCCTGGATTTCCGGGGTTCTGACGCTGGCCGGCGTTGTTCTTGTCGTCTTGCACTTTGGCACATTGGAGCAGTTTGCGCGGCTGGCCCTCGCCATCCGTCCCGGCTGGTCTTGCTCGCCCTCATCGCTCAGGCCTCCACCTATGTCAGCGCGTCGCTGGCGTGGTGGCAGACTTTGCGCCGTGCCGGGTATCCGAGGTCGCTGCGCGTTCTGGTGCCGCTCGGCATCGCCAAGCTGTTCACCGGCCAGGTGGTGCCGAGCGGCGGTGTCAGCGACGCGATCCCGGTCACCCGGGCCCTGACGCGCCGGGGCGTCTCAACCGCCGCCGCCATGGCGGTTCTACTGGTCGGATTAGTCTCTTATTTTGGCGCGTATCTGGCGACCGTACTGAGTAGTCTCGGCATCCTTTGGCTGCATCATCGTGCAAACTCGGCACTCTTTATCGTCGTGGCGATCTTCATCGTGATCGCATCGCGATTCCTTCGGGCGTGCTCTGGATGAAGGAGTGGGGGCAGCGCCTGCCGGCAACCTGGATCAAGCGCTTGCCAGGCGTCGCCCACCTCCTGCGTGCCATCGCCGATGCGCCGACGGATCTGTTGCGCGATCCAGTCTTGCTTGCCCAAACGGGTATGCTTGGGTTTGCGATCTTCGCGCTCGACGCCTTGACTTTGTGGCTGGTGCTGCGCGGCCTGGGCGATAACCCGGCGATCTGGGTCGCCTTTGTCAGTTTCGTGATGGCATCGATGGCGGCGACGTTAGGACCGATCCCGTCGGCCTGGGCACGTTCGAGGCGGCTTGCGTCGGCATGCTCCATCTGCTCGGCGTCGCCATCGAAACCGCGTTGGCGGCGACGCTGTCGCTGCGCGGCCTCACCTCTTGGCTTCCCATGCCCCCCGGTCTGTGGCTCGCAAGACTCGAGATCGCCCGCGGATGATCGTCTTGCAATCAGCGACGGCCGCCGCCGTGCCCGCCGCTGAAATGCCCACCGCCACCATGGAAACCACCGCCGCCGCGTTGATAGCCGCCCCCACGACCCCAGCCCCCGCCATAGAAGAACCCGAAGCCGAGATCGGGAGCGACGTCGGGAGCTCCAGAGTAATAGGACAGCGGCACACAGCCGTATCCTTCCAGGTAATAGTACCCTTCTGGACAATCGTAGGCATCTTGCGCAACCGCATGCCTGGAAATAGACGGTGTCGCTAACGACAACCCGACAGTGCCGATGAAAAGCAGCGCCGCGCGGAGAATTTTTCTCGGCCTCATCATAGCCTCCTGCGGCGCCGGTCTGCTGGGCAGTGGCCGGTCGCGCCGCGTGAAAGGATTGGCAATTCCCTCTTCCGAAGGGAACGCGAGCTGGACCGAAGGGCCTGCCGCTATCCAGCACGGTGAGGCATGCGTCGCTGGCGGAGCTGCTCGAAAACCGTGTCAGCCGCCCGTCGCTGCTGATCCGAGAGGCTCTGGTAGAGCGCCTCGAATGACGGGATCAGCCGGTTAACGGCTTCGGCGTGCGCGCCGGTGAGGCGGGCGTACCAGTGCAACTCAGTGACCGCGCTCCTGTCGGGGTTGTGGGCGCGTTCCTGAAACAGCGCGTCCATCGCAGCCGCATTGGCGCGGATCGTGTCGGCATAGGCCCGAAACAAGGGCTCCTGGGCGGGGGTAATATGAAACGAGTTATGAAGCTCGAGGATCCTCAGCTCAACCCGGTCGCCCGGGGCGCCCAGTGGTTCCGCCGGCATTTGCGCCGACTGAGCGGCTGGCGCGGAAGTGGGACTGGCCTGCGCAACCAACCGGCCACGCGTGAGCTCCTGCGCAGCCGCCGTCGAACCCGCCAGCAGCGAGCCCGACATCGCCAGGATCAAGCCGCTCAACGTGGTGACGACAGCCTTCCCTGCCCGTTTGGTCGCTTGTGTCATCGCGTTGCTCTCCTCCGGTGACGAGAGCAAGCGGTCTGTCAACGGCCGCCTCAGCTCACGACACAGCGAGCCTACGCTGGCGGTCCGACAGAACCATGATCCAAGTCAATGATCATGAGGCCCGCACGGCCGCCAAGCTTTGGATCGCCCTCCTTTCCAGATCGCCGCTTGACGTGGATCAAAGCCCCTTTGGGCGGCTCCTTCTAACATCCGACATCATTCAGCGGTTCGCCTTGCCCGTCGGGCTAGCGCGCCACTCAGCCGCTCCAAGGAGGCGATGATGTCGGTCTGGACTACCACAACGTCACTGCGAATCCTGATCAGCGAGGATGACACCTACGACAGCCGCCCGCTCTATCACGCGATAATCGCGGCGGCGCGCGAGGCGAAGCTCGCCGGCGCGATCGTCACTCGCGGTATCGCCGGATATGGCAGGTCAGCGCATATCCACGAGGTTTGGCGTGGGTTCTCGTATGACCTGCCGGTCGTCGTCGAGATCATCGACAGCGAAGCGAAGATCGATGCCTTTCTGCCAACGTTGGAGCGTTTGCGCAGCGGCGCTCTAGTTACCCGAGAGCGCGTTCAGATCCTGCAATCGCCCGGCCCGGCGGCCGCAGCGTCGGCCTATTAGCCGCCCGATGCCCTACGCGACCCTCGACGATCTGCCGGAGACGATCCAACGTCTGCCCTGGCACGCGCGGGAGATATTCCGCGCCGCGTTCAACGCGGCGTGGCAGTCTTATGCCGACAGAGGGCCGCAGGCGCAGGAAGAGATCGCCCATCGCGTCGCGTGGGCGGCGGTCAAGAAACGTTATCGTAAAATTGGTGAGTTCTGGATCGAGAAGCGGAGTCGGCTTAATCCTTCCAAGGAATGAACCTTTCTCCACCCGCTTCCGACATCTCGTCATCCGCGGCTGAGACGGGGCTATCCGCTGTCGAGGCGACGCGCCGGCTCGAGCAATTCGGCCCCAATGCGGTGGTCGAGGAACATACCGGTCCGGTCCCGCGGATCTTGCGTCATTTCTGGGCGCCCGTCCCGTGGATGCTCGAAGCGACGATCGCGCTGCAACTGGCGATCGGCGAGCGGGTCGAGGCGCTGATGGTCGCGGCGCTGCTGATTGCCAATGTCGGGCTTAGCGTGTTTCAGGAAGGCCGCGCCAATGCCGCACTGGCGCTGCTCAAGCAGCGCCTGGCGCTCAGGGCCCGAGTCAAGCGCGACGGGCGTTGGAGCGAGATCCTGGCCGCCGGTCTCGTTCCCGGCGATATTGTACAGGTCTCGCTTGGTGCCATTGTCCCCGCCGATCTTCGCATCCTTTCCGGCACCGTGCTGCTCGACCAGTCGATGCTAACCGGAGAGTCGATGCCGGCGGAGATTGAGGCCGGCAAACCCGCCTTTGCCGGCGCCCTGGTCCGCCGCGGCGAGGCGATCGGAGAAGTCACCGCCACCGGCACGCGCACTTATTTCGGCCGCGCCGCCGAGCTAGTCCGCATCGCTCACGTCGAAAGCAGCGAGCAGCACGCCGTCATGGGCGTCGTGCGCAATCTGACCATCGTCAATTTCGCGATCGTCGTCGGCATGGTGGCCTATGCGCATACCCATGCGATGGGTGTCGAGCGGATTATCCCGCTGGTGCTGACCGCGCTGCTCGCCGCGGTTCCGGTCGCCCTGCCCGCCACCTTTACCCTCGCCGCGACCTTGGGCGCCAAGACCTTGGCGCTCAAAGGGGTGCTGCTGACCCGCCTCGATGCGCTGCACGAGGCGGCGATGATCGACGTGCTCTGCGCCGACAAGACCGGGACCCTGACGGAAAATGCGCTGGAGGTGGCGGCGGTCTGTGCGACCGAAGATGGCTATCGCGAGGATGATGTGCTGGCGATGGCGGCGATGGCCAGCTCGATCGGCGGTCAGGACCCGGTCGATGCCGCGATACGGGCCTGCGCGTCGACACGAACGGTGGCTTCCGGCGCGCCGACTTTGCACCGTTTTACCCCCTTTGACCCGACAACCAAGATGGCCGAGGCGTTTGGCGCTGACGCGGCGGGACGCCTTCTGCACATCGTCAAGGGCGCTCCGGCCGCAATCGCCCACGTGGCGCCGATCACGCCGCGCGCCGGGCAGGAGCTGGAACGCTTCACCGCCGCAGGCTACCGCACCCTCGCGGTAGCCTGCGGCCCGTCCGGCGCGGTGAAGCTGATCGGACTCATCGCTTTCAGCGACCCGCCGCGCGCCGATTCCCGGGGTTTGCTCGCCGAGCTGCGCTCGCTCGGCGTGCGCCCGGTGATGGTTTCGGGCGACGCCGCCGCGACCGCCGCGACCGTGGCGCATGCGATCGGGCTCGACGGCGCGGTGTGTCCGGCCGGCAAGATCCCCGACAGCGTCGGTCCCGAGGATTTCGCGGTTTATGCCGGCGTCTTCCCCGAAGACAAATTCCGGCTGGTCAAGGCCTTTCAGCACGAGGGCCATGCTGTCGGCATGTGTGGCGACGGCGCGAATGATGCGCCAGCGCTGCGGCAGGCGCAGATGGGGATCGCGGTATCGAGCGCGACCGACGTCGCCAAGGCGGCCGCCGGCATCGTGCTGACCGAGCCCGGACTCGGCGGTATCGTCGCCTGCATCAGCGAAGGCCGCTCGGCGTTTCAGCGCGTGCTGACCTACACCCTGAGCATCCTCATCAACAAATGCGTGACCCTCGTTGTTCTGGGTGCGGGACTGATCATGACTGGTCACGCGGTCCTGACCCCGATGCTTCAGGCGCTGTCGATGCTGGCGGGCGATGTCGTGACCATGTCGCGTGCCGCGGATCGAGCTAAGCCGACGCCCTATCCGAACGCGTGGCGCGTCCGCAACCTGACCCTCGCCGCGATCCCGCTGGGCATCTTCAAGCTCGCGTATTGCATCGGCGTGCTTGCGGTCGGCTGGTTCTGGCTCGGCCTAGCTTTCGACCAGATGCGCACGCTGACCCTGGCGATGCTTGTCTTCGCCGGCCAGGCGAATGTGTATGTGCTGCGCGAGAAGGGGCCGTTCTGGAACTCCCGTCCCGCCGGTGTCATGCTGGCGGCATCGCTTGCCGATGTAACGATTGTGGCGGCCCTCGCCATGAGCGGGGTGCTGATGAGCCCGCTCTCGCCGTCGATCATCCTCACGCTGGCGCTGGCGACGCTCGGGTTTGCGTTGGTGATGGATTTGCTGAAGCGGCTGGTGTTCAGCCGCGTGGACATCGATCGCCGGCCGATCTAAGCGAGCCCTGCCAGCCGGGTGGCGGTGTCGGCCTGCCACCCGACCGGCCAGCCGGGCTCAGGCCGCGGCCTTGACCTCGATCTTCTTCTGCGGCTTTTGCGCTTCCGCCGTCTTTGGCAGCGTGATCGTCAGCACTCCCTTCGACAGCTCGGCGACGATCTTGTCGCGGTCGACGCCGCCGGGTAGGGCGAAGGACCGCTGAAACGAGCCGTAAGCGCGCTCGGACATGTAGTGGTTCTTGTCCTTCTCGGCTTTCTCGTAGCTCTTCTCACCCTTGATCGTCAGCGTGTCGCCCGACACCGCGACGTCGATGTTCTTCTCTTCAAGCCCAGGCACCTCGGCCGTGATCTTGTACGCCTTGTCGTCCTCGGTCATATCGACGGCGGGCGTGGAAAATGCGAAAAAACCTTCATCGCGCAACGCCGGGTCGGTCCTGAACATCTGGCGCCACGCGGGCATGTGGATGCTGCCGGAAAACCGGTCGAACAACCGATCCATCTCGCTACGGAACGAGTGCCAAACATCCGGTGCTGAAGCCGGAGCAGTCTTCTTTGCCTTCACGGGAGTCTCAGCCATCGGTATCTCCATTCTCTGCGGTGGGACGCAAACCTTAGGCGCGCCCGACCGGGAAAACCTTGATCCAGCTCAACTCGGGTCAATCGGCCGGGGCGGTTCGACGCTGGGTTCAACAAACTCGCTTTCGGTATACGTCGCTTGGATTTCGAAGAGTTCGGCCGTGCGTCGCCGGCTGTCACGCGTCTCCGTGTCGGGAGCGCGCTCCGCGAGTTTCCGGTACCACCACGCCAGTACACGCAGTTTCCCGATGTATTCCATGGCGAGCACGCCTCTTGGGTTATCGACAGAGCGATGTTTGGCGGCAGAGCCGTTTCTCGATGCGCTCGGCCTCGGCTTCAAGGTCCTCGGCCGTTCGCAACCGCGAGTCCCAGATCGCGGCATTTTCCGCTTCCTCGGCGAAGTCCCGATACCAGGACGCCAATTCCCTCAGCTTTTCTGCGTTTTCCATGCGCCACCCCTCACGAGATAGCGCCAGGATAGCGTCGGCAGCACAGCGGAAATTGACCTGCATCAACTTCCGGTCGATGGCCGGAAATCAGCTCGTCTTCTCTTCCCGCAAGGCCCGCTGCTCGCGGCCCAAATTCTGCGCCGCACGCACGCGCGGGCTGCGAAGGTAGTCACGGACCCAGGGATGATCGTCGCGCAGCAGCTCTTCCAAAGAGCCGACCCGCACCGTCTTGTCGACCAGCACGGCGACGCGATCGCAGATCGTGAAGACGGTGTCGAGGTCGTGCGTAACCAAGAAGACGGTAAGACCGAGCCCGGTCTGCAGGTCCTTGATCAGCCGATCGAACTCATCGGCCGCTTGCGGATCGAGGCCGGATGTCGGTTCGTCGAGCAGCAGAAGCTCGGGGTCGAGCACGAGGGCGCGGGCCAGCGCGGCGCGCTTGCGCATGCCGCCCGAAAGCTGGGCTGGATATTTTTCCGCCGCGTCGGCCGGCAGGCCCACCAATCCGATTTTCGACCCGGCGATGTCACGCGACAGCTCTTCCGGCATGCTCAGGCTTTCGCGCAAGGCGATCTCGAGGTTCTCGGCGACCGTCAGCGAACTGAACAGCGCACCATCCTGAAACAGCACGCCCCAGCGCTTTTCCAGCGCCCGCAGCGCGTCATCGGGCAGGCTCCAGACATCCTGGCCGAACACCTCGACCTGGCCGGCCGCTGGCTTGTTGAGCCCGATGATCGTGCGCAGCAGCACCGATTTGCCGCTCCCCGACCCGCCGACGACGCCGAGCACCTCGCCGCGTATGACGTCGAGGTCGATCCCGTCATGCACTGTCTGGGTGCCGAAGCGATTGACGAGACCGCGAATACGGATGACCGGCTGCTCATGCTCGTTGCTCGAAGAGGGCGTCATGGGGTCACCTGTGGCTAAGGATGGGCGGCCGATCGCCGAGCGGTTGCCGTCGCGCCGGTCATCGCCACCGACGCGGCCTTCGGCTTCGGCGATGCCAGCAATTTTTGCAGATCGGCCGCCGACAAAGTCTCTCTATCGAGCAGCATCCCGGCGCCGCGTTCCAGCACGTCGCGCCGGGATTTAAGCTCGTCGGCAGCGCGCTCGGCAGCGCGAGAAACCATCTCGCGCACTGCGCAATCGATCTCCCGTGCCGTTTGCTCAGAATAAGTGCGCTCGAAGAACCCAGGCGGTTGCGCACCCTGGAGGAACAGCGAGTGCTGGCGGTCGTAAGCGACGTCGCCGAGCGACGCCACCATCCCGTATTGCGTTGCGGCGCTGCGGGCAATCTCGGACGCCTTGGCGAGGTCGTCGGCGGCGCCGGTCGATACCTTGCCGAAGATGAGCCGTTCCGCGGCGCGGCCGCCGAGCAGCACGACCATCTTGTTCTCAAGCTCGTCCTGCGTCATCAGGAAGCGGTCTTCGGTCGGACGCTGGATCGTATAGCCGAGCGCGCCGATCCCGCGCGGGATGATCGAAATCTTCTGCACCCGATCGACGCCCGGGAGCACCGAGGCCATCAGCGCGTGGCCCATCTCGTGGTAGGCGACGATCTCGCGTTCCTTGGGGCTCAGGATCCGGTTCTTCTTTTCGAGCCCGGCGACGATGCGCTCGATCGCGGCGGTGAAATCGGCCGCGACGACATTCTCGGAATTGCGGCGGGTCGCCAGCAATGCGGCCTCGTTGACCAACGTGGCTAGGTCAGCACCGGTAAATCCAGGGGTCAGCGCCGCGATTTCCTCGGCCGAGACATCAGGTCCGAGCCGAATTTTCCTCAGGTAGATATTGAGGATTTGGATGCGCCCCGTCTTATCGGGGCGATCCACCAGCACTTGGCGATCGAAGCGGCCGGCGCGCAGCAGGGCGGGATCGAGGATCTCCGGCCGGTTGGTCGCGGCGAGCAGAACGAGCCCAACGGTCGGATCGAAGCCGTCGATCTCCGAGAGCAGTTGGTTCAGTGTCTGCTCTTTCTCGTCATTGCCGCCGATGTGAGACGGGCCGCCCCGTACATGGCCGAGCGCGTCGAGCTCATCGATAAAAATGATCGCCGGTGCTTTCTCGCGGCCCTCCTTGAACAGATCGCGTACCCGCGCGGCGCCGACGCCGACATATAGTTCGACGAACTCCGAACCATTGATCGACAAGAAGGGAACACCGGCCTCGCCGGCGACCGCACGCGCCATCAGCGTCTTGCCCGTCCCCGGTGGCCCGACAAGCAACACGCCTTTCGGTATGTGGGCGCCAAGCCGGCCGTAGCTCTGCGGGTCTTTCAGAAAGGCAACGACTTCCTTTAGCTCCTCTTTCGCCTCATCGACGCCGGCAACGTCGTCAAACGTCGTCTTCGTATCGGTCTCGGCAAATATTTTCGCGCGGCTCCGGGTCATCGCCCCGGCCGGCCCCATCGCGCCACCCATGCCGCCGCGCATGAACAGGAATGGCAAGAGCAGCAACATCGGCATCCACAGCAGCCACGTCCAGCCGCTGCCGCTTGCGGAATTGCCGGTGAACTCGACCCCATGCTTATCGAATTCGGCCGCCAGGTCGGGCGCCACCCGCGTGGTGAGCACGAGAGTGCCGTCGTCCAAGGTCGCCTGGATCTCATCGCCTGTGACGGTGGCGGATTTGACTTTGCCGTCGGCGAGGTCTTTCTCGAACGCGTTGTACGGGATGCGTTGAGGCCCGGTCCCGCTGCCCATCCAAAACGAAAAAAAGAGGAGGGCGGCGAACAAAACGCCGCAAATGATCGGAACGGATGGCAGGCGTTTCATCGGTATCTCTTGAATATCGGACGCTCGGCTCTCGAGCGCTATTGATAGCGGCTTTCAGGTGATCGGCAATTGAGCTGGATCAAGACGACGGTGATCACGGAACGGAGCCAGCGTTCAGGCGCGCGGCCTGGTTGCGGCTGCCTTCCGTGACGCCAGCCGGCAAGAGGCGATGATAGGCGGCAGATAAGTGGCAAGGAGGAAGAGGAAGCCGAACGCCCAAACGGCACCGGAAACGATGATCAGGTCGACGAAGCCACCCGGAATGAAAAGGGCGGCGATGCGGAGGACCACAGCGAGAGACACCAGCCCGTAAGCGGCGATCATCCCCGGTCCGGCCATCGTGCCATGCCGGCTATGGGCCAGGCTTTCGTGCGAAATTGCCGCGAGCAGCATCGTCCCGATGGCGCCGGCGCTCAGCACATGGATCGCGGCCATGTCGGCGACGCCGTTGGTAATCGGCACGGCTGCCTCGAACGCCAACCCCAGCACCATCCACAGATAGCCCAAATGCAGGATCGACAGGCTCGGGGCGCCGCCGACGCGATACCCGTGCCAGAACCACAGCCGCACCCCGTTGAGGATGGCCGCGGCGAGCGCGGCGACACTGGTGAAATGGCTGACCCCGGTGGTGCCGTCGCTGAGCAAGTAAAGCAGTAGCGCCGCGATCGCGAGGCCGTCGAGCAGCGGCATCGAGCACGCCGTCTCGGGCAAGCCCCGTGCCCCCAGAAAGCGGTTCGTGGCATCGGGTATCGCGTGGCCGCCGACCACCGCGATCAGCAGCAGATAGCAGTCGATGCCAACCCGCGAACCGCGCTCGGCGAGGCTGAATGTCGCTCCAAACGCCTCGGCATGCATCGCCACATCGCCGAGCCACAACACCGCGAGCAAACCGAGCAGCGGCAGGTTTCGTTCCGGCCGCGCGGCGATTTGCGGCGCGACGACAAGCACGGCAAACGCTGGGAGAAAGCTCAAATCGATCACGGCGACCAGCCACGACGGCAGCAGCCCGCTTGCCGCCATCGCGACGCGACCGAGAACCCAGATCACCGCCAGAAAAACCAGCCGTGCCGTGGCGGCAGGCGCGGCGCCGGACCATTGCGGCACCCAAGCGCCGAGAACGCCCGCCAGGCCAGCTGCAGCAAATCCATAAACCATTTCGTGCGCGTGCCACATGGTCGGCGGCACAGCGTCCACCCAGTGGAGCCGGTAGGCCAAAACCCACTCCACCAGCATCAACGCGCCGTACGTTGCCGCAAGGACGAAGAAGATATGCGGTCCGCGTCTGGCGAGCGCGGTCTCGGATGGCGAAACCGCTAAATCGGCGGCATGACTTTCTTCGGCGGTCGTCATGTCCCACAGCCTTGTGCAATCGGCGCTTCCAGAGCGTGATCATAACGGTGAAATGGGACAGTGCGGCGCTCATTGACCCAAATCAACGAAACTATATGCGCGACGGCTAACTCAGGCTGAGCGATTTGTGCACCGCCATCAGGGTCGCGTCGTTCGGGTTGGTCGTGATCGCGAAGCCGAGCTCACGACACATCTCGAGCATCGGCTTGTTCTCGGCGAGCACCTCGCCGACGAGTTCGCCGATGCCGGATTGGCGCGCGACCTCGATCAGCCGGTTCATCAGCAGGTAGCCGAGGCCGCGCTCGTGCCAATCGCTGCGCACCGCGATCGCATACTCGGCGCTTAGCCGATCCGGGTCGGCGAAATAGCGCGCGACGCCCAGCGTCATGCCGTCATGCTGAGCCAACAGCGCCATCTCGCGGTCGTAATCGATCTGCGACAAGCGTGCGGCGAGGCTATGGCTCAATTCCCGCATCGGCGCGAAGAAGCGCAGGCGCAGATCCTCGCGGCTCATGTGCGAGAAGAGATCTTGCAACAGCGGTTCATCCTCCGGCCGCACCGGGCGCAGCGTGATCGGGGTTCCGTCGCGCGCCGTGCCGGTGCTTTCAAGATGTTTTGGATAGGGCGCGATCGCCAACTGCGCGGCGCCGGGCACGGAGGCGGGGGCAATGCGGATGCGAGCATCGACAGCGATGACGCCATCCGCGTCGGCAAGAAGCGGGTTGATGTCGAGCTCGCGGATCTCAGGATGGTCGGCGGCCAACTGGCCGAGCCGGATCAGCACCTCGGCGATCGCGTCGATCGCCGCTTCGGGCTTGCCGCGATAGGCCTGCAACAGTCGCCAGACGCGAGTCAGCGTCATTTGTGCCCGCGCCAGGAGCGGGTTGAGCGGTGGCAAGGCCACGGCGCTGTCCTGGACGATTTCGACCGCGGTGCCACCCTGGCCGAACACGACGACGGGGCCGAACACGGGGTCGTCGCTCAGCCCTGCCAGCAGCTCGACGGCACCGGGGCGATTGATCATCTGCTGGACGAGGACGCCGTCGATCCGCGCCTCCGGACGCGCCCCGCGGACGCGTTCGAGCATCGCTTCGGCCGCGCCGCGAACGCTCTCCGCGTCGCTCAAACCGAGAGCGACGCCGCCGATATCGGATTTGTGGGTGATATCGGGCGAGCGGATCTTGAGCACGACCGGGAACCCGATCTCGGCAGCCGCCGTCACCGCTCCCTCGGCGTTGACGACGTTACGGGCGAGTGGCTGTGGAATGCCGTAGGCGGCAAGCACGGAGGCGACGCCCTCCGCGTCGAGCCAAGATTTGCCGTCGCTCAGCGCCTGCGCGATGACCGCGTGAACCACGGCGACATCCGGTTCGAACGGATCGGGCCGCGCTGGTGGAGTCTCCATCAGCAGCGCCCGGTTGAACTGATAGCGGACACGATGCAGGAAACCCAATACCGCCGCTTCGGGGGTTTCGTAGGTCGGGATGCGCGCGGTCTCGAACCGCCGCCGCGCCGGCGCCGCTGACTTTTCGCCGAGCCAGGCGGTGAAGACATTGCGGCCACGCAGCTTGTCCGGCGGCTGCGCGGCGAGCGCATTGACCACCGCATGTGCCGCCTCGTCCGGATCGGCGAGCGCGGTCGGGCAGTTGAGCACAAGCAGCGCATCGACGCCGCGGTCGCCGAGAACGGCCTCTATCGCCGCGGCGTAGCGTGCGCCGGGCGCGTCGCCAATGATGTCGACCGGGTTGCCGCGGCTCCAGGTCGCCGGCAGGACGTTGCCGAGCCGTTCGATTGTCTCCGGCGCCAGCTCGGCGAGGCGCCCATCTGCCGTAGCGAGCGCGTCAGTCGCCAGCACTCCGGCGCCGCCGCCATTGCTGACGATCGCCAGCCGATCGCCTCTCTGCTCGCGGGTCAGCGCCAGCGTCTCGGCTGCGTCGAACAGCTCGGCCATATTCCCGACTCTCAGCATCCCGGCGCGGGCGAAGGCGGCGGCGTAGACCACATCGCTCCCGGCGAGCGCGCCGGTATGCGAATGCGCGGCCCGCGCGCCGGCCGCGGAATGCCCGGCCTTCAGCACCAGGACCGGCTTGGCGCGCGCGGCGGCGCGCGCGGCCGACATGAACTTGCGGCCGTGGGTAATGCCCTCGACATAAAGCAGGATCGCGCGCGTATGCGCGTGGACGGCGAGGTAATCGAGCATGTCGCCAAAATCGACATCGGCCATGTCGCCAAGCGAAACGACATGCGAAAAGCCAATCCCGCGGGGCGCCGCCCAATCGAGCATCGCGGTGATCATCGCGCCGGACTGGCTGAGAAAGGCGATGTCGCCAGGCGGCGGGGCGAGATGCGAGAAGCTGGCGTCGAGCCCGATCCCCGGCACCATGATGCCGACGCAATTGGGGCCGACGAGCCGAAGGAGGTGCGGCCGGGCGGCGTCGAGCGCCGCCTGTTGCAGGGCGCGCCCGGCGGTGCCGAGCTCGCCGAAGCCGGCGGTGATGACGACCGCCGCCTTTGTGCCGCGCGCGCCGAGTTCGGCGATAAGCGCGGGTACCGTGTCGGGCGGGGTCGCGATCACCGCCAGATCGGGCGCATGCGGCAGGCTCGCCACATCGGGATAGACCGGCATCCCGTCAAGCGCGCGATGGTTCGGGCTGGTCAGCATCAACTCGCCGCGAAACCCGGCGCGCCGCAGGTTGCGCAGCACGACGGCACCGACCGAGCCAGCGCGGTCGGTGGCGCCGATCAGCGCGACCGAGGCGGGATTGAACAGGCTGTCGAGATTGCGTACTGACATCGGCTTAATCTGGACCAACACGCCCGCACGCGAATTGATACGGATCAAACGCTCGGCTACGTAATTTTCCTTAGTAACAAACCGGATTTCTTCGCTTCAGCCATGCCGCAATTATGGTGATGTCACCGATTGGTGGCGTCACGACGGAGCGAACCATGTCGCCGCAGAATTACGAAACCGAGATCGCCGCCTTCATCCGGGCCAAGGGCGTCACCCGCTGTCCGACCGCCTGCGCCGCGCCGACGCATGGATCCGGCAGCGCGAACGATCGGGCGGCCTTGAGGCAACGCGCCGAGCGCCTCGAAGCGATCCGCCAGGACAAGGCCCGTCAGGCTTGGGCACGCGCCGTCGCCGCCGCGTGACGCCGAACCGCAGGAGACAGCCAATGATTGCCGAAGAGATCATGACCAAAGAGCCGATGACTGTCGGCCCAGAGACGACGATCGCCGAGGCGGCGCGGCTGATGCTGGATCATCACATCAGCGGCCTGCCGGTGACCGACGCCGACCTCCAGGTGGTCGGGATCGTCACCGAGGGCGACCTGCTGCACCGGGCGGAAACCGGGACGGAACGCCATCGGTCGCGCTGGGTCGAGCTGTTGCGCGGGCCCGGCCGTCTCGCGCACGACTATGTCGATGCGCACGCCCGAAAAGTCGGCGAGGTGATGACCACGGATCTGGTCTTCGTATCGCCGCAGGACCCGCTCGAACATGTCGTCGAGCTGATGGAAAAGCGCCATATCAAGCGCCTACCGGTGGTGGCCAAGGGACGTCTTGTCGGCATTGTCAGCCGCGCCGACTTGGTGCGCGCGCTGCTGAGCGAGCTGACGCAACAGGAGGCCGCCGCCAAAAAGCCGGCGAGCGATGCGAAAATTCGCAGCAGCATTCTCGCGATCATCGACAAGGAGCCGTGGGGGCCTCGCTTCAGCGTCGATGTGACGGTTAAAAAAGGCGTTGCCCATCTCCACGGCACCGTCACCGACGACCGCGAGCGGACGGCGATCACCGTCGTGGCGGAGAACGTTCCGGGCGTCAAATCGGTGCGCGACCACCTCGTGTGGGTCGAGCCGAATTCCGGCCTCGTCATTCCCGCTCAAGGCGACAAGGCCTGATCCGACCGGCTCGGCGCGCGGTCACTTCTGCCAAAGGATCAAATCGAGCTCGGTGGGAATTTGGGCTCCGGCGTGGGCGGGTACGACGCGGATCGTGTAAGCCTCGGCCGGGCGCTCGGCCGAGGCGACTGCGGAATAGATGTAGCTGTTGAGGCCGCCCGGGATCGGAGCGCCGCATTCCATCGCGATAATTTGAGGCAGTTCGCCGCACGGCTCGGCGTAGAGCTCGACACGCACATCGTCGACCCTGACATCGCCAAGATAGATCGGCGCCGAAAACCGCCACTTTTCAGCCTCGCGCGCGACCGACGACTCGCCGATATGCAGGCGCGACCAGGACTCGCGCAATCGGCGCTCCCAGGCGCAAAGCGCCGCTGCTTCCTCGCCCTTGCCGGCGGCGCGCCGGCGAAATTCGGCGGCAGCCGGAATGTAGAGCCGCTCGACATGCTCTTGCAGCATGCGATTGCTGCTGTAGATCGGCGTCAATTTCGACAGGCTGGCGCGAATGCGGGCCAACCAACGGCGCGGCAAGCCGGTCTCGTCGCGCGCGTAGAATTCCGGCACGATGAGGTTTTCGAGGATATCCATAAGCTCTGTCGCGTCGCGGCGATCGCGCGCGGCTTCGTCGAGCAGGTCTCCGTCGCCAATCGCCCAACCGATATCCGGCGTGTAAGCCTCTTCCCACCACCCGTCGAGCACCGACAGGTTGATCCCGCCATTGACCAGCACCTTCATACCGCTGGTGCCGCAGGCTTCCCACGGGCGGCGCGGCGTGTTGATCCACACGTCGACACCCTGCACCAACTCCTGCGCCAGGATGAGATCGTAATCTTCGAGAAAGACGATCCGATGGCGCAGTTCCGGCTGCGCCGCGAGCGCGATCCATTCCTGGATCAGGCGCTTGCCTTCATCGTCGGCCGGATGAGCCTTGCCGGCGACAACCAGCTGCGCTGGCCGCGCCGGATCGGTCAGCAAACGGCGCAGCCGCGCGGCATCGGCAAGCAGCAGATTGGGGCGCTTGTAGCCGGTGAAGCGCCGGGCAAAGCCGAGAGTCAGGATGTTGGGATCGAGCACCCGCTCGGTCGCACCGATCATTTCGGGCGGATGACCGCGCGCGGCGAGCTGCCGGCGCAACCGCTCGCGGGCGCCCTCGACAAACCGTTGCTCGCTGTCGCAGCGCATCGCCCAGAGCGCGTCGTCGGAGAGCTCCGCCACCTGCTCGGCAAGGGAGTTCGGCGCGCTACGCCAGCGCTCTTTGCCGCAGGCGTCCGTCCATAGTCTGTCGGCTTCCACCGAGTCCCAGCTCGGGACATGGACACCGTTGGTGATATGCCCGACCGGAACCTCGTGCTCGGGCCAGCGCGGGAAGAGCGGCTGAAAGATCCGACGGCTCACCGCCTCGTGTTGGCGGCTGACCCCGATGCTCTGGGCCGAGCCGCGCATTGCCAGATACGCCATGTTGAACGGCTCGGTGTCGTCATTCGGGTTGGCGCGGCCGAGCGCCAGGAGCGCGGGCAGCGCGATGCCAACTTCCTCGGTGAAGCCTTCGAGATACTGCGCGTAAGTCGCGATCAGCGCCGGCGAAAACCGGTCGAAGCCGGCAGAGACCGGCGTGTGGGTCGTGAAGACATTGCCGGCCCGTGTCGCCCATAGCGCTTCCTGGAACGACAAAGCCGAGCGGCGCATCAACAAGCGCACCCGCTCGGTGACAACAAATGCGGCGTGCCCCTCATTGAGATGGCAGATCTCGGTATCCGGCGCGAGGGTCTCGACGACGCGCCAGCCGGCGATCCCGAGCACCAATTCCTGAAGCAGCCGCGTCTCCACCCCGGCTTCGTAAAGCCGGGCGGTTATCCCGCGATCGGCCGGGCTGTTGAGCGGGTGGTCCGCGTCGAGCAGGTAGAGCGGTACCCTGCCGACCTGAGCCCGCCATACCCGCAGCAGCAGGCTTCGCCCCGGGAGCCCAAGCCGAACCTGCAGCCAGGCATTGTCGGAGCCGCGAGCGGGCGTGATCGGCATCGCGCCGGGGTCATTTGCGGGATAGGTTTCCTGTTGCCAGCCCGCGGCATTGATCGTCTGACGAAAATAGCCTTGGCGATAGAGCAGGCCGATGCCGACCATCGGCAACCCCATATCACTCGCGGTCTTCAGGTAATCGCCCGCGAGAACACCGAGCCCGCCGGCATAGAGCGGCAGCGCCTCGCCGAGGCCGAATTCCATGCTGAAATAAGCGATCCGCTTCGGCGTCGCGTCAGGCAAAACCGATGCGAACCAGCCGGGGCTTTCAAGATAGGCCCGCCGCGCATCCGCAAGGCGTTGCAATTCGCCGGTAAAAGCCGAATCCGCCGCAAGCGCCTGAAGCCGCCAGGGCGAGATGTCCTGCAGGATCGTCCAGGGATTGCGCGTCTGCTCCCAGGCATCCGCGTCGATACGCTGCCACAACGCATCAGCTTCATGGCTCCAGGTCCAGCGCAGATCGAGCGCCAGGTCGGCGAGCGCGGCGAGTTCAGGGGGCAGATTCGTAAGAGAGAAATCGGGCATGGCGACCGCCTAAAGATTCCCGGACGTGTGATGAGGCTTGATCCTGATCAAGGAAACCGTCTTTTTTGACGACACACTTACCGCGTTAGATTTGGGCTAGCCGAAAGCGGAAAGGATCAAAGATGCGCAGAGGGTATTTCATCGCCGCGGGGCTGTCGTTGTTTGGCGCGCTTGCCGCTGATGCGGCGGCACAGGAGAGCGCGTACCGCGGAAACGCCCAGGCCGGCCGCGAATTTGCCCTCCACAATTGCGACGCCTGCCATATTGTCGTGGCAAACCAGGACCTTCGGCCGCTTATCGGCGGTTATGCCCCGAGCTTCGCCAATATCGCCAAAAAGCCGACCACGACCGAGGAGTCGCTGCGGGCATTTCTCACCCACCCGCATGCCTACGCGAACATGCCCTACCCCGACCTCGCGGCGCCCGACCTCTCCAATGTCGTCGCCTATATCGTGAGCCTTCGCGGCAAACCCTGATTTGGAGCCTTAGGCCGTCGTGCTGGCGACCTTGCGAAACCGTAGCAGCGCCAGCCCGAAAAACAGAACGCCGAAGAGGGCCACCACCACAAATTGCCGCCACACGACCGAAAAGCCGGCGCCGCGATAGAGGATGGCCTGGGCGAAGGAGACGAAATGCGCACTCGGCGACACCTGCGCGATCGTCGCCATCCACCGCGGCATGCTTTCAAGCGGCGTATTGCTTCCGGAAAGCAGCGATATCGGCACATAGACCAGCAAATAGAGCAGGCCGAGCTGGGGCATCGAGCGAGCGACCGTGCCGAGGAAGATGCCGATCGCGGTCGCGAAGAACAGATAGACCGCGACGCCAGCCAGGAACAATGGCACCGACCCCGCTATCGGGATATGGAGCAGCCCGCGCACGACGAGGTAGAGCGACAAAGCGACGGCGACGAGGATGACGAGGCCATTGGCCCAAATCTTCGACGCGGCGATTTCGAAGGGGGTCAACGGCATGACCAGCAGGTGATCCATCGTTCCGTGTTCGCGCTCGCGCACGATGGCCGCGCCCGCAAGCACGATCGCCAGCATCGTGATGCTGTTGATGATGCCCATGACGCTGGTGAACCAGGAGGTCTCGACATTCGGGTTGAAGGCGATGCGGACGACGAGATTGACCTGCGACAGCGGCGTGCCTTCCGCCCGCGACAGGAAATTGGCGATCTCGGTCGTGATGATCTGCTGCGCGTAGTCGGCGCCGAGGCCGGCTTGCACCATCGCGGTCGCGTCGACATCGACCTGCAGGCCCGGCGAGCGCCCCGCGACGACGTCGCGCTCGAAATTCGGCGGGATGTCGATAGCGAAGGTGTATTTCCCGGCATCCATCAGCGGCACGATATCGCGCTCGGCGATCGGCTGCGGCGGCTGGAAGTAGGGCGGCAGGAACGCATGCGCGATGCGCCGCGACAGTTCGGAATGGTCCTCGTCGACAATCGCCACCGAGGCGTTGTGCACTTCCTGCGAACTGCTTCCGGCCTGCGCGATGATGGCCAGCGAAAACGCGTAGATGACGAGGCCGAGCAGCACGTAATCGTTGAGAAAGCTGCGCAGCTCCTTGGTACCGAGCCAGAAGATGTTAGCGAGGGCGCGCATCGGATGGCGGCCTAGCGTTCCTGCTTGCGCAGCAAGACGAGGCTCAGCAGCGTGAGCGCCGGGACGAAGATCGCGAGCGCGCCGAGCTGCGCGGCAAGGTCGGAAAACCCGAGGCCCTTCGTAAAGGTGCCGACGCTGATCGGCAGGAAGTAGGTCATCGGGAACAGCCGGCCCATGATCCGGCCCATCCCGGTCAGAGACGAGACCGGGACCATCATCCCGGCGAACATCGTGGCCGGCAGAACCGTCAGGATAGCGGTGCCGAACAACGCCGCGATCTGGGTTCGCGCAAAGGCCGAGATCACCATGCCGTACGCGGTCGTCGCGGCGACATAGATCACGACGCCGCTGAGCAACGTCGCGAAGCTGCCTTTGAGCGGCACCTGGAAGACGAAGAGGGTCATCAGAAACATCAGCGCAAAATTGACGAGCGCGACCGCGATGTACGGAATCTGCTTGCCGACCAGGAACTCGACCCGCGTGATCGGTGTCACGTAGAGGTTGGTGATCGAGCCCAATTCCTTTTCGCGCACGATCGCCAGCGCCATCAGGATCGCTGGAAACAGGGCTAGCTGCAGCGCGAATTGCGCCGGCACCATCGAGTAGACGCTCTCGAAATTCTGGTTGTACTTAAGCCGGATCTCGATGTCGGCGGGCGGCGCCGGCGCCGGCTGTGAGGTGGTTACCGCCGGGTCCGACAGATAGATCTGCTGTATGGCTTGGAGATAGCCGCGGATCGTCTGGGCGATAAAAGGCCGTGCGCCATCGACCCAGGCCGCGACCCAGGCCGGTCGGCCGCGCGCAATATCGCGGCCGAAGCCCGGCGGGACCTCGATGGCGGCGTCGATGTCCCCGTCCGCGAGCCGGTTTTCGAGATCGGCGTAATCGGTGAGTGACGGCTGCTCGACGAAATAGGCCGAGCCGCGCAGCTCTTCGAGATAGGCCCGGCTCTCGTGCGTGCCGTCGTGGTCGAGCACGGCGAAAGTAAGCGAATTGACGTCGGTCGAAATGCCGAAGCCGAGGACCAGCATCAGGAATGTCGTGCCGAACACGGCGAAGCCGATGCGGATCGGGTCCCGAAGCAGCTCCAGCGTTTCGCGGATCGTGCACGCGAAGAGCCGCCGCGGACTGAAGAGCGATCGCACTTCGGCTCGACCTCTGACCGCTCCCGCTGGCGATTCCCGCGCCGGTTCCACCGGCTCCGCCGCGTCCGTATGGGTTCCCGATGCCTCCTCGAGGTAGTCGATAAATGCGTCCTCGAGATTAGCCGCCCCACGCGCCTTGACAAGATTCGCCGGGGTGTCGGTTGCCAGCACCCGGCCCGAATCCATCAGCGAGATGCGGTCGCAACGCGCGGCCTCGTTCATGAAATGCGTCGAGACGAAAATCGTTACGCCCTCATTGCGCGACAGGCCGATCAGGAGCTCCCAAAAACGGTCGCGCGCCAACGGATCGACCCCGGAGGTCGGTTCGTCGAGAATCAATACCTCGGGTTCGTGAACGATGGCGACCGCGAGCGACAGCCGCTGGCGGATGCCAAGCGGCAGGTTTTGCGCGCGCTGGTCGACATAATCGGCGAGACCAAAGCGTTCGATCAGCGCGGCGATGCGCGATTTCGCCTTTTGCCACGCGAGGTGAAAGAGGCGGGCGTGCAGATCGAGATTCTGCCGCACGGTCAGCTCGGTATAGAGCGAGAAGGATTGCGACATATAGCCGACCCGATTGCGCGCGCCGAGATCGCGCGCATCTAGCTTGCGACCGAACAGCAGCGCTTCGCCCCCGCTGGCTGGCAACAGCCCGGTCAGCATCTTCATCGTCGTCGTCTTGCCGCTGCCGTTCGAACCGACGAACCCGAAGATCTCGCCCCGTTCGATTGCGAAGCTGACGTGATCGACTGCGGTGAAATCGCCGAAACGGCAGGTCAGATCGCGCGCGACGATGACCGGCTCGGTGGCGGTGATGCGGCGTGGGGGAATCTCCAGCGGGTGGTAGCCCGCGCGTTCTGCTTCCGGCAGCAGGTGGATGAACGCTGCCTCGATGGTACTGGCGCCGGCCTCCGTCTTTAGCGTCGCCGGCGTCCCCGCCGCCACGACCTTTCCGGCATTCATCGCGACAAGCCAATCGAACCGCTCGGCCTCCTCCATATAGGCGGTGGCGACGATGATGCTCATGCCGGGCCGGCGGGCGCGAATTCGCTCGGCGAGTTCCCAGAACTGGCGGCGCGACAGCGGGTCGACCCCGGTGGTCGGCTCGTCGAGGATCAGCAGATCGGGGTCGTGGATCAGCGAGCAACACAGCCCGAGCTTTTGCCGCATCCCGCCCGATAGCTTCTTTGCCGGGCGATCGGCGAACCGCGTGAGGCCGGTACTGTCGAGAAGCTCCCCGATGCGCCGCCGACGCTCGGCCCCCGATTGCCCGAACAATCGGGCGAAAAACTCGATGTTCTCGCGGATGCTGAGATCGGGATAGAGGTTTTTGCCGAGGCCCTGCGGCATATAGGCGATGCGCGGGCAAACCGCGGCGCGGTGCGTCGCGTCGGCCATAGTCCCGCCGAGCACGCTGACGCTTCCCGATTGAATATGCCGGGCGCCCGCGACCAGGCTCAGCAAGGTCGACTTGCCGACGCCGTCGGGCCCGATTAGCCCGACCATGCAGCCGGCTGGAACGTCGAGCGTGACGCCATCGAGCGCGGCGATCTTTCCGTACCGCTGGATGACGCCGTCGAGCTGTGCAACCGCGCCGCTCTCACCAATCATCGCGCGGCCGGCGCGCTCGGCTGCAGCTTGACCGGCCACGCGGCCGACGCATCGGTTCGCACATAGGCGACACCCGGCAGCCCGCTTCTGACCATCGCTGCGCGCCCTTCAAGCCGCTGCGGGTCGATGCGCACCCGGATGCGGAACATCAGCGTGTCGCGCTCGTCGCTGGTTTCGACGGTCTTCGGTGTGAACTGCGCCTGACTCGAGATGTACACGACGCTGGCCGGGATGACGTGACCCGGATAGGCGTCGAGCACGATGCGCGCCTCGGATCCGATCCTGACCCGGCCAGCCTGGTCGGTCGGCAGGTAGACGTCCATGTAGACATAGGAGGCGTCGAGCATCGTGAATACCTTGCCGCCGACGGGCAGCACCTCACCGACATTGGCGACGCGGTATTCGATCGGGCCTTCTTTCGGCGCGACGAGAGAATTGTCGGCGATATTGACTTGAAATAGCTCGACCTGATGGGTCGCGGCATCGAGCGCGTGTTCGGCCGCGCCGATTGCCGCGTCATCCGCGTTAAGCGTGGCGCGCGCGCTATCGACCTGCTGCTTCCTCTGATCGAGCAATTCCTGCGTGGCATAGCCTTTCGGCACCAGGTAGCTGGTGCGCTCGACCTCCTGCTGGGCGAGCTTCACCACCGCCTGTTGCTGCACGGAATTCGCCTTTGCCTGGTCGAGCGTGCGCTGCGCCTCATTCACCAGCTCCTGGTACTGCTTGAGCTGAGCCTGGAGATCGCGCGTATCCATTACCGCGAGTACCTGGCCTGGCTTCACCAGATCGCCCTCATCGACAGAAAGTGTCGCGATGCGGCCGGCGAATTTTGTATCGATGTCGATCTCGTCGGCTTCGAGCCGGCCATTTCCCATCGCAAAGCCCGCCGGTAAGCCCTGCCCCGCGTGAAACCACCAATAACCGGCTCCGATAACAGCAGGCACGAGCAGCAACAGCGCGAGCCATCGCCGACGTCGCTTCCGTACCGGCAACAGCGCCGGCAGGTTCGCCGGCGGCGGCTCGCGGAGTTCCGCCTGCGGCTTTGACTCGAGCGCAGCGGCGGTATCGTCCTTGGCTGGCAGAACGCGGTCTTTTGACATGGCTCCAATCCCATCGGCATCGCGACGATCGATCCGACGGACGACCGCCGAAATCCGGAATGCCTCCTTATGTGGGGCTACACGTGCGCCAGCGCCCCGTAGAGACGCTCGGCATCCTCGCGGCAGCAGAGCTCGGTGCCGGGTCGCAGCAACGCCGCGGCGCCGGCCGCCATGCCGAACCTCACCGCCTCAACCAGCGACCAGCCACGCACAAGACCGCAGACAATGCCGGCGACCATGCTGTCCCCGGCACCGACGCTGCCGACCACCTCGACCCTGACGGCTTCGAAACTCCGAGTTTCCGTGGCGGTCGCAAGAAGGGCGCCTCGATCGCCGAGCGATAGCACGAGCACCTCCGCACTACCGCGGTCAATCAACGCGCGCGCCGCATCCTCCTGATCGCGAGGGGTCGGCAAAGCTCGCCCGGACAGCTCTTCGAATTCGCGCAGGCTCATCTTCAGCAGGAAGACGTCGCTTCCGGCGCGCGCCAGGGCTGGCCCCGAGGTGTCGAGCACGAAGCGCACGCCGCATTCGCGCGCGAGCGCGGCGACACGGGCGTAGAAATCCGCTGGCACGCCGGGCGGCAGGCTGCCGCTGGCGACGAGATAGAGAGCCCCCTTGAGGCACGATACGAGCTCGTCGAGGCAGCGTTGTTGATCGTGCTCGCTCAGCTCCGGTCCGGGCAGCAGGAAGCGGTATTGCCTGCCGGTCCGCCGTTCGACGACCGCAAGGCTCTCGCGCGTGATGCCGGAGATGGGTACTGCGGCGCGCGGCACATTCTCTGCGTCGAGCAGCCGGCATAACATCTCGCCCGACAGCCCGCCGAGGGGAAACACCGCGATCGCATCGCCGCCAAGCAGGTGCACCGCGCGGGCGACATTGATGCCGCCGCCTCCCGGGTCATAGCGCGGGTCGGTACAGCGCAGCTTCTCGGTCGGAATGACGATGTCCGTCGCGGTTGCGATGTCGAGCGCCGGGTTCATCGTCAAGGTGACGATCTGGGGCATGGCTGTGACGGTTACTTGGTTGGAGTAGCGGCCCGTTCCAGCGCCGCCGCGAAGCTGCGTGCCGCGTCGAGCAGGGGCTCGCGATGTACGGTGTCGATCGGCTCCCGCTCGCCGAGCGAGCGAGCCAAATCCTCAAGGATGCCGGCGAGCAGAAAGTGATGCAGGTGGATCGCCGCGGCACGCTTGTCGCTGCCGCCGCGAACCAAGCGGATCAGCACGCCATCGTTTTCGGCGCGCGCCTCAAAGCTGCAATCGCGGCCAAAAACGCCGCTGTAATACTTGTCGGGGAAATCGATCGCGACTTCCGCTTTGTCCGTTATCGGGTGCATTGGCATGCTTGACTCCGCTGGCCGAGTTTGATCGCCTCGTCAACCGACTGTCCGATGAGCAGTCTCGGCAACAGGATAGGGAGCCGGATTTCGGTTGACCTTGATCTGGCTCAATCGCGCTTGCTTGTTGGCGATTAGTCCGCGGTGATGCCGGCACGTGCCCAATGTTGCCGCGCAGCCAGCCGCGGCGCTGTCATCAAACCGCAGCCAGGCTGTCATACGCCGCAAGTAGCGTAGATCATCGCATGATCGGCCCCGGTGATGACGCTGACGCTTGACCATTCGGTCCGAGGCGATCAGCGCCCAATGGAGACGAGGATGAAAGCCAGCGATGTCATGGTCCGCGACGTCATTACCGTGCGCCCCGAAACGGGTGTCGATGCGGCGGTAAGATTATTGGCGGAGCATGATGTCAGCGCCCTGCCGGTTGTCGATGTGAACGGCCGTCTGGTCGGAATTATCAGCGAGGCCGATCTCATTCGTCGCATCGAGATCGGCACCGAAAAGCACAGGTCGGGATGGCTCGAATCGATCACAGCAGCGAGCACGCTTGCCGCGGAATTCGCCAAATCGCACGGCAAGAAGGTCGGCGAGATCATGACAACGGACGTCGTGTCGGTTTCCGAGGACACATCGCTCTCCGAGATTGCCGCGCTGTTCGAGCGCAAGCGCATCAAGCGCGTTCCCGTGATCAGGAATGGTCAGCTCGTCGGGATCGTCAGTCGCTCCAATCTGATCCAGGCGCTTGCCTCTCGGATCGGCGCCGGCGGCGAACAGCAAAACACGGATCGCCGCATCCGATCGGAGCTGCTATCTCGAATGCAAGGCCAGAAATGGACCGATTTCGGAAGCCGTAACATCATCGTCAGCGACGGCGTTGTCCATCTGTGGGGGCTTGTCGGCTCGGAAGAGGAACGCACCGCGCTGACCGCGCTGGCGGAAGAGATTCCCGGCGTCGTGCGTGTCGCGGACGAAATGATACCGGCCTACTGACCACATCCCAGTTCAAGATCACCCTTCCCGAATTCGGCTCGGCCTAGGGCGAGCCGGCTGTATTCGTGTCTGACGGGTCACGACATCGCGTGCCGGCATCATGCCTCTCTCCGTCGCCATTGAGCCTGATCAATTGCCGAAACTCGGGTATGATATTTGAGCGTCGGTAGCCGATAACGAGCGGAGCGGGCAGATTTGGCGGGTTTATCGTCAGCCGAAGACACCAGTGATACCAGCGACCCACTTTACCGGGCAGTTGTCGACACTGCGGTCGATGCGATCGTCGTGATCGACCGCAGCGGCTCGATACGCTCGGTCAACCAGGCGACCGAGCGCCTCTTCGGATATGCTCCGGGCGAACTGGTCGGGCACAACGTCAACATGCTGATGCCCCAGCCCTACGCCGGCGAGCACGACGGTTATCTGGCGAATTACCTGAGCACCGGCATCAAGAAGATCATCGGCATCGGCCGCGAGGTGGCCGGCCGGCGCAAGGACGGGTCGGTGTTTCCAATGGAGCTGTCGGTCGGCGAGGCGCGCGATGGCGACGAACCGATCTTTGTCGGCATCATCCGCGACATCACCGAACGCAAGGCGGCGGAGAACGCGCTGCGCGAGAGCGAGTTGCGCTGGCGCTCGATCGTCGACACCGTCCCCGACGCGATCATCGTCATCGATGCCACCGGCAACGTGGAGTCCTTCAGCCCGGCGGCCGAACGCCTCTTTGGCTACGCGGCCGACGAGGTGGTCGGCCAGAACGTCAAGATGCTGATGCCGTCGCCGTATCGCGGGGCGCATGACGGCTATCTCGCGCGTTATACGCGCACCGGCGAGCGCCGCATCATCGGCATCGGCCGGATCGCCGTCGGCCAGCGCAAGGATGGCGAAACCTTTCCGATGCAGTTGGCGGTTGGCGAATTTGCCTCACCACGCGGAAAATTTTTCACCGGCTTCGTGCGCGACCTGACCGAGCGGCAAGAGACGGAGCGGCGCATCGAGGATCTTCAGACCGAACTGTTTCATGCCTCGCGGCTCAGCATCATGGGCCAGATGGCCTCGACGATGGCGCACGAGCTCAACCAGCCGCTGACGGCCGTGACCAACTACCTGGAAGCCGGCCGGCACCTGCTTTCCCGGGGCGCCGCCGAGCCCGGGCGCATAGCCGATTTGATGGAGAAGGCGGTGGCCCAGGCGCAGCGCGCCGGCGAGGTGATCCGCCAGCTGCGCCAGTTCGTCAGCAAGGGCGAGACCGAGCGACGTACCCTGAACCTCAATCAGCTGGTTGAAGAGGCGCTTGCGCTCGGCCTCGTCGGGGCGCGGCAATCGGGCGTGCGCGTGTCGTTGGAGCTTGACCACGATCTGCCGTCGGTCGCGGTCGATCCGGTGCAAATCCAGCAGGTTGTGCTGAACCTGGTGCGCAACGCCATTGAAGCCATGGACGAGGTCGACCAGCGCGAGCTGACCATCGCGACACGAGCGATCGACGGCAAGATCGAGACCAGCGTCGCCGATACCGGCCCCGGGATCGCCGCCGAACTCGCCGATCGGCTGTTTCAGCCTTTTGTTACGACCAAAAAGACGGGAATGGGCCTGGGACTCTCCATTTGCCGCGAGATTGTCGAGGCGCATCACGGGCATTTGACCGCCGCGAGCCGACCCTCGGGCGGAACGGTATTCCGCCTTATTTTGCCGATTGTCGTTGATTAGACAATCGTTTACGATTTACACGATGGGCTTATCCCCCATCTGCTCCCCCACTCGTGCCGGACTTGCCGGCGTCTTATACCGACCTGATTAGAGACTGACACGTGGATGGTCGACCACCGGCTCAGGGTTCCGGCGGAGCTTAGAACCTGTCTCAAAAGCCTACGTCGCCGATCATCAGCAGCCGGAGGACCGCTTTAGGATCCGACAACCGCCGTTCGCCCTTAGCGACGGGAACGGCTCCTGTTGCCCGAGACCGTGGAAAAACGTGTCATACGGCGTGGGCGCGCTGTGTTTCCCGGCCGATCGGGTCGAGGCGCCCGCCCGCTGATTGATTGGCGCGCGCGGTTTGCGCGAGGCGATCAGGT
>Ga0181530_10000801_pt1 | contig 40693 bp, 33 predicted proteins | sample PEATcosm2014_Bin_42_FD_119769 | JGI IMG/M metagenome (GOLD analysis project Ga0181530, IMG submission 119769) | Peatland microbial communities from MTU Mesocosm Facility, Houghton, MI, USA - PEATcosm2014_Bin10_60_metaG | ecosystem: Environmental > Terrestrial > Soil > Wetlands > Peat | place...
TAGAGAACCGCAGCCGCCGTCCAAATCGATCTTGATTCATGCCGATGCTAATCTACTGCAAAGGCAGAGTTTGCCGCAACCAGCCATATCAATGTTGGGACAGCCATGGGACAGACGCATTTTTCGGTTCACATCCATTTTAGTTGCGGCCCGCGAACCAGCCGCCGTGCCAGCCGGGCTCCTCCTCAGTCTCGGGCTTCTTTTGCGGTCGCCCGCGAGCCAGAACCCGCAGCCTGCGCCCGGCTCGCCGCTCCAGAGCCGCAACGAACTCGCGCGAGCCTAGCGGTTCGCCGGTGAGCGTAGCGCGTCGAATCGAGTCGCTTTCGCAGCCCGACACGCCCGCCGACAGGATCTCCCGCCACTCGCCGTAATCCCACCGCCCAAAGTATTCCACCCAGCGGCAGTCTAACACGGGGTCGAGGGCGTGATCCACCGTGTGCGCGCGTGCGCTGGACCACGGCCAGCCCGATGGCTCGGAGGCGAGTCCCGCGCGAACCGGGTTCAGCTCCACGTAGCGCAGGGCGCTCAGCAGGTGCGATTCGCCCAGCGGGCAGGAGAAGAAGCGGTTCTGCCAGACGTGGCCGCTCCGGCCGTGAGCGTGGTTCAGCGCCAGGGCATACTCGGAATGCGTGCAGCCCAGCGTTCGCGCCAGCGAGCCCTCGCGCTCCGGCACGGCAATGAGGTGGACGTGGTTTGTCATGAGACAGTAGCCGAGAACTCTGGCTCCGTAGTGCGCAGCGTGTCGCCGCAGAAGCTCCAGGTAGAAGCGACGGTCATCGGAGGAGTGGAAGACCATCTCGCGATTGTTTCCACGCTGCGTAACGTGGTGGGCGACGCCAGGAAGGATGACGCGCGGGCGGCGGGGCATACACGAGAGAGGTGGGAAGCATGGGCGAAGGTTCTCAAAGTTCTCGGGAAAATGCGTCTGTCCCCATTGCTACATTGCTCATTGCTTTTCATTGCCTTTTGCCCATTGCCGAATTGCCCGTCCATTGCCCCGCGAAAGCGTATTAGACGGCTACAATAAGGTGGTGCAGCACTCCAAGTTCCGGATCGGGCTCATCCAGATGGCGTGCTCGGTGGATCCGAACGAAAACCTGGCTAAGGCCGAATGGCGCATCCGCGAGGCCGCCGGCCGCGGGGCGCAGATCATCTGCCTGCCGGAACTGTTCCGCTCGCAATACTTCTGCCGCGAGGAAGACGCCAAGTTCTTCGACTTGGCCGAACCGGTGCCCGGGCCGACCGTGGAAAGCCTTTCGCGGCTGGCGCGCGAGCTGAGGGTGGTGATCGTCGGCTCCATCTTCGAGCGCCGCGCGGCGGGCGTGTATCACAACACGGCGCTGGTGGTCGATGCCGATGGGTTGCTACTCGGGATGTACCGCAAGATGCACATCCCGGACGACCCCTTGTATTACGAGAAGTATTACTTCACTCCCGGCGACCTGGGTTTCCGCTGCTTCGACACGCGTTATGCGCGCATCGCGCCGCTGGTATGCTGGGATCAGTGGTATCCGGAAGCCGCGCGCCTGGCCGCGCTGGGCGGCGCGCAGGTTCTGTTTTATCCCACCGCGATTGGCTGGCACCCGGCGGAGAAGCAGGAAGTCGGCGCGGCGCAACACGACGCGTGGCGCACCATCCAGCGCGGCCACGCCATCGCCAACGGGCTGTACGTGGCCGCAGTGAACCGCGTAGGATACGAAGGCCCGCCGGAGCGGGGCCTGAGTTTTTGGGGCGGATCGTTCGTAGCCGATCCGTTCGGCCAAGTGCTGGGCGAAGTCGGCCACGAAAAAGAGGAGACGCTAATCGTGGAATGCGACCCGCGCCGCATCGAGGAAGTGCGCCGCAATTGGCCGTTTCTGCGCGACCGGCGCATCGATGCGTACCAGCCCATCCTCAACCGGGTCATCGATTAAGTCGTCCGCTCACGCCCGACGTGAAAATCCCTTGACTTCCCTCGCCATCTGATTTATACCTAGTCTGGACAGGGAAAAATGGAGACGCATTCCGCTCCGGAGCTGCTTCCGGGAACACTGTATCTGCTGATCCTGCGGACGCTAAGCCGTGGTCCTCTGCATGGATACGCCATCGTGAAGCGGATCAAGGAGGCTTCGCGCGAGGGGCTTCAGGTCGAAGACGGCTCATTGTATCCCGCGCTCAACCGCATGCTGGTCAAGGGCTGGCTGGCGTCGGAATGGGGCGTCTCCGAGAACCATCGCAAAGCCCGCTTCTACAAGCTGACACCGGAAGGCCGTAAGCAGCTCGATAAAGAGGCAGGTGAATTCGATCGCCTGGTGCGCGCCATCCAGCTTGTGATGCGCACCGCCTGAACGGGAGACTCGCATGGCGTTCTGGAAGGAAATCGGCAACTGCCTCACCTATCTGTTCCGGCGCTCGCGATTCGATCGCGAATTCGAGGAAGAGATGAGCTTTCATCTCCAGGCCCGCGCGGAGGAACTGGAACAAGGCGGCCTCGCCGGCGCCAACGCGTTGCGGCAAGCGCGGCGCGAATTTGGTTCCACGTTGCGGACACGGGAAGAGACGCGCTCGGCATGGCAGATACGCTGGCTGGAGGATCTTGCGAGCGACCTCCATTATGCGGCACGCGCGTTGCGGCGCAGTCCTGCCTTGGCGCTGGCCGCGGTTGGCTCGCTGGCGCTGGGGATCGGCGCCAACACGACCATGTTCAGCGTCGCGCGGGAAGCGCTTTTCAGCGAGCCGTCCTGCCGCGATGCGCAATCGCTGGTGCAGATTTCCACGCGCGGCAACCGATGGGTCACGGTGCCGCAATATCGTTTCCTCGCGGATTCACACGTGTTGGACGGGATCGCCGGGATGAACCACGAGCTTCCGGTGAACTGGCGCTACGGCAACCGCTCTTTCTACTTGGCGGGAACCCACGTTTCGGACACCTTTTTTCGGGTGGTAGGAATTCCGGTCGCCATGGGCCGGCCCATCGAGCGCGGCGAAACCAACGTGACTGTCGTGACGTACGGCTTCTGGAAGAATCGTCTGGCCGGCGACCCCAACGTGCTCGGCCGCACGCTGGTGCTGGATGACAAGCCTTACACGGTGGTCGGGGTATTGCCTCGAGACCATCGCATGTTGGTGGGCATGGGATTCACGCCAGATCTCTACCTGACCAAGGAACCCCTCGGGTTCATGCTTTATGCGCGGCTGCCGCAGGGAATGACGCGCCAAGCGGCTTATAGCCGCCTGCGGCCGATCTGCCGGGAAATGGATCGCGTGTTCCCGGAGGCGAATCGCAAATGGGCGCAGGAGCTCCAGCTTTCCGGGGCCGGCGGGATGGACCGGCTGCGGGAGTTTGGCGGCCCAATGGCGATACCGGCGCTGGCGTTCTTCGGCATGCTGGTGATCGTCACGGCGATTGTGGTGCTGATTGCGTGCGCCAACATTTCCAGCCTGCTGCTGGCGCGCGCTCTTACCCGTTCGCGGGAACTCGCCATCCGGATGTCGCTCGGCGGCAGCCGCGGCCGCCTGGTTCGGCAATTGCTCGCGGAGAGCTTGTTGCTGGCCCTGCTCGGAACCGCGTCAGGCCTGTTGTTCAACCTCTGGCTCACCAGGCTGCTCAGCGGTTTTCATATCCCGACGCCGCTGCCGATCGAGTTAATCGTCCAGCCCGACCGCATGCTGCTGGCTTACTCGATAGTGATCGCCTGCGTGGTGACTCTCGCGACCGGGCTTGTCCCAGCGCTCAAAGGCACGCGCGCGGGAATCGGTGCCGCGCTCAAGGAAGACAACCGGCAAGCCGGACCGGCGGGCAGCCGGCTGCGCAACGCGCTGGTGGTCGCGCAACTGGCGGTATCGATCATGCTGCTCAGCGCCGGACTGTTGTTCCTTCGCAACCTGATCAGCGCCACGTCTTTCAATGCAGGGTTCGACACGACTCACACCATTGTCGCCGCGGTACAGGGTCAATCCGCCCCCCAGAAATTCGTGGACATCGCGCTCGCCCGGCTGCGCGCATTGCCGGGGATTGAAGCGGCCTCGCCGGCAATCGCGTTGCCACTGAACCCGTTCCTGGCTTTCAACCGGCCGAACGAACAGCTTCGGCCAGATGCGGGGAATCGCGCCGTGCGCGTCGAGTACAATGGCAACTCCGTGGGGCCGGATTACTTCCGGATCATGGCGATTCCCATTCTGCAAGGCCGCGCTTTTCTCGATGCGGACCGCGCCGGCGCGCCAGAAGTTGTGATTCTGAATGAGAACATGGCGCGGCGATTGTTCGGCGACACCAATTCGGTGGGCCACATCCTTCGCTTTCCCGACAATCACGATGCAATAGTTGTGGGCATAGCGCGGAACAGCACCTACGCCACCCTGGGGGAAAAGAATGCGATGGCGTTGTACACACCTTTTGCCCAGCTCGCGGTGCACCGCGGCGCGTGCCTCTTCATGCGCACCAGCGGCCCGCCGGAAACGATGGCCCGCAGAGTGGATGAGACGATCGCGGAGCTGGACGCCAGGGCGTCGGTGCGGACCAAGGTCATGAGTGAAGTTTTCGGCTACGCACTGATACCGAGCCGCGCCGGGGCCGCGGTGCTGGGAGCCATGGCGCTATTTGGATTGATGCTGGCTTCGATCGGACTCTATGGAGTTTTGCTGTATTCGACCCAGCAGCGGATTCACGAGATCGGCATTCGTGTCGCGCTGGGCGCCACACCGCGCAACGTTCTTGCCATGGTCGCCGCCCAGAGCCTCAAATTGGTGGCCGCCGGCATGGCAATCGGCCTCGCGATTGCCGCGGTCGCCGTGCGCCCGCTCTCGATGTTCCTGGTTCCCGAGGTGCGTCCCACCGATCCGATGAACTTTGTGGCCGTGGCGTGCGTGCTGGCGCTGGTGGCGGGACTGGCGACCGTGGCGCCAACCGCCCGCGCGCTGCGGGTGGACCCGGCCGTTGCGCTACGGCACGAGTAGGCGCGGCCGGTTCCTAAGCGACCCCATCACGCTGGCAGCCGCCGGCGCCTTTCCAGCCCCGCGCGCCGTGTGCACCGGTCGAGTCCGAGCCTTCTGAGTCGTTGCCGGCGTCCTGTACGAGCGCTTCGCGGAAAGCCGGGCCGGCGCAAGGCCCCCCGCTGCAATAGACTATAGGCATGGTCCGCTGGGAGCTGGGCGTAGCGCTGTGTCTCGCCGTGCCGGTGTGGGCGGGCGAAGCCGACAGTTTGGCCCGCGCCATCCGCGAGAACAGCTTCGACCGCCAGGAGTGCTACCGCGTCCGCGATCTCAGCCTGATCATCGAAGATATCAAGATCTATCTCACCGACGGGCACCTGATTTTCAGCCGGCCGGTGGGCGGCAAGCGGATCGCGGCGCTGTTCGTGGCCGATGTGCAGGGCGGCGACGCCGAGGTGATCCTGCTGCCGCCCGACCGCGCGGAGCGGCGCTCGCTGGCTTCCTACATCCATTCGCCCAACCTGGACGAACATTTCCGCACCGGAATGTTCCTGTTCACGGGCGGCATTTATGAAGCGATTCTGGCGCAGCTTCCATCGAGTCCAGCCAGCCGGCGCGCGCCCGAGGTCGGCGCCTTGCTGGACGATCAATTCACGCCCATGCTGCGCAACCTGAGCGCCAGCTATCAGACCCGGCTGGTGCTGGATCTCCTCAATCGCACTTCCGGCAACGAAGGTGTTTTTGCCTCCGTGCTCGACAGCCCGAATCTGGGCCCCTTCGACGTGGTATACGATCCCCAGATGGCCGAACCCATCATCGCCGGCCAGATGGCCAGCCGCGACAACCGGCTGTTTCTGGATGCTTGGACCAGCTTCAAGCCGCGATCGATGCGCAACCAGGCCGGGCCGCGCGCGCCCGACCTGGCGCTTTCCAATTACCGCATCGAAGCCGCCATCGGCGCCGACCTCGAGTTAAAGGCTACCACGCGCATTGATGTGCGGCCGTCCAGTTCCGGCATGCGCGCTGTGACGTTCGACATTTCGCCGCTGATGACAGTTAGCTCGGTAACGGTGGATGGGCGGCCGGCCGAGGTGCTGCAGCGGGAATCGCCGCGCGGCAACGCCCTGCGCGCCGGCAACGAAATGTTCGTGGTGGCTCCCGCCGATCCCCTGGTGGCAGGCCGCGACTACGAATTCGTCTTCGAACACTCCGGCAAGGTGGTCTTCGACACCGGCGATCGCGTGCTGTTCGTCACCGCCCGCGTAAACTGGTATCCGACGCATGGCCTGCAGTTCGCCACCTACGATCTGACTTTCCGCCATCCGAAGGATTTGGACCTGGTGGCGCCGGGCGAGCTGATCGAAACCCGCGCCGATGGCGACAGCCGTGTCACGCATTTCCGCGTGGGCTCTGCCATCCGGTTCGCCGGCTTCAACCTGGGCAACTACGCGCGGGCTCGCGTGGAACGGGGAGGTTACGTGGTGGAGGTTTGCGCCAACCGCGCCCTCGAGCGGGACCTGAAACCGCCGCCCGCCTTGCCGATGAGCGATGCGATTGCCACGCAAGTCACGCGGCATAACCCCGGGACTCTGCCGACCTTCCCGGTGACGACTCCCGGCCCGCTCGACCGGCTGCAGGAGATGGCCACCGGCGTGGCCTCGGCTCTTGAGTTCATGGCCGCCAGATTTGGACCGCCAGCGCTCAACCATCTCACGGTGTCGCCCATTCCCGGCACGTTCGGCCAGGGCTTCCCGGGCCTGATCTATCTTTCCACACTGAGCTATCTGAGGACCGCGCCCCGCGGCGCCGGCAGCCTGGCGCCGGCGCAGGAGCTCTTTTTCCAGCAGGTACTGCAGGCGCACGAGACCGCGCATCAGTGGTGGGGCAACCGCGTCACTACCGGATCCTATCGCGACGATTGGATGATGGAAGCGCTGGCGAATTATTCCGCGCTGCTGTACCTGGAGAAGACCAGTGGCGCACACGCCGTAGACACGATGCTGGAAAGATACCGCGCCGAGTTGCTGGCCAAGGGGGAAAACGGCCAGCAGGTGGAATCCGCCGGCCCCATCACGATGGGGACGCGTCTGGAATCTTCCCTGGATCCGGGCGCCTGGCGGAGCGTCACCTACGGCAAAGGCACGTGGATCGTTCACATGCTGCGCCGCTATCTGGGAGACCAGCGCTTTTTTGCCATGTTGGCTGAAGTTCTGAAGCGTTACGATCACCAGGAGATGTCGACTGACGACTTCCGGCGCGTGGCAGCGCGGTTCACTCCGCCGAAATCCGACGACGGCGATCTGGAGACCTTCTTTGATACCTGGATTTATTCTACCGGCATCCCCACGCTCAAGATGAGTTACAGCGTGAGGGGCAAGGCGCCGGCGCTACAGTTGGTGGGCACGGTGACGCAAACGGACGTGGAAGGCGATTTTGCCGCCTTGGTGCCGGTCGAGATTCACTTCGCGGGCGGCCAAATCACCAAGCAATGGGTGCGCTGCGGCAGCGAGCCGGCTTCGTTCAGTGTGACCCTGCAACAGCCTCCGCTCCGGGTGACGCTCGATCCGGACCACGCCGTCCTGCGGCGGTAGGATCCGGGCATGCCCGGCCGGCGCCGGCAAAGCGAATCCCTCGTTGCGGCTAATGCACACGCCGGTGCAGGGCGGTACGAAGGATCTATATCGAAGGACCCGACTTCGCCGTAGGATACAGGTGGTGACTCAGAATCACATTGCGGAGGACGTGCTGGAGCAGTACGTAGGAGCCAAGTTGAGGGAAGCGGAAGTCGGCCGGGTGGAAGAACATCTGCTGATTTGCCAGCGTTGTCGCGAGCGGGCGGCATGGCTGGACGACTTCGTGAGCTCGATCCGCTCCGCCGCACGCGCCACGTCTCGCGTGGCTGCGGCCGGACCCCGAGACTGACACCTAGTTCTCCCGGCCTATAGTGAAACGCACCTGCCGCGCCGATAAGATCCCAGGAGAGAATCGCCTTTGGAATCGATCGGCGTGATTCAGTCAGCGGACCTTTCGAGCGATTTGGGCCACGCCATGCCCGTGCTGGTAGCCGAGGATAACCCGGTATTCCAGTCCATGCTCAGGAACATGCTCACCAAGTGGGGGTATGATGTCCGCATAACCCGGAACGGCCTGGAAGCGTGGGAAGCAATGCAAGCCGCCGCCGCGCCGCACCTGGCGGTACTGGACTGGATGATGCCTTACATGGACGGCGTGGAGGTGTGCCGCCGGATCCGCACCGCGGCACGCGAACCTTATGTGTATGTGCTGCTGCTGACGGCCCGCACCGAATCGCAGGATCTGGTCGAGGGCATGGAAGCGGGAGCCGACGACTATCTCACCAAGCCGTTCAACGCCCAGGAGTTGCGCGTGCGCCTGCGCGCCGGCCGCCGCATCCTGGACCTGCAACAGCAACTGATGGAAGCGCGCGAAGCGTTGCGCGTGCAGGCCACCCACGACGCCTTGACCGGCCTTCTCAACCGGGGCCGCGCCCTCGAAATCCTGGCTACGGAGATCGCACGCTCCGAGCGCGAGCTGCGGCCACTGGCGGTGCTGATGGTGGATCTGGATCGCTTTAAGCAGATCAACGACACCCACGGCCACATGGCGGGAGACGCGGTGCTTCGCCAAGCGGCGCGCCGCATGCAGGCCGTCACGCGCCAGTACGACTCTGCCGGACGCTATGGCGGCGAGGAGTTCCTGATCGTCCTGCCCGGCTGCGGCGCGCGCGATGGCTACGCCCAGGCCGAGCGCATCCGCGAGGCCTTCGCCCGCGAGCTTTTTGCCGCCGGCGGGGAGTCCTTGCGCGTAACCTGCAGCATCGGCGTCTCCAGCCGCGATGCCTGCGCCGCCGGAGACGCAGACCGTGTGATCCGCGAAGCCGATGCGGCTCTCTATGATGCCAAGAATCGTGGCCGCAACCGCGTGGTGGCGTTTGTTCCCGAGGAGCCTTCCGCGGAAAGCCTGGCTCTGGCGAAGCTGGCCAGATTCTCGGAAACGTAGCGCGGCGGGCCGGGAGCGGGCGCCCTCGCCGTTCTCGCTTCCCGAAACGCCATCCGAGGAATATGCCGGCGGCGGGAGGATGCACAGTTTGGCAAACCGTCCCTATGCGATATTACCTGGGCCTGCGTCGAGCCTCCGGCGAGCGGCCTCGCACACCGTCAGTGCAGCGGATTCAATCGCGGTCAGCGATGATTTTCGAGACGGTGTGGCGCGCTAATGCCGCGTTCTTGCCATGCTAATCTAGACTGCATCTACGTCCGGGAATCTCGCTCGTCGAAACATCGCCAAATCAGCGTAACGACACGAGCGTCACTTCGACGAAGAATGCCCGTTCCATGGAAGTGCTCGTCAGGCCGGTGGGGGCCTTCCGATATGGCCCACCGAACGATTAAGCCCGGGCGGTTCCCATTTCGGCGCGGGCTTTGGCGACGGCGGCGAGGAACTGGCGGGCGCGCTCGGTAATGGCGTCGAAGCGGCCCTCTTTGATCAACTTGGCATCCACCAGTTCGCCCCCCACGCCGACCGCGCAAGCGCCGGCCTTGAGAAATTCGCCGATGGTCTCCAGGTTGACGCCGCCGGTCGGGATCGTCTCGATCTGCGGGAACGGTCCCTTGAGCGCCTTGATGTACTTGGCCCCGCCCACGTTGCCGCAGGGGAAAATCTTCACTGCGTCGGCGCCGGCTTCCCAGGCGGTCAGCACCTCGGTGGGAGTGAGTGCACCGGGAAAGACCGGCTTGGAATAGCGTTTAGCCATTTCAATAGTGGCCGGCTTGAGGCTGGGGGAAACGATGAACTCGGCCCCGGCGAGAAGGCAGGCGCGCGCCGTTTCCGGATCGAGCACGGTGCCCGCGCCGAGCAGCAGATTGCCGCCGAAGCGGCCAGCCAGCTTTTCGAGCACGCGCACCGCGCCGGGCACAGTCATGGTGATTTCGGCGGCGCGTATGCCGCCGTTGGCGATAGCCTCTACGGCCAGGAGCGCGGCCTCCGGAGAGGAGGCGCGCACCACCGGTATGATGGCCCCTTCGACGAGGGCCGCCAGGATGTTGGCTGCTGACATAACACTACACGGTAACAGATCGGCACACGTTAACAGATCGGCGCTATGCTATTGGCGTGACGCCGACAGGAAATGCCGAACCGGTGAAACAGCCGCCCCGCGCCTCGGTGGTGGTGGTTTCGCACAACCGCGCGGACCGGCTGCGGAAGTGCCTGGAGTCGCTCGAGCGGTTGGATGGCCGGGAGCGGCTGCAACTGATCGTGGTGGAGAACGGATCGAGGGATGCGAGCGCCCAGGTTGTCGAGGAGTTTCCGGACATCCAGCTCATCCGCCTGCCCAAGAATTTCGGGCTGACCAAAGGGCTCAACCTGGGGTGGCGGGCGGCGGACGCCGGATACGTGCTGTTTCTGCACGAGGACACGGAAGTGGAAGCGGGCGCGGTGATGCGCCTGGCCGATGCGCTGGATGCGGATGCCGCGGCGGCGGCGGTTTGCCCGCTGCTGGTGGACGGCGAAGGCAACCCCGCGCCGCAGCTTGGCTCGCTACCGCCGGATGGCGTTTGGCGCGCCGCCGAACCGGGCCCGCAGCCAGCCGCCGTCGAGTACCCGCGCGGCGCGGCGTTGATGGCGCGGGTGTTTCTGATCAAGGCCGTCCGGCAGATCGATGAGCGCTACGGGCAATTCGGCGGGGATGCCGACCTAGCGGCCCAGATTCTCCGCGCCGGCAAGAAGATTCTGCTGATTCCCGAGGCCCGCGTGCGCCACTACGGCGACCGGCCGGCGGAGGCGCTGGTGCGAGCCGATTTCCTGCTCGGCCGGGCGGTTTTCGCCGGCAAATATGTGGGCTTCCTGGCCGGCCTGCGGGCGCGTCTGGCCGCCATTTTCGGCCCACTGGCCAGGTTGCAGCTCGCCGAGGTCCACCATACCCTGGCGGGCCAGAAGATCGACGGCACCCAGGGGTAGGTACGCTCCGGTGCCCAGCGCTTTCCCGATCTGCCCCATTCCCATAGGTTTACCGGCGTCTGTTTACCTTCGGCAGCTAGCATTGCCTGGCTGGCCGCGGTTAGCATTAACCCTATGGAAGCACTACTGTGGATTGGCATGCCCGTATTCGCGGCCGTGGCGTCCGGCATGTTGGCCTGGTTCGTCATGCAATCGCGGATGGAGGTCAAGCTGGCTGAGGCGCGCGAGCGCATCGCGGCCGACAAGGGCGCCATCCTAGCCGAACGGGAAGCCATGGAAGCGCAGTTGCAGACCGCCATGCGCGCCGCGCAGGAACGCGCGCACCGCGAGGCGCTGGACACATTTCTGGGCGAGATGAAGGTGGAGCAGCGCCACTACACGCGCGAGAGCCGCCGGTTGGCCCAGCCCCGCAAAAGCCTGGTGTTGCAGGAGCGGATGTATTTCCGCAACATTCCGCTTTCCGACTGGATCGAACACGAAATCATGGTTGACGACGACGCCGACCTGGAGCGGCTGATCCAGGACATGACCGTGTTCGAAAGGCCCGTGGTCAGCATCGCCAACGGTCAGCGCCCGATGAAAGCCCTGGCCTGAACAGGCGTGCGGTTCCTTACGGTCCGGGCAAGCTGAAGCATGCCCCGTCGTCCATGACTCCATTGGCGGCTTATAATCAATGCAGAACCCATCAGCGCGTGCACTTGGCGAGGGAATGACCGCGGCGGACCACTCCTTGATGAAGACGACGATCCTACTCTTGGTCTCGGATCCGATTGTCCGTTCCGTTCTCCAGGAGACATTGGAGCACGAAGGATTCACGGTCCGGGCTACCGGTGACCTGGGACAGGCGGTAGACCGGTTGAAGGAGTGCACGCCAGATCTGTTGATAACCCGTACCTATGTTGCGGGCTTGCCGGGGCACGAAGCGGCTAAGTATCTGCGCACGAAATGCCTGACAATGAGGGTTCTAATGCTCGGGGGGCTTCTTGATGACGAGCGGCTTCAATATCGAGCGGCGCTGGAAGGATTTGAGGTCTTCCCAAAGCCATATTCCGCGGCTGAACTACTCCAAGAAGTGAAGAATGTTCTAAGCAAACCGCAGGGCTGAACAAAGAGAGGCTTGTGCGATTGACGCGATAATCGATCCGTCCAGTTGACGCTGTCTCCCCTCAGAATGTGCGACGAGAGCGGACTTCTTGAGACTACTCGCCCTACACATTCTTGATGGCCGAGCGGAGTCGCAATACCCGTTCGCGGTGACGTTCTTCGTGAAGGTTGCGGACTCTGGCGAGCAGCGAGTCGTCGAGCGAGATCATCCCAGCCAGTTGCCACTTATCGCGGTCGACTACGGGAAACCTCGTCAGGCCGGTCTCCGCCATCCTCAAGACCGCTGCGCGCAGCGGCTCATCGGGATAAGCCACCACGGGCTCTCTCAGCACATCGGCCAGCGACGCCTCTGCGGCCGGCCACTCCGTCAGTTTGCGCAACTCCTTGCGGGTAATCACACCTTTCAACCGTCTCTCGCCATCCACCACCGGAAAGAGATGCTGGCCGCGGTGCGCCGGCGCGCGTACCAGGATGTGCCGGAGGTTCTCGATCGTCGCCTCGGCCGGAAGTGCGACAAGCTTCGTGCGCATCGCCTCTCGCACTAACAGGACCTCGAGCGGATCGGTCGCATATTCGCGCGTCAGGTGGAATCCACGCCGCGCGACCTTTTCCGTCAGGATGGAGCGTTTCAGCAGCAGCACGGTGGTGCCATGCGCCAGCATCGCCGCCACCAGCAAGGGAAGCAGCACATTCACGTCATGAGTCAGTTCGAGCGCAAAGAGAATCGCGGTGAACGGCGCCCTCATGGTCCCGCCCAGGATCGCTCCCATGCTGACCAGCGGCCAGAACCCGGCGCCTTCGTTGGGCAGGAAGATCGCCTCCACACCTCCCAACGCCGCTCCCATCATCAGCAGGGGCGCCAGCACGCCGCCGGAGGTTCCCGATCCCAACGAGATCACCCAAATTGCCGATTTGACCAGCAGCACGCCGGCGATCACCGCACGCGGCACATCGCCTTGTAGCAGAGACTGGATGGTGTCATAGCCAACGCCCAGCGCCTGCGGGAAGATCATTCCGCCCAATCCGACCGCCAGGCCGCCGATCGCGGGCCACCACATCCAGTGGATCGGCAGTTTCATGAACGAGTCTTCGGCGGCGTAGACGCCGATTGTGAGGAGCGCTGAGAGGCCGCCCGCCAGCAGGCCGGCGAGGACACATCCCAGAAGCCCCTGCGGACCGATGAAGATGGCATGGTGCGGCACCGGGAAGAGCGGACCCATACCTAGAATGTACCGTCGCGCCGCGCCGGCGGTCGCACTCGCCAGAGCGACCGGAATCGCACTCCGCGGCTTCCATTCGAACAGCAATAACTCAACCGCCAGCAGCGCCGCCGCGATGGGTGTTGCGAAGGTAGCGGACATCCCAGCGGCCGCACCCGCAACCAGCAGCGTCTTTCGCTCGGCCGCGGTCAGTCGAAAGAGCTGTGAGATGACACTTCCCAGTGCGCCGCCGGTCATGATGATCGGACCTTCGGCGCCGAACGGGCCGCCCGATCCGATCGAGATCGCGGACGAAACAGGCTTCAGAATCGCGAGCCGTGGCTGCACTTTACTTCCGTTGATCAGAATCGATTCGAGCGCTTCCGGGATGCCGTGACCGCGAATGCGCTCCGAACCGTATCGCGCCATGAGCCCGACCACCAGACCGCCCGCCACCGGGATCGGCAATGCGAGCCAGCCGAGGTGGTTGCCTGCTGGAGAACGGAACACCGTACTCGCACTCCCGTAGTAGAGAGCATTCGTGAAAAAGGCAATGAGTCGAAGCAACGCCCACGCGGCAAACGTGCTCAAAATGCCGATGCCGATCGCTGCCACGGAAAGTGGAATCACGCGCGCCGTGGTCGTAAAATCACCTAATTCCTGGGAATGGGCGCTGGGGCCTTTCTCCGTGACGCCGTGGTTGCTCATGATGCCGCTGCTCTCCTGCTGTGCCGCAGCACGGTATTCAGCGCCTGTGCTAACTCGGGACCAGACCGTTCCAGTTCGGTGCGATGGGCCAGGGCGAGCTTACGTAGGGTCGCGCGGCCAATCGGCGTCAGCCGGACCCAAACCTCGCGCTTATCCCGAACTCCGGGATGCCTCACGATCGCCCCAGTATTTTCGAGCCGGTCGACCAGTTCCACGGCACTGTGATGTTGAATGAACAACCTCGATGCAATCTCCCGGATGGTGGGGTGTGTGCCCTCTGGCAGACCGTGCACGGCAAGCAGCAGTTGATGTTGCTGAGTCTCAATGCCGTGTTCCTTCGCCGTCAGCTCGCTGAAATAGAGGAATCGCCGGATCTGCCTGCGGAATTCGGCCAGATCGCGATATTGATCACTGGTTAGATCGCTGTCTGCACTCACATATATATCGTATCACGATCTATCTAGATTTGCGACAGGCCACCGGTTCGGACACCGCCAAGATTTGGGTAGGAATTATGACGTATCGAGGGAAAAGCGGAGGCGCAGTTTCGGTCTGCGCCCCCGGGAGCGGCTCATCGAAAAACAACGATAACGTAACGGCTACGCTTGCCCTCGGATCACACCGGGCTCGCCGGTACCCAGGGCAATGGGCGCCATCTGTTTCGAATAGGTGCTTTTGCCCAAGCTCCACACTTCACGGCCAAAGGCTTCGCTCAGCATCAGAGCGCTCGCCGTGTACCATGAGGCGATGGCGCACACGAGGAACAAATAGCCGGACAAGATCACCAGGTCTTCGGTTCCCAGGAGCAGGCCGATTGCCGAAGTAGTCGAACCGGCAGCCAGGAACACCAGGACGGTGACCAGCGCCTTATTCTCCGCGGTGGCCGCCGCTGTGCAGACCCAGGTAATGGCCGCCAGTACGATGAACCAATACCCCAGCTCGGGAAACAGAGGTCCTGCAGGCATTGGCGGCTTCCCGTTGGCGAGCAACAAAGCCAGAATGCCAAATGCCATCCAAAATGCGCCCCACACCCCGTGGACTGCGGTAGCCACGCCATCTCTGGCCTTGTATGCCCACATGCCGGCCAGGAACTGAGCCAGGCCTCCGAAAATGGCTGCGAACGGGACGAGCAGCAGCATCGTGTCAGACGATCCGAGCCAATGCGCCATCTGGGCGGCCACCATGAACGTGGCCCCTGCCAGTCCATACAGCCCCAGGATAGATGGCGCCGCGATCGGCTGCAAAAAGACCCGTGGTTGGACGTCGTCCCTGCTGAGTGAGGGCGAAGTCGCATCCACATCCTCGTTAATCATACTCTCGTTCTCCTTTCCCTCCGAAGTCGGCTTACTGATACTCTTCCGCCAGGAACCGCCGATAAAGTTCTTGGCATTATGACTTGGTCTCCTACCCAAAAATATAAATGACGGGAAATCAGAATAGGATCAAAAGTGGCGACTTTAACGTCAAGAACGGATCAAGGCCGCTATCCCACCCGTGCCCGGCCGGCTTCCGGCCGTGCTGCGGCGTGCGTCGAACTCGCTCTTCCACACAGTACAAATGGGCTGTAGGTGCGCCCTTGGGCTTGATTCCTTTTTGACGACAGCGTGCCTGTTTTTGATTTGGGCTTGACGTTGCTTGCCATAGAGTGGAGCTGGGAGGCGGAACTGAGGTCGGCTTCGCTTCAACCACGAAGGGAGGAGACGGAAATGTGCGACTATTCGCTGATGGGATTGCCCAATCGTTTGGCCACAGAAGGCGAAAATCTGGTGGTTCATCATTACAGTACTGGCTCACTGGGCCTAGGACCAAAGGTCGCGCCGCCGCAGGGCATCTGGGCGACCCTTAAGGCGGCCTTCCGCCCGGGGCCGGTGCCTGTGGTATGTGTCCCGCCGGGAGCCAGGCTGCTGCTCCGCGATATCCCAGTACACATTCAACTCGAGTTGGGCGTGAGTCCGGAGGAGGAGGTCGTTTTCACCCAGACGGGTTCTCTCGAAAACAGCCACCGGGACACGATAAGGTTTCGGAACACAGAAGAAATTCTCTTCCAACGGTTGAGCGTCGGCCAACGTGTGCGAGTGCTGGATTTGTCATCGGCCGAAACCCCGGAGCCCGTTCTCGAACACAGGTTGCAATTACCCATACAGCCGGGATTTCGATGGTGACGCATAGTCGTCAGCAAGAGCCCTGCTGGGAGGGTGCGCACGCTGCGCCGACAGGTTGCTGACAGAGCGGCTCTCCCATCCCGCTGCATCGGATATCATGGTATGCAGGTAAGGCGCTCTCAACGTTGGGGGGGCGAGGAGGCGAATCTGTGAGAGGGGCTTCACGCCACAGTCCGGCTGGCTTGCGCCTGGGCACTAGCCCCACGATTGATCCGCCCATGCCGAACTTTGCGGTAGCACGGCTTCAGCGGTCTATCGCAAATTGGATCATCTCCGCTGCACCGCCGGGCGAGACGCCAATCTGGGGCGAGGAGCTCTCGCGGCAGCGGCTGAGCTACCTGGAAGCCCTTTCGCTGATGGCCCTTGTCACCGTGGCGAGCTTCGCGATCTCGCGACATCTGACGCCGATCGACGTGGTGATGTTCTATGTGCTCGCGGTTGTGATTGCCGCGGTGCGCTGGGGGCGCGGGCCGGCAACATGCTCCGCAGTGGCCGGAGCGTTCGCATTCGACTTCTTCGTCATCCCTCCGCTGATGAACTTCGCCATTACGGACATCGGGTACCTGATCACCATGGTGAGCATGCTGGCCGTAGCGTTGATTGTCAGTGCCCTCGTCGCCGAGGTGCGAGAGCAGGCGGAAACGGCACGCACGAACGCGGCCTATGTGGAGGCAGTGTACGCGATCGCACAGGCCCTGGCGGAGACAGGCAGCCAGGATCAGATTGTGAAGGTATTTGCCCGGCACGTCGTCGAGACATTTCACTGGCCGGTGTTACTGGCGCTTCCAGTCCGGGGAGGGCTCGCAACTCAGTTTCGCAGCCCCGAGTTTGCCTATGACGACGCCGAGTGGGCAGCGGCCGTTTGGGCCTACGAAGTAGGCCAGCCAGCCGGCCGCGGGACGGAGAGATTCCCGGAAGTGCGGGGGCATTATCTGCCGCTAAGGACGGCGTGGGGGATAAAAGGTGTGCTCGCGGCCCAGGTAGGGGAGGCGGTGCATCCCCGGCTGGCGGCCAGACAATACCGGGTCTTGGAGGCATTCGCCACGCGAGCGGCCCTTGCACTTGGACGGGCGGAGCTGGAGCAGAAGGCACACGAAGCTCAGCTTCTCGAGGAAACCGATAGACTGCAAAAAGCCTTGCTGAATTCGATCTCGCACAACCTCAGGACGCCACTGGCGACTGTGACCGGAACATTGAGAAGCCTCCTGGAGGATACCGCGATTCTGGATGAATCGACTCGTCAGGAGATGCTGATAAACGCTGAAGAGCAAGCCACACGTCTGAACCGGCTAGTGGGGAATCTCCTGGACATGTCACGCCTGGAAGCAGGCGCGGTACGCGTCAAGCCGGAGCCGTGCGATATCCAGGATGTTGTAGGAGCTGCATTGGAGCAGTTAGGCGAAGCCGCCAGGTGCCGGCCCATTCGCCTGCGCTTGCCAGCGCACCCACTGCTGGTAAACCTGGATTTTGTTCTCGTCACTCAAGTGCTGGTCAACCTGGTGGATAATGCGCTGAAGTATTCCGCCGATGATCGTCCTATTGAGATCCAGGTCAGAGAAACGGATGGGCAGGTTGAAGTGGAAGTGATCGATCACGGTGAAGGTATTCCCCAAGAGCATTTGGAGAAAGCGTTTGAGCGCTTCTACCGTTGCGGGCGAAGCGACGGCGGCACGGGAGCCGGCTTGGGCTTGTCCATTTGCAAGGGCTTCGTGGAGGCCCACGGCGGCCGCATTCGGGTTAGGCGCGGCGCGGAAGGAGGAACTACGGTCGCGTTCACAATTCCGATGACTGCAGATGCCGAACGGCATAGTGAGAGTGAAGATGAGCGAACGAGGGTTACGAGTACTCGCGGTTGATGACGAACGACCCATTCGGCGCTTCCTATGCAGCCTCCTGTCGAGCCGCGGCTACACGGTGTACGAGGCGGAGACAGGCCGAGAGGCAGTCGAGCAGGCCCGAATCAGCGGGCCGGATGTAATCATCCTCGACCTGGGCTTGCCCGATATCGGTGGAGTCGAGGTCACGCGTTGTCTGCGCGAATGGACGCAAACGCCCATCATTGTGCTTTCTGTCCGGGAGGGCGAATCCGACAAGGTCGAAGCCCTGGACGCTGGGGCTGACGATTATCTCACCAAGCCGTTCAGTCCTGGAGAGCTGATGGCACGTATCCGAGCGGCCTTGCGCAGAGCTGCCGGGCTGGAGAAGGGATCCGTTTTCACAGCCGGCGATTTGACGGTGGACCTCGCGGCCCGCGAAGTGCGTATCGGTGACCGCCCGGTGCAACTAACCCCCACGGAGTATACGCTCCTTAAGGTCCTTGTGTCCCACGCCGGAAGAATCATGACCCATGCGCAGCTCGTCCAGGCAGTGTGGCGGGGTATCCACTACGAAGACGCCCTCCACATCCTGCGAGTGAACGTGAGCAACTTGCGACACAAACTGGAACAGGACGCGTCGCGTCCCCGCTATATTACGACGGACCCGGGAGTCGGATACCGTTTGCGGACGGAGCACGTGGCTGCTGCGGGAGACTCCGGTTCGTCTTGATCTTTCCTTGACTTGGGCTTCGGAATCTTTGATCCGCTTTTGACGTGTCGTGCATTACAAAAGAAGTGTCCCCTGGCCGCAATAAGGTCAGGGGACCTGTTGCGGAGCTATCTTGACCGAACAGGAGACACGGGTACTCGTAGCTGACGATGAGGAGGCGATACGCCGGCTTTTGCACGCCTCTCTGGCCGCGCACGGATACTCCGTCCACGAGGCGTCGACGGGGCAGCAAACGGTCGAGGAGGTACGAGGCAAGCACCCGCACGTCATCATTCTCGATCTCGGGTTGCCGGACCTGAGTGGCACGGAAGTCACCCGCTGCTTGCGCGAGTGGACACAGATCCCAATCATCATTCTGTCGGTGAGAGGTGAGGAGTCCGAAAAGATCGCGGCGCTGGATGCAGGCGCCGACGACTACCTTACCAAACCGTTTGGACCGGGCGAACTGCTGGCACGCATCCGCGCCGCGCTCAGGAGAGCCGTCACCGGCGAGGCCGACTCCGTCCTTGTGAGCGGCGCGCTTACCGTGGACCTGGGCCGGCGGGAAGTGCGATTAAGCGGGAGGCTGGTGTCACTCACACCCATCGAGTACGACCTGCTCAATGCCTTTGTTCGTCACGCCGGCAAGGTTTTGACTCACCGGCAGATCGTTCGCGAGGTTTGGGGCGGAGTGCACTACGACGACGCTCTCCATCTGCTCCGCGTCAACATCAGCAATCTTCGTAACAAGCTAGAGGACGACAGAACGCGACCTGCCCTTATCATTACCGAGCCCGGCGTGGGGTATCGGCTTCGGAGCGATTCCTAAATTCACTCGTACCGCTGCGCAGCCTCGCTCTCTTGACGATTCTTTGACGGGCCTATCGCCATTCTTGACAGCGTTTTGAGACAGCATGCGTTAGATTTTTGTTTGAGCACTCATTCAAAGTAAAATCCAGCGCGTGGAGAGCAGAATGCAGACGAAGCTCCAATCGATGTGTCCGCAGCCTGATTTGGATGATCCGGGGAAGCACCGTTGGGCCGTGATTCTCGCCGGCGGCGACGGAAAGCGGTTGCTTCCGCTAACCAGAAGGATCTCCGGCGACGACCGCCCCAAGCAGTTTTGCGCCATTCTGGGTGGGGAAACACTCCTGGATCAGACAAGACGCAGAGTCTGGCGGGTAGTTTCTCCCAGGAGAACGCTGATCTTCCTAACGAAGAGCCACGAGCGTTTCTATGCCGATCATATGGCTAGCTTCTCGCCCCTGTTCCCTCTGGTGCAGCCCTACAATCGGGGCACCGCGATCGCGATCGTCTACAGCCTGCTAAAGGTCAGGGATTTGGATCGGCAAGCCGTTGTAGCCTTCTTCCCTTGCGACCATCATTTCGCCGATGACGACGCACTAAGAGATATGGTCAATTCGGCTTTCATTGCGGCGGAGTCCCGCCCCTCGCCGGTAGTCTTATTGGGCATCGCACCGAACAGTCCGGAAGTGGAGTATGGCTGGATAGAGCCGGGCGTACGCCTGACGGGCCATGCCGCTGTGTTCCGCGTGAGGCGTTTTTGGGAGAAACCGTCATTTGCGCTCGCCTGCGTACTGATGGAGCGTGGCTGCTTTTGGAACAGCTTTGTGATGGTTGGCCGGATTGACTCCTTACTGGGCCTGGCCCGGCGTGCAGTGCCGGATCTCGTGCAATCCGTGGAGTCGGTCCATTCAACTTTCTTTACCGGCTCGGAGCGAGAGGCTTTAGCCGATCTTTACTCGGGAGTTCGCTCCAGTAACTTTTCGGAAGACGTTCTCTCGGCTTATCCCGGTGAGTTGGCCGTGCTCCCGGCTAACCTTGGCTGGAGCGATTTGGGAGAGACTCGCCGGGTTCTGTCGGTACTTGAGCGCAAAGGTGCCCGGCCTGAGTGGGCTGCTGAGATGCCGGGTTACGTGACCGCACAGCGTGCAGCGGGTTAAAGAAATAAACTGCCGCGGAAGAAAAGGTACGAAATGCTGGCCTTGAAACGCGCTTATTGACACGCCTTCTCCGGAAGATGGCGGTCGATTCCTGGTGGAGCGACTCTGGCCGCGCGGACGCCAGCAGCAGAGCGTGGAGAGGCTTTCCCAACCCCGAAATCGCTCCGATGGCAGCCGAACACCAGAGGGTGGCAGCCGGGAAAGCTTCTCATACAGAGCCCCGCATTCGGCGCGGACTTGGGCTTCCTGAGGCCGATCGCTGCACACCATATCCGCCTGCCGGGGAGCGATGGATGCGTTGATGGCGGAGGTGATCGAAAACCACATCCGCTTTCACGTCCTGCCGCCGAAGGATGCCGCCACCGACGAGCAAACCAAAGCCGCCGACGACCTGGTCAGCGCCCTGCACGCGTATCTGAAATAGGGCCGGCCCATCGAGGCAGTAGCGGCATGGTCGCGCCGGCCGCCGTATTTCGCATTTCGTCACAATCAGCGGTGGCGGTGTCTCCGTCGATGAACCTGAAGGAGGCCGGCTACCAAGGGTAGCCAACAGGGCCCTGCCCACAATTGTAGATTGCTCGACCCCGTGCAGGTGGTCCATGCGTGAAGGTCCAATCCCAGATTGCGTGCCAAACGTAGTAACCTTTCCCGATCGACTCTGTGGCGCCGCGAGCGCATGAGGCATTCTTCGAAATAGTCGACCAGGCGTTCTCACAAAGTCCTGATTAGTTTCCAGGCAAACGTGCCCGCAGGCCGAGAAATGTGCTGCGCCACCATACCAAGGTCTACTCCAGAATGCGGTGCTTGAGATTCATGACGTCGCGATACGGCACGACGCCGAGAATGATATCGTTTTCGTCGGTGATCGGCAGCGCTCTGAACCCGTATCTTAGAAACATGTCCGACGCCTGCTTCATGGTGCCGTCTTGAGGAAGGCTGATTACGCCCTCGACCATCAGGTCCTTCAGGAGGCGTTCATCCTCGGCCGCGAACATATCCCGGATATCGATAACACCCAGCAGCTTGTCCGAGTTATCGACCATGTAGAAGTACATAACTACGTCCATCGATTTGGCCGCCTGACGGAATTTCGCCCGCGCCTGCTCGACCGTCATCTCCGGTGGGCACTTAAAGAAGTTCGGCGTCGCGAAGTTCAGAATCGTGGCGTCCTGCTGCTCCATGATCTCTTCGATCTTCGCCACCATCGCTGGATCAAGGAGCCGGAGAATTACCCTCTTCTCGTCGCCTGGCAGCACGGATACGATGTCGGCCGCCTGGCCGGGGGTCATGTCGCCGATTAGTTGCGCGACCCGCTCCTTGCTCAATGCGAACACGACGTCGCGCTGTACGGCCGGGTCGATCTCCTCCAAAGTGTCCGAGGCGTGCTCCGTATCCAGGCCCTCCATCAGCACAACCCGTTGCGAGCTGTCCAACTCTTCGATGATGTCCGCCAGATCTACAGGGTGAATATCAGAAAGCTTTTCCTTGAGGACGTTCAGCTTCACGTGCCCCTGCATGGTGCCCAACTGGGGCGGCAGCGGCTGGACATAGGACCACGGGATGAGCCTCTTCTCGGACTCACCGTGACGGCGGTACAGGTAGTTGGCAACGACCTTCAATCCAACCCGGCACAGCAGGCCGTAACGGCCGATATCGACGTCGGCCACATAGATTCTGCCGCCGGTCCGGACCAGCCGTATGTCGTAAACGACTTCAACCTCGCGGTCATCCATGTCGAGCACTTTCTTGTCCAGCAGATAGTCCCTCAGGAGGACCTCTTCGACCGCAAGCGCCCGTACAAAGCCGAGGGGTTCCTCGATGTCGAGGACCACTTTCCGAAGGCCGAAAGAGCGGACCTGCGCCAGTGGAACCAGCAGCGGCGGGTCGCCGAAGGGCCGAGTGATCTGAAAATGGGTAACCTCCGCCACCTTGCCCTGGTCGACCGCGACCACGTCGCCCACCTTGCCCATCTTCCGAGTCCCGACATAGGCGCGAGCTCCCACTAACTGGGACAGGAAAAACGTCTCTTCGATTGCGTTCCTCGTCGTTCCGTTCATGGGTTACCTCCTTACTTAGTGGAGCGCTTGAACAAATTTGAACACCAGAATTCCGATCAGCAGGATCAGGTACCCACGCAGCATCCCCAGACAGACTCTGACCATGCGGGAGGTCTGCAGATGCGGGGTAGCGTATTTCTGGTTGATCGCTCGGACGGTCTGAGCTGTGTTCCTGAAAAATGTAATAATCATGCCTTTTCCTCCGGCTCCGTCATTTCAGAAGATTCGGAAACAGCGCGCTGATTCCGTACAAAGTGGAGACCAAAATGATCATTGCGGTGATGCCGACGTTGGCAATGTTTTGAAAAACCGTGTTCCTGTATTCGCCCATGGTTTCCTTGTCGTTCAGCAGCAGGATGAGGAAGACCAGAGCCGCCGGCAGCAGCGTCACCGCAATCACCTGGACGAACAGAGTGATCAGCACCAGCGGCGCGCCGGGGATCAACACGACCGTGCCCGCCAGCACGAGGACGAATATGTAATAGGCGTAGAACCACGGCGCCTCTTTCAACTTGTGATTCAGCGAGTGCGCCCAGCCAAAGACCTCTCCAAATGCCCACGAACTAGCCAACGAGATGCAGATCGCTCCCAGCAGTCCCGCGTCGAAGAGCCCTATCGCCAGGCATGTGCCCAGGTGCTTGTTGACCCCCATAAACTTAATGGCCGCCGTGGCCGCATCCTCGATGTGCTGCCCTGGGAGCAGGGTCGCCGTCAGGATCACGCAGAATGCGGCGACCACCACGGTAAGCACGGATCCGACGGCGGTGTCAACTTCGCCCCCCACCATGTCTTTCTCCTGTAGCCCCTTGTCCACCACGGCGCTCTGCTGGAAGAAGATCATCCAGGGTGCGATTGTGGTACCGATGTTGGCCATGAGCAGGAAGAACAAGTCATTGGTGAACCCTCCAGGCGGAAAATGGGGAATCAGGCTTCCACGCAGGATTTCATGAATCGGGGGATTGATCAAGAACGCAGCAGGAACATAGATCAGGTTGAGGCCGCAAAATACCAGTGCCAGTTTCTCCCAGGTCCAGTAGCGGCCCTGCAGGACCATCCAACTCATGATGAGACAGGCCCCGATGACCGTTACCCATGCCGGCACACCAAAGATCTTCAGGGCCGCGGTCATGCCGATGAACTCGGTGATCATCGTCAGCCAATCCGTCAGAACCAAGTCCAGCAACGAGAACCATCCCCAGAAGGAGCCGAAGGCGTGAAAGATGGCCTCGGCATGTCCGCGCTTAGTGACCGCTCCCAAGCGGACGGTCATCTCCTGAACATAGTAGGCAACCGGACCCAGGAGGATAAGAAACCAGATCAGATGAAAGCCGTACTGTGCGCCGGTGGCGGTGTAGGTGGTGATGCCGCCCGCGTCGTTGTCCGCCACCATGACGATGATGCCCGGGCCGGCGATCAATAGGTACAACCTCAAGGTCTTGAGGATCTTTTTGTATCGATAATAAAGTTTGGAAAGAATGTTCACGATGCCTTCCCTCGGTTGGCCGCTGGATTGTCCATCAGGTCAAGGGATACAGCTGGGACCCGCCGGCGGCGATGTCCCGGGATTGGGGGGAGCCATCACGAGTCTGTTCTTCATCGACGCATCTCCTTTCCCGCCCGCGTGCGGACACACCACAAGCAACTGTGGCTGGCGGCGCGGTATCACGGCCGCTGCCTACGGAACATTGGCTCAAGATGCCGAAGGGAGAAAATTCGCGCCCCGGGGAATTGGAGCGTCGGCCTTCAGCCCTTCGCGATCACCACCGCAATCCTGTGGAAGAAGCGGCGGCGAACGCGATAGCTGAGAGAGGCTATCGGTTTACCACCGGAACTTCCACGCCGTATCCTCCGGACTAGGAGGCTTATCGTCGTTCGGTTCCATATACCTTTCCGGAGACGAGTTTGAAGCTCAAGGAGGGAAACCAAAAAAGCCATCCCCCGAAGCGGAAGAAATGGCCAACTATCGCAAGCGATTGCTGACGGATTCCCCCACTGGTCCAAGCTTCAGCACCGCGCGCCGTGAGAGATCCGATGACCTCAGCCACCTTAGAGAAACCCTTAACCCGGGAGTCCCTGGTCAACCCTGACGCACATCTTTCGACGCCGGAGGGCAGTGGCCTGTTTGCCGCGCAGACGCCTCGCCTACCGAGGATCCATGCAAATCGGGTGTTCAGTAGCCCAAGCGGCGAACTACTTTCCATCCGATTCAACTATAAGCCACGATTCCGAAGATTGTCAACGATTCGAGACCGAAAAAGTCTACAAAATCTCCTAGTTGCAAACCAGTTACAGAAAGCGGCCGGAGCATTTGGAAGCCAAGACCGGACGACCCTCTTTGATCCGCCTTTTGCGGTGCTGATCGGTGCGATTCAGCTAGTTTTGTATACTTCCGTGATCGCAATGTACTCGGTATAGTACCTAGATTTCTCGCCGATGGCGCATATCAGCGGCTGAGGGCGCTCATTCTTCGAACGTGATCCAGATTGACCATTGCGTTCCGGTGAATGTGACGTCACCCCGCGCTCGCTGACGGCAACCGTCGGCTTCCACTTTAAGCCCAGCGCTTGCGACTCAAGGCAGCGCTCGATCATGAATGGTTTTCGTTGTGCGGACCGACGTTCGAATGTGATCAACTGCGGTGATTCTCAGGGGCGACTACCGCTATTCCGGAGCTGAGAGTCTGACTCAAGCGCACGGAATCGGAACGATCGGCTACTCGGACGCGCAAAAAGGCACTGCGGGGTCCGGGTTCGACCACGATTGCCACGCCCGGCCTCAAACCGAGGCGTGTCATCTCGCGCAAAGCCACGGGGTCGCGGTCGGACACGCTGCTAACGACGGCAGGAACGCCACAAGCCCATTTCGATAACAGCACCTCCGAGCGAATCGGAAGCGCGCCGCTTCGTTCGGGGATCGGGTGCCCGTGCGGATCGGTTTCGGGGTCTCCTAACTTCGCGGCGATCCGATCTTCAAACCGCTCCGAGATGAAGTGTTCCAGCCGTTCTGCCTCGTCATGAACCTCGTCCCAGGAGTAGTCGAGGAAATCATGAAGGAAACGCTCCAGCAGACGGTGGTGGCGAAGCACCTCCAGAGCGCGCATCTTTCCCGCGGCAGTCAAACAGGCACCATGGTGCTTCACGTATTTCACCAACGGTGGCTTCTGCGCAGCGAGCTTTTGCAGCATTCCCGTCACCGAAGCGGCACGGACACCCAGATGCTGAGCGAGGGCGTTGCTGGTCACGCGTTCCTGTCGAGAACCGCCCAACTCCAGTATCGCTTTCAGGTAATCGTCCGCCGATTCCGTGGTGTACGGTCCATGCACCCTAGGTAGCACTAAATCCAGATTACCTCCCGTCGCCGCACGCCTGCAATCGGTCCGGTTCGATGGTTGCTTTCATGAGCGCTTGACAGGGGACAATCAAAACGATATTATTTAGCCATGCCTAAATTATGGCTGCGCAGTCTCATCCTTCTCGGGCCCCTGGCGTTGCTGATTTCGGTCCCAGTACTACAGGTTCCGGCGCTGGCGCAGGGCGAGACAACGAGCGCCATCGTCGGGTCGGTCACCGATCAGACCGGCGCCGCGATTGCGGGCGCCACCGTGACCGTTTCCGGCACGGAAAACGGCTTCCAGCGTTCCGTGCAAACGGACGAGGCCGGGCGGTTTGACTTTCCGCAGCTTAAGCCAGGCGCGTACTCAGTGAAGGCGGAAGCGGACGGCTTTGAGGCACGGCAGAGCAACTCGGTCTCAGCCGGCCTTGGACAGAAGCAAACGGTCGATTTCAAGCTGAGCATCGCATCCTCAAACCAAACGATTCTCGTCACGGAGCAAGCGCCGCTGATCAATCCAGAGAATCCCAATACCGCGACCAGCCTGACTGCCCGCGCTCTCGAAGATCTGCCGAATCCGGGCGGCGACTTGACCTATCCGCTGCAGTTTGCCGCCGGCGCTCTCATCAATACCGCGGGGAGCAGCAACGACTTCGTCGGCGGCACGAATGGTTATGGCAATGTCCAATTCAATGGCCTGCCGTCCCTTTCGAACGGCTATATTGTAGATGGGCTGGAGACTAACGACCCGCTCACCAACCTGAATAGCGGCCTTTCGACCAATCTCGTCCTAGGGTTGAATTCCATTGCGGAGGTGACAGTCAATACCCTCTCTTATGCAGTCGATCAAGGCAGGTACGGGGCTTCTCAGGTTAACTATGTCACGAAATCCGGAACCAATCAGTTTCACGGAAACCTGTATGAACTGTGGGACGGCTCGAAGTTCAGTGCGGCCGACTTCTTTACGAACTCGACGCCGGGCAACCAAAAGCCGCGCTCCACGGTGAACCATTTCGGTGGAAGTCTGGGAGGGCCGATCCGGCGCGATAAGCTGTTCTTCTTCTTTGATTCCGAATGGGTTCGGATTGCGCTGCCGATCGTTACTGCCACAACGGTGCCGACGCCGGCGTTTCAGAACTACGTCCTGCGGCAATTGCCGCGCGGCGGTGTGGATTCCGTGACCGGATCGACGTATCAGCCAGCGCCGCAACTGGTGCCGTTCTACCAGAAGCTCTTTTCCCTGTACGGCAACACGGCGGGGACACCGCTCGCGGTTCTCGGCTGTCCGTTCAACAGCGATGGCAGCGCTGCGGGTGGCAATCCGCCCAATGGAAACGGTTGCGCTAACCGCCGGAGCGTTTCCCATTCCAGCGACGATCGCGAGCAAGTGCAAACGGCTCGCATCGATTACAACATCGATCCGCTGAACATCGCCTGGGTCCGGTTACAAGCCGACACCGGACTTCAGGCCGCTTACACCGATCCGATCAATCCTGTATTCGACGCTGCTTCTCCGCAGCCTCTATACTCGTTCGCTTCGGGCTATACGCATGTCTTCTCCGGGCATCTGGTTAACTACTTCAACCCCGCGTTCTCGTGGTATGAAAGCCTGTTTGGGCCGGCCGATTTACAGAAGACACTGGCGGCATTTCCGATCGTCCTCCAGGGCAGCGGCGCCAATGCGCCGTTCACCACGCTGGGAGGGCTCGACAATACGTGGGTGCAGGGCCGCCGCGCGAGTCGGTTCTTTATCAATGACAATCTGGCGTGGACGATGGGAGCGCACGAATTCCGGTTCGGAACCAACGGCCGGATCCTCCGTCTGAACGATTACGATTTCGGTGAAGGTGTGGTGCCGCTGGTCACTTACACCACGCTGCCGCAATTCATTTACGGCGTTGCGTCGACGGCTTCGGAAACCTTCCCGCTGGCCGACTCGCAACCGTACAACTTTCTCAACCTGGACTTTTATGCGCAGGACGCTTGGAAGGTGACGCGCAAGTTTACCTGGACCTTCGGCGTTCGCGACACGTACAATTCAAACCCGCTGAATCCGCATGGCGCCGTAGCGCGCCTCACCGGCTCGTTCGACTCGATTTCCCACGATGTGAATCAGCCGCTGAACCGGGTCATCCGGACCCAGCAGGGGACGATATTCGCCGCCACGCCGGCCGCAATCCTCCAGCCCAGAACCGCGATCGCGTGGCAGATCGCGCCGCATACTGTGTTGCGCACCGGTTTCGGCCTGTTCAGCGACATCCTACCGGGCAGCGTGGTCGATACCGTGGGAACGAACCCTCCCTACTCGAACACATTCCAGGGCGGACTGCTGGGCACGGTGGGCGGAGTGTCCATTGCGCCGGCTGTACCGAACAGCGCTATCGACGCGACTTCGGCGGCGAATCAGCAATTCAACTCCGGCTTCCCTCAGGGCGAGCTTTCCTGCGCGTCGCCCCTGGCTAATCCGAGCTCCTGCCTTCCGCCAATTTCCATCACCGCGGTTCCGGATGGCAAGCTCCACGCTCCTTACTTCATGCAGTGGAGTTTTGGCTTGGAGCACCAGATCGGCAACCAACTCGACTTGCGAGCTCAATACGTAGGCACGCGCGCGGTGAACCAGCCGTACGAAACGCAGGTGAATGGTTATCAGACGGTCTGCGAGGGCTGCTTCGCGCCGTTTCCTTACGGCCAGCCCACCGATCCCCGCTTCGGGCCGGTGACACAGTTGAGCACGGGCGCAAACAGCCATTACGACGGCCTCCAGTTAACCGCCGACAAGCGGCTGGCCCATGGCATTCAGATCCAGGCTAACTATACCTGGAGCCGCTGCATGGACACGGTCTCAAACGGCGGATTCCTGCCCTTCGCCGCCGGAGCCATTCTTTCACCGCTGCCGGGAGAACTTCGCCGGCAATACGGCCCCTGCGATTACGACGTCCGCCACAACCTCACGGCCCAATACGTTTATCAGTTGCCGATCAATTTCCAGAATCACGTGCTGGGCCGGGCGCTAAACGGATGGCAGGTCTCAGGCACCGCCTTTTGGCACAGTGGCTTGCCCTTCTCTGTGTTGAGCGCGGCCTATTCCGCCAACGGCAACGGCATTGTACAGGGCAGTGGCCCGCAGTATGCCAGCGTGGTTCCCGGCGTACCTTTGTACGAACACAATCCGATTCCCGGTGTCACACAACCGGGAACGATCCAGTGGCTCAACCCCGACGCCTTTGTTTCGGTTGTCGATCCGAGCACCGGTGCATGTGCCGGTGGGGACAGCCCGAAGAACTGCCAGTTCGGAAATCTAGGACGGAACGCGTTGCGCGGTCCCGATTTCGTCTGGAGCGACTTGTACCTGACGAAGTGGTTCCAGTTGAGCGAGCGGCTGAAGCTGCGCGTCGATAGCCAGTTCTTCAACGTCTTCAACCACCCGAATTTCGGCCTGCCAAATTTGGTATACGCAGGAATTCCGGGCAAACCCTCCACACAGACCGGATTCGGAGCGCTCAGCTACCCGACTGCGCCTCCGACAGGACTATTGGGCGTCGGGCTAGGTGGAGATAGTTCCCCTCGGATGATCGCGTTTCAGGCCCGACTGGAGTTCTGACGCCCAGCATACTCCCCCGCCATGGTGAGCGCCGGACTGATGACGCCATCGGCGCTGGCCGCATACCGTAACGATGCGGTCTACCTGCGGACGTCGCGTTATGTGCCGCCGCGGTGGGAAGTGGTGCGCGAGGCGGTGCAGGCGGTGTTCGATTTGCTGGAGCGCGAGCCGGAAGCAGCCGTTCGCGCAGTTCTGCTGTTCCCACCACCCGGCTCTCAGCGGCTTTGTGTGATCGGCAACTTCGTGAGCACGGTTGATGGCGTAGTCAGCTTCGAAATCGCCGGCAAATCCGGAGGAGGCGATATCAGCGGATTCGACGGGTCGGGCCGTTTCATTATGGGTCTCCTCCGGGCATCGGCGGACGCTGTCATGGTAGGATCCGGTACGCTTCACCAGACCGCACCGGAGCATCTATTCGTCGCCGAGCGCGTATTCCCGGAAGCCCGCGACCTTTATGCGCGCTACCGGCACGAGGTCTTGAAGAAGCCGGCTCCCCCGCTCCAGGTGGTCGTGAGCGGAGGCGGCAAAGTGGATCTCAGAAGGGCCATATTCCAGACACCCGGCATACGAACATTGATCGTCAGCACACAAGCCGGTAGCGGTCTTCTCGCGGCGAGCGGGGCAGGATTGCTGATTTCGACGGAAGTCAGGACGGTCGACGGTCCATTCTTGCGCCGGCTGACATTCTCGAACTTCTGCACGCTGAGTTTGGCGTATCGCTGCTTCTACATGAAGGCGGCCCTACGCTGTTCGGCAAGTTCGTGGCGGACGGCTGCGTCGACGAACTTTTCCTCGCCCTAGCCCCTCAGGTGGCGGGCCGAAACATGGAGTCGCAACGCCCGGAATTGATCGCCGGCGTGGAGTTTCTTCCGGAAACGGCGCCATGGCTGGACATCGTCAGCGTGAAGCAGCGGGGCAACCACTTGTAACTGCGGTATGGTGCGGCTCACGGCCGCGACACTACCGGTTAGGGGACTAGCAGTATCCCGGCGCCCCTGCGGATCCGGCATGGGACCGCCCCTACGCCGCGGGGGAGAGATCCCTCTTCCACACGCTGCGCAACGCGCCGAGCGTGATGGGCAGCGCGCCGGCGAAGAGGAAAACCACATCGCCCACCATGCGCAGCCATTCCAGCTTATGGTAGGTACCACCCATGAGAAAGGTGAGGCGGCGCGCATGCCAATACCCGTTCGCGACGGAATCCCAGAGCTGAATCACTCCTCCGGGGAACAGATCCAGTGCAATCATGAGCGCAAGGCCTACGTTGGCGCCCCAGAAGCCCACCCGGACGAACTTCTGCGTCTCTTTCCATGTGACGTCGGATTGCATGGCCCTCAAGCAGAAGACCAGCACTGCCAAGGCCAACATCCCAAAGACGCCGAACAGTGCGGCGTGTCCGTGATTGGGGGTGAGCGACGTGCCCACTTCGAAGTAGGACACGATCGGCAGGTTGATCAGGAAACCGAAGATCCCCGCGCCGACGAAGTTCCAGACACCCACGGCCATGAGGAAGTAGATGGACCACTTCTGGCCCCACGCCAGATCGTGGCCGCACGCGGAACATTGCGCCTTCCTCAGCTTGATGAAATCCCAGGCGTCCAGAGTCAGAAGCGTGAGAGGCACAACTTCCAGAGCCGAGAAGCACGCCGCCAGCCCCATGTTGAGCGTCCCCTGGCCCGTGAAATACCAATGGTGGCCTGTGCCGACGATCCCGCCACTGAGATACAGGATGGCATCCAGGTAGATCAGCCGCGTGGCGGTCTTGGTGCTGACCACGCCCATCTGGTGGAACATGATGGCGACCAGCACCGTCGCGAAGAGTTCGAAGAATCCTTCCACCCAAAGATGGATGATCCAGAAGCGCCAGTTGTCGATGACGGCGAAGTTGGTGTGCGGGCCATAGAACAGCGCGGGCAGGTAGAAGACCGGGATGGCCACGGCCGCGTACAGAAAGAGCGAGGACAGTTCGCGCTTGTCAGGGCTCTTGAAGGCGGGCTTGAGCGCCCGAAACATCAGAAACAACCAGAAGAGGAGGCCAACGGCCAGCAAGTACTGCCAGAACCGCCCGAGGTCCAGATACTCGGAACCCTGGTGACCGAACCAGAACCAGAACTGCCCCAGCTTGTTGTTGATGCCGAGGGACTCGCCTGCCAGGCTGCCGAAGACGACCACCACCAGCGCACCGAGGAGTGCGTAGACGCCGGCTCTCTGGTGTTTGGGCTCCGCGCCACCGACCCACGACGCCAGGAAAAGGCCGCCGCCCACCCAGGCTGTCGCGATCCAGAAGATGGCGAGTTGTAGGTGCCAGGTGCGCGCCAGGGTGTAGGGCAGCCAGCGGGCGATGTCGAGCCCGTAAAAGGCCCCCGTCTCCACACGGTAGTGGGCGAGCACGCCTCCCAGGAACGATTGCGCTAGGAACAGGAGGGCCACGATGGCAAAGTACCATCCCGTCGCCCATTGGCTGGGCGTGAGCTTCAAAGCAAGGGGAGCGGAGTGCATGATGTGGGCGCTGGCGCCCTCGCCCTTCCAGCCCAGGTAGTCGAACTTACCGACCACGAAGAGGATCAAACCCAGCCCCGACAGGAGGGTGATCAGACTGAGGGCGCTCCAGACATAGGCCTCGGTGGAAGGGCGGTTTCCCGCGATGGGCTCGTACGGCCAGTTGTTCGTGTATGAGTAGTCCTTCCCAGGGCGATTCGCCGCTGCGGCCCAGGCCGCCCAGGCGAAGTACGAGGTCAACGCTTTTTGCTCCGCGGGGTTCCGAATATAGTTGGCTGGCAGCCCGGGAGCCGCGTCCTTCCTGGTGAAGTAATCGCTCCACTCGGGAAGCTGTGTGCGGTAGGCGGCCACCTCGCCCGGCGAGAACCGGAGCGTGCGCGAGGTTGGTTCGTACCGGTTCTCTTTAAGTGCCGTCATCGTCCGCGCGGATGCGATGCTCCGCTCGTCCGGCGAGAGCTGCGCGAAGGGTTTGCCGTACTTCTCGTTCGCGATCGTGTCCAGGGTCACCTCGCTGAGCCTATGCAGGTACTCCGCGCTGTAATCGGGACCCAAGTAGGCGCCATGGCCCCAAAGGCTCCCGTGCTCCATCAGACCGTACTTGAGAAAGACCTCCTGGCCCATCTGGATGTCGGCTCCAGTAAACAACACCGTTCCCATTACATCTGTGACCCGCTCGGGGATGGGTGGAGCGTTCGTATAGGTCAGGACCGTTACAAAGGTCAGAACCGAGAAGCCAGCGATCATGACGAGGATGGCCGAATGTCTCCACCACGGAGAGAGACTCGCAGCATTGGCCGATGTGGCGATCATATGCCCCCTTCACTTCCTGCCAGGAATTTCAGCTTTCCAGTTCCTTACGGCAGAAGAACGTATTTGGACCTCTTACTCTGCAATAGTATACCCTTGCGCTTCTGCCCTCCGGGAATCGGGAAACCTCGAGAGATACAGTCCCAGAACTAGACGAAACGGCATCGGAACGCCACCAGAGGCTGAGTAGCTACCGCCGTGAGCGCTTCCACCTCACCGCCGCGCATTTCCTCACGTCAACCTATCTCCTGAGGGTAGGTGATACGGATGCCGGCGACCTTTGCGAAGCCGGTAACCGAGTGGGGCTGTGTCCGGCTTGCGCTCATGATATGTTCGACCCGCACGCCGCGTACCTTCAGTGCGTCCGCTATGAGTGAGCGATGACAGCGCCAGGGTACCGCCTCGGCGCACATGATGACGGTTTGCTCGCGTGCCGCGAGTTGCATAAGGTTCTCCAGACCGGCTGCGAACTCCGGCGTTTGCATGTAATCGGCGAAACCCCGGAACGAGGAATTGTACCATCCGGTGTTCGGCGAGTCCGTGCGTGCGTGCCGCAGTCCCCCAAGCTGCTCCATGTAGGTGTAAGCGATTCCTGCGAGCCGCAGCGCTTCCGGCAGGGTGTCGCGATTGAACTGCGGGTTGTGGCGAGAGCGCGGAATGGTCCGCACATCCACGAGGTGTTTCACGCCGTGAGCCGAGAGCATTTCGACGAAGGTGTCAGAAGTTCTCGTCGAATGACCGATGGTCAAGACCGTCGGCTGGGTAACAAGTACGTTCTCACCGCTCATTGCACCGATCGGAGCTCCTCAGGTTTGGCTGCGGAGGTCGAGCAGCCGCTCCAGTTCGGCGGGCTGGATACCACTGCGCTCGCGGGCGACCTCCCGGATTGTACGTCCGCTGGCGCTCGCTTCCTTAGCCAGCGCGGCGGCTTGCTCATAGCCGATGATCGGAGCCAGCGCGGTGGCCATGGCCAAGGACTGCTCGACGAATGCCGCGGCGCGTTCCCGGTTGGCTTCCAGCCCTCGCACCAGGCGCGCCTCGAAATTTCGGCTACCCGCGGCCAGCAGCTCGATCGAATCCAACAAATCCCAAGCCATGAGCGGCATCATGACGTTCAGTTCGAAATTGCCCGCCGCGGCGCACCAGGCAATCGCGGAATCGTGCCCAATCACCTGCGCGCACACCATCAGCAGGCTCTCCGCAATGACCGGGTTGACCTTGCCGGGCATGATGCTCGAGCCAGGTTGCGTGGCGGGCAGGTGAAGTTCACCAATGCCGCAACGCGGTCCCGAGCCGAGCCAGCGTATGTCGTTGGCGATCTTGACGAGCGACAGCGCGTAGTTTCTCAGCGCGGCGGATAGGAAGGCCGCAGCATCGCGCGCCCCCTGCGCCTCGAAATGATTGGAGGCCTCGCGAAGAGGGAGGCCGGTGCGGACAGCCAGTTCTGCGATTACCGCGGCGGCGAAGCCTGGGGGCGCGTTGAGCCCCGTGCCAACCGCAGTGCCGCCGAGGGCCAGTTCGCACATGGCCGGCAGGGCCGTCTCCACGCGCTCCCGTGCCGCTTCCACTTGCCGCGCGTATCCCGAAAACTCCTGCCCCAGCCGCATGGGGACGGCGTCCTGAAGATGTGTGCGGCCGATCTTGATAACGTCGTCGAATTCGCGGCCCTTCGCCTCCAGCGCCCCGTGCAGGTTGCGCATAGCGGGCAGCAACTGGCATTGAACCGTCTCAACGCTCGCCATATGCAGGGCGGTGGGAATCACGTCATTGCTGGACTGCCCGCGGTTGACTTCATCGTTTGGGTGCGCGCCGGCCAGATGGCCAATCACCTCGTTGGCGTTCATGTTGGTTGAGGTGCCACTGCCGGTCTGGAAAACGTCCACAACGAACGAGCCGTCGTGGCGGCCTTCGGCAACCTCATTGGCGACAGCTTCGATGGCAGCGGCCTTGGCCTGCGGCAGGTAGCCCATCCGGCCGTTCACCTGAGCGGCAGCGGCCTTGATCAGGCCGAGCGCGCGCAAGAACGGCCGCTGAAACCGCATCCGGCTGATGGGGAAGTTCTCCACCGCGCGGGCGGTCTGAGCTCCGTAGAGTGCGTCCCGCGGTACGCGCATCTCACCTATGGTGTCGCGCTCGATCCTGTAGTCCTGCTCCATGTGCCCCAAGACTCAATTCTTCTCTTTCACCGTACCACCGCGGGGCTCCAGGAGCTGGAGCAGGACTCGCACATGCATATTCATCTCGAAAACAACATTCTGTTTCCGCGTGCGATCGCACTGGAAAACTCCGGGCGGTGATCGGGTTACGAAGGTCGAAAAAGAAACGCTGCCGGAAACGTCTCCGGAAGAGATTATGTGTTCTGGGTCGACTGGTTTTGCGACGATCCCCGTCGTCATCAACGCCGTAAACGGCCGTCAGGCGGATCTTGGGGCGTCCTCAACGTAGGATCGGAGTTTTCTTGACGCCATTTTGACGCCGTTTCTCTTACAATGGAGCCCTGGGGCGTTCGATCAAAGGAATTGCGAAGCAGGTGTCCGGATCTTCGTTTAGGAGAGGACTATGAAGCCGACGCAACAGCTTCACGACTTCGGCCAGAGCCTATGGCTTGACAACATCACGCGAGGGCTGCTGACGAGTGGGATGCTACGCCGTTACATCGATGATTTCTCGGTGACAGGGCTGACCTCGAATCCCTCGATCTTCGACCACGCGATCAAGAACTCGAACTTCTACGACGATGCCATTCGCCAGAAGAGGAAGGAAGGCAAGTCAGGCGAAGCCCTGTTCTTCGAGCTTGCGATTGAAGATCTGAGGCAGGCCGCCGATCTCTTTCGACCGATCCACGACGCAACCGCTGGCTCGGATGGCTGGGTGTCTTTGGAGGTATCTCCGTCACTGGCTTACGACTCGGCGAGCACGGTAAAAGAGGCGATTCGTCTCCACGCTCAAGCGCAACGGCCCAATCTCTTCATCAAGATTCCCGGCACCAGCGAAGGGCATGCCGCCATTGAGGAAACCATCTTTGCAGGGGTACCGGTAAACGTTACGCTCCTATTCTCGCCCGGGCACTATATAGCGGCGGCCGAAGCGTACCTCCGTGGGATCGAGCGCCGGATCGCGGCGGGGCTCGACCCAAAGGTGCGCTCCGTGGCATCGATGTTCATCAGCCGCTGGGACAAAGCCGTGACGGGGAAAATTCCGAAGAAACTTCAAGATCGTCTGGGCATTGCGATCGCAAAGCGCACGTACAAAGCATACCGCGATGTGCTCGCTACATCACGGTGGCAGAACGCCGCCCACGCAGGCGCTCCGCTGCAGCGCCTGCTCTGGGCCAGCACCGGCACCAAGGACCCGAAAGCCTCCGATGTCCTTTACATCAAGGCGTTGGCTGCGCCCGACACGATCAATACCATGCCCGAGGAGACGCTGCTTGCCTTCGCCGATCACGGCGCACTGGGTGAACTCCTGCCGGGAGATGGCGGCGATGCCGAGAGCGTGATCGCCGCATTTGCCAAAGCCGGCATCGACCATGAGCAACTCGCCGCCGATCTTCAGCGCGAAGGTGCCGCGTCGTTCGTTGAATCCTGGAAGGATTTGCTCAACTGCATCGGGTCGAAGAGCGCCACGCTCAAAGCTGCCGGCTGACGGGGTCCGGCGAATCGAGGAGACCCTTGCCTAGAGGATGGTCCGCGTGCGCGGAACATACCTATTCGTTTTGAAAGGGAAGGAGCCGAAAAATGCAGATTGGAATGATCGGTCTGGGGAGGATGGGCGCCAACATGGTCCGCCGTCTGCAACGCGGTGGCCACCAATGCGTTGTCTTTGATAAGAACCAGGATAACGTGAGGGACTTAGCGAAGGAAGGCGCGACCGGAGCCGCGTCACTCGAAGACTTCGCGGCAAAACTGAAGCCTCCACGGGCGGCATGGTTGATGGTGCCCGCGGCGGCGGTCGACGGCGCACTCCACGGCCTCTGCGCCCAAATGCATAAGGGCGACATCGTCGTGGATGGAGGTAATTCTTACTACATCGACGACATCCGTCGCGCCAAGGAACTCAAGCCGCGAGGTGTTTATTACCTTGATGTTGGGACCAGCGGTGGCGTGTGGGGTGTCGAGCGTGGTTTCTGCATGATGATTGGCGGTGAGGCCGACCCCGTCCGCCGCCTGGATCCGGTCTTCAAGACGCTTGCGCCGGGACGCGGCGATATCGCACGCACGCCGGGCCGCGAGAATTCCTCCGGCACGGCAGAGGATGGCTACCTGTATTGCGGACCTTCCGGCGCCGGCCATTTCGTCAAGATGGTTCACAACGGCATCGAATACGGCATCATGGAGTCGTATGCCGAGGGGCTCAACATCCTGCGGCACGCCAACGTGGGCAAGAGCGCCCGGAGCGTCGATGCCGAGACGACGCCCCTGCGCAATCCGGAACATTATCAATACGACTTCAATCTGGCCGATGTCTCCGAAGTTTGGCGCCGCGGCAGTGTAATCGCCTCATGGTTGCTAGACCTGACCGCAATTGCACTATTCGGGCAGCACGATCTCTCCAAGTTTTCCGGCCGCGTGTCCGATTCCGGGGAGGGCCGGTGGACCATTACTGCCGCCATCGACGAAGGAGCCCCCGCGCCGGTCCTGAGCGCGGCGCTCTATCAGCGGTTCGCGTCAAGAGGGGAAGATGATTTCGCAGACAAGTTACTCTCCGCGATGCGATTTGGGTTCGGCGGCCATGTCGAGAAGAAGTCATGAGAGCCGTCTCCAGGAAGGCCAATTCGGTTCTGGTGATCGATGTCGGTGGAACGCACGTCAAGGTGCTGGGCACGGGGCAACCCCAAGAGCGCGAGATTCCTTCCGGCTCCAGGATGACCGCCCGCCAAATGACACGAGATGTGAAGCGTGTAACCAAGGATTGGGAATATGACCGCGTTTCGATCGGCTATCCAGGGCCGGTAATCCATGGACGCCCTATCCACGAGCCCTACAACCTGGGCGATGGCTGGGTCGGATTTAACTTCGGCAGTGCATTCGGCTGCCCAGTTAAGGTGATCAATGACGCCGCCATGCAGGCGCTGGGAAGCTACCAAGGCGGTCGCATGCTCTTTTTGGGTCTAGGCGCCGGGCTCGGGTCCGCAATGATCGTCGACGGAATACTGGAGCCCATGGAACTGGCGCATCTTCCTTACAAGCATGGGAGGACTTATGAGGACTACGTTGGTGCTCGCGCTCTGAAGCGATCGGGGAAAAAGAACTGGCGGCGCCATGTGGCCGATGTCGTGGAGCGGCTCAAAGACGCTTTAGGCGCTGAATACGTGGTGCTGGGCGGAGGAAATGCAAAAAACATCAAGAAGCTGCCTCCAGGCGCTCGCATGGGCGATAACCGGAACGCCTTTATTGGTGGCTTTCGCTTGTGGGAGGGAAAGACCAAGCCTCCGGCCGGATCCCCTAAGAAATGACCATTAAGCCTATGCCACTTTCTGTAAGGAGAACTCAACCAGAATGAATGACAACCGAGCAGATGGTGCGAATGGAGATGCCTTATGACCGCGTCCCATTCGGACGCGCTGGTGCTATTCGGAGTGACGGGCGATCTCGCCCACAAGATGATCTTCCCGGCACTCTATGCGATGGTAAAACACGGTACCCTCAAGGTCCCGGTAATCGGCGTCGCCCTCCCCAAGTGGAGTCTGGATCGTCTGCACAACCGCGTGACGGACAGCATCGAGCGATCGGGTGGAATCGATAACCAGCCTGCCCTCCACCAGCTTCTGTCCCTGTTCCAGTATGTCAGTGGGGATTATGACGACCCGAACACGTTCGCGGCGATAAAAAGGGCGCTGGATAAGGCTCGGCGCCCGGCGCACTACCTCGCTATCCCGCCCTCGCTCTTCGAGATGGTGATCAAAGGACTCGGCGCCGCGGACCTGGCTCAGCATGCCCGCGTCATTGTCGAGAAGCCGTTCGGACGCGATTTGGCCTCCGCGAGGGAGCTCAACAAGGTAGCGCGGACGGTGTTCCCGGAAGACTCGATCTTCCGCATCGATCATTTCCTTGGAAAGGAGGCGATCATGAATATCCTCTATTTCCGCTTCGCCAATTCGTTCCTGGAGCCGATCTGGAACCGCAACTACGTGGCCAGTGTCCAGATAACCTTGTCGGAGGATTTCGGCGTGAAGGATCGAGGAGCGTTTTACGAAAGCGCCGGCTGCCTGCGCGACGTGATCGAGAACCACCTCTTCCAGATCGTGGCGCTACTGGCCATGGAACCCCCGGCCGATAGGGACTTTGGAGCCGTTCACAGGGAGAAAGCCAAGGTCTTTCGAGCCATGCGCCCTCTGAATCGCGACGACTTGGTGCGCGGCCAGTACGCTGGCTACCGGAAGGAGCCAGGCGTCGCGAAGCACTCCGACGTCGAGACCTTCTGCGCCCTGCGGCTTTTCATAGAGTCATGGCGCTGGGAGGGAGTGCCATGGTACCTGCGCTCCGGCAAATACCTGGCCGAGACCGCAACCGAGGTCCTGGTGGAGCTGAAGCCGCCACCGCAGCGGCTTTTCGCCGACTCAGCGCCAACGACAGGCTGGGCCAACTACCTGCGCTTCCGGCTCTCCCCCAGCTCGGCCATCGCCTTGGCCGCTCGCGTCAAACTCGCAGGAAGAGAGTTCGTCGGGGACCAGCGAGAGCTCTACCTGTTCGAAGAACAGCGGGGTGAGGAAGCGCCCTACGAGCGGCTTTTGGGCGACGCCATGGCCGGCGATGGAGCGCTCTTCACCCGTGAGGATGCGGTCGAGGCCGCCTGGGCGGTGGTCGAGCCAGTCCTTAAGACGCACCGCCGGACTCGCTCCTACAAACGCGGCAGTTGGGGACCGAAAGAGGCTGACGAGTTGATCGCTCCAGATGGCTGTTGGCACAACCCCACAAGGGGAAGTTCGTGATAGAACCCTTGAACCTCTCGACTCTCATACCTGAAATAGACGGCCTCGTCCGTCCATCCCCAAGAAGATCGCGCTGCGCTTCGATCTGGCTCCAGATATGCCGGCTATCGAGGCCGATCGCGGCCAGGTGCAGCAGGCGTTCATGAACTTGGCGCTCAATGCGACGGGGGCGATTGGCACCATCGGGGGCCTGATCACAGTCAAAACGGGCATCCAGAACGTGGACGACGAGTACACCCGACTCCACCCGGAGGCCGCGGAACTGCGGCTGGGAAAGCACACTTATCTTGACGTGCGCGATATCGTTAGCGCCATGGACGATGCCACCAGGGACAGGATATTCGACCCGTTGTTCACTACGAAGTTCATGGGGCGGGGATTGGGGCTCGCAGCAGTGGCCGGCTTCGTGCGGGGGCACAAAGCGCGATCGCAGTCAACAGCGCGCCGGGCCAAGGCAGCTGACTTCACCGTTTTGTTCCCGGCAGCCGAGCGTGCGGCCGAGAAGCCGCGGATCGTGGATTGTGCCACTCCCCTCCGGGGCGCCGGCGTAAAGTAAATCCTCGTGGTGGATGAATAGCGACCCGTCCGGGAGATGGCCCAAAAGGGACGCCCTATCCGATGTTGTCGCCTCCGGGCTAGTGATTCCTGCGGCTATGGCCCGAGCTTCCGCCTCCCCTCAAATGGTCAAGGTGACGCGGCACTAACATCCCGCCCGAACAGAATGACATTTTGGGTTAGAGTGTTGATTCTATTGTGTGCAGGAGGTTTGCGCCACAGACGGGAATAGGTTCCCCTCGGCTTCGGAAAGGCTGGAGGATTGATCGAGCGATTTGCCAAAAGTGTATCCGGCGAGCAGATCGAGGGGTCCGCGGGAATGCCGCAGGGTGGCTTCGAGTGAGTTGAAATTCGAATTGCCGA
>Ga0181530_10000804_pt1 | contig 40642 bp, 45 predicted proteins | sample PEATcosm2014_Bin_42_FD_119769 | JGI IMG/M metagenome (GOLD analysis project Ga0181530, IMG submission 119769) | Peatland microbial communities from MTU Mesocosm Facility, Houghton, MI, USA - PEATcosm2014_Bin10_60_metaG | ecosystem: Environmental > Terrestrial > Soil > Wetlands > Peat | place...
ATGCGGAGGTCTACGCTTGGATAACGCAGGCTTGGATAACGTATCGAATAAGACGAAGCCGGTCGAGACCACCAAAGCTAATACTAACGAGCGCGAGTATGGCATTGGCCACAAACTGATTGGCAAGAACTACGCGACGCCGGATCTGTATGCGAAGGTTACCGGCCAGGCGAAATATGCCGAGGACTTTCGCGCCGAAGGCATGCTGTTCTGCAAACTGCTGCTCAGCCCCATGCCCCATGCGCGGGTGAAGGGCATCCACGCGGATGCAGCGCTCCGAATGCCGGGCGTGAAAGCCATTCTCACCGCCGACGATCTTCCCGCTCCAGCCGATACCCTTACCGATAATGGCACCGTGATCAAGGCCAGCAAGTGGGGCGAACGCGGTCTTACCAATGAGCCGGTTTACCAGGGCGAACCTGTTCTTGCCGTGGCCGCGGTTGACGAGCTCACGGCTGCCGAGGCGATTGAGAAGATTCAAATCGATTTTGAGCCGCTTCCGTTCGTGATCGATCCGCTGGACACGCTGCGGCCGGGCGGTTTGAACCCGCGAACCGATGGCAATGTCTGGACCCGGCCCGCGTCGCCACAAGGTCCCGGCGCGCCCGTGGTCACCGAACTCAAGTGGACCAAGGCGGACTTTGCCGAGTTGGAGCATGGCCGTCTGCCGAGGGGTAAGACTCCCGACGAATGGTCTTACGGCGATCTCGATTCCGGTTTCAAGAATGCGGCGCTCGTTCTTGACGAGACGTTCGTGACGCCCGACACCAGCCATCAGACACTTGAAACCCGCAGCGCGATGGCTTATTGGCAGAACGGCAAAGTCTACATTCACACGGGCACGCAAAGCACTGCGCAAACCCTGCCCGCCATCGCGCGCTGGTTGAACATCGATGCCGACAAAGTTGTGTTCATCAGCGAATACACCGGAGGCGGGTTCGGCAGCAAGATCACGGGCGGAGTGACGATGATTATCCCCGCGCTGCTGGCGAAGAAAACGAATGCTCCGGTGATGATGCGCATCAGCCGCGAGGAGGAGACTTTTATCGGACGCGCGCGTCCCAGCTTTCAGGGACGGATGAAAGTCGGCTTCTCTAAAGAAGGACGGATCGCCGCTCTTGACATGTTCGTCATTTGCGACAACGGTCCCTATGACGCGGTAGGCGATGCTCCTTCGTCGGGCCGCATCGTTTCTCTGCTGTACCAGCCACAAGCCATGCGCTGGCGCGGGGTGACGGTGCTGACAAACACGCCGCCGCGCAGTGCGCAGAGTTCTCCGGGCGGGCTGCAGGGGATTGTCATCATCGAGCCCATCATCGCGAAAGCGGCACGCAGGCTTGGTGTTGACCAGGTGGCGATCCGCCGCATCAACTGCCCCGAGGGCAAGGCTCCATTCGGACCGGTAGTGCAAGGGAAACGGCAATATGCCACCAGCGCATTCCTCAAAGAAGCACTCGACCGCGGCGCGGAGCAGTTCAAATGGAGCGAGCGTGTAGCGCGCACTCCGAAAAAGATTGGGACGAAGGTTCGCGGCGTTGGTGTGTCGCTGAGCTGTTACGTGGGTGGCACGATTGGATTCGACGGTCTGCTCGTCATCAAGCCGGATGGCCGGATCACCTTTCAGTCTGGGATCGGCAACCTGGGAACAGAGTCGGTGATTGATGTTCACCGCGCCGGTGCGGAAGTTCTCGGCGTGCCCTGGGAAAAATGCGACGTGGTGTGGGGTAGCACCACCAAGAACCTTCCCTTCACCTGTGTGTCCGGCGGGAGCCAGACAACTCACGCGATGACGCGGGCGGCGTATGCGACCGCGATGGACGCCAAGAAGAAACTCCAGGAAATCGCGGCCAAAAAACTCGGCGGCAAACCCGAGCAGTACGAGGTTGCCAACGAGCGTGTTTTCCGCAAAGGCGGTGGCGCCGGGATGACTTTGGCGCAGGCGGCGAAACATGCGATTGAATTGGGCGGCATCTACGATGGCCACGAGGCGCCCGCCGATCTACACAAGTTGACGAAGGCGTCGGTCGCGGCGTTGGCGGGCCAGGGCCTGGTGGCCGCCGCGAAGGACAATTACCCACGCGACGGCGCGACATTTTCCTACGTCGCCAGTTTCGCCGAGGTTGAGGTCGATGTCGAAACCGGCAAATACTATGTCGTAGATTTCCTCGCCTCCGGCGATGTCGGGTCGGTGATTCATCCTCGCGCGTTGGGTGGGCAAATGCTTGGGCGATCGACGCTGGGCATCGGCCATGCGATCGGTCAGAAGTGGGTGTTCGATCCACACTACGGCGAGATGCTTTCCAAGAGATTCCACCACAGTAAACCGCCGACGATTCTGGATGTGCCTGTCGACATGCAATGGACGGCGTTGGATATTCCGGACCCGGAGACGCCGGTGGGCGCGCGCGGCGTTGGCGAACCGCCGGTTGCAGGCGGGTGTGGCTCCATCTTGAACGCGCTCTCGGATGCGCTTGGAGACGAGATTTTCCAGCGCGCGCCGGTAAACGCCGACACGATTCTGACGTCGCTCGAAGCGGGCCGTCCGATGCAACACCCGCTGATGGCGCATATTTGAAGGAGAGTTATGGCTGTTATACGAGACGTGATGCCCGCATTCGAGCTCTATCAGCCGACTTCCGTCGCCGATGCGCAGAAGCTTCTCGAACTGCACGGACAGGATGCCTGGGTGCTGGCCGGAGGGCTCGACAGCTTCGACTGGCTCAAGGATCGGATCAGGAAGCCCAAGGCGGTGGTCGATCTGAGCGGAATCGAAGAGCTGCGCGGAGTCCGCACCGTGAGCATTAACGGCAGCGAAGGCATCGAAATCGGCGCGATGACCACGCTCACCGAAGTGGTGAATCATCCCCTCATCAAGCAGAAGTACGATTTGCTGGCCCAGGCCGCAGAAGTCGTGGCGTCGCCGCAAATCCGCAACCAGGGGACCATTGGCGGCAATGTTTCGCAGGACACGCGCTGCTGGTATTACCGCGGAGGTTGGCCGTGTTACCGCGCCGGCGGCAACATTTGTTATGCCGATACTCCGGAGGGCCGCAACCGCGAGCACGCGATTCTGCATGCGGAGCGCTGTGTTGCGGTGAATCCCTCCGACTCAGCCCCGGCCCTGATTGCGCTGGACGCCAAGTTCGTGGTGCGCACTCGCAAGGGTGAGCGCATCGTGGATGCGGAGGATTACTTCATCGGCCCCGATATCGACATTACGCGGCTGCACATCCTGCAGCCCGGGGACTTGCTTACGGCGATTCGCATTCCGCCCACGTGGGCGGGCGCGCAATTCTATTTTGAAAAAGTGCGCGACCGGAATGTTTGGGACTTCCCGCTTATGAATGTGGCCTCGGCCATGGCGACATCGGGGGATAGGATCGACCGCGTCCGCATCGCTGTGAACGGCGCCGCCGCGCGTCCATTACGGCTGAAGGCAGTCGAAGATGCAATTCGCGGCAAACCGCGGAATGCGGCAACGGGTGAGATGGCGGGGAAACTGGCGGTACAGGGAGCAGTTCCGTTGCAGTTCAATGCCTACAAAATCCCGCTGATGCGAAATCTGGTGAAACGCGCCGTCGCTGGAGTCGCGATGGAGGAGGCCACATGGGCTTCGTAACCTGGGCCACCAGTCCGTGGGGACAGAGTGTGCCGATCCATATTGCCTGGTTCTTGATCTGGGTGGCGCTAATCGCAGGGTTGCTGTTCCTGATCGTTCATGCCATTTGGTTGACATATTTCGCCAGAGAAAAAGAATTCGCGAGCGATGCCTCTCCAGAAGTCGTTGCGAGAATTCCCAAGCACGTTCCCCGGCATTCGCTGGTGGCGCGGGTGTTTCACTGGATCATGGCGGCGTCCATGTTCACCTTGCTGTTTACTGCTTTCTTTCCGAAGGTGGGCATACAGTTTAATTGGGTGACCTACCACTGGATTGCGGGCGCGGTGCTAACTGTTTCGATTCTTTTCCACGTCATTCACGCTTCCTTCTGGCTGGATTTTTGGTCGATCTGGCCCGACGGAACGGATGTGGAGGATGCGCGCAGAAGGGTTCGCCGGTTTTTTGGAATGCCGGCGCCGCCGCCGCGAAAATTTGCCAAGTATCCGCTGGAGAACAAGCTCTACCACGGCGTCATCATGTTGAGCGGTCTGGCGGTGATCTTCACCGGCGTTTTCATGATGTTTCGTGTTCGTACGATCTTCTTTCCGCGGAACCCATATCTATTTGGCGACATGACCTGGGGCCTGATGTATGTGCTGCACGGGTTGGCGGGCGTGGGGCTGATTGCGCTGATCATGATGCATGTCTACTTCGGCCTCCGGCCGGAGAAACTTCCGATCACGAAATCGATGATCTTCGGCTGGATGGACCGCGACTTTTATCTGCAGGAGCACGATCCCAAGCGATGGGTGGTCGAGACATCTTCTTCGTCAACCTCCAATTCGTCTTCTTCGTCTTCGTCAATACCCAACAGGATAGAAGGCCGAGGGCTAGCCGATGCTGACTGAGATCTCGAATCGTTGTGAAGCGGTGGAAGAGTGCTACGAGTTTATGCTGGCCTACGCGGCGCAGGGGCTGCCCACTGACCAAGGCAGCCAATCGGGCGGGCAAGTCCGTGAATTTTTGCAGCGCGCGGTGAAAGCCTTGACGGGACTGGCCGAGACCTGTGCGATGGCGGTGAAAGAGGAAGGCCTGGAGCCCGCCGACAAATACCTGGCGTTCTTTGCGGTGCTTGATCGCGACGCCCGCGATTCTCTTGCCGCCATTGAGCTGGTTTTGGCGCAGCCCGCCATCAGCTCTCAATTGATTGACAATCTGAACGCGTCCATCCATCTCCGCGCACTGCTCACCGACTTGTTTCTGGTGGATGAGATCGTGAACAAGCAACACCAACTGGCGGAGCAGGCGGTTACGAGCGAGGGGGAATGAGGCACGCGGCTTTAGCGCCTCCTTCGCAGAAGAGTCGTCGTATGGAACGGACCCGAGGGTGATCTATTGCTTCTCTGCATTCTTTTTCGGCAGGTTGAAGGATCGCTCGACGGCGTCTTTCGGATCGCTTGAGAATTCGTGGTCGCGCCAGAGCCAGCGCATCATTTCCGGCAAGATGGCGCCACCCATCTTCTGGCCGTGTTTGTTCATGCCCCAAGCGTAGTTCAGATCGTAGCCTTTCGCGGTGAGTGCCTGCATCATGCGTACGTTCTGATAAAACCAGTCGCGGGCCTGGTTGTAATCTTCCCCTGGGCGTTGGCCGCGGTTGTCATTCCGCCCATCGCAGAGAAAGACACGAATTGGCTTTTTGTCGGTCTTGCGGATGATATCGGGATAGGTATTCCCTCCGCGCAGATCCACAAAACTCCCGACGTTGCTCAGGACCTTGCGGAATTCGTTTGGACGCTGCCATGCGACGGTGAAAGCGGCGATGGCTCCCGAGCTCGACCCGCCGATGCCGTGCCGTTCGGGGTCTTTAGAAATGTTGTATTGCTTGTAGAGCACGGGCATGAGTTCATCGACAATTACGCGGGCATATTTGTCGTCAAGCGAGTTGTATTCGGTGGGCCGGTTGGTGGTGCGGTCGCCCCACTCGGTGGGGTTGGGCTCGGGCTGATCGGGACGGCGGCCGGGGTTGATGAAGACGCCGATCATCACCGGCAGCTCACGCCGGAAGATGAGATTGTCCATGACGTTCTGTGCGCGCATATCGCCATCGGGATTCATGAAAGCCTGCCCGTCGTTGTAGATCATCAGGCTGCCCGCGAAGGCTGGATCGTACTGCGCGGGAACGTAAACCCAATAAGTGTGTTGGGTGCCGGGATAGGCATTGCTCGGCAGGGTGAATGGGCCGCGGATTTCGCCTTTGGGGATGCCTGGCTGCGGCAGCGAGTCGGGGCCGAGGCTATAGAACGCGTCGGGGTCCGGAGGCTGGGGCGGAGTGGACTGAGCCGCGGGAGGCCCCGCACCGGCGGCAGGCGCGGACTGGGCAAAGCTGGCCAGGGGAGACGCCAGCGCGGCGGAGAGAAGTATCGTGAGCAGCGGTTTCATTGCGGTGCATAAGATATCACATCGAGGCGCTTCCAAATTCGGGTTGGTTGCTCCGACTCCTGCGAACAGTGCGACCGCGTCTATGCGGCGAAACCGCGCCGGACTTTTCTCCAAGCGAACTTCCAAACGAGGCGGGCTGGAAAAAATAGGATTGCTCCCCACAGCAGCAGGCTCGGTCCGGTCGAAAGTAGGAACAGGGCCAGGCTCACGACTCCGTCCGCCATGCTGCGATATCCTTCGACGGCGGCGTTGCCGAGACGGGTAGAGGTCGAAGGCGGCACGACTTGCAACTGGGCCTTGTAGTCTTCCGAGATGGTCGCGTTCAAGGTGGCGTAGCTCACCTGAGTGGCCATATTCTTTCTTTCCGCTTCCATCCGTTCTATTTCGCCGCGGACACGATCGAGTTCCTGTTCAACAGAGAGGACATCGGACAGCTTCCCGGTGCGATTGCGCAGCAGATCGGTGAGCCGCTGTTCGGTGTTGCGGGCATTCGAGAGCCGCGCCTCCAAATCGACATACTGAGAGGTGACGTCCTGCCCGCTCTGCGATTCGGACTCGACTCGGCCCAGCGTCTTGACCTCGGTCAGCGTGGCGTCGAGTTGATCGGCGGGAACGCGCAACGTCGCGGTGAGCGTGCGTCCGCTGCCCGTCGTGTCATTGGCCTTCAGCTCGCCGACATAACCACGATGCCGCTTGAGAATTGCTTCGAGGTTAGCCCGCGTTTTATCGAACTCCCTGGTGATCAGGCTGAGCTCAGCCGTGCGAATGATCATTGGGCCGTTCGGAAGCGGACCAGGTTCCCCAGCGGATTGATCCTGGAGCCAACGCTTGTACTTAGTCGGCGGAGCGGGTTGCAGCTTTGCGAACGTCTGAAGCCTGTCGAATTGCTTCGCTTTTTGCCCTGCTGGCGGCTGAGGGGACAGAAGCGAACGCTCTTCGGTTTGCTCACGGACAGTCTTAGTCACAACCGCTGAATCAATGGCATCCCCGTGCTGCGAAACTGCATAGTCTACCCTGCCACGATGCAACATCGGCATGCCGACTGCCAGCAGGAGAATTGCGGCCACGGCCCCTACCCAGGCAACCGTCGGCCAGCGCTGGCCGAGGACTTCTCTCCAACTCCGCGGCGCAGGGAAAGTGTTTCGCGATTTCAGTCGATTCTCCGCGAGCGCGGTTGCTACTGCCGGCGCATCTGACTCCGGCGGCTCAGCCTTCCAAGTCTTCAAAGTGTGAGAGACGTTGCGCAACTCGGCTACGAAACTCTGGCACTCGGAGCACTCGCCCAAGTGAACCGCAGTCGCGTTCGTACGATCGGCTGGGAGTTCGCCATCCAGGTAGGCCATGAGTTCTTCGGGTTCAATTGGATGCATGGTTTTGTTCATATGGCCTCGCCTTCTGCCTGCGTCAGCTTCACGATTTCCGCCGCATCGCCGGCCGCCGCAGCGTCCCTGACTTTTCGCGTTGGCTCCAGGTATCCCTTCAGCGCCATGCGCGACCGAAACAGGCGCGAGCGGACGGTATTCACCGGCAGCTTCAACAACTCTGCAATCTCTCCATAACTCAGCTGCTCATATTCACGCAGCATCAGAATTTCGCGCTCCGCGTCGTCGAGTTTTTCGAGAGCCTGGCGGATCCAGAGCACGGCATCGGGAGCGTCCCCAGTTGCCGGTTCTGGAGCGCTTTCTCCCGGCGGCGAATCGCGGAACTGCTTGCGGCGCTCGGCTGCCAGCAGGTTCATCGCAATGCTGTAGAGATAGGTGCGGAACAAAGCTCTCTGCTCGTATTGAGCGGACGCCCGGATGATTGCGACGAAGGTTTCCTGCGTCAGATCCTCGGCGCGCTGGTCGCCATTCAGCCTCCTGCGAAAGAAGCCGTAAAGCGGCCCGCGATAGCGCGCAAACAGCTCCTCGAACGCCGGGTGCGAGCCGCCCTGAAATTCCAACATCAACGCTTCGTCGCTGATCGTTCTCATTTCAGTTATGCCGGCGCCGCATTTCTCCCGGCCCGCGGCCTCTGAAGTCTCTTTACATAACTGTAATGTCGCAAGCCGCCGGAAAGTTCCCTGGATTTGCACAAATTCTCGGAAAACCCACCATCAGGTGAGGATAGAGTCGTCGAGGCGTTTGCGCTTGAAGTCGGCGACGTGTTGCACGAACGCCATGACTAGCGGGTGCGGGTTGTCCTCGCGCGACGTGAGTTGCGGTTGGAACAAAGTGGCGACGAAAAACAGGTGCGCGGGAGATTCGATGGCCCGGCATTCTTCCTGGGAGCCGCGGGCTACGACCGGAAAGCCGGCTTCCATGGCCATCCATTCGAATTCGGGATTCAGTTCGAAGTTGCAGAAGAATTCTTCCTCGATCGTTTCCTTTCCATAAAACGCCGCGAGGTAGGAACCGGGGCGGAGGCGAATCTGGCCGACTTTGCCGGAGAGCTTGGGCGCCTTGGCATCGCGGTTTGGAACCGCGCAGGCCACGGGATAGATGACGATGTTCTTGGCGTTCGGGTCTTCTTCGGCGGTGGTGGCGTCGGGGATGCCGAGCACGTTGCGGGCGCACTCGATGAGCGTGTACTGGAAGCCTCCGCAGGTGGCGAGGAAAGGCCGGTCGTGGACACGGGCGAACTCGATGCCTTTGAGCATGCCGTCGAAACTTTTGTAGGGGCTGCCCGGGGAGGCCAACAGGCCATCGAAGGAATCGAGCGTAGCGGCGGCTCCCGGGTCGAGGAGCGACGGCGTCGGGATCCAGACGGATTCCATTTTAAGTTGGAGCTTCCGGGCGGCGTGCTCCAGCGAATCGTTGGTGGCGTGGTGGGAACGGAACTCGGGATTGAAGTCGCCGAGAATGCCGATCCGGACGGATTCGCTCACAAATAACATTCTAAATTAGCGGTCCGCACTTGGCGTTGAGCATTTGGCTACTGGGTTGGCCCGGTTCGAAGAAACGGTCGAATGACGTGAATTGGCTTGAACTCGACTTCGCGGACAGGGCCGGCACGCCTCCGGGTATCGGGCACAAGCCTGGTATCCAAATTGGGGGGAGTTTGAGTGTAATAGAGATTTTTGCAACAACGATTAGCCGTGCAATTGAGTCAAGGGGCTGTAAGGCTGAAAGCCCGACTCACGCGACATAGACATCGGTGGTTCTTACCAGAACACCATTTCGAACGTATAAGGGATTGAGACCCCTGCACAGGTCGCTGGCTTAAACTCCCAGCCCCTGACGATTCCCATGGCGCCAGCGTCGTGGTGTTTCCCAAGTGATTTCACGATCCCTATGTTTACTGGTTTCCCGTCCACTCCGACGGCAAACGACACGCCCACACCGCGCGCCAGCGGCGCACGCAGATTCCAAGGTGTGGGGCCCCAAAAATGCAGCCATTGTGGAGGGCGCAGGCTGTTACACACGGGCCACTCGGTTGCTCCTGTCGGCGGAACGAACTGTGTTGTGTCGACGGTCGCGTCATCCTCGCTAAGATCCGTGACAACTCCGTCAATGGTAAAACCTAGAGAATCGTCACAACGCAATTTGCGCGGATACGTCTTTGAGCCGAACTTCTGATAGTCATAATAATCGCAAGACATTTCGGCGCTGTCTGTGCTGATCTCGCGGCGCGCGAGCACCCCTGTAGTCCTGTCAAAACAAAGAGTTCTCTTAATGCCGGCGAGGTGCGGAATGATGTCGAGGTGCGAAATAATACAGTCTCTGGGCCCACCCTGCCCGGGCTGTTCTTCAACCCGCGAGACTTTTCCAATCTCGAAAACAGGTACCTCCGCCCATTCCCTTATGTATCGTATGCGAGCAGGCTCGGTGGCTAGGTCCCGAAGAACCCAGCGCCTGTCCTTCCCGCCCACCTCGATCTGCTGATAATCCAACGAACTGATTTCGTGACGCCAGTGCTCTGGGGATCGCCAAGTCTCCTTGTATTCGACCTCGGCTCGCTCGCTGGAAAGCTCGCCAGCAAAGTGAAATTGCGCCCTCAGTCGAAAAGGCTTGCTCGTGTCCGAACGAATGTCCGTAGCTTCCTGAGCACGCTTCAGAAGAGTTTCTGCGTCTTTCTGCTTGTCTCGAGCTGATGATAGTGTCACGAACAACAAAACGATGAGGCAGACCCGATTGGGATGCACGGAAAATAGCTCCTTCTTGAAGCGAATACCTGAGGCGCGTTCATACACATCCGGACAGTTGATGTTAACAGCGTTAGCGCGAACTTTGCGCCGTTGTTCGCCCTTCAGTCATTCGCTCAAAACCCCTGCCATGGTCCGACGGTGGCGACCTCGTCCGACAGCGTGGTGTGCAAGGTCAAGTCATGGCTATTACAGATGACGCGACGCCACGAGCCAAATGCGAAGAGCCTGTCGGCTACAGCAACCCCATCTGCGCCAGCAGCATGTAGAGGCCGAGCAGCGTGATGGCACCGCCTCCGCAGACCATGGCGGCGGATTTCCAGGCCAGCCCACTGGCGAATTCCTTCTGGCTGCGGAATGAGATCACGAACGTCGAGTTGTCCGCGCCTTTCATCAATACGACGGGCGGAGTGAGATTGAAACTGGACAGATTGGCCTGGTTTTCCTGCAGACGCTCTTCGCGCCCACGCGCTTCCAGTAGGCGCTCTTCGGCGTGGGCGGAGGCGGGTGCGGGCGGCTCGTCCTCGTCGACGGCTACGCTTTGGTACGGGACTCCGGCGACGGACCACGCCTCCGGTTTGGTGATGCCGGCGCGAGTGAGCGCGGCGGCGATTTTCGACTGCTGGCTCATTTCTTGGGTGGTGGAAGGAACTGGGCCACTGGCAAGCCGGATGACTTGCGGGGCGGGACGCTGCTCCGAAGGGTTATTAGAATTATTTGGCGGCGACTTGCGGGCGTCGTTCGTGCGCGCGTTGTTCGGGTGTGCGTCGCGCGGCGCGTACGGACGTACCTGTACTCCGGGATTCTCGGTCAGGGTTCCGGCGACGAAGAGCGCGTCTCCGGGCTTGATCGAGCGCTCTTCAATGCGCAGGCGGCGGCTCGGAACGATGCTGTGGCGCGAAAGGAAAACACTGACGCGCGGCGGAACGCCGTCCTCTTTCGAGAAGACGCCCGAGGAGAAGGAGGAGAAGGACGATGCGGCATAGTCTGCGCGAAAGTCACTGCGCAGCTCGAGACCGGCTCCGAGAGGTTCGATGAGCAACTGGCCAGTTGAGTCGTCGATATAGAAGGGCAGGTGCAGAGTTTCGTCCGCAACCTTTTCCCATTCCTGCTTCTTGCTCTTGCGCTGCTGCCAGGCCGTTGTGTGATAGAGAAAGCAAGGCTTGCCGGTGATGGGAGCGGACATCGTGTAAGGGCTGGCAGCCATGCCGTTGACCTCGACCAGTCCCAGGGCGGCGCTGCGAACCTTGGAGGTTGGTGTGGCCAGCAATAAGCGCTTGCGGGCGAGCAGTTGGAATCCGACAAACAAGAAATACAGACCGCCGGCAATCGCGATCGGCGAAAGAATCGTGAGGTAGTTGATCGGGATGAAGAGGGAAAGGCAGACGGTCACAGTGCTTTCCTGGATTGCCTCCGATGATCTGATATGAGGATAAGGAAGAGAGTTCAAGAACGACATGGAGAAATACGCGGAAAAGGCTTACGGAGGTAACTGTTACTAATGGCGATTGCGGCGGAGACGAGGCGGGCCGGCGCGCTCGATGCGGGGCATTCTGGTATCCATACCTGCGCGGCGGGCCCTTCCCCTATAATCGGTACTCAGAATCCCGTTTTGGCGGGGGCCCGTAGCTCAAGCGGATAGAGCATCGGATTTCTAATCGCTCAGAAGGTCGCTACCCGCTATATTTTTCAGTGCGTTAAATGAGAATCCATTAGACCCGAATAGACCCGTTTTTGACGGATTAGTGAAAATTCGGTGTAAATTTTCACCTATTCAGAAAGCGGCTTCAGTCGATTCTGACGCTATCAATCCAAGCCTTCGTTGCGCGGTCAATGCGGTGATGCTCCCTAGGCGTTATCGTCGTGTCGAACTCAATCGTGTACACATCAGGCTCAACAATCTTCGTGACGGTGCTCGTCACGATTTCAGCCTGTTCGATACCGTTGAGCGTCGCGCCGGTGCTAACCTTGTGCTTGAATGTTTCGCCGATTTTCATGCTGCACCGCCAGGACGCACGAGTCGCGAGCCCTTCGGATATGTCGTGCACAGAACTTCGTCACCTGACCCCGCCTTACCGCTTAGCTTGAGCGCTTCGACAATTTCGGCAAACTTCTGCTCGAAGTTCTCTTCCGTGACCGGCCCACCATGCAGAGGCAATTTCATCTCGCCGTAGGAGCCGTGACCGTCAGCGATTCTGCGGTCACGGAGAATATATGTCTCTGTGCCCATGATGAAAACGACTTGAAACCGCTGTCCGCCGTCCACTTCTGTTATTGCCGTCCTAATCGTCATTTCCCGAAGCTTACGCCCTTCCGTGCGCTGCTCCAAGTTCGTTCGGTTTGCGGACGTGACCCAAGTTTAGCTCTGCCATGCTCGTAGGGTGAGCTAGGGCGCACTGGTAAGGCAGAGCACGTCGAACGGCTCACAGCCTAGCCGTTTCAGCACGCAGTGGTGCGGGGTCTTCAAGGTTGCTTGGTGTGCTTGTAACGATAGGCTGAAATCCATCGTTTGTACCAAGGTGCGACGTTCAGGTGATAATGCCTGCCCGTGCTGTCCCAAGCGTACCAGTAAGAGATTGAATCGAAGTCAACAGTCGCCTGATTCACAAAAGCCGAGACATCCTTGCCCTCTGTGATTTCAAACGGTGTGGGCGGGCGAACATCGTTCAGAAAAAAGTGAGTTTCTGGTTGTCCCTTCTTAAAGAGTGGACACATGGCGAATCCATGCATAGTGACTGGCCGACGGCCCACGTTTGTAGCGGTGACAATTACCACCGTCATTCCGTCGTATGCGTGACCCAATCCTACGGCTTTCATGTTCTTTCTAGTTTTTAAGACAACCTTTGCCCGGTCTCTGAGATGGGTGATTACCTGGGTGACAGCGGTTAGAGTGGACAGTGCAGCGCCATATATTGCCAGCGTGCTGGTGAGAGATAGACCGAGATGAAACGATGCAGCTTCTCTCATCATTGACCGTTCGCCGTCGAACAAGGGAACGCGTTTTTCAGTGCTGTGAATATCAGAACCACAGTCGGAAAGTGCGCTTTCTCTGGATTGTCCCGAACGTACTTCAGCGCGACTCGCAGGAGTTGCATGTTGCCCACACCCTCTGGACGACAGAACGGTAAGGTTAGCACTTGCTTCTTGTTTTCCGCCTGCGTCGATGCAATCTCGTAAGTAGCACCGTCTATAAGACCTTGAATGTAGGAAAAGCACGTCATGTTCTTTGCCATCTCGATGTTAGTAAGACCTGAGTCCTTGGCCAGCGCTGAGCATTCGGCAAGGAAGTCGTTTCCTGACCTATCAAGAGGGTTGGCAAATGCGGGAATGGACAGTGTGCAGAAAACCACGAGAGCGACACAGCCTTCATGGAAGAGGCTCCTTCACGTTTAAGGTGCAGTCATTTGAAACGGCATCAGCGTCCAACCGCTAGTGACGACGGCTTTCTCGGCTTCCGCTGCACTTACAAAAGGTCCACTGGCATACAACATCTGCGCCGACAACCCCGTCTTGTTTTCAGATGCGGGTTGTACAAACGTCAAACTTTCCCAATGCCAAAGCAGCCAATAGTGTTGACCATCATGAACTACCTTTACGAGTTTCGTTGCCGCCATGTCCGGCATTCTACCACCGCCTTGCTCTGAATCTGCAAGCAGGCGCTCAGCCCAACGCAACGTCAGGTTACGGTCGGCGCTCAGTGCTGCGTCGAGTTGCTCAACAGGCACGCTGCTGCTGTGCCATTCCACTTCCATTCCGTCATCCGTTCTAGCGATTGCCATGCTCCGCCTTCCTTCTTTGCATATAGTCCGCTGCCAGTCGTCTGCAAGCATTGCAGTACTTCCGGTCCGCGCGTTCTTTCTGTTTTCCGCATCTCACGCAGCGACCCGCTTTTTCCCAACGTTGCCGTGTGGTCAGGCCGTCTGTGTACTTCCGTCGCGGAACCTTCGGTGCGCGGGCGAGTTTCGCGGCGTGCGCTTTCTGCTGCGCCAGTCTCTGCGCTTCGCGCTCAGCGGCTTCAGCGCGAACTGCTTCCCGCTCAGTGACGCGTTGCAACCTTAAGGCTTCCTGCTCGACGGCTTTTTTCGCTTCGATGAGGCGTCTTTCAGCGGCGCGTTCTTCCCACTGCACTCGCGTCATAGCAGGCCACGTTTTTCCACAAATGTGCCAACACATCGTCGGGTTGCCGCTGCTCTTCGCAGGGTGCTTCGAGCACTCGAACGCTTCGCATGTGTAGCCGTGCTCCCGGCTGTACTGTTCTGCCGCTTTTTCCGCATCGGCCTGCGATGCGAAGACAGATCGCTTGCCGCAGTGGCCGTAAAAGACGACAGTCAGTTTGCTCATTCCCCAGCCCTTTTACCACAAAAATGAAACCCCTCACGGGGAAAGGTCGTTTACTGATTGTTTTGTCGCTCTTCGTTCTGTTTGCGAAGTCGCAAATGTGCGCTTGCGATGCGGTCGGCCCGCGCTCGCGGCCCGCGCCACAACGGAGCGGCATTTCCTTCGGCGACTGCGGCGGCGATACGTGCATTCATCGAGCGCTCTGCTGCTGCGTCGCTCGCAGTTTTCTCCGCTGCGGCGCGTCCGACCGTGTTCGGTAGAAATTCATTCTCGGTGGCTTTTGCGATTGCGTTAACGTGCGGTGAGTTTTCCGCTCGTCCGTTGAAGGAAAGTGCTGGTGCTGCTTGTTCGTTGGTGCTCATTGTTGTTTTGCTCCTTGTCGTGCTGCGTCGGCTGCGAGCCTTTTGCTTTTCAAGAACGCTAGGTACTCGTCCACTTGACGCTGTTGACCGTAAATCGCTTCGATGACCAGCTTCAGGTCGGCGAACTCTTTGCGAACGGCGGTAAGCAGGTCGGACGACTCAGCCAGTTTTTGCTCCAGCCGAACGATTAGCTGCTCTGCGATTGCTGTTTTGCATTCGCAATCTTTTCCGGGACGGCCTTGTGGCCCGACTGCACCGGGGTAACCGACGCCGTCTTTGGCATCCTTACCATCGCGGCCTGCGGGTCCAGTAATCGACAATCCTGCTGGACCTGTCTCGCCTTTTTCGCCGCGTGGCGGCTGGCGGTCGAAACGCGCCGTCAGTTCGCGGATAGCGGTGTCGCAATTCGCGGCCAGCTTTTCTACGTCTTCGACGCGGCGGTGCATGATGAACTTGTTCACTGGTTGTGTTGGCGGTGTGCTCATAATTTTTTCCTGCAATATGCGAGCGCGGCTTGGAAAGGAAGCCCGTGCTCGTTGTCTCCGACCGTCATGGCGTGTGCGACTTCATGAGCAATCGTTTCACGCATCTCGGCTTCATCGGCAAGGTAAACCGGGTTCAGGTCGATGCACTTTCGCTGACTGCTCGCCGCGCCGAACCTATCGGGGTAGTCGGTGAACGGAACGACTTGCACCGTCCAATCCCACTTGCCGACTTTCAGCAACAGTCGTTCGGTGTGCGCGATGGCTTCGTCGGCTTTCATAACTCGCGCAGGTACTCTTCCATCTCGATTTCAAAAGCCTGACGGTTGGCCTTCTCTTGCAAGGCTCCCCACGAATTTGCAGCGAGCATTTCGGCGTGGCGGATTTCGACGGCCTGTCTCGCGGCGCGATACCTATTCAGCATGTACTCCCCAGCGGCGGGGAATCGCTCTTCGTAGCTGAGTTGCCGCTGTGCTTGCGCCGTACGGAATCTGTACGAAATGTTGCGTGCCTGCGCTGTCGTTGCGCCGTTACCGTAGGCAGGCGTCAGGACGAGAGAGCAGTCCAGCAGTTTCGCAGACCGCACAGTCCGCAAAATGTACGTCTGGCCGCGTTCGTCGCGCTCATTCGTCCACTTGTCGCCGTCAGGGTTGACGATGAAGGCGAACGAGCAAGCATCAATCGAGCCGTCTTTCACCAGTGCATGAATGTCCTTGTGGTATTGAACGGCAGGGTTAAGACGCACGGTGAAATACAAACCGTCATCGGTATCTTGAATCGACAGCGAACCGTTCTTGAGACGACCTAGCGGCGGCTGGTTCTGGTCATGCTGATAAAGTGCAAGCACGTCAGAGCCAGACGCTAGGCTGTCGCTAAAAGCGCCGCGGGCGATAGTCTCACGCCCACCAGCAACAGGGATATTTGGCTCCGACAAAGCAAAGTACTTTACAGCCCTGGCGGTGATGGTGAACGCACCAGCTTTCGCGTCGGTCCTTAGCTCGGCTCCTACGACAAATCTACGGTCTATGTTGCTCATAAAACTTCCTTCTCTCTGTCGTGGAAATGTGATGACTTACTTCCGCGCAAACGGTGTGCCGTGATTGACAGGACGATGCTGGTTAGAGTCGCCGTTACGGTACATAGCTTCTAACTGCGCTCCTTCTCCCGGTCCATACGCCGGTACTTCCGGTGCGCCATCGGCCAAGGATTTCCACTGGGCAACGATTGATGCAGGGCAATCGGGCGGTGGCGTTCGATAGTGGGTGACACCGTTAGCCGTGCGCTTGATAACAGTCGCGGGCGTGTACGCGCCTGCTTCTTTGACTCCCCATTCCACCGGCACAGCGACGGCTGGAGGGTTCTTGGAACTAAGAAAGTCAGCGAAGGTTTTGAAGGGCACAGCGACCGCGACGCCTTGCGCGATGAGCACAGCGGCGACGTGATTCTGTAAATGAGTCTCAGTGTTTCGGAGTTTCGGGTCGGGACAAAATTCTGTGTAGCGGACTTTCATGGCTTTTGCTCCTTACGTGCGAGTGAGTGACGTTCGACGGTTGTTCTCCGTCATATTGGCACCGAAGTGTGACGGCTCTGCTCAGCGATAACCGACGCCGTTAGCAGGCGGTGCTCCGTCCCATACGACACTGCGGTCAGCATCGAGTGAGTCGGTGTCGATAACTCTGCATCCACCTATCTGCACATCGCCGTACTGCGACCTTTGGTAGTTCAGGCGCACAGTCGGGAGTTCGGAAAGCGGAGTCTCGCAAGTGTGCCGCTGCGCTCCGTCAACGACGGTCTTACCGACCCGCCACGAGATGAAAGAACCACGATAGCCGAGCGACTCTTTGCCTAACGCTGTGACTACACGGAAAAAACCAAGCGGGATGGACTCATAGTCCACAGGGCCGCTGACGGTGACGACGTGAAAGTTACTACGCTGTTGCGGTTGAAGAAAGTTCTTGATTGTTTCGAACATTGTTATTTCTCCTTTGTAAAGCTGCTCGAAGAGCGGCAATGCGTCGAGCTTCGCCTTCGGGACTTCGCTTCCACGGTCGCAGGTTGTACTGTTGCTCGCTGTGTGTTGCCCATCTAACGTTACCTGGCGCATAGTTGCCGTCATTGTTCGGAAAACGGTCGATAGAGTACAGCGCTTTTCCTTTTGCATCGACACCAGCGGGACGCGGCCCTATCTCAGCGAAGAACTGCTCGAAGGATGTGAACAGGAACTTAACTCCCTTAGCGCCATTAGCGCGGATAGTTGCAGTTGCTCGGGTTCGTGCAGCGACTCTTAGCACCGAAATAAATAGTCAGTTCGGGCGACGATGACATACCGTGAGTCTTGTTGTGGTGCTTTCCGCGCAGGTGATGATTATGAATAAATCTGAGCGGGCGCGTTCTTTTATCACCGCTTGGGTAGCTATCACCTATCGCAGGGAGTTCTGTTCCGCATCCGCACTCACACAACTTGATTTCAGTTTCCATTATTGCCCTCTTAAGAACTTCAAAGTCTCGCCGCGTGTTAACAGTTTTTGTCCGATTGCTTCGCGCTCGTGTTGAGTCAGTGAGCCGATGTTATTTTTGCCAATCAAATAGGCCAGGACCTTCACCGCCTGCGATGCAGTCTCGCTCCGGGAACACAGCCAGAAGAGTGCAGGCTCCGTAGCTTCGACTAGCTCGAATCCGTCGGGCGGGACGACTTGCTGCGTTTTCGCCTTCGCTCGGGCCACGATGCCGACCTTAGAGCGCTCCTTGATGAAAGAGCGAAGCGAAATCTGGCGCACGAACTCGGTCACCGCATTGTTGAGAATCTCTTCGCGACGCTCAGGCGGCGGATTGTAGACATAGACCAGACCTGCTCGAATCCACTGTTTTAGCGACGGACTGACGGCGAAAATACCACAGCCTTCGCAGGCGAAAATCATCGGAGTTATGGAGCGCCGCCCGTACTCGCTGCGCGTGGCCACGAGCACGAGCGCCCAATCAGTGCCTTCGACGTGTTGAACCACTACCGATTGCTGCAACATAGAACTACCTCTCTAGTTTCTTGTCGGGACCGAACTGAAACTCGCTAACCGTTATTTTCGCGTGACAGCCCTTGCACAAACTTTGCAAAAACTCCATGTCGATGCCACCCATGAAGATGAACCAGTTCGCGGAGTCTTTCCACGGCTTCAGGTGATGAACGTCTTGTGCTAGCACTCCGCAGATTTCACACTGCGGATTTCGTTTCAGCTTATAGCGCCTGACTCCGTTCGGCCCTTTCCAACAAGCTAGGCCGTACCATCGGTCTTGCACGTGATGCGGCTGGTTGTGCGGCGCACGAGTCGGCGCGTCTTTGTGCGCGTCGCAGAAGTCACCTGTTACCGCTATTCCCGCACAGCGACCTTCGGCGCAGAATCTCACAGGCACTCCCTGTCACTCGGATGAATGCCTTTCGGCGGTATCACTAACGCGCCGTGCGTCTGCACGAGTCCTGTCGGCGAACTCTCTAAGACGACACCGTCTTCCATGAGGAAGATTGCTTTCACGTCGCTGACTTCTGGCGTCGCTAAGAAGTTCGGAGCCATCGAGAGCCGAAGAGCATAGAGCGCAGCGACTGCGGCGGCGATAGGTTTGTCGGGATTCGCTCGACGCGGAAACAGATTTCCGTTCAGGTCGCGGTGCGCTTGAATGCTGAGAAAACTCGCAGAGACAATCTCGTCGTCGTCCGCAAAGTGAAGACGGCCTGCGAGCAGCAACGACATCGCCCAATCCATCACAGGCGAGAACGTTTTCGCCGTCTTCGTGAATGGCAACACAGAGATGCCGCTCTTTTCGATACGCGGTGACGGCGGGACCCAACTGTCGTGTGCGAGCGCCTTCAGCACGAAGCCGTCGTCAGCATGTTCTGTAACACCGTACCCGATGTGATTGCGATAGCCGCTGAGTATCGAATCCGCTAGCTCCTCGTCATCGTTTGCGCCGCTCTCGTGGTACTTACCGAACAAATAGAAATGCTCGACTCCGTCGAGATAGCTCTTCGTTGCATAGACGACTGCGGCTCGCTCCTGCAAACTTGAACGCTCAATTCCGACGCAGAAAGGTCGCAGCATGTCAGGCTGGACGATAGCGCTGTGCTCGCCGACGAACCAGAACCTGTAGTCTTCCATGCGAAGGTTTGCTTGACGACACGGCGCGAGAACAGCAGACGAGAGCCACTGTTTATTTTCGGTTCCGTCTTCCCACAGAACTAAGTTGTGACTCTTGAACGCGGCCTGAAGCGCAGGAATCGAGATAGCTCGCTGCTGTGCTTCCGTAATCGTTTCGAGATAGGAAGAGATACCCGCATTCGGGTTCGCGGCAAGGATAGCTTCTGGTGATTTCCAATCGAAGCCTTCGGCGCTGAAGATGAGCGCGAGTGTTTTCTCGTCGGTCATCTCTCCGTTGAGCATCTTCGTGGATGCCGCGTGCAGTTCGTAGCCGACTGAGATTAGATTCTCGCCTGCGTGACCAATGCTCGACAGCAGCGAGTTGTTGCGCTTGTCGCAGCCTAGTGACATCTCGTCGTAAACGGTTCGGTCTCGATGCGCCCAGAGTTCATCGACTGCGGCTCCGTGCAGAATCTTTCCTGCTAGTGACTTTCCCTGCGCCGACACGGGCAGCAGCGTTGACGCGCTCGACTTCTGCGTGATGCTGTGCTGCAAAACTTTCAGACCGAACGACTCGACGACATCAGGACAAGCGCGAAGCATGTCGCGGCAGTTATCGAAGCACTGGCGAGCCTGATTTGTGGCGCGAGCCGCGCAAACGATTTCCGCACCGCCTTCGTTGTCGGCTGCGAGCAGGTAAAGCAAAATCGCGGATGAGAGCGCCGTCTTACCGCTCGACTTTCCACATTCGAGAAAAAGCCTGCGATAGCGCCGCAGTTTGTTGTCGTCGATTCGCTTCCATGCGAAGAGCGCGAGCACTAACCAGACCTGCCAAGGTGACAGAATGAAGGGCTTGCCTGCGTGCTCCCCTTTGACGTGACGCAGGAGAGAAATGAAGTCGATAACAGTCGCGCCGTCGTCAGGTCGCCAGACATAGGGGAAGTCGGGCGTGTTCTGTCGCAGCATGTCTGCACCCTGGCGCTCGATTGCTTTCTTCGTCCACACGCACGCAGGTCGCGAGCCGCTGAGTATCGACTCTTCCCACCGCGCCGCAATGATTTCGTAATCCGTCACCGTTTCCCCTTCAACGCGGCGATGCGTTCTTTCGTGATTTGCGCGGCGCTCTTGTCGTCTTTCTTGACTGCGGTCTCGACGTGCGCCTTCTCGATGCGAAGCCGCGAGACTTCCTGGCGCAAGTCGTTCGCGGAAGTCGCTGCGATTTTTCGCTTCTTCAGCGTGTCGAGATTAACGAGTTCCTGCTGAGCGATTTCTAGCTCTAAAAATCTGATTTGATTTTCGAGCGAAATCAGCGCGGCTTCTTTGCGCGAAATCTCGTCATCGAAATATGCGATGCTGCCACGTTCGAAAGTTGATACGACTTCAGGAGCAGGAATTGGCGCTGTAACAGGAGCAGGCTTCGCTGACTTTTTTCCGCTGCGCATACAGCCGCACGATGTCGTATGCTTTGAGTCAAAGGAATCTCGACGACAAATGAACGCAGGCGAACCACACGAACATTGCACGAGAACAAGTCGCTGCTTGTGCTTGTTGAGTCCTGCATCGGACACAAAGGTTAAGGTTGGCATGGGATTTCAAAATAACAGCCAGATGTGACAGGTCCCGGCGACTTACACCGACGACTTACACCGACCTTACAAACTAGCCGACAGTTGAGTTAAAGCGAGTCCGATGTGTGCGTTAGGCGTCGGGAAGGTGCCCGCTATATTTGCTGAAAAGGAGTCACTTACACCGTTAACTTTCGGAGAGTCCGCGCAATTTTTGTCGTCAAGCCGCCCGCTTTCCGACCGACTCGAAATTTCATTTTGGTGGGCCGTACGGCCTTGTTTTCAACGAATTGAACGAAGGTCTCGAAGCATCCAGCGGACGTTGACAGCACAGCACTTGCAACGACTGCGATTTGTTGCTGTTGTATGTCGAGCGACTCAGGCAAGGCAGCGCAGCGATTGGAGCAGCGCTCCTGCACTGGCAGAACTCGGGCGCCTGGCCCGCGCGGCACACGAGACGTTGAAGCGCTTCAAATCGCTCCTATGCGCGGCTGATGACGTTGCGGGGGGAAGCCAATTAGACACTTGTTGCCTACGACGGCGGAGCGGTAGTGTATACATGGGGGAATTTGACACATGACACGAATCATCATACTTGCCAGTCTAGTGCTAGCAACAACGTCATTCACGGCAGCGGACAACCAGAAACCAAAACTGCAACCGACGGATGCAGAAAAGATCGCTCTGTCCACAGCCCCAGGGAAAGTAGAGAATCAGGACACGCTAACGGACCCTGTGCGTTATTCCTTCGATGTTCAAACATCTAAGGAGATACGAGTAGTTGTTGTGGATGGTAATAGTGGAAAGGTTCTATCCAACAGCACTGAGACACCGGACGACCTTGCGGCAAAGAAGAAGAAGAAATCAAGCGTTGTCGTGAAGGGCAACTCAAAGCTACAAGGCAACGTAGCCGTTAAGTAGTTTGTGCTTAGGCTTCGCTCTGCCGTCGTTTCACCCTGACGCCCTGTACGGAAAGCGAACGTCACGCGCTGAGTTCTTCGGTCAGCGACGCAGGATAGCAAAGCACGGTCAGGTCACCGCGCCGCTTAGCCGCTGCGACTCGATGCCAGCCGTCTCCGATACGCAGGTTGCGGCGCACGCGCACAGGTCTTCGGTCACTGTCTTGCCCTTTGCTGAATGCGATCTAGCGGCTTGCCCAGCCGGTCAACGCTGTCCAGAAAAAATCTGCACCATGCAACTTGGCTTGACATCGAACAAAGCCTTGCCAATGTTGTGCAGCAGCAAGCGGGCATCGTACAGCGCTTCAATCTTCACAGCGTCGAGAAACGTCATTTTTCACCTGCCAGTCGGCCTTCATCAGAAAGCGGTTCCCAGTCGAAGTCGTCCAGTTCCCAGCAATCAGCAGGAAGGCTCATCTTTCCTCTGAGCGGGTTCATCTTGCGGATTTTCGGCGACGGCGCTTCGGTAGCATCTGCTGGCGCCACAGTTCGATCTGCTCGGGCGACGGTGGCCTGAAGTTGTAAATCGGCTCGGGTTCGCCGCGAGCTAAACGCTCGGCTTCCCGGCGCTGCCGTCGTTCGTAATCGCGATCTTCCTTGTCCAGCAAACTTTCGAAGCTCATGGCTCGCTCTCATAGTTTCACTCAAATGTGACATTCGCTTTTCTGAACTGCCTTTTAGCCTGAACCGAACCGCTGAACTGCTGTTTTAGTCCGGTTCAGTGCTATCGGTTCACTCATCGGTTCACGCAATCCTATGAATCTAAAACCTGAACCGCTTGCGCTGTTTCGGTTCAATAACCGTGATTCGGGCCGCTGAACCGCAACTCTCTCTCTAAGAGAGTGCGGGAGCGGTTCACTTAGAGCGGTTCACTCTCTACAGCATCGAAAATCGTCGTGCTCTTATTCACCCAAATGCCGTCTTCCTGTACCCAGCCGCGACCGGCCATCGAGTTCTTCACCCGAGCAAGTCCGAATCCTGTGTCTTTGCGTAGTTCGCGGCTGCTAGTCTTCGGGTTCGCTTTGACTTTCTCAATCATCGCCTGCACCTTATCGCTGTTGACGGCAACCTCTTTCGTCTCTGCCGGGTCGTCTGACCCGCCAGACTCAAGCACAACAAAGTCGCCTTTTTCGTTGATATACGGTCGCCCCTGAATGGTGAACGGGTCGGCTGGTTCCATGTCTCGCGGCTTCGTGCATGTCAACGTCAGCCGAGTCAGTTGTCTCGACTCTTCCTCATACTCTTCATTCCATTTGCTCGGTGTCAGTCTCTTCCGGCTGTGCTCGACGCACCACACACAGTCAGCCTGTGCGCCGAAGTCGCCTGTACCTCTCAAGGTGTTTTCGAGACTCGGCTCTTTGTCTTTCCGGTCTTTCGACCGGTGGTGCATACAGATAATGGCAGGTGCGCCAGCGGCTATCAGCTTGAACATCTTCGCGCCTAGCCCTTGCGCCTGCTCGGTTGATGACTGCTCATCACCGTGTTGGAATCTGATAGCAGTGTCGAGTATCACGATGCCCTGCGTATCTTTGACAGCCTGCAAGAGCAGCGGGTCTTCGAGGTCACAGGCTCCGTCTTTGATGGTCTGACAGAAAAACCCACCGTCCAGGGAGATTCTCATTCTCACGAGCCGTTCGCGGAACTTGTTGCCGCCCATCTCAGGGACTAAGTACAAGACGTTCGCTTTGTTGAGAACCGGGTAGACACCGAAGAGCGGCTGACCACTTAGCAGTGCATGGGCGATGCTCAGCCCTATCCACGTTTTTCCCGTGCCGCTGAGGGCGCCGAAGTACGTGATGCCTTCCTCAAGGATGCCTTTGATAAAGACCTTGCCGGGAGTGCTGCCTAACTCGCTCCCGGTGTGAAAAGCGTCTCGCCATGTCTTCGGTACTGTCGGGGGCGCGGGTTCGAGTTCCTTCAGAGCCTGAGTTAACGAGACGATTTCGCGTATCTCTTCGTTCGTGGCGACAGTGTCGATTAGCCGCAGGGAGAGCGCATCGAGTTCGGCTTCGAGTTCTTTCCGCTTACCGGGTGCGACTTGCTCCACCTTCGGCGTCGTTGCACCGCTCTTCATTTTCCGAAGTAGTTGCTCCAACTGCTCCTGACGGTCGTTGACGCACATTTTCAGTTCGTAAACGTCGCCCGTCATCGCTAGCAGCTTGTTCGGAATGTTGCCGCTGTAGATTTCTACCGGGTTCGGGTCAACGTGGAAGTCTTCAGGCAGATTGCCACGGCAAACGATGTGAAAGCCGCGCCCAGAGGCGCTCACTTCGGTGTAACTGTCGAGTTGCTCGATGAGTGCTTCGGCCCACGGCTCGACTTCACCCGTGTCGGCATTACGAACGCGGTCAAGGTCAACAAAGACGAAGCCTTCGTTTTTTCCAATCCATCGCTGGAACCCCGCCTGCTTCGGGCGGGTCAGCAGTTTGTCGAGCGGGCGCAGGTTCGCGGCGCGGAGTTCGGGCGTCGAGTACTTCACGGTCGGGCACTTGCTCGGCTTTTTGTCGGGATGCTTCGGGTCTGGCTTCAAATAGTATTGAAGCCAAACCGCAGGTTCGCGGAGTTCTGCCGGAATGTTCGAGAGATGTTCGAGAGTCGTCGTCATCGTATGTCCCTAGTTAGACAGTTCCCCGCGTGCTGACTTTCGCCAGCACGCAGGGTGGGACACGCCGTTGACGAGACGGAGTGAAATCGTAGAACTAAAGTTGTTTTTCTCGTCAGTGCCTGTCCCATAATATCCTTCAAGTGTTACGACTACTTTCAGACACACGCCTGTGTCTTTTCCTCAACTAAGGCGCTCATTGCAGCATCCCAATCAGCGTCACCTTCAACTCCTTCGGTGAGCAACTTCGAAGTCGGATGAAAGTACTTGTTATAGAGCGCTTCGCCGCCTTCTGTTGCACGTTCGAAGCCCCGATACGCGTTGCTCGCTCTGAAATCTATATGGCGTTTGTCGTACAGGTTAGGGTTCTCGCTCTTAATCTGGGCGTGCTCTTCCTTCAACAGCTTGATGCGTCGGTTCTCTTCAGCGTCCGTGTAGTCGGCAGGAACTATGTCGCTGTGTTTGTAAACTGCAAGGCATGAAACGTTTTTCCAGAATACGACGTTTATGCAGCTAAGCACCCACTTCATCGGAAACTTCTCTGCGCCGAACACGGACTCGAACAGGCTCACGAAGTCCGACAATTCCGGGCGCGTCTCGCGTGCGGTGAGATACAGCAAGAGTCGGCAACGCTCTTGTGTCCGCTCTTTCCACGTCTTAGCGTGTATCGTCCTATCAGCGAGCACGGCGAGTTCCTTTACCTTGTCGAGTTCGCGGGCGCGGTCAGCTTCGTACTTAGAGAGTCTCTGTTCTGGTGTTTTGGCGTTGCGCTCTGTAACGTGGGCGGCGAGTAATTCAGATACATAAGAGGCGACCGGGATGCCTTTGTCGCTGGCGAATCGTTGGAGGTACGCCAGCGTCCCTTTATCTAGGCCCTCTAGCACGAATCGCGGCTCTCTCGCCTTCGGCTCGGCTTCCCCCGGCGTCTTCAGTTGCCGGACAGCGGCGCGAAGTTTTCCCACCGATAGATTTTCGCCAACGGCTTTTTCCAGCAGGTCGCGGCGCTCAGTCGGTTCTAGACTTGCGACGGCGGCGTGATGTCCGAACGTTAGGATGTCGTAACGTTCAGCGGGGGGAAACGCACGGCCCACACAAGCGCTGACGCGGCACGCGGCGGGCGTCCATGCGAGTATTTCGGCGGCCCGTTCGTACTTGCTCCCCATGCCGACGCGCTCGCTGAGTAACAGCCAATCGGCGATAGCCCACGGAGTCACGGTGCTAGAGTTATGAGCAAGAGTCTTCCCCTGCTGTTCCCATTCGGTCAGGTTCACTGAACGCGCTCCTTCCTCTGCTCGACAAGGCGGTCTAAGTCGGCGCGGTCGAACAGAAGCCGATTGCCGAACATGACGCTAGGAATCTCTTTTTCCCAGACAAGAGTTCGCATGAACCAGACCGTAGCGCCGATGTACGCGGCTGCTTGCTTCACGTTCAATAGACGGGGCGTGATGATTGTCTGTGTGCTATCCACGGCGCACCGCCAAGTAGCGTCCTGACGGCGCTGACCCGACGACAGAGTAGCGACGTGGAAAAGCGGCTGGCACCGTCCAGTTAGTGGTTGCGATGTGGTCTCGTACCTGTTGTATCGTCGGCAACTGACGCGGCAAGGAGCGCGGGACACCGCCTTGAACGCACACGGACGCGACGTTGTACTCCCAGACCTCAACCGTACCGTCAGGGCGCTTCTTCTCTACGACAGGACTCGCGCCGCACAACAACGGAGCACGCGTGTTGCGGGCCGTTGTTAGCGTCAGGCGTCGTCGTTCGTGTAGCTCACGGCGCAAGGCACGACGAGCACGCAAGTCAGCGTTACGTTGCTTCTTATCCGCTAGAGTCCTTGTTGCGCGGAACCTAGCTTGCCGTTCCGCGTTAGCGTTACGCACATCTGTAGTAGTCATAAGACACGTGTCCCCCTTGAGTTGCGGTATCTGATCTAGGGACAGTGCGGACTTACGGTAGGGGTGTGTGTGCGGTGAGCAACAACACGCGCCGAGCGACATGCGGCTTGAGCGCCGTGACACGCACAGCGGCGCGGTGTACGCGGTGTGCGGCACAGACAGCAAGCAACAACAGGATTGTTAATGTGCTCACGATTCAGCTATCTTACAGCAAGTTAGTGGCCAAAGCAAGCGCTTTCTTGCTATGTAGTTAGGTCTCGTTAGTAACCCGCAGGTGAGTCACCATGGTGCTATGGCGCGTTTTCACTTGAAGCATACGATTATAGGTGAAAAAGGAGAATGCGCAGATGAGGCGAAGCAAGGGCGAGGGCAGTCTGCTGCTGTTGAAAGGATGCTCAATTTTCTATGCTCAGTTTTATCAGAACGGGAAGCAGGTTCGCGTGAGCACAGGTGAGCGCGTAAAACAGAAAGCGCTCGTAGAGTTGCGCCGTCTTATGGGGCGCTCCGATCAAGGAATGACCCCGCCGACCGAACTCAAGAAGATTACATACGGCCAGCTTCGAGCAGGTCTGCTCGCGAGCTACACGGAGAAGGGAAACCGCACTCTCTATCAGACCGCTGACGGCACTGAGACGATAGGTGGCCTGAAGAGTCTCGACGCGTTCTTCGGATACGGCGACAAGAATGACGGCCCACCTGTGACCGCGATAACGACCGACTCAGGCCGCGCATTCGCGAAGAGGCAACTGGCAGCGAAATTCGCACCCGCGACAATCAACCGCTCGCTATCCTGTCTGCGCCGCATGTTGAAAATCGCTCACGAAGACGGCAAGATTCCGACCGTACCATTAATTCGATTGCTGAAAGAAACGAACATTCGTACAGGCTTCGCCACGCAGAAACAGTTCAATGAACTGCTCGCAGCGTTGCCGAGCCGTCTGCGCCCGCTCGTGACCTTTTTGTACTGGTGCGGTTGCCGACTCGGAGAAGCACGCGCTATCGAATGGACGCAGGTCGATTTGCAGGCGCGGCTGATTCGGCTTGAAGCCGACCAGACGAAGAACCAGACCGCTCGCGACATTCCGCTGCCTAGTATCGTCGCTGCTGACCTTGAGCGCATCGAGCCGAAGACAGGCAAAGTGTTCAACGACGAGAATCTCCGTCTCGAATGGGCGAAGGCTTGCACGGCTGTCGGGCTTGGTAAAATAGAAGAGCAGACGAGCAAAGCAGGCAACGTCTGGCAGAAGTACCGCGGGTTGATAATCCATGACCTGCGGCGCTCTGCGATTCGCAACATGGTGGCGGCGGGTAATCCTGAGAACTGGTGCATGTCAATCTCAGGTCACAAAACGGCGAGCGTGTTCCGCCGATACGCTATCGTTTCGACGGCAGACATAACGACGGCGATGCAGCGTGTCGAAGAGTTCTCGCTGAAACTGCCAACCAGAATAAGTGTAAACTCGGTGAAAACTGACCACAGAACTGCTCGTAAGTTATTGAGGGCCCGTAGCTCAAGCGGATAGAGCATCGGATTTCTAATCCGAGGGTTGCAGGTTCGATTCCTGCCGGGCCTACCAGATTGTCCTATAGCACTCCCCCATTCGTGCCATTCCGCTCGCAGCGATCAGAACGTAGAGTAGGTGGTGAGCAGACTTCGGGGGAGGGCTGTTCGACGAGCGCCAGGTGACTCAAACCGAGTCCCGGCGCTTTCGTTTTTGCGGGCGTAATTGAGCCGTCGTGCAAGCGTGGGGCGCATTCATCGCAAATGTCTGCAGCCCCGGCGCCTTCGAGAGGCTTTTTCACTGGGCCCACCGCTGTGGTGCCGTTCTGTTCAAGTGCTGCCACTGCCCAGCGCGCGTGTTCCGCTACTATTGGGTCGGGATCGTCGCAGAGTCTCTTTAGCGTCGGCACAAATTTCCTGTCGCCGCTGTTGCCCATCGCAACTACGGCATTCCGCCGCAGGCCGGTGAGTTTGGCGCGGCGGACTGGAGATCCGCGAAATACAACCTGGAACTTTTCCTGCTGCATTTCGGCTAGCCAGTCTAGAGCTGGATTTACCAGTTCTTCCCGCGGTTCGAACTCGGCCGCGGAGGTCACTGGCGCCTTGCGGTTCCACGGGCAAACGTCCTGACAGATGTCGCATCCGAAAACGTGCCGACCCATGCCCGAGCGCAGCTCGTTTGGAATCTCGCCTCGCTTTTCGATGGTCAGATAGGAAATGCATAGCCGCGCATCCAATTGGCCGGGCGCGACAATCGCCTGTGTTGGACAGGCGGCGATGCAGCGCGTGCAAGTCCCGCAACGATCGGGCGCGGGCAGATCGGGCGTGAGCGCATTGTCCGTGAGATCGAGGGAGGTTAGAATTACGCCCAGAAACAGCCACGAGCCGAGCTTCTGGTTGATGATGCAGGTGTTCTTGCCGATCCATCCGATGCCAGCGTATTTGGCGTACACGCGCTCGATGAGCGGGCCGGTATCGACATAGGAGCGAAGGTGCAGGTTGTCAGTCGCCAGCGGCCAGTTGGCAGTGGAGGCGAGTTGGTCCCGCAACCCATCTTCTATTTGCCGCAACCGGCGCAATATGGCGTCGTGATAATCCTCGCGCGACCACGCGTAGCGCGAGATCCAGCCTCGGCTGGCATTTTCTGGCTGTGCTTGAGTCGAGTAGGGATGGGCGGTGTTGTAGTTGATGGCGCACACGACCACGCTGCGCGCCCAGGGAGCCACTCGGGCCAGCGACGCGCGCTTGAGTTCTCCGGCGTTATCCTCATTGCGGGCTTCCATGTACTTCATTTCGCCGTGCTTGCCATCTGCGATCCAGGCGGGAAAGACGCGCAGTTCGCCGAAGTCGCGGACCGGCGCAATGCCGCAGAGATCGAATCCGGCGTCGCGCGCGCACTGCTTGATACGGATTGGGAGGTCGGAGAACAATGGCCAATGACTCGTGGTGAGTTCAGCCGCCAAGGTGGAACTCACGTTCTCCAAGAGGCTACCACTGCGGGGTTTGGAGTGAAACGGGCTGACTTCAACAATTATCGGGTTCGATATCCGCTCCAGCGGCCGTAAAATCAGAGAGTGATTGCGACTAAAGAAGGTGACTGGACTCGAATACCGTCCCTATGGCCGGGCATCTGGACGGTCTCGCGAGTCCTCACCGGCTTTGTGGATGACCGATGGTCTTTGGACGATCCTCTGAAACCTCCGGGGCGTAGCCTCGTTTTTTGCCATCGGCTCGTTAATGACTCGTGGCTGCGGGCGTTTTCTCATCAGTGCTGCGAAGTCTCGTTGACATGTTTACTCACATCTGGCGACCGGGAACGGATCGAGAGCATGTTGTCCTGTGAAAAGAAGCTCGCAGCCGCCTTTGACAAATATCGGACCACCAGGAAGACGATTGACCTTGTAGCCAATCTCGGATTTGGGGAACTGAGCGAGAAAGAGGCCGAGGAGTTTCCGAGCACGTGCACCAAGTTGCTCGCCGAACGTATCGGTGCGGGATTGACAATGGACGATGCCCTCAGCCTCATACGGGAAAGTGCATTAGATTCTCACAGACACAAGTTTCCACAGCAGGCGACGCTGCAACTGATCTCCGCAAACCATGAACTGCGGGGCACTCGGTTCGTATACAGGCGGTACAAAACGCTGGCCTTCTGACACAAGGCATTGATAGTTGACGTTATATCCGATTGCGCTCATTGACGGCTGAGTCGTGAGCGTATTGAGGGGCGCGGCAGTTTATCTCTTCGGCTTATGGGGAGAGGGCTGCTACAGCGAATTGGGAATTGCTGTGCGCGCCGAAAATTGCCGAGCTTGCGCTCGGCTGGGGCGGACGAGGGCGTCCGCCCCTACGCGAGCGGACTACGACAGAGCTGGACCCGATCTAGCTTTTGCGGGCGCGCGCTGACGCCGCCTTTTTGGCGGCAGAGGTGAAGTGCTCGATGCGGTTGCGGCCTTTCTCTTTGGCTGCGTAAAGGCCGGCGTCGGCCTGATTCAACAATGCTTCCAGTTCGTTTTTTCCGTCGATGCTGGAGACGGCGACTCCCATGCTCATGGTGATCGGCTTCTCCTCGCCGGAACACAACACGGGTGCGCGGGCAATGACTTCGCGCAGCTCATTCGCGCGCTGCAGGGCGTTGGGCAAATCACAGTTCGGGAGAATCATAAGAAATTCTTCTCCGCCATACCGGCCCACGCCGTCGTAGACGCGGAGTTGCGCGCGCAGCCGCCGGCCGATCTCCCGGAGCGCCTCGTCGCCAAAAAGATGGCCTAGGGTGTCGTTCACGCGCTTGAAATGGTCGACGTCGCCGAGGATCACTCCCACCGGCTTGTGCTCGCGGCGCGCTCGCTCCAATTCACGCTCGAGCATGGCGAGAATCTCGCCGCGATTCATCAGTCCGGTCAGGCTGTCGTGGGTGGCGGCGTGGCGCATCGACTCCCGCGCGGAAACCAGTTCGTCCTGCAAATCGAGAATCCGCTTGCCGACCAGCAGGCGCGCCTTCAATTCCAACTCATCGAAGGGCTTGGCCAGATAATCGTCCGCCCCGGCTTGCATGGCCTCGAGCATGTTCTGATGGCCGTCTTTACTGGTCAGCAGGATGACGTAGACGTAAGGACCGGACGATCCGGCTTGCCGGATGCGCTGGCAAAGCTCGATGCCATCCAGATCGGGCAGCACCCAATCGAGCAGAACCAGCTTGGGAGCGTCCGGTTGCTGCAGGATTCGCCAGGCCTCGGAACCGCTCTCCGCGAGGGTGACGCTAAAGCCCCAGCTTTCCAGTTGATAGCCGATCAATTTGCGATAGACCGCGGAATCGTCAACCACCAGGGTCTGCATGGGTCCTGAGCCTCTGACCTCCGCTGCGCCAAACGACGAACCGCCGCTCATGCACACCTCCGGGGCCGATCAGCACCACGTGACACCTGACCCACCCATCATAAGACCAAGAAGTTGCTTGAGGAGGGCTGACAATGGGCTGGCCCGTGTATCTGGAGGTACGTCTTGAGAATCGGCAAACGTCGCCGGATGCTTTAACAGGCCAGCGCTGGGCTTCGAAGCCCGCCATCAGGCAGAGAAAGCGCACACCAGCGAACCGGGTCGAGGCAAGCCTGCACGCGTCCGCAGGCATGTGCCCATAAACGCTCGCGCTCGGTCCTCGCGTGAGGGCGTTTTGTCCGCAGTGTCTCGCCCTGCGGGTTGACCCAAGCTTCGCCAGCGGCCTAACATAGCGGCCGAGGGCACTGAGGCCTTCGGAATGATCGGCCAGACGGTCTCCCACTATCACATTTTGGGCAAACTCGGTGGTGGTGGCATGGGCGTGGTGTATGAGGCGGAAGACACGCGCCTGGCCCGTCATGTCGCCCTCAAGTTCATTCCCGCGGAGTTGGTCCACGACCGTAAGTCGCTCGACCGCTTCGTGCGCGAAGCCCGCGCCGCTTCCCAGTTGAATCACCCCGGCATCTGCACCATCCACGATATCGACGACAACGAGGGACATCCCTTCATAGTGATGGAAAAGCTGGAAGGGATAAGCCTGAAGGAACGGATGCGGGGCAAGCCGATGGAAGTCGACGAAATCCTCGAGATCGGCATTCAGGTGGCGGATGCTTTGGCGGCCTCGCACGCCAAGGGGATTATTCATCGCGACATCAAGCCGGCCAACATTTTTGTGTCGCAGACCGGCCAGACAAAGATCCTCGATTTCGGATTGGCCAAATCGGCCCGCGACCCGGGAGAGGCGGCGCTGGAAGACTCGCTGACCGCGGTGGGCGTGATTCCCGGAACCGCGGTTTACATGTCTCCGGAGCAGGCGCGCGGCGAAGAACTGGATCCGCGGAGCGACCTGTTTTCGCTGGGCGTCGTACTTTACGAAATGGCAACCGGCAAGAAGCCCTTTGCCACCGGCAACGTGATTACCACGCTGGATGCGGTCCTGAACCAGAAGCCGGTCTCTCCTCGTCATCTCAACCCGGCGCTCCCAGTGGATCTCGAAGGCATCATCGGCCGAGCCATGGAAAAGGATCGCGGACACCGCTACCCGAGCGCGCTGGCGATGAAGGCCGATCTGCAGTCGTTGAAGCGGGAGACAGAATCGGGGTTAACCAAGACCGGGATGCGGCGGCCCACCCTGCCGTATCGCATTGCGACGAGTACGTTTCGAACATCGAGCAAACTCCCGCCGTATGTTCTGCTGGGAGTCAGCGCGCTGCTACTCACGGTCTTGACCGCGGTCGGCGCGTGGTGGTTCAAACAGCATCAAATAGAGGGCAGCAGCGCGGCGAAGAACACTATTGCGGTGTTGCCTTTACAGAACATGAATGGCGACATCAGCGTGGAGTTTCTGCGTTTCGCGCTGGCTGATGAAATCGCCAACACGCTCACTTACACCCGGACGCTGGACGTTCGTCCTTCGGCGATCACGCGAAAGTTCGTGGGCAACGACGTCGATCCGCAACAGGCGGGCCGCGAATTGCACGTTGCCAACGTTATTACCGGACACTTCCTGAAGCAAGGTGACCAACTGCTGATTACGCTCGAAGCGATCCAGGTGGAAGGCGACCGGCTTTTGTGGCAGACCAACGTGACTGCCCCCGCTCAGGACCTGATCGCATTGCAGGCGCAGATGGCGGCCCAGATGCGTCAGGGGTTGCTGCCAGCGCTGGGCGCGGGCAGCGGTTTCCTCGATACCGGCACGCGCCCGAAGAACGCGGAGGCGTACGATCTCTACCTGCATAGCCTTGCGCTATCTCACGACGCCGGGCCGAACAAAGATGCCATCGCGGTTCTGGAGCATGTGGTCGAAGTCGATCCGACTTATGCGCCGGCATGGGAACAGCTCGGAGTGCGTTGCTATTATGACGCGGACTATTCTGACGGCGGCGAGCCCATGTTCCAGCGCTCCAACCAAGCCTGTGAACGTGCCGTACAGCTCGATCCGAATCGGGTCGTTGCCGCCGGACAACTGATCAGCAATTCCGTCGAACGAGGCGAACTCGGCAAGGCGTACGTGGCGGCGCAGGCGCTGGTCAGGCTTCGTCCGGAGAGTGCTTATGCTCATTTTGTGATGGGCTATGTCTATCGTTATGCCGGGATGCTGGAGCAATCGACGGGTGAATGCAACACGGCGCTGGCGCTCGATCCCGGCAACTATACTTTCCGCTCTTGCGCCTGGGCGTTCATGGAGCTGGGCAAGACCGAGCAAGCCGAAGACTTTGTCCGTCTGGATGCCGGTTCGGAGTGGGCGGCGTATGTGACGCCATCCATCCTTCTACGCGAGGGAAAGGTCGAGGAAGCGCGCGAGGCGGTGAAGCGCATGCCGACTGCGCCGCGCTATCACCGCGATCTGCTGGAATCCTGTCTGCAGTTGCGGCCGGCCGCGGATTTGGACCGCCTGGCGCACGAAGCGGAAACCAGCCTGCCCTCCGAGCCCGACGCCGAGACGTGGTATTACCAGGGAACGCTCTTCGCGTACTGTGGCAAGAAACAGGCGGCTCTCCACCTGCTCCAGAGCGCGGTCGGGCAGAACTATTGCGCGCACGAAAATCTGCTTTACGATCCTCTGCTGGCAAACCTTCGCACCGATGCAGCTTTTGACAAGGTGTTGACCGCCGCGGGCGTTTGCCAGGAAGCGGTGCGAAAATCCGCCAACGGCAAGAGCCAGTGAGACTTCCCAAAGCCCGCGTGAATCAAGGTTTTTCAACAATTCCGAGCCATGCGCCTTCAGGCTCGACTCCCCGCTTGCCAACCGGACGGTCGGTCGGGTACTATCTACGTCAACTCGCCGGTGCTACTGTGGCGAATGGACGGGGTTTCCGCCGAATGAGACTTAGAACTCCTGGGGTGCGGGTATGCCTGCTGGTCTCGGTGCGGGGGACAGAGTGAGCTGATAAACTGGAAATCGAAAGCGCTCTCGAATCCCACCCGCCAGAAACGCTGGCAAGGTGGGTTTTGTTTTTCCAGAACCATCGGCAACATCAGCAACGCAGGAAGGTCTTATGACGGATCAGAAAAACACGGCAGCCACGAGCAAGGCGAAGACAGCGACCATGACCGGGGCCAGCATTCTTTGGGAATGTCTGGAGCGGGAGGGCGTGAAGCACGTCTTTGGTTATCCCGGCGGAGCCATTCTGCCCGCCTATGACGCGCTGAAGCACAGCAAGATTCATCACGTGCTGGTGCGCCACGAGCAAGGCGCAACTCACATGGCCGACGGCTTCGCGCGCGCCAGTGGACAGGTGGGAGTCGCGGTCACGACCTCGGGGCCAGGAGCGACCAACGCCGTCACCGGCATCGCCACCGCCATGCTCGATTCCTCGCCGATCGTCTGCATCACCGGCCAGGTGGGCAGCAAGCTGATCGGGTCGGACGCGTTCCAGGAAGTCGACATCACCGGCGTCACGCTCCCGGTCACCAAGCACAACTATTTGGTTACTCACGCGAGCGAAGTGGCGCGCACTATCCGCGAGGCTTTCTATGTGGCGAAGTCTGGTCGTCCCGGGCCAGTGCTGGTCGATATCACCAAGGATGCGCAGCAGGGCACGTGCGAGTTCGACTGGGAAGCGGCCAAACCACAATTGCCGGGCTATCGCCCAGATCTTTCGCCCGCTCCGAAAGAGTATGCGCAAGCGCTGGAGTTGATCCACAATTCGAAGCGGCCCGTGATCCTCGCGGGGCACGGCGTGGTCATTTCTGGAGCCATGCGCGAGGTGCGCGATTTTGCCGAGCGCGCCGGTATCCCGGTCGCGCTGACGCTCCTCGGGCTGGGTGCGCTCCCGGCATCGCACCCGCTGAATCTCGGCATGATGGGCATGCATGGGGAAGCCTGGGTGAACCATACGATTCAGGAAGCGGATTTGTTGCTGGCCTTCGGCATGCGCTTCGACGATCGCGTTACCGGCACGCTGAAGACCTACGCGCCCAACGCAAAAAAGATCCACATCGAGATCGATCCCGCCGAGATCAACAAGAACGTCAAGGTCGATGTTCCGCTGGTCGGCGATTTGCGGGAAGTGTTGCTGGAATTATTGCCGCACGTCGAATCGATCGATCGCAGTGAATGGCTGGATTCGATCGACCGGCTGAAGGGCGATTCCGCGGTGCGCGATATTCAGAATCTGCCCGACAGCGGCCATCTCTATGCTGCGCACGTGATCAACGATCTGTGGCACCAGACGCGCGACGGCAACACCATTGTCGTGACCGACGTTGGGCAGCATCAGATGTGGGAGGCGCAGTATTACAAGCATGAGAAGCCGCGCTCGCTGATTACTTCCGGCGGATTAGGCACGATGGGCTTTGCGCTGCCCGCCGCCATCGGCGCGAAAGTCGCTTGCCCCGAGTCCGAGGTGTGGGTGGTGGTGGGTGACGGTGGATTCCAGATGACCATGTGCGAACTGGCGACGCTGGTGCAGGAAAAGCTGAAGATCCATATCGCCATCATCAACAACGGATTTCTCGGCATGGTGCGGCAGTGGCAAGAATTTTTCTACGACCGCAATTATGCGGCTACGCCTTTGCTCAATCCGGATTTTGCCAAGTTAGCCGAGGCTTACGGCATCCAGAGCGCGACCGTCTCGAAGCGGAGCGAGGTTTTTCCCGCCGTCGAATCGGCGCGCCAGCACGATGGGCCGGTGCTGATTAATTTTAAAGTGGAACAGGAAGACACCGTCTTTCCCATGGTCGCGGCCGGCGCTGCACTGCACGACATGATCCGGCGCCCGAGCCCGATTGTCGAAACTGCCGAAGACGAATAAGGTCATTGAATCATTGGGACATTGAATCATTGAGACCTTGAAAAGCAATGATTCCATGGCTAAGTGATTCAATGTCTCAATGACTCAATAAAACTATGCTGAATACATTCATGGTGTACGTCGAAAATAAACCGGGCGTGCTCACCCGGGTGGCTTCGCTGTTTCGCCGGCGAGCCTTCAATATCGATTCGCTCACGGTTGGCCGCACCGAAAAGCCCGAAGTCTCGCGCATGACCATCACCGTCGACGCGGACCGCGACCAGGCCCGCCGCATCGAAGCGAATCTGTACAAACTGGTGAACGTGCTGCTGGTCGAGAACATCACCAATCAGCCTGCCATCGTCCGCGACCTAGCCTTGATCCGGGTGGCGGCTACGCACGATGCGCGCTCTCATGTACTGGAGCTCGCCAGCGTGTTTCGCGCGCGTGTGGTCGACGTCTCGCCCGAATCGTTGACCATGGAGATCACCGGTGCGGAAGACAAGATCGACGGACTGCTTGAAGTGCTGCGTCCGTACGGTGTATTGGAGATGGTGCGCACTGGCATCGTGGCCATGCGGCGTGGCAGCAAGTCGAACGGCGCCGCTGCCTCGGAAGGCACGGCTACGGGCGCCACCAATGACGATGTCTCTCAGTCCGTGTGAGACGGCTGATTTGCAGAAAACTGGAATTATCGGACCTGCGGGCCGGTGACGCCAAGCTCATCCGATTCGCTGGGGGTAGCCATTCCGAAAGTGCTGACGAAATACTGCCCATCCGCCTGCCGGCGGCTGTCGGAGTTGCCGATGTGCGCCCGTTTGGGCCCCGAGAGTGCTGCATCTTAGGGATTATCGAGCCGCATCCGTGAGAGATTTCTAATCGAATCGGGACCTCTCGTGCGACCGAGAGGTTGGCGGGCAGAGCCGAAAATTGAGACCAGCCAGCATTCTTGCGCTCAAGTTAGAGAAGGGACGCGCCGATGGAGAAGGTATTCGCTATAGGCTTTCGCCATCGCTATCCGCCCGTGAAGACTTGAGAGTTTACGAAAACGATGCCCATCGAAATCGCTAGAGCAGGGAGGAAAGCGCACTGGAAACCGACAGCCGCTCCGGCCGCCCGAGGCAAAGGGTGAAAGCCGAACTGCACTCTCAACTGCAAGCCCAAATCCAGAAGTTGGATTCGCTCTCGACCGCTCCCGTCATTCTGCGGCCGCTCCTGGACATGATGCGGTTGCCCTCCGAAAAAATCAGACTGGAAAAGGTGATTGAACTGGTCTCCTACGATGGCGCGATCGCCGCGCAATGCCTCCGCCTGGCAAATTCCCCGCTTTTCGGAACGCGCTATATCGAGACCGTGCGCTCCGCGGTCATGGCCCTCGGCCTGGAGAGAGTACGCTCGATACTGTTCGGTTTGTGCATGAATCGGATCATCCCGCCGGATAAGTGGGTGATTCCGCCGGATGCGTTCTGGCGGCACGCGCTCGGATGCGCCTTCGTCACCCAAAGAATGGCGCAGAAAATCGACTACCCGGAGCCCGAAAAGGCTTACCTTGCCGGACTGCTGCACGACCTCGGCCTTCTGGTGAACTCGGTCCTGTACACCGAGGATTTTCGAGAATGCCTTCGGCGTGCCGCGGAGCAGCATGCGCCCCTCCATTCCATGGAAGAGCAGGTTCTCGGGTTCACGCATTGCGAGAGCGGGCGGATGCTTTGCGCGCATTGGGGCCTGTCAAAGGAGTTCGTGGACGCCGCCGGCTGTCACCACGACGTAGGTCTTCTGCCGAGTTCCGGGCCGCTGGCCTCTCTGGTCCACCTGAGCGATCTGCTCTGCCGGCTGCGATACCTGGGATACGGCTACGACGAGATTATGGGCATTGAACTGGGTGCTGATGCGGCGTGGAAAATCCTGGTTACCACTTATCCGGCGCTCGAAGATATGGACCTCTTTTGTTTCACGCTCGACATCGACGGAGCGATGGAGCAGATCGCAGCCGCGGTGGATTCCGTTTTTGGAGTCAAAAGCATCGCCGCTCTGGGCACAGCCTGAGCTTGAGATGGTTGTTTGTCCGGTGAATTCCTGAGGGCAATAAAAAACGCCCTAAGCAGTTATGCTCAGGACGTCTTCGGCAGCCCTCCCCCAGAACTGCCAAACCACGTGTTGATCGTATGTCCGCTTGGCCCTACTGTAAATGTCACTTTCGTAATGTGAGGCCTGCTAATGAGTACCCCGGGGTCATGTGCAGAGGTAACGTTACTCGCGGCGCCGACGAAGTCGGCAGGTCAAGAGCGTTCGGATCACTTCTTTTCCCAAGTCTTTCCGCCGTCCGCGCTGCGCCAGATTTCGTTGTTGCTGGTGGATACTACAATCTCCGCCGGACCACGCACATCGCTGCCGCTGCGCATATCGATGTGAGTTATGTCGGAGCTAAGCTGCTGGCCGCTAATGGAGGGTTGCACCCGAAACCAAGTTGCCCCGCTGTCAGCGGAATGGAAGAGCGTGCCCGCCTGCCCGCCCGTCCATATATCGGCGGCGAGACTTGCGTAGCACAACAGCGGATGATCGGCGCGCAGAGCGTTTTGCCAGCTCTGGCCGCTGTCCTCGGAGCGTTGCAGGACGCCCGCCGCAATTGTCCAGGTGAAAGCGCGTGTCCGAGCTGCGCCCGAAGGCGCCGCCAATTTCGCCATTGACGCGACATTCCTGCCGTTCAGCGGCATTTCAACGACATTAGACGACACGTTCTGCTGCAGGCTAGTTTCCGTCTGCGGCGCTGGCTTTGCCTTGGCAATCGGCGGCGCGCTGTTCCGCGCCATCTGAACGTTCAAGCTGGAGGATTCTGTCTGCACCGCGGCGGAGGCTGCGGTAACCTCGACGGTTTCGTTCGTCCTTGGAATGGCGGGTGCGTTGGAATCGAGGGCCCGGGCTCTGGTCGTGGGAGCTGCCGATACCCTGTCCGCCTCCTTGTCCTTTTCTTTAGACTCCATCTTGTGGTCGGTAATCTCGTTTTCTGCCAGCAACATTCCCGACTCCGCCGGAAACGATGGCGTTGCCACCTGTCCAGCTTTGAGTTTTTTGGACAACCGCAATTCCGATTTTGGTCGCGCCTCGTCGGCTCTAGCCGCCTCTGCCGTTTGGCCGGTGGACGTCGCTGCCCTTGGCGATGGGAGTGGCGTCGATGCGCCCTGCGGGCCGGGAGTTGGCGGCAGGTTATTGGCGATCTGTGTGTTTCCGGAAGGGAGCTTCTCCTGATTCAGCTTCCCGGGACGCACCAGAAGCACCGCGGCAACCACCACCACTGCCGCAGCCAGCGCGGCCCAGCGCAGATGTGGCCAGGCAAAGATCAGCCGGTGTGGCGCGGGCGCCCCCGCCCGCGAGCTCGTTGCGTGAACAGCTTCAGTCTTTTCTGCAGTTGGAGCGGCCCCAACGTCCTCAGCCGGGAGCGCCAGAGCGATCGCCTCGCGGCAGTCTTCGCAGAGCGCAAGGTGTCCGAGTACGCCGTCACGTTCGGCCGTCGAAAGCGCCTGCTCGGCAAAAGCCGTCAGCAGATCCGCATCCGGATGCGCTGGCTCGGGCGCGGTTCGTTCCGGCAAAGTACGCTCCGGCCGAGCAGCCCGCAGGCGGTCGTATACGATTTTGGGCACTTCAGTCATTTCTTTCTTCAGTCGTTCCTTTAGTCAGCGCTTCCTTCGCCCGCGTCTTGTGCCGGAACCTTTCCCTCAGGGAACGTTTTTCCACTGGAATCTTGCGTCAAACGCGAGCGCAAATTCAACTGTAGGTCGCGCACGTCGGTTTCCAGCGCTTCGGTAGCCTGGGCATAGCTCATTCCCCGCGCGCGCAGGCCGGCCAGAATACGCTTGCGGAGCGCGGTTGCGACCCGATCGAGCCGCCGGCTGACGCTCGATTCGTGCAGCCCCAGCGTGCGCGCAATTTCGGCCAGCGTCCGCCCGTCCAGATAATAAGACGCCAGCGTAAACCGGTCCTCTGGCGAAAGCTCCGCCAGCGACTCATCCGTTGCCGCTTCCAGCAGTTGGCCGGAAGTGCGATCTGAAGCGCGCTCGAAAGTGCGCGGCGGTTCGGGGCCTCCCGCCGCAAACTGCACCCCTTCTTCCGTCTGCTCTTCCAGGCTGACGGTGCGTTTCTGCTTACGATAACGATTGATGAACTCCTGCGCCATCACCGTGCGCAGCCAGCCTTCGAGCGAGCCGCGGCCGGTATAGGACGCGAGCTTCGAATTGCGCACACCGTCGCGCGTGTTTACGCCATAGAGATCGGCAAACAGCGAATCGGCCAACTCGGCAGCGTGTGCGCTGTCGCGGGTAATGTGCAGAGCCATGCCGTGCAGCTTCCGCTGGTAGCGGGTGATGAAGACCTGCCACGCCACCTCGTTTCCCGCGGCACATGCGCGCGCCAGCGCCAGTTCTTCCAG
>Ga0181530_10000807_pt1 | contig 40532 bp, 32 predicted proteins | sample PEATcosm2014_Bin_42_FD_119769 | JGI IMG/M metagenome (GOLD analysis project Ga0181530, IMG submission 119769) | Peatland microbial communities from MTU Mesocosm Facility, Houghton, MI, USA - PEATcosm2014_Bin10_60_metaG | ecosystem: Environmental > Terrestrial > Soil > Wetlands > Peat | place...
TCAGGAGCTGTTAAAGCTCGACCGTCACACGGGAGAAACGCGTCAACGCCTGATTGAGCTGCTCGCCGAAGCGCATGCGCAACTGCCCTTTGCCAAGACCGCGATGGCGCGGCGAAATTGCTAGGCGGCCGGATCAGCCTCGCCATCATCCGCACTTCCAGCCGTAAAGCAGCACGATTCCCTATCTCGAAATAATAGATATTGTAACTCTTGTCGCATATTGGCGCTGATAACGGGTGTGAATATTAAAATAATAGTGCACGGCAAATCATCGCCATGAGTATTTTCCGATGGCTGACGCTGTTGGTTTTCGTACCTAAATTCATGCATCGTCATTTAGTCGTTGTTCAGCGGCAAAGCGGCGATATCAGCACTCACTACTCAACATCCAGAAGGGATGCCAACATGTCCTATTTTACCCGTTCGCCAGCGCCGTTCGTACGCTCGGTCGCGATCTCGGCGCTGCTCGGCGCCACCATGCTCGCCACACCGCTGACCGCGACCCACGCCCTGGCGCAGGCCGCAGCGACGCCGGCTTCCGCGACAGCCGCCGAGATGAAGGGCGAGACTGTCGAGCAGAGGATCACCACGCTTCATGCCGAGCTGAAGATCACGCCCGCCGAGGAAGCCCAGTGGAACAACGTTGCCCAGGCGATGCGCGAAAACGCCTCCGCCATGGAAAAGCTGGTCGCGGCAAATCGGACGACGCCGCCGCAGAGCATGACCGCGGTGCAGGATCTGCAAAGCTATCAGCAATTCGCCCAGGCGCATGTCGACGGGCTGAAGAACCTGACTTCGGCGTTTTCAAAGCTTTACGACTCGATGGACGATGCCCAGAAGAAGACCGCCGATCAGGTGTTCCAGACTTCCGGTCACGCCCCTGCCTCGCACAGCTAACCAGCCGGGCTAACGATCGCGTTCCGCGACCGTGACACCATGTTCAGTAAAAGGAGGTCACTATGACCTGGAATATCGGCACTAAATCGCACCGCCGGCTTTCGGCAAGGCTCGTGGGAGGCATCGCCATCGCGGCGCTGCTCGCCTTTAGCGCCTTCGCGCCGGCGAATGCCGAATGGCGTAACGACAATCGCGGACACAATTGGGGCGGTGGGTATTATCGTGCTCCGCCCGTGGTCTACGGGTCTCCGTACGGCAATGGTTACTACGGGGCACCGGGCTATTACGCACCGCCGGTGGTTTACGGCCCTGGCATCGGCGTCAGCCTGCCAGGCGTGAACATCGGCATTCGGTAGTTTCTCCGAGTCCGAAACGGTGATGGCCGGCAGCAATGCCGGCCGTTTCTCTTTGTCTGGCCTCCGGCAAACAAGGGTTAGATCCGCAACCCTAAGTATTTTCCGAACCTTGCCGCGATCGATCATTCCAGTAGGGTCGAGTTCGGCGAGTCGCGGACACAGAAAGTTTCCCGGTGAGTTTGACCATCCTATACCGGCATCCGCGACGGCCCGACGAAGCCGGCATGACCGTCGTCGCGGACCAGGTGAAGGCCGCTGCGATGAAGGACCAATTGGAACATCGCGGCTATCTGGTCCTCAAGATCGTGACCGCGACCTTTCCCAAGACCATACCGGCAATCTGATTGCCGTACGGGCCCTTGGTTTCGTCGACCCAGGCGGTCGTTGTTGATCAAAGCGCGATACCTGCTCACAGCGCACCTCCGGCGTCGCTGCGGGTGCATCTCACCGCAGCTACCGCTATTTTGCGCGCAACGATCCAGTGTCATAAGTAATTTCCGATGCTTATGGATATTGTCTATTCGTCCTACATTGCTAACTTCGAGGGGTCGAATGAAATCATTCACTGAACACCTCGGATTAGAAAGGTGCTCGCATGACGCCAAACCGTACAATCATCGCAAGCCTGGCCTTCGCAACGGCTTGCCTGACAGTGATCGCGATCACGCCGGTCGCTCGCGCGCAAATGAATCCAAACGGTGCCGATTTGATAACCAACGGTCCGCGGACCGATCCAGGCGATCGATCGGGACCGCGTTCAGCGACGCAGAACGTACGCGACAGCGGCCGTTATGACGCCATGGTCGGTTCGAACCCGAATTTTCGTGCGGTCCGTGAGCGCAAGGAATGCGGCCCGATCGACGATGCAAAGATGCACGCCGATTGCCTCGCGACTTTTGCTAAATAGCATTTGCCAGCCGGATGCCATGACCGGGGTTCACGTGTCCCGGTCATGGCCGTTTGCTTCATCACCAACTCGAATTTCGCTGTCATAGGTTTGGGCTCAATTCCTCCGCCTCCGTGAAAGGAAAAACGATGAACATCTTCTACATTATCGGTGTTGTTGTAGTGGTGGTTATCGTGGCGAGGTACTTTGGGATCGGGTGAACGTCTGAAAATACGTCACCAACCACGCCCAAACTGGATGGCGGGGTCATGGGTGGGTTAATCAAGACCAACACTGTCTAAGCGGCGGCTACGCTGTGAATCCGTCGGAATTGACGCCCGCTACGCAAACCGGGTTTGTTGATGGAAAGGCCCAATCGGCTCACAATCGGCTACGTGCAGATATCGAGGCAGAAGAGCTGCCCGAGATGCCAGTGGCGACCGACATCAGGATGGTTATCCTGGCGATTGCGTTCTGGTATTGGATGTGGGGCGTTCTTGGCGTCATCTTGGAGATGCCGATGCTGGCCATTACCAAAATCATTTGCGATCGCATCCAACCTCTCAACGCATTTGGCCATTTCATCGAGGGATAATGCGCCCTCCTACGTACACCGGCCGACCACGGCGTAGCTGCATTCCCGCGATAGCGTCCTCCACGGGCGAGCCCGTAAAGTTCGCCGCGCGGCCATACGATCTGAGTCGTCACCACAGCCTGGTTAGCCGTTATGCCCCGCAACCTATACCGTTATGTCTTGGAAACGAGTGGCTGGCATCAGCTGTGTCTCGTAGTGCTGACCGTTGCCGTGTTCCTGCTCGAGGTCGTACCGTTGGAGTTGCAGCGGCGGATAGTCGACGATGTGGTCAAGCATCGCGATTTTTGGTGGGTTGTCGTCCTCGCCGCCGTCTATGCCGGTGTCGTTCTGGTGCAGGGCGGGACCAAGCTCGTTCTAAACGTCTATCGCAGCTGGGTCGGCGAGCGCGCGACCCGCGATCTGCGCCGCCGGGTACATGCCCTGGTCAGCTCGGATTCCGCTGCGTCATCCACGCTGGAGGCGGAAGGGGTTCAGGCCTCGATGATCGTTGCCGAGGTCGAGTCGATCGGCGGGTTCGTTGGCGGCAGCGTTTCCGAGCCTTTGCTACAGGGCGGCATCCTGTGTTCGGTGCTGGCTTACATGATCCACGTCGACTTTTGGATGGCTGTCACGGCGTTCGTCCTATTCGTTCCCCAGTTCGTATTCGTGCCGCTGATGCAGGGCGCGATGAACCGGCGCACCCGCGCCCGCGTCCAGATCATCCGGCAACTCAGCGTGAGCGTCGTCGAGGGGACCAGCAGTGACGACGCGCGCGACCGCACCGACGACGAGCGCATCCAGCACGTGTTCGAGCTCAACATGGGCATCTACAAATTCAAGTTCTCCATGAACTTCCTGATGAACCTGAGCACCCAGCTCCAGATCATCGGTGTACTGCTGGTCGGCGGATGGGCGGTGTATGCGCAGCGGCTGGAAATCGGCGGCGTCGTCGCCTTCATCTCGGGGATTGGCCGAATCACTGATCCGTGGGGCGATATCGTGAACTACTTTCGAGATGTGAACATTACCCAGGTGAAATTCGGCCTGGTTCGCGACGCGGTCGCTCAACAAGCCCGGGATTTTGACTAATCAAAACCTGAACGGCCAATTATTTATTTTGATTCCCCAGGTGGTTTCTGTCGATACACGATGCAGTCGCATAGGTAGTTTCCGAGGCTCTCGGCGATATCTCCCCATCGCTACATTCAATCATCACTAGCCAATCGCAGCTGGCCCGGGATGGCATGCGAAACGGTAAACAGTCGTCCCTGAGGGCATTGTCATGCACATGTCGGGTGAAGGTCTCCTCGTCATCTTGTTGGTCGGCCTCGCCGCGGGGTGGTTGGCTGGAGAATTCGTTGACGGGACGGGTTTTGGGCTCCTCGGCGACGTGATTATCGGAGTTATCGGCTCCTTCATCGGTAACTGGCTGATGCCTCGCCTAGGCCTGTACCTCGGTGCCGGGCTCATCGCCACGGTCGCCAACGCCACTATCGGCGCCGTCGTTTTACTGCTCATCATCAGGCTCGTTCGAGGCGGCGGGTGTCGGGCCGGCGGCTGGGCCAACGGTTGGAACCGTCGCTGGCGCTGGCGGTAACCGTTGGCAACCACTGCTCCTCCCAACCGGGAGCGCACCCCACAACGCGGCTCAGCGATGGACCAGCACCGGGAGCTTGCAGTGCGTGAGTACCTTGACGGTCTCGCTGCCGAGGAGGATCGCGGAGACGCCACGCCGGCCATGCGAGGCCATGACGATCAGGTCGCAGCCTTTCGCATCCGCGGTATCGATGATCGCCTGGTAGGGGTGCTCATGCTCGACATGAACCAATTCGCAGGCGATCCCTGCAGCTATCGCTGCCCGGGCGGTGGCGCCAAGTGTTGTCTCGGCATGCTGCTGCATACGAGTCTTGTATTGAGCAGGGGTGTCCTCGATCATCCGCGTGTCAGTCGTGAAGGTATGAAACGGCGGCAAGACCGTCAGCGCGGTGACTTTGGCGCCGATCCGCTGGGCCAGGGCGATGCCGTGCTGGACGGCCTTCTCGGCGAGTTCCGATCCGTCGGTTGGTATCAGGATGTTGGTGTACATCGTTCCCTCATTTCCCAAGAAGCTGCCGGAATGGCACCAAAAGCTGTTGCTCTTCGTCCCACAAGGAGAGCCGCAAGCACTTCAAGCTGGCACGAAGGGTGAGGCGCCTGACATCCCGAAACTCCGGGTTCTGGTTGAAGCATTCGCGCAAGTGATAGTTCGGGATCTTGCTGCAGACGTGATGGATGTGGTGAAAGCCGATATAGCCGGTCAGCCAATGCAGCACCGCGGGCAGATCGTAAAAGGAGCTGCCTTGCAACGCCGCTTTACGGAAATTCCAGCCCGCGCCAGGCGCCCAATAGGCGTGCTCAAACTGGTGCTGGATATAGAATAACCATATGCCGGTCGCAGCGGCCAGCAAGATCACGGGCAGATAGGCGAGCATGAAGACGCGTCCGCCCACCGTCAGCACCATGAGCATAACGATCGCGGCAAGCGCCAAGTCCGTCCCGAGAATGCTGCTCCAGAGTTTCTTGTGCCGAAAGGGGCTGCCGGTTGGAATGCGGTTCTTGAGGACGAACATGTAGACCGGACCCAGACCGAACAGCACTGTCGGATGCCGATAGGCTCGGTAAAGGAGACGGCGCCACAGTGAGAGGGCGAGGTATTCGCGCACGGTCAGCGTGGTGATGTCGCCGGTGCCGCGCCGGTCGAGATTACCCGAGGTCGCATGATGAATAGCGTGACTGTCGCGCCAGAAGGCGTAGGGCGTCAGCGTCACCAGTCCGATTGCTCGTCCCAGCAGGTCATTGGCGCGCCGCGATGCAAAGAAGGAACCGTGGCCGCAATCATGCTGGATCGCAAACAAGCGGACCAATAGAAACACCGCTGGCAGAGCTAGCGGGAACGTCAGCAGGGGATGGCTCCACGCGCCATAAATCAGAGCCGCCATGAGGAGCAGAAACGGCAGCGCCGTATTGAGGAGCTGCCCCAAGGCACGCCGGTGGTTGGCGCGGGCATAAGGCGCCACGATCTCCTGCCACGAGCGCGAAGGGCGAAAAGTCAGCATGGCCAACTCGGGCCGATCGGCTGGATCAGGACGTTGGCGCATGCCGCCTGCTTGCTGATCGCGGTTGTCTCACGAGCCGCTTGCGGATCGACAGCAGTTCCTTGCGGCGCTCCGCGCTTGTTTTTGGATACCTCATTTTGAGTCCTTCGAGTGTATCGAGCAGGATGCGCGACACGATCAGCCGGGCGTTTTCCTTGTCGTCGGCGGGCACGACATACCAGGGTGCGTCCCTTGTGCTGGTCGCGCCGAGGCATTCCTCAAACGCCTTCCTGTAATCCTTCCAGAATTTCCGTTCCTCGATGTCGGCAAGGCTCAATTTCCAGTTTTTTTCCGGATCGTCGATCCGCTGCAGGAAACGCTTTCGCTGCTCCTCCTCCGACAGGTGCAGGAAGAACTTGACGATGCGGGTGCCGTTATCGTGGAGGTGCCTCTCCAGACCTATGATCGAGCGGTAACGGTCGTGCCACACGGTTTTTTCGGCCGCCGGCGCGTCGGGCAGCCCCTCGCCGCGAAGCAGCTCGGGACGGACGCGGACGATCAGCACCTCCTCGTAATAGGATCGATTGAAGATGCCAATCCGCCCGCGTTCCGGCAGGTTGCGGGTGGTGCGCCAGAGAAAATCGTGTTGCAGCTCGGCGGGGCTCGGATGCCGGAAACTGTACACCTGGCAGCCCTGCGGGTTGACCCCGGACATCACGTGCTTGATGGCGCCGTCTTTGCCGGCCGCGTCCATCGCCTGAAAGATCAGCAGGATGGCGTGGCCGTTGGATGCGTAGAGCAGCTGTTGCAGCGAACTCAGCTGCGCGACATGCTCGCTCAGAAGCTCCTGATAGTGCTTCTTCGACCGGTACACGGGATCGACGATCGTCGGCCATTTTTTCAGGTCGACCTTGTCTCCCTCGCGTACTCGAAAATCCTTCCGATCGGCCTTCATCCGTATCCTTTGGGCGGCGGGTCGCGCACTACGCGATCCTGAGACGAGCGAATACTGGCGCCTTCACCAGGTCCAGGACGAATGCGAAGACGGCCGCCGCGGCGAGCGTGCCGGCCACCATAGAGACCGGCAGCGATGTCATGGCGATCCCGCTGACGGCCAATGTCGAGGCGATCAAAAGATCGCCCACCGACGAGGCTATCAGCCAGGGGCTTGGCCTGGTGGACCACAGCCGAGGACGGCCGCGATTGGTGTAGGTCGTCGCCTGATTGCCGAACACGATGGTGATAAAAGCCAATGTCCTCAGCGCTCCAATGCCAAAGCCCATCCGCCAGACGCCGAACGCCAGGACCGCGGTGCAAAAAACCAGCTCGCCGACACCCATTATGACGCCGGCAACCGTGAGGCTACCGATGCGCCACGCGTTCGGCTCCGGTGATGGGCGAACGTTGTCGGTCGTCAGCGACATGCCGAGGAAATCGCCGGTGATCATGACGAGGACCATCAGCAACGGCGTCAGGATGGCTTGTCCGATCATGACGAGACCAACGGCCAGGAAGAGCACCTGCACCGTCTTTTTGGTAATCGAGTTAAGCGTATAGCTGAGGATGCGCTGGAACGTGATGCGACCTTCCTTGACTGCGGCGACGATGCCCGCGAGGCCGGGCTCGGTCAGCACCATCCCGGCGGCCGATTTGGCGACGTCGGTCGCGGTCGAGACCGCGATGCCCATCTGCGCCTGACGCAGCGCCGGAGCGTCGTTGGCGCCGTCGCCGCACATGCCGACGGTATGGCCGTTCTCCTGGAACGCTTTGACGAGCTTGTACTTATCCTCCGGCAGCACTCCAGCATAGACCGCGAACGTCTCGGGGTGGGCGGCGGCCGCGATCGGCCCAGGCGGGCAGATCGCGCCGTCGAGCCCCACCGCATGCGCCACGATAGCGGCTGTCGCCGGCGCGTCGCCCGTCACCATCACGGTACGCACGCCGAGCCCGCGCAATTCGCTGACGAGCGCTGCGGAGTCGTTGCGCGGCGGGTCGCTGAGGGCAATCAACCCAATGAGCTTCATCGCCCTTGGTGGTCCAGCCGCGACCGCCAGAACCCTGAAACCCTGCTTCTCAAACTCGTTCGCCGCCGCTGTTGCAGTAGGCGATTGCTGGGCGAGGCCGATGACCGCGGCAAAGGCGCCCTTGACGATCCGTTGCGCGGCGCCGGTCGAGTCCGTTGCGGTCGCCTCGGCGATCTTCGTCGCCGGATCGAACGCTACGAAACTGACCATCTTCGGGAGATCGGAGGCGGGCTTGCCGCTGGCCGCGGCGCGGATGGCGCCATCGACCGGGTCCTGCCCCCCGTCCGAGCTGGCCAACGCAGCCAGCCCCAAAACATGCGCCGCCTCGAAACCGGACATCGGGTGAATAGCCGTCACGGTCAGCGCGTTGCGCGTCAGCGTGCCGGTCTTGTCGGCGCACAACACATCCATCGATGCCGCTTCATCCACCGCGGAGAGACGGGTCGGGAGAACCCCCAATTTTGCCAAAGCCCGCGCGCCGAGCGCGCCCGCCAGGGTAAAGGTGGCCGGCAACGCCACCGGTATCGATGCCAGCACCGCGGTCAGGACAAGGGGAATGATGTCGGCCAACGCCATCTTGAGAAAATGGGCGTAGGCCACCAGCATCACGATGAGGACGCCGTTGAACAGGGCGAGGTTGCGCACGACGTGCAGGACCGCCCTCTGCTGCGAGCTCACGACATGGGCGGTGCGGACCAGCTCCGCGGTCCGGCCGAACTTGGTGCGCACGCCGGTGTCCGTGACTTCCGCCACCGCTTCGCCGCGCCGTACCAGCGCCCCGGCATAGGCCTGCACCCCAGCATCGGCTTCGATGGGTACAGATTCGCCGGTGAGCATCGATTGATCGAGCAGGATTTCTCCCGCGGTGAGGCGCGCATCCGCGGCAACCACCCCGCCGAGCGACAGCTTCACCACATCCCCTGGCACCAATTCGATCGCGGGCACGGTTTTCCACGCGCCGTCGCGGCGGACGGACGCGCTCAATGCGAGACGCGATTTCAGAGCGGCGAGGGTCGCCTGGGCGCGTCCCTCCTGAAACAACCCCAGCGCAGCATTGAACACCAGGAGAACGGCGATGATTGCCGATTCGACGTACTTGCCGAGCACCAGTTGAAGCACGACCGCGGCCTCGAGCATCCACGGAACCGGTGCCCAAAACTTTTCGATCGCCCTCCGCAACGGATGGACGCTCGTGTCGGGCATCTCGTTGGGGCCGAATTTCTCCAGCCGGCGCCGTGCTTCGTCGCTCGTCAGGCCGCGCTCGGCCGCGATCTCCGGCGCTTTCCCCTCGGCTTTCTGGAGAGGGGCGTGAGCGGGGCTCAGCCCGCTATCGGCGGCCATGTACGGATTAGCGCTCGACTTGATCGGATCACTCCGCAGCCCACTTGATACCGTAATAGGTCAGCAATGTCTCGTCGTAGGCTCGGTCGACCGTTATCGAGGCGTCGTATGCCGGGGCGTCTTTGACCTTCTGACGACTGACATCGAGGTTCACCAGCCGATCCGTCCAATCGATGTCCAGTGCCGAGCGCGGCGAGATCAACACTCTCTTTCCGGGCCACCAGTTCTTGGTATCGACGACGAGAAAACGGATGTTCCAATCGGCATCCTCGAGGAGGAAATCCTCGACGTGACCGATCTCGCCGTCGCTGGCGTGAATATGATATCCGGTGACTGCTTCAACGCTGCGCAGATGCGCGTCGTCGTTGTCTCGCTGCCCAGCGGCACTCTCCTCATCGCGCTGCCTGGATCCCAGGTAAGGTGATTCCGCCATGGCGCCGGGCATATAGGCGTATCCGCCCATGTAAAAGCCGGTGCCCCAATACGGACTCCTGCCGTAGTAATCATAAACGCTGGTCTCCATCTGCCGCGACACCGGCCGATCGGTGTCGATATCCGGGCTGTCCTTGACCTGCTGCATGGTCAATTTGACCGCGAATACCTGCTCCTTTGCATCGAGCCGCCCCAGGACGGACGGCGGCAGCAGGACCTTGCGGCCAGAGAGCCAATTTCCGGTGTCGACGACCAGCCAACGCACCCGCCAGCTCGTGTCATCGAACAGAAAGTCGCTGACGGTGCCAATCTGACCGTCGCTGGCCTCGATGGCATAACCATTGATTGCTGATGCATGCCACAACATTTCACTGTCCTCTTACGTCCAAAAGTGTTCGGCGCGAGGTCATTCGCCCGCCGCCATGAGCGGGACGCGAGCGGCGCCGTTGGTCGCGACGGCCGCTGGCTTGGCGGATTTCTCAAACAGCTCGAGGAACGGCTTGATGATATCGATCGGCATCGGGAAGACGACGGTGGAATTCTGTTCGGCACCGATCTCGGTCAGCGTTTGCAGATAGCGCAGCTGCATGGCCGCCGGAACAGTCGAGAGAATCTGGGCGGCGTTGACCAGGGTTTGCGAGGCCTGAAACTCTGCCTCCGCGTGGATGACCTTGGCGCGCCGATCCCGCTCTGCCTCCGCCTGCTTGGCGATCGCGCGCACCATGTTTTCGGTGAGTTCGACGGTTCTGATCTCGACGTTGGTGACTTTGATCCCCCAGGTTTCGGTCTGGGCATCGAGGATGCTCTGGACGTCGACGCTGAGCTTTTTGCGTTCGGAAAGCATCTCGTCGAGTTCATGCTGGCCGAGCACCGCGCGCAGTGTCGTCTGCGCGAGCATCACGGTGGCGGGAAGGTAGCGTTGCACCTGGATGATGGCGCGCTCGGGATCGACGACGTTGAAATATAGCACCGCGTCAACCTTCATCGAGACATTGTCGTGGGAGATCACATCCTGGGTCGGTATCTCGATGACCTGGATGCGCAAATCCACCCGCACCATTTCCTGGAAGAAGGGGATCAGCAGCACCAAACCCGGCCCTTTGACTCCCTGAAAGCGCCCTAGAGTGAAGACCACGGCTCGCTCGTATTGGCGCAGAATCTTCACGGAAGCAGTGACCACACTGAAGGCGACGATCACGACGACCGGGCCGATAAACATCATTGCGAAGGACATGACCTACCTCTTTTACGAGGAGACGAAGGACGGATCGATTCGAATTCACGGCGACGGCCAAGACGGAATCGAACAGATTTGCCGATGTTACGATTGCGGGATCGTGACCCCGGAGAGGCCCACGCGGCAGGATCGGATTCTACCTAGCGGCGTTTGCGAGAATTGGCCTTCGGTGACTGAACGGCCTCGCTTCGGTGACGTGCCTCTTCAGCTGCGGAAAAGCGGTCTGCGCCCTGGTGTGGCGCGCTGGCCGGGCCCGGCCGGTGCGCCTGCTTGCCGTTGTTGTGCGTCCTCACGGGACTGCTCTGGCTTTGACTGCTCGGATTCGTCGCTTGGGTCCGGTCGCATTGTGTCGTCGGTCATGATGGCTCCTGCTGCCTGAGCGCGTTTGAAAGTTACTGACCCGAGGTCGGCGTGATGGCCGTGCTGGAGGCCGGCGCATCGACGTTGTAAATCCGCGCCGCCGATCGATGACTCGCCGCGATCCCCAGGCCGCCGAGCACGACGACCATGAGGACAAATGCCGCGTAGCGAAAGCGCTGGGATTGGATCACCGCACTGACATTGACGCCGCGCAACACCTCGGCCAAGGGACCGTTCAAGCCGACCCGGCGGGGCAGGCGGGCTATCAGGCGAGCCGCATTCGTTCCGGGGTCGAGTTGCGTCGATGGCCTATCGGGGAGTGCCGCAATCAGCGAGGCCAATCTGCGGGTTGCCGTCGTCCCCGGCAACTGAGCCAGGCTCGCTGCCTCGTGCCAAGGGTCGACGTCCAACCGCGCCAGCGCCGAAAGGACGCTGAGTAGCACCCCATTGCTGTCCTCGCCGATCGACGCGAACAGAAAATCGTCGAACTCGGGCGCCAGGGCAGAAACCGGAGCGGAACGGGTTATTTCAACCATCGAATGTCGCTGCCTCTGTCGGCCCCACGGAAGCGACGGTGGCATCGGGGGTAGCCGCCACTTCTACCGAAGGCGGAGCGTATTGCGAGGCGGTATCGGGGTTTAGCCTCGGAAACTACTCACTTAGCGCCGCTCTCGGGGCTACGCTCGCAGCGGCTGGTAGTTTAGGTTCGCCCTGACCTTGCTCGCACGACCGGCAAAGACCAACTCATCCGAGGATGACCCGCACGCGATGGGTCCCGCCGTTGTCTTCCAGCGGGACCCTCGCTCCATTGCCCGGTAGGGTCACGCCATCGAGTTCGGCATGAACCACACCCCGGCTCACGCCGGCCGGGTTCTCGACTTCGATGTCGTAGTGCGCGGAGCGATACCGGAAGGCGATCTTGAAGCCTGGCCATGTTTTCGGGACGCACGGATCGAGGAATAGCGCAGTACCCCGCAGACGGAACCCGAGGATCTCTTCGAGGCCGGCGCGATACATCCAACCGGCCGAGCCGGTGTACCAGGTCCATCCGCCGCGCCCGACATTGGGCGGCGTCGAATAAAGGTCGGCGCAGACCACGTAGGGCTCGACCTTGTAACGCTCGGCGGCCTCGGCCGTGCTCGCGTGGTTGATTGGGTTCAGCATCGAGAACAGCTCGCCGGCCTGGTCACCGTCGCCAAGCATGGCGAGCGCGATCACCGACCAGATTGCACCGTGCGTGTATTGGCCGCCATTCTCCCGGATGCCCGGTGGATAGCCTTTGATATATCCCGGGTCGAGGGGGGTTTGGTCGAAGGGCGGGGTAAAGAGCAGCGCCAGGCCGTCATTGCGCCGGACGAGGTGTTCTTCGACCGCCTTCATCGCGCGCGCCGCACGGTCCGGGTCGCCGGCGCGGGAAATGACGCTCCACGACTGCGGAATCGAATCGATGCGGCATTCGTCGTTCGTGGTCGAACCGAGCGGCGTGCCATCATCGAAATAGGCGCGGCGATACCAGTCGCCATCCCAGCCGTCGCGTTCGAGGGAAGCCGCCAAGGCCGTGGTGTATCGGCGCCAATTCGCCGCGCGCTCCGGCTCAGCACGACCATCGGCCAGGCGTGCGAATGCCGTAAGGGCGGCGTGAAGAAGCCAACCGAGCCAGATGCTTTCGCCCTTTCCGTGTTCGCCAACCCGGTTCAGGCCGTCATTCCAGTCTCCCGTGCCGATCAGCGGCAGTCCGTGACTGCCGAGCGCGAGACTTTGGTCGAGGGCAAGCGCGCAGTGCTCGAACAGCGTGGCCTGCTTATCGCAGGCGGTGGGTTCAAAAAAAGCGTCGCGTTCGCCCTCGCGCAGCGTCGGTCCTGCGAGGAAGGGGACCGTCTCGTCCAGGACAGAAAGATCGCCCGTGACCTCGACGTAGTGAGCGACAGCATAAGCCAGCCAGACCCGGTCGTCGGAGACGCGGGTGCGTATCCCGCGCCCCGATTCCGGCAGCCACCAATGCTGCACATCGCCCTCAACAAACTGCCGCGCCGCCGCCCGCAATAGGTGCTCACGCGTCACCTTCGGCTTCGCCACGCACAGCGCCATCACGTCCTGAAGCTGATCGCGAAAGCCATACGCACCGCTCGCCTGATAAAAACCCGCCCGCGCCCAAACCCGGCAAGCGAGGGTCTGATAGAGCGCCCAACGGTTCAGCAGAATGTCGAGGGAACGATCGGGCGTTGTCACCTGGACCGCGCCGAGCGCGTCATCCCACAGACCGACGACGGCGCCGAGGACGGCGTCGAGATCGGCGGTTCGGTATTTCTCGACCAACGCCTGTGCGTCGGCGGTCGTCGCGGTCTCGCCGAGGAGGAAAACGATCTCCGCCGTTCCATTCGCCGGCAGGTCCAGCCGCGTTTGCAGAGCGCCGCAGGGATCGAGACCGGCACCGACCCGGTTGGAAAGCGGCCTTGCGCCGGCAAGCGCAACAGGCCGATCGAGCGTGCCGTTGCGGCCGAGGAACTCGGTCCGATCGCCTGTCCAAGAGAGCTGCCGGCTGGCGAGATCCGCAAACGCCACGCGCTGCCCGAACTCATTGTTCCACGGGTTGCGCGCCAGCATCGCCCCGGTCTCTGCCTCGATCTCGGTGACGATGAACGGCGCCGCGGCGCCACGCGTCGGCCCGAGCACCCATTCGACATAGGCCGTAACGGAGAGACGCCGAGTTCGCCCGGAATGATCGGTGATTTTTAGCCGGGATATCTTTATCGGATCGTCGATCGGCACGTATTGCAGCAGCTCGAGCGAGCTGCCGTGCGAGACGTGCTCGAACCGGCTGTAGCCCTGACCGTGCCGAGCGATGTACGCCGAGCCCTCTTCACGGATGGGCAGCGCCGTGGCGCCCCATAATTCCCCGGTGTCCTCGTCGCGGAGGTAGATCACCTCCCCGGGTGCATCGCTGACCGGATCGTTCGACCACGGTGTGATGTGGTTCTGCTGGCTGTTGAGCGACCATGTAGAGCTGCCGCCCTCGGCTGAAAGCTGGAAGCCGAAGGAACGGTTGCAGATAACGTTGATCCAGGGCGCGGGGGTCCATCGTCCCGTGTCGAGGGTCGTCACATATTCCCGCCCGTCCTCGGCGAAGCCGCCAAGACCGTTGGAGAACTCAAGCGTTGGTCGCGGCGAGGCAACCGGTGACGGCGGGCTCGACGCAAATCGTCTTGGCAGCGGGCTCGGTGGCTTGAGTTCCGTCACTCTTCTGACTTGCTCCGAGAGGGTTCCGCGATTGCCCACAAGCACCGCGCGGGCGGCGGTCTTGAGCAGGTTGCGCACCTCGACCGAAACCAAATCGGCGCGCAGGATGAAGACCGCGCCTTGCGCACCATCTCGCGGAGGTTGCGGTCGGGATCGATTGGCGCGTACCTGCGCCTCGAGCCCGGCCTTTAAATCCTGTGCGTAGGAGGGAGGACTTTCATCCAAAATCACGAGATCGACGGAGAGCTGCTTCATCCGCCAATACTCGTGAGCGAGAAGCAGTTGCCGGACGATATCATGATCGCTTGTCTCTTCGACGCGGATCAAGACGATCGGCAGGTCGCCGGAGATCCCGTGTGGCCAAAGCAGCGATGCAGCGCCGCCGCCGGCTTTGAGTACTTCGGAGGACGGCCGTAACGTCGGGTCGGAATACAGCACGCGATTGGCGAGGCGCTGAAAGAGGTGCGCATCGCCAGCGCCGATCCCAAGGTGGCGGAGCTGCACCTGCGCCTGGGTCCAGGCAAGCGTGGTCGCACGGTCGAACGCCATCACGCCGTGATGCCTGTCAACAAGATCGAGCGCTTCGCCGCGTGAAGGGGCGACCAACGTCCAGAATGCGATGCGGGCGGTGGTCTGCGGCGGAACCCGAATCCGAACGCGAAGGCTGAAGATCGGATCGAGCACGGCGCCGACCGTGTCAGAGAGCCGCGCATCGGGAAGCATGGCAACTGGCGTCCGAATCCCGCGTCCGCGGCCGAGAAAGCGTGCCCGATCGGTCTCGAACTGCACATTGCCGATGGTCTCGCCCTCGACTACAGCGAGATGCGCCGCCCAAACCTCGGACTCCTCGGGCGATTGCCGTCGCCGGGTGGCCAGAAGGGCGGTGACATCGGCAACGAACTCGGTTTCGACGAACAGCTTTGAAAAGGCCGGGTGCGCATCGTCGGCGGCCTGTGGCGCCAGCACGATTTCCGCGTAGGAGGTCAGCTCGATTTCCCGAACCTGGCTGCCGAAATTGGTGATAGAGACACGGCGAACCTCCGCGTCATCTTCCGATGAGACGGCCACTTCCAACCTGGTCGCGATCGTTCCGTCGTGCCGGACGATTTCCGCCCGACCTTCGGAAAAGGCGACCTCATAATGGTCCGGCTCGGCTCCGCTAGGCTGATAGCCCGCCGACCACACTTCGCCGCTCCGCACATCGCGGAGGAAAACGTAACTGCCCCAATTATCGCAGGTGGCGTCCTCGCGCCATCGCGTGACGGAAATGTCCCGCCACCGGCTGTATCCGGACCCGGCAGCGGTGATCATCACCGCATAGTGGCCGTTCGAGAGGAGGTGGGTGCGCGGAGTAACGTCGTGTGGAGAATTGAACCGTCGCTGGGTCGACGACACGGGTTCGCCGCTGCTGGCAGCTTCTTCGGCAGTTTCGATCTTGGGTTCGGCAAGTGCCACGTCGTGAGGCATGCGCTCTTGAAGCAGGAGTTCCGTTGCCTGGATGATCGGCTCGGCATGGAAGCGCCGGCGCATCGCTCCATCGTGAAGCGCATCGGCGATCGCGATCACGCTCATGCCCTGGTGGTGCGCCATGTAGGCGCGAACGATCGCAACATTCGCCCCCTCGGGAAGCCGCGCCTTTGCGTAGTCGAGGGCCTCATACCAGCCATATCGGCCTCGGGCGCCAATCTCGGCCAAACGTTCGAAGTTACGCGCCGCTTCCCGCGGATTTATCATCGCCGCCAGCGCCGTCGCATACGGCGCGATCACGGTGTTGTCACCGAGCCCCCGCTTCAGACCCAGGCTCGGAATCCCAAAGCTCGAATACTGATAGGTGAGTTCGAGGTCGCGCGCGTTGTAAGCGGATTCCGAAGCGCCCCACGGAACACCGCGCGCGGCGCCGTATTTCATCTGTTGCTGGACGGCCTGGCGGTTCGTCTGCTCGAGCAGACTTCCTGCGGGCGCCCGCATCACCAGCGACGGCATCAGGTACTCGAACATCGACCCGGACCACGAGACCAGCGCGGATCCGAACCCGACTGGCGCTAGGGTACGTCCGAGCCGGAACCAGTGGCGCGTGGGCACGTCGCCCTTGGCGATGGCGACGAAGCTCGCAAGCCGCGCCTCGGAGGCGAGCAGGTCGTAATTATTCGGGTCGAGGCTCCCATCGGCGACCAGATATCCGATCGAGAGCAGTTCGCGCTCCGGGCTGAAGAGAAAACCGAAACCCATCGCGTCGAAGATTTTCCTCGCGAGGGCGCCCAGCGCCACGAGGCGGCTCTTGAGCGCCACTGCCGCGCGGGCAGAGCGCTCGAAGCCGCCGATCAGAGCGTCGAGTTTAGGATCGGGCGAGTCAACGCTTTCTGCTCGTCGGCGCAACAGGATTGCAACGGCCGCCCGGCAGAGGTCGGGCAGCTCGGCGAGTGTTGGCACGCTGCTCAGCAGCGGAGCCATATCCTGGTCGAGAAGGGCCTTGCTTTGATCATCGGCGATGGTTGCCGCCCACGGCAGCAAGTCGTCGAGGTCTCTCTGATGGCTGCGAACGGCCGCGCATACCGCGTCGGCCCAGGCGAGCGCTTCGGCGCTGGCGCTGTCGTGGCGTTCCTCGGCGAGTGCGCGCGCAATGTCGGCGACTTTCTTAGCGTGGAGCGCCAGCTCCCGCAACCGCCCGGCAATCCCCGCCGGGGTTATGGGCGCCTCCAGCAGCGCGACCGTGAGAGTTTCGAGAGCATCGCCCAGGTGTCTCCGGGTCGCCGATCCCGAGTCGTCGGCGACGCCACTCAGGGCTTCGCGCAGGAGTTCCAACGCGTCTTCGATTCCGACGACCCATTGCGGATCCGTTAAGGGAAGCCTGGTCAGTTCCTCGCAGGCGTTCCACAGGGCGATCAGGTGGCCGGCGAGGTTCCCGCTATCGACAGAGGAGATATATTTCGGGTCGAGCGGTCGCAGATCGAGCGTGCCGTACCAGTTGTAGAAATGACCACGGAAGCGCTCGAGCGTGTTCATCGATTCGAGCGTTGCCTTCAGCCGATCCGCGGTTTCGAGCAGGCCGATCCAACCGAAATCTCGGGCGGCGCCCACGGATAGCAGGTACAGGCCGATATTCGTGGGGGACGTCCGATGGGCGACCACCGGCAGCGGGTCTTCCTGAAAATTGTCCGGGGGAAGCATGTGGTCTTCCGCCGTGACGAAGGTCTCGAAGAAGTGCCAAGTGCGGCGCGCGATGAGGCGGAGACTCCGGGTGTCCGAGGCGGAGAGCGGCTTGTGGGCGGCTGCGGCTGGTTGCAGACTGACCCATCGCGCGACGACCGGCGACAGCAGCCAAAGAATGAGGAATGGCGCGGCGATCGGCCAAGAATTCGGCGTGGCCCAGACCACGTATATCGCCGCCAAGACGGCGAGCGCCACGCCACCAGCCATCTGCCGGTAGAAGCCCGCGAGGTCGAGTCGCGGACTCACTTTCGCCTGGGCGGCGGTAACCCATTCGAGCAGGTTCCGGCGCGATACAAAGAGACGGAATAGCGTCCGCAGAATCGCGTCGAACATCGCCCATGCTTGGTCAGCCAAAAACACGACCAGAAGCACGATTTGCGACAGCGCGAGTTTGAAGTCGGAGCCGACCGCCCGCAGGTGGATCCGCTTGGAGAGCCCGAGCCGTCGCGGCACGATCCCGGTCAGAAACGGCAAAAGGGCCGGCAGCCCGACAGCGGTCACGACGAATGCGCTCCACAGCCCGGCGGAGCCGAGGGGCAATGTCCATCCGCCTACCAGGGCCAGAAAGCTGACCGGCGCAGACATTGACCGGCGTAAATTGTCGATCATCTTCCAACGGCCAACGAGTGGGATTGCACGGCGGCGTTTTTCGCCGCTCGGGGCCCAGCCCCAACCGAGGATCCAGGGCAGCAGCTGCCAGTCGCCGCGCGCCCAGCGATGCTGGCGCGCCACCGCGACGTCGTAACGGGCTGGAAACTCGTCGATGACCTCGATATCGGTCACCAAGCCCGCGCGGGCGAAGATGCCCTCCAGCAGATCGTGACTAAGCAGCGTGTTCTCGGGGATCCGTCCCGCGAGCGCGGCCTCGAAGAGATCCACATCGTAGATCCCCTTGCCGCAATAGGAACCTTCACCGAAAAGGTCCTGATATACGTCCGAGACCGCGCAGGCATAGGGGTCGATGCCGCTTGAGTTCGAAAAGATGCGCTGAAACAGCGATCCTTCTCGATCTGTCGGCAAGGACGGCGTGACCCGCGGCTGAAGAACCGCGTAACCGTCGATGACACGGCAGGAATGGGGATCGAGCGTCGGACGGTTCAACGGGTGAGCCATCTTACCGACCAGTCGCTTGGCCGCTCCCCGCGGCAGCCTCGTGTCAGCGTCGAGGATGATCACGTAACGGACGTGTTCGGGCACAACCGGCACCAGGCCGTCAGTCGAAACAAAGCTCGTGTCGGTGTCGCCTCGCAGCAATCGATTGAACTCGTGCAGCTTTCCCCGCTTGCGCTCCCACCCAATCCATTTTCCCTGCCCATCGTTGGAGAGTCGGCGCCGATGGAGCAGAAGGAAGCGGTCACCGCCCGGCGCCGATTCATAGCGGCGGTTTAGGCCGGCGATCCCCTCGGTGGCTTCTCTGAGCAGGTCATCGTCGCCCGGCTCGCTCTCGGTGGCGGAGTCCGTCCAGTCGGAGAGCAGGGCGAAGCAGAGGTCGCCGTCGGAATTTGCCAGATGTTGAACCTCGAGCCGCTCGACCTGCGCGGCAATCGCGACACGCGATGTCAACAGGATCGGCATGACGATCATCGTGCGCAGGCTCGCCGGCACACCATCGCGGAGCTCGAGGCTCGGCAAGCTGATCGCGCGAAATCGGTTGGTGGCGCCGCAATTCACTAAGGCCATGGCCGCGTCCGACGCCGGGATCGCCGCCAGGAGGGTGAGCACCCAGAAGGCCCAGCGCTCTCCCGGCACGCTGACCCAACTCACGATTAGTGCGACGATGATGGCGGTGATCAGCGCGACGACACCGAGATAGCCGGAAACCCCGACGGTCGCGTTGGCGCGAACGAGCCACCCCTTTACGCTGAGATGAAATCCGATGGCCCTCTCGAATGCCGGGCGGCCTCTCGCGATCAGGTAGTAGCCGGGGTCCTGCCTGCGCGGCGAGGCCCCCTCGTCCGTGTTTTGCGCCTCTTCTCCAGCCTGTTTGGTTGCCGCCAGCGCGAGCCGGGTCACCTCGAGCTCCGACTGACTTGAGCCTCTGGCCAACTCTTCAATCGCCCGCCGATACAAATCCCGAGTTGGAAAATCGAATGCGGCGAAATCGCTGTCGGCGCGCAACATTGCGTCGACAAGACTGACGCTTTCGAACAGCTCTCGCCAATCAATCGCGGACATCCGGCGCATGCTGGTGATGATATTGCGGATCGTCACGTTCGCCGCGCCTTGGCGCCGCTGCTCCTCGCGGACAATGTCATCCGAGGTGGTTCCCTGGGCAGCGAGGCGATCATCCAGCCAGAGCAGCGCCGGCATTACGCTCGGGTCCTGTTCGCGCAGTCTTTGGACCAGCTGAGCCGCGAAGGCTGTTGGCAATGGCCCGCCGAGGCGGCGCAGCGCCGTATCGGTGGCGTCGGCTTCTTGCCTGTCGCCTCCCAACAGCCGATCGGCGAACAAATTGGCTGTTTGGCGCGTGGCCTGATAATTGACGATGCCGTCGGCCAGACGTCGCAGATTTTCGACGAGCACGATGCGTAGGGTGATCGCGACCGCCCACAGCTCGCCGATCGTCAGCGGCTTCACGCGCTGATATGCGCGCACGAAGCGGCACAGCATCTGCGGATCGAAGTGACTGTCGGTGTGGGCGACGAATGCCCAGGCCAGTCCGTAGACCCTCGGGTGTCCGGCGAGCGGCCCGTCCACCAGTTGCGGCAGCTGACGATGGAAACCGGGCGGAAAGTCGGTGCGGATTTCCCGAACCTGCTCCTCCACCACGTGAAAATTGTCGGCCAGCCAATCCGCCGCTGGGGTGATGGCGCGTTGTTTGCGGGCCGCCGCAATGGTCGCGTAATAGGCCGAGCGCAACGCCCGGTCGTTATCGCGAAGGCGCCTCTCCAACCGTCGATCGACTGCCGGTATCGACGTGGTGCGCTGAGCGGCCGCGAGACTCTCGGCATGCTGCTCAAGTCGCTCGATGCTGAAGAGTTCCGCGCGGATCGGCTCTTCGCGAGCCCGCAGGGGACCAGCGGGCCAAACCCTGGGAGTTGGACCAACCAGCTCGCGGAATTTCGCGCGCAGTACATCGCCGACGGACTCACGCGATTGTTTTGCATCACCGCTGTCGTCCGGAAACTCACCGTACACCGGAACCCGGCTCTCAAAGGGCTGCAAGCACTGTCCCCGCTCGCTTGATCGGAGCGGACGCGGCTGTGCCGACGTCTCCCACGGATGATTTGGGGTCCGCCTGGTAGCCGAGCCGCTCGTTATCGATGGTAACGCCCGAAAGGCCGGGGGCAGCAGCTTCGGAAACTACGCAGACAGGTGCTCCCTGCCACCCGGTTTGCCAAATCGATGCGAGCGCGGGCCTCCGTTCAAGTTTGCTAAGCCACCGCTCCTGGCTAACGCGACCGGCGGATCGCCGCGAGTATCCGCTCCGACGTCAGCGGCGTTTCGTTGACTTCGGCGCCGAGCGAGGCAAGCGCGTCGCGCACGGCGTTGGCGATCGCCGCCGGCGGGGCGACAGCGCCGCCTTCGCCCATGCCCTTCATGCCGTACTCGGTCGCCGTGGCGGGGTTGTGCAGATGGCCGAGCTTGATCGGCGGGAGCTCGAACGCGCCTGGGAGGTGGTAGTCGAGCAGCGTCGCGGCGAGCGGCTGGCCGTAGGCATCGTATGGGATCTGCTCGAAGAGCGCCGTTCCGATTCCCTGGGCCACGCCGCCGCGGATCTGACCCTCGACGATCATCGGGTTGACCATCGTCCCGCAATCCTCGGCAACCGCGAAGTCGAGCAAATCGACGACGCCGGTTTCCGGATCGACGGCGACGACCGCGCCGTGCGTCGCGTAGGAGAACACGCCGGTGCTGATACTCGGCTCGTAGGTGGCCACCGCCTCCAGCAGGGGCTCGACCCCCACCGGCAGTCCATCCATGCGCAGATGCGCGACCTTGGCGATCTCGGCGAACGTCACCGAGCCGTGCGGCCCTCGCACCAACCCGTCGGCGCAGCGCGCTTCGCCGATCTCGCACTGCAATAGATGCGCGCCGATGCAAACGAGCTTGTCGCGCAACATCCTGCTGGCGCGCGCCACCGCGCCGCCCGACATCACCATGCTGCGCGAGGCGAAAGTGCCGAAGCCAAATGCCGACGTCTCGGTATCGCCGTGCCGGACCGAGATGCGCGCCGGATCGATCCCGAGCTCCTGATAGGCGATCTGCGAGAGCGCGGTCTCCAGCCCCTGGCCGTGCGATTGGATGCCAACCATCAGCACCAGACCGCCGTCGGTCAGCATGCGCGCGGTGCAGCTCTCGAAGCCGGGGATGATCGAGGCGCCGCGCGAGGCGAATTCCGCGGCGCCATGTGCGGTCTGCTCGGTGAAGCTGGCGAAGCCGATGCCGACCAGCCTGCCGTCGGCTTCGCCGCGGCGCTGGCGCTCGCGGATCGTCGCGCTGTCCAGCAGCTTGGCGCAGAGCCGCACGCTCGCCGCATAGTCGCCGGTGTCGTAGTGCATGCCGGTGACCGAGGCGAACGGCATCTGCTCGGGCGGGATCATATTGGCGATCCGCACCTCCACCGGATCGCGGCCGAGGGCGCGGGCCACCTCGTCGATCGTGCGCTCGATCGCAAAACACGCACCCGGCCGGCCGACGCCGCGATAGGGGCCAATCGGCGCCTTGTTGGTCGCGACCGTGAAGGTGCGAGCACGGTAATTGGCGATCGTGTAGGGACCCGGCAGCGTGCGCGCCGCCATGTTGGCTTCCTGATAGGGCCCTTGCGGCCATAACCCGTAGGCGCCGGCGTCGACGATGATCTGGGTGTCGATGCCGAGGATCCGTCCTTCCCGGTCGGCGTAGGCTGTGAGCTTGTAGTGATGGTCGCGGCAATGCGCGCCGGTCAGCAAATGCTCGTTGCGGTCCTCGATCCAGCGCACCGGATGGTCGAGTTCGAGCGCGAGCGCGGCGAGGATAACCTCTTCCGGGTAGAGCCGCGCCTTCGGCCCGAACCCGCCGCCAACATCGGGCGCGACGACCCGCAGCCGGCGCTCCTCGATGCCGAGCGTCTCAGCCAAGGCCACCCGCACCGTGTGTGGCGTCTGGGTCGAGGTGTACACCACCACCTCGTCGAGCCGGTGATCGCGATAGGCGAGCACGGCGCGCCCCTCCATCGGCGATCCCGACTGCCGGTTCATCCGATATTCCCGCTTGACGGTGATTGCGGCATCGCGCGCTGCCGCCTCGATGTCGCCGCCCGAGATGGTGCGTTCGATGTAGAGATTGTCGCCCCAGTGATCGTGGACGAGCGCGCCGCCTGGGTTGAGCGCCGCAGGCGCGTCGACGACCGCGTCGAGCGTCTCGAAATCGACAACGATGCTGGCGGCCAGGTCTTCGGCTTCTGCATGCGTCGGCGCGACGCAGGCGGCGATCGCCTCGCCGACATAGCGCACCTTGTCGGTCGCCAGCGGCGGCCAGGCCGGCGATTTTGCACCGATCGCGTACGAGACGATGCGGATCGGCTGCATCCGCGGCAGGTCGGAAGCGGTGAAGACCCGGCCGCGCGCGTCAGGCGGCACGGTGATCGAGCGGATGCGCGCATGCGCATGTGGGCTGCGCAGGAAAACGATTTCGGCGAGGCCGGGCATGCGGATGTCCGAGACGAACTGGCCGCGGCCGCGCAGGTGCCGCGCATCCTCCTTGCGCAGCAGCGAGGCGCCGATGCCGAAGCCCTGGCCGGGAGTCGCCGATTTCATCCGCACACCCCACGCGATTTTCGTATGATCCCCGCCGCACCAGCGGGAGGCTCGATTATGGCACAGGCGCCGGCGCCCGGGTTCAAAACCAATCCCGACTACCGGATCACCTTCGAGCGCTCGCCGCGGCGAGTGCGCGTTGCGTTCAACGGCGAGACGATCGCCGACAGTTCGGCGGCGCATCTGCTGTTCGAGACCCGCCATTTGCCGATCTACTATTTTCCGCGCGGCGATGTGCGGATGGATCTGCTGCGCGCGACCGAGCACCACACGTACTGCTCGTACAAGGGCACCGCGGCGTATTGGAGCATCGCGGTCGGCAATCGGCTCTCGGAAAACGCGGTGTGGGGCTACCCCGAGCCGTTCGACGAGGTCGCGGCGATCAAGGATTATGTCGCGTTCTACTGGGACCGGGTCGATCACTGGTACGAGGAGGACGACGAGATCTTCGTCCACGCGCGGGACCCGTATAAGCGGGTCGATGTCGTCAACTCGTCGCGCTCCGTGCGGGTGATCGTCGGCGGCGAGACGATCGCCGACACCAGGCGGGCGCGGTTCCTCTTCGAAACCCGCCTGCCGACGCGCTACTACATTCCGCCCGAGGATGTGCGGATGGACCTTCTCGTGCCGAGCGAGAAGGTCACGGCATGCCCCTACAAAGGGACGGCACGCTACTACTCGGTCAAAATTGGCGACCAGGTGTTTCCCGACATCGTCTGGTGCTACCCCGACCCGATCCCGGAGTGCCCGAAGATCAAGGGGTATCTCTGCTTCTTCAACGAGCACGTCGACGACATCAGGCTCGACGGCGTCAGCGTCCCGCGGCCGGTGACCCCATGGTCCAAGGATTGGAAAGAGAAGGCGGCGAGCGTTCCGGACATGCGCGGCCCGGTGGCGCGCTGACCGGCCCTTCCGGGAAATTTAGCGGAGCGTTGTCGCCGCCTGGAACGGGTAGGGGCCCTCGGTTACAGGAAATCCGCACGCTAAGCCCCAATTACCGATATTGCTTTTAAAAAATTGTGATACAGGCAAGATGGGGTCGAGGCCGTCCGCTGTCAAGGTCAGGTCATCGCGCGGCGCAGCAGTGCGACCGATTGCCGAACGCCTTCGATCGGCGGCAACGCGAAGTCCTCGTGTTCGATCGACAGCACGTCGTCGTAGCCGATCGCGGCGAGGGCCTGGCAGAAGCACCGCCACCAGGCGAGATCGTTCCCGTGGCCGAGCGTGACGTAGTTCCAGGCGCGGTGCGACACATCCTCGGCCGGCCTGATCTCGATCCGGCCGTCGCGCGCCAAGGGCGCAGGTTCGAGCCGGGTGTCCTTGGCGTGCACGTGATAGATCGCCGGCCCGAGCGCCGCGATCGCGGCGAGCGGATCGGCGCCCATCCACATCAGGTGGGAGGGATCGAAATTGACCCCGACGGTGTCGCCGACCGCGTCGCGCAGGCGCAGGAAGGTGCCGACGCTATAGACGTTCTGATGGCCGTGCAGTTCGAGGCAGAGCTTCGCGACCCCGGCATTCCGGGCCTCGGCGCAAAGCTCGCGCCAATAAGGGATCAGCACCTCGTCCCATTGATATTTCAGCACCATATGGGTTTCCGGCGGCCAGCTAGTCGTGACCCAATTGGCATTGGCATCGCCCGGGCCGCCGGGGCAGCCCGACATCATCACCACACGCTCGATGCCGATGAGGCCGGCAAGCGCGATCGTCTTCCTGGTCACCGCGCGATGCTGCTCGCCGATCTCGCCCGGGTGCAGCGGGTTGCCCGAGCAGTTGAGCGCGCTGATCGCGATGCCGCGGTCGTGGAGCCGCGCCAGGAACTCAGTCCGCGCCGGCGCGCTGTCGAGCAGCCGGTCGAGCGCCAGATGCGGCGCCGACGACCAATTGCCGCCGGCGAATTCCAGCATTTCGATGCCGAGCTCGGCGGCGGCGTCGAGCAGCTCGTCGAACGACAGCGCGCCGAGACTATCGGTGATCATGCCGATTTTCATGACTTCTCCCTGAGCCCCGCTGTTGCCGCCGCCGCTCGCAGATGCGCGAAGCCGAGCCGGGCATAAGCCAGGGGCGGCGCCTTGGCCGGATCCTGCTCGGCCTCGACGACGAGCCAGCCCGAATAATTCACCGCCGCCAGCTCCGCGAGCACCGCGGCAAAGTCGACCATGCCGTCGCCCGGCACCGTGAAGACGCCGTCGAGGACGGCATCGAGGAAGCTGGTATCGCCGGCACGTGTCGGGGCCAGCACGCTCCGGCGCACATCCTTGCAGTGGACGTGATTGATGCGCCGGGCGTAGCGGCGGGCAATTCCGGTCGGGTCGGCGCCGGCGAAAACGAGGTGGCCGGTGTCGAGCAGCAGCCCGACGCTGTCGTCGGTTACTTCCATCAGCCGCTCGATATCGTCCGCGTCCTCGACGACGGTGCCCATGTGGTGATGATAGGCGAGGGCGATCCCGCCTTTCGCGAGCCGATCGGCAAGCTCGGTCAGACCCGCCCCGAACGCTCGCCAATCGCCATCGCCGAGCCGGGGCCGGGTCGACAGGGCGCGCCGCCGATCGCCGGCGGTGCCGCCGGTCGTCTCGGCGTAGACCAGGATCGCGCATCCCATCGCCACCAGCAGGTCGCGGTGCGGCGCGATCGCCGTCATTTCGTCGTCGACCGAGCGGTCGAGCAGGCGCCCGCTGTACCAGCCCGAGATCAGCGCCAATTCATGGCGATCGAGGATCGGCCGCAGCAGGCGCGCGTCGCGGGGGAACTTGTTGCCAAGCTCGATCCCGGCGAAACCCGCCTCGCGCGCCTCGGCGAGGCAGGTTTCAAGCGGCGTTTGGCCGCCCAAATCCGGCAGGTCGTCATTGCTCCAGCCGATCGGGCTCACCCCCAGCCGCACCGCCATGACCGCGCTCACCGTGCTCTATTCCGGTGCCAAGAGCTTAGCGATGCATGGCCGGGATTGCGACGGCGAAGCGGGGACGAGTATCGTGCGGCGCGCATTCGGGGATCGAGGGGAGGCGATGGCGGGGGCGAAGCGGGATATCGTGATCTTCGACCTCGGCGGCGTGCTGGTCGAGTGGGATCCGCGCCACCTCTACCGCAAGCTGTTCGCCGGCGACGAGACCGCGATGGAGCATTTCCTTGCCAATGTCTGCACTCATGAGTGGAACCGCGGTCAGGATGCCGGGCGAAGTTTCGCCGAGGGCGCCCGGCTGCTGAAGGCCGATTATCCGCATTTGGCCGAGTTGATCGACGCCTATGGCGCGCGCTTCGACGAGATGATGCCGGGCCCGGTCGCCGGATCGGTCGAGATTTTGGCCGAGTTGCGGGCGCGCGGGACGCCGCTTTACGCGCTGACCAATTTCTCGGCCGAGACCTATCGGCCGGCCTTCGCCCGCTTCGAGTTCCTCAAATGGTTCCGCGGCGTCATCGTGTCAGGCGAGGTCAGGGCCATCAAGCCGAACCCGGAGATATTCCACGCGCTGCTCGAAACCCACGCGGTCGATCCGCACCGCGCGGTGTTTATCGACGACGTCCCGGCCAACGTGGCGGCGGCGACCGGGCTCGGGATTCACGGTATCCATTTTACGACACCGGAAGCGCTACGAGCCGAGCTCGTTGCGCTCGGGCTGCTTGCGTAGCCCGATGGCGGACAATGCGGTATCGCTCGAGGTCCGCGACGCCACCGTTTTCTACGGCGCCAATCGGGTGCTCGATCAAGTGTCGGTGAGTGCGGCGGGTGGCGAGTTCATCGCCCTCCTGGGCTCGTCGGGTTGCGGCAAGACCACGCTGTTGCGCGCGATCTGCGGCTTTGTGGAACTGGCGAGCGGCTCGATCGCGGTCGATGGCCGCGACATCACCCGGCTGCCGCCCGACAAACGCAATATTGCAATGGTTTTCCAGTCTTATGCGCTGTGGCCGCATATGACGGTGGCGCAAAACATGGGGTATGGGTTGAAATTGCGTGGCGCGAGCCGGGCTGAAATTGGCCGGCGCATCGCCGAGCTGCTGGCGATGCTGCATCTCGAAGGGCTGGCCGAGCGCAAGGTGACGGCGCTCTCCGGCGGGCAGCGGCAGCGTGTGGCGCTCGGCCGGGCGCTCGCGATCAACCCGCAGGTCCTGCTGCTCGACGAGCCGCTCTCCAATCTCGACGCGCGCATCCGCGAGGAGGTGCGGCACGAGATCAAGACCCTGCAGCAGAGCCTCAAGATCACCGCCGTGCACGTCACCCACGACCGTCAGGAGGCGATGGTGATGGCCGACCGGCTGGTGATCCTCGACGCCGGCCGCTCGGCGCAGATCGGCACGCCGGAGGAGATCTACAACCGGCCGAACTCGCCGTTCGTCGCGAGCTTCATGGGGGCTGGAAACATTGTCCCACTGTCGTTGCGTGAGGCGGGCAATCGGGTCGTGATCGGCGCCGGTCCGTGCAATGACGCGATCGAGGTCGATGCGATGTTCGCCGGCAAGATTTCCGGAGACGTCAACGCGCATTTCCGCAGCGAGGACGCGCGGCTCTGCGCGCCGGACGAAGCCAGGGAAGACTGTCTCGTGCTGCGCGGGGAGATCGCGCAATGCTCCTACCCCGGCGGATTTTACCGCTACGCGATCCGGGTTGGGCCGCAGCAATATCTGGTTGATGATGCGCGGCGGCTGGCGATCGGCGACGCGGTCGGGATCGCGCTGCCGGCGGGCGCGCTGCACTTCTATGCGGCATCAACGAACGTTCAATGAAGAGGGGGGGAGGCAACATGCAACGGCTCGGCATCATCGTCGCCGCGGCGGCGAGCTTCGCGTTGACCGTGGCGCCGGGGTCGGCGCAGACGCTCAATCTCGTCACCGCCGGCGACCAGAACATGGTCGATTACGCGCGCGACTATCTCGGTCCGCTGTTCGAGAAGGATCACCCGGGGGTGACGGTCAAGGCGGTCGGCACCGGCCCGGCCGACGCCGGCTCGCAGAAGATCATGGAGAAGCTCGAAGCCGAGAAGGCCAATGCCAGTTGGGACATGGACGTCGTCGTGATCCACCAGAAGGCCGCGGGCGAGATGGTCAAGGACGGCCTCCTCGCGAAGTACGCATCCGATGTGCCGACCGACAAACTGGTGACGACGCCGGTCGCGAAGCAGGCGCTCGGGGTCGACGTCAACGGTTATGTGATGCCGATGTTCTTGAGCCAGACCGCGATTGCCTACAACACGGCGATGGTCACGGATCCGCCCAAAACCTACGACGAGCTGGTCAAATGGGTCGCCGCCAATCCGAAGAAGTTCGGCTACAACGGGATCAAGGGTGGTATGTCGGGGGTCGCCTTTGTCGTCGGTTGGATCTATGCGAATGCGCCCGATGCCGCCCGACTGATGGACGGGCCGTACGATCCGGAAGTCAAAAAGAGCTGGGACAAGGCGCTGGCCGGGCTCGCCGACTTCAACAAGAACGTCGTCCTGACGCCGGGCAATGCCGGCACGCTCGACATGCTCAACCGCGGCGAGATCGCGATGGGCCCGGTTTGGATCGACATGTTCTACACCTGGCAAGCCGACGGGAAGATTCCGCCTTCGGTCAAGCTGATCCTGATCGGTCCGGGGATGCCGGGTCAGCCGATGTATTACGCGGTGCCGGCCAAGGCCGCGAACGCCAAGCTCGCCGAGGAGTTCATCGCGCTCGCGACGAGCCCCAAGGTGCAGGCTGACGGCATCGTCAAACGCTTCAACTGGTATCCCGGCATCGACGCCGCCGCGGTCAAGGCGCAGCTCGACGACGCGACGTGGCAGAAACTTTTTGTCGACGTGACGCCGAACGATCTGGCGACCAAGGGCAAGCCGTTTCCGATCGTGCCCTATTTCAACGACATCCTCGAAAGCTACGAACGCAGCGTGCAGTGAGCACAAGCGATGCCCCGGACGTCGTCATCCTTGGGTCCGGCATCGCCGGTCTCGCAGCGGCGCTTGCTGCTTCCGAACTAGGCTTGCGACCGCTTGTCCTCGAAAAAGCGAGCACTCTAGGCGGCGGCACGGTCAGTTCCTACGGGCTGATTTGGGTCGGCCAGAACCATCTGGCGCAGGCGGTCGGCTGCAGCGACACGCGGGACGAGGTGCTCGCCTATATGCGCTTTCTCGGCGGCGGCAGCGCCGTCGAGGACCGCATGGCCGCGTTCGTCGACCAGTCGTCGGAAGCGCTGAAGTTCTTTGAGACTTGCGGCATCCGGTTTCGGCTTATCCGCGGTCTGACCGACCATTATTACGGCACGGCTTCGGGCGCTCACGCCGTCGGGCGGTCGGTCGAGGCCGAGCTCATTTCGGGGTTCGATCTGGGCGATTGGCGCGAGCGAGTTCAGGCGCCCGATGACGTGCCCTCTTTTGTGACGGCGGAGGAGCAAGTCGCTTGGGGCGGCATCAACAGCGCTTCGGGCTGGGACCAGGCCCTCGTCGCCGAGCGCAAGCGCAAGGACATGCGAGGCAAAGGGTTCGGCCTGATCAGTCATTTCCTCAAGGCGTTGCGCGCCCGCGGCGTGACGGTGCTCACCGAACAGCACGTCGAAAGGCTCGCGGTTGAAGACCAACGGGTGACCGGCGTCGTGATGCGCTCGGGCGAGCGCCTTGCCGTGCGCAAGGGCGTTGTTCTCGCCACCGGCGGCTATAACGCGAACCCCCAGATGTGCTGGGAATTCGAGCAGCTTCCTGGCTTCGCGCAAGAGGCGTCGGGCTTGATGCCGGCATCGCTGACCGGCGACGGCCTGGTGCTCGGCGCCGAGATCGGCGGCATCATACACAAGATCGAGAACAGCCTTCGGGTGATGCTGTCCTACACCATTCCGGCGGAGGCGCCGGGCGCGGCCGCGACCTGCGTCTATGCCGGGATCGTCGAGTTGTGCAGCCCGCATACGATGCTGGTGAACAAGCATGGTATGCGCTTTGCCGATGAAACCTTCTTTCAGGGGATCGTGCCGCGACTGCGCTGGTTCGACCCGGTGCGGCACGAATACCCCAATCTGCCGGCCTATCTCGTTTTCGATTCGCAATACCTGAAGAAGTATTCGTTCGCCAACCGGCCGGTCGGCAGCGCGGTGCCGAAGACGGTGGCGACCGCCGGCAATCTGCCGGAATTGGCCGTCAAGCTCGGAATCGATCCCGACCGGCTGGAACAAAGTGTCCGCCGCTTCAATGGTTTCGTGAAGTCCGGTCGGGACGAGAATTTTCACCGCGGCGAACGCCAATGGAAGCTCGCCGCCGCGCCGGCCTCGCAAGGCACTAAGGGCAGTCTCGGAACAATCGACGAGCCGCCCTTCTACGGCATCGAGTTGACGCCGGCTGGCGGTTCGTTCGTCGGGTTGCTGACAGACGTTTACGCACGGGTGATCCACCAGCGGCATCATCCCATTCCGGGTCTCTACGCTTCCGGCAATGCCGCCGCCGCCACGGAACAGGGGATCGGCTATCAGGCCGGCATGTCGCTCGCCGCGTCGATGACGTTCAGCTACCTCGCCGTCCGGCACATGATCGACGGGAGATGAACCCGACCGCCGCTCCTGCGCGCGCCGACAGGCGCCCCATTTTTCTGCTGCTCGTCGCGCCGGCGGTGGCGATGGTGCTGGCGCTGTTCGTCTACCCCGTCATCTATTCGATTGTGTCGGCCTTCACCAACCGCGCCGGGCAACTCGGCCTCGACAATTTCGCCAAGACCTTCGCGCTCTACGGCGGCGACATCGTCTTCACCCTGGTCATCGTTTTGGTCTCGACCGCCCTGATCGGCAGCCTGGCGGCTGCGATCGGCGGGTATCTCGTGCTCGGCCGACATCCTGGCGCCGTCGCGGCTTTGAAATGGCTCTACCGTTGGCCGCTTTTCGTGCCGTTCATCGTCGCGGCGCAGTGCATGCGCACGTTCCTCGCCAAGAACGGCATGTTCAACAACACGCTCGACACGCTGGGCATCGTCGATATCGGGACGCTTTCGGGGCTGCTCGACTGGCGCGGGATCATCGTCACCTTTGTCTGGAAGGAGACGCCGTTTGTCGCGTTGCTCGTCGCCGGAGCGATGGCGGCGCTCGACCGGTCGGGGATCGAGGCGGCGCGTAACCTCGGCGCCGGTGGCATCCGCATTCTCTGCGGCATCATTGTGCCGCAGGTGGCGGGGGTGTTTACCGTCGGGCTGGTGCTCGCCTTCGTGACGATGCTGTCGGTGCTATCGGTGCCGCTGATGATCAGCGGCGGCTCGCCCACGATGATCACCGTCGACATGGCGTTCCGGGTCAATTCCTACGGCGATTACGGCGTCGCCAACGCGCTGGGCCTGGTTTCGTACCTGATCGCCGCGGGCGCCGGCTGGGCCTACATAAGGCGCAATCTGACCGGCGAGGCCGCGCGATGAGCGGCTTTGCCGGCCGGCTGTGGCGCGGCGCGGTGCTGGGGCTCCTGGCCTATGTCATCTTCGCGCCAATCGCCAATCTGGCGCTGTGGGCCGTCGCGATCCAGTGGTACTTCCCCTACAAGCTGCCGCTGACCTACGGGTTCCGCTACTGGTACGACGTGTTCAAGCCGACGAGCGACGCGCTGGCCTCGCTCGGCACCAGCATCGTCATCGCGGTCATCACCGTTGTCGTCTGCCTGTTGCTGGCGGTGCCGGCGGGATATGCGCTGGGGAAGCAGCGTCTGCCGTGGCGCGGTGCGGTCCTGTTGATCCTGCTACTGCCGCAGGCTTTTCCCAGCGTCGCGGTCTATCTGAACATCGCCCGGCTGTTCTACATGGTTGGCCTCAATGGCACGATCGCCGGCGTCGTGCTGGTGCATGCGGTGCATGGGCTGGTGATCGCCGTCTGGATCGCGGCGGCGGCGTTTGCCGCGGTCGATACCGAGCTGGAGCTCGCGGCGCGCAATATGGGGGCGTCGGCCGCGCGCACGGTCTTCACCGTGACCTTGCCACTCGCCGCGCCGGGGCTGATCGCGGCGTCGATCTTCGTCTTCCTGGAATCGCTTGACGAGTTCACTGGCACCTATTTCGTCGGCGTGCCGGAGATCACCACCCTGCCGCTGATGATGTACAACGCCAGCCTCAACGGGAACTATCAGATCGCGGCGATCACCGCGCTGATCCTGCTGGTGCCGTCGATCCTCTTCATGCTGCTGATCGAGCGGTTCCTCAATACCGAGATGCTGGCGAAAATCGGCTGATCAGAGTTTGACGGCGCGGCCGGTAAGGCTGGCTTCGAGCGCCGCGTCGGCCAGCACCAAGGCTCGCACGCCATCGTTGCCGCCGGTGAGAGGCGTCGTGCCATTGGCGACCGCGTCGATGAAATGATCCAGCTCGCGGCGGTACGCGTCGGCATAGCGCTCGAGGAAGAAATTGACCGGCTTCTCGCTGACCACCCCGTCCGCTCCGGAGAACGAGACCGTGCTCTCGACCACGTTCTCGGCACGCAGCGCGCCCTTGGAGCCGAGCGCCTCGATGCGCTGGTCATAGCCATAGACCGCGCGGCGGCTGTTCGAGATCTGGCACAGCGCGCCCGATTTCATGCGCAGGACGACGATCGCGGTGTCGACATCGCCCGCTGCGCCGATCGCGGGATCGACGAGGTTGCTCGCCGCGGCGAGGATTTCAACCGGCTCCTCGCCGCTGAGCCAGCGCGCCATATCGAAATCGTGGATCATCATATCGCGGAAGAGGCCGCCCGAGACCTTTATGTAGTCAAGCGGTGGCGGCGCCGGGTCGCGGCTGGTGATGGTCAGCATTTCGAGCTTGCCGATGCGGCCGTCGCGGATCTGGCGCTCGAGCCGCGCGAAGGAGGGATCGAAGCGGCGGTTGAAGCCGACCATCAGCTTGACGCCGCAAGACGTGGCCACCGCGGCGCAGGCCTCGGCGCGACGGCGGTCGAGGTCGAGCGGTTTCTCGCAGAAGATCGCCTTGCCGGCGCGGGCGGCGGCCTCGACGAGACCGGCATGGGTGTCGGTCGAGCTGGCGATGACGACGGCGTGGACCGCGGGATCGGCGAGCGCCTCCGCCGGGGTGCCGACCGCCGCGCCGTAGCGTCCGGCAAGCCGCTCCGCCGCGGCGCGATCGGTATCGACAACCAGATGCAATCGGGCGCTGGGATGGCGGGCGATGTTCCCGGCATGGATTGAGCCGATGCGGCCCGCGCCGAACTGGCAGAAATTGATCATGTCCGACCTTCGGTTATGCTTGGCCAAAGATCACGCAGGGGGCGGGGAATGTCCACGATCCGGCTGACGATGGCCCAGGCGCTGGTTCGCTTCCTGGCGGCGCAGACCAGCGAGACCGACGGCGGCGAGCAAAGTCTCTTTGCCGGCGTGTTCGCGATTTTCGGCCATGGCAATGTCGCCGGGGTGGGCGAAGCGCTCTATGCGGTCGCAGATCGGTTGCCGACCTTGCGAGCGCATAACGAGCAAGCGATGGCGCTGGCCGCAATCGCCTTTGCCAAAGCGAGCCGGCGACGCCGGATGATGGTCTGCACCAGCTCGATCGGCCCCGGCGCAACCAACATGGTGACCGCGGCGGCGGTGGCCTACGCCAACCGGCTGCCGGTTTTGTTGCTTCCAGGCGACATCTTCGCCGGGCGCCGGCCCGACCCGGTGCTGCAGCAGATCGAGGGGTTCGGTGATCCGACGATCTCGGTCAATGATTGCTTCCGGCCGGTATCGCGCTGGTGGGACCGGATCACCCGGCCGGAGCAGCTGATCGAGAGCCTGCCGCAGGCGATGCGGGTGCTGACCGATCCGGCCGATTGTGGCCCAGTTACCCTGGCCCTGCCGCAGGATGTGCAGGCGGAAGCTTGCAATTACCCGGAGGAATTCTTTCGTCCGCACTGCTGGCGGGTGCGACGTCCGCCGCCCGACCCGGCTCAGCTCGCCGATGCCGTCGCGGCGCTGTCGCGCGCCCGCGCGCCGCTGATCGTCGCGGGCGGCGGGGTGCATTACGCGCTCGCCTGCGACACGCTCGCCGGATTTGCCGAGCGGCACGGCATCCCGGTCGTCGAGACCCAGGCCGGCAAGGGCACGCTCGGCGCGGATCACATGTGCAACTTCGGCGCGATCGGCGTGACTGGTGGTTCGGCCGCCAATACGCTCGCCGCCGAGGCCGATCTGATCCTCGCGGTCGGCACGCGGCTGTCGGATTTCACCACCGCGTCGCGCAGCCTGTTTCGAAATGCGGCGGCGACGCTGGTTCAGCTCAATGTCGCCGGTTTTGACGCGGTAAAACATGCCGCGCTGCCGCTCGTCGCCGACGCGAAAGCGGGTCTCGACGCGCTCGGCAGCGCTCTCGTCTCCTGGGCTGCACCGGCTGAATGGAGCGGCACGGCGCGCCGCCTAGTGGCTGAATGGAACGCGAGCGTGGCTCAGGCGACCGCGCCGTCCAACGCTGTTCTGCCAAGCGACGCGCAGGTGCTGGGTGCGGTCAATCGCGCGGCCGGCCCGACGGATGTCGTCGTCTGCGCGGCCGGCGGGCTGCCCGGCGAGTTGCACAAATTGTGGCGCTGCGCACAGCCCGGCACTTATCACGTCGAATACGGCTATTCCTGCATGGGCTACGAGATCGCCGGCGGGCTCGGGGTCAAGCTCGCCCTCCCCGAGCGCGAGGTCTGGGTGCTGCTCGGCGACGGCTCCTATCTGATGATGAATTCGGAGGTTGCGACCTCGGTGCAGCTCGGCAAGAAGCTCAATATCGTCGTGCTCGACAATGGCGGGTTCGGCTGCATCGACCGGCTGCAGCGCAGCTGCGGCGGCGCTTCGTTCAACAATCTGTTCGCCGATGGCTCGGGGGTCGATTTCGCCGCCCACGCGGCGAGCCTCGGTGCGCGGTCGCGGAGGGTTGCGAGCCTTGCCGAACTCGAAGCGGCGCTCATCGAAACGCGCGGCGAGACGCGCACCTCGGTCATCGTCATCGCCACCGACCCCGCAGCGGCGACCCAGGCGGGCGGAGCGTGGTGGGAGGTCGCGCTCGCCGAAACCTCGACACGTGCCGAAGTCACCGCCGCGCGCGCGGACTACGAGGCGGCGCGAGCGCGGCGTCAGATCGGCGGCTGACGGCCTTCAGCTCATTTCTATCGAGCTGGAAGCTTCGCCGGCGGCCGTGTCGTGCTCGGCATGGTCGGCCTCGACGGGAAGCACAATCGTGAACAGCGCGCCGCTGCGGTCGGGGCGATTTGCCGCGGCGATCGTTCCGCCATGCGCCTCGATGAAGCCGCGGCAGATCGCGAGGCCGAGCCCGGTGCCGCTGCATTGCGTCGCGTTGCTCGCCCGATAGAACTTCGTGAAGATCCGGTCGCTGTCTTCCGCCGGGAAGCCGGGGCCGTTATCGGCGATCTTGAGGGCGACGGCGTGCTCCATGGGTTCCGCCGTGATCGTCACGGTCGATCCGGGCGGCGTGTATTTTCCGGCGTTTTCGAGCACGTGGAAGATGGCCTGCTCCATCAGCATGGCATCGACCCGCGGGCGCGGCAGACCGGCCGCAATGTCGACGACCACCTCGCGCGGCCCAAGAATGTGGTGCGCGCGAACCAGCGCGCTCCCCACCAGATCGATGATATCGATCGGCTCGCGCTTCAAGTCGACGACGCCTGCCTCGAGCCGCGTCATGTGCACGAGATTTGCCGAGAACTGGTGCAGGTGCTCGGCTTCGCGCTCGGCCTCGGTGATCAGGTCTCGGCGGGTCGCGTCGTCGAATTCATCGTAATTGCCCGCGAGGCTCGCCAGCGCGGTGGCCACCGAACCGATGGGCGCAGTCAGGTCATGGGCGATCGAATTGAGTAGCGCCGAGCGCAGCCGGTCGGCGGCCTGCTCGATGCCCAGCTGCGCGATCCGGTCGGCCAGCATGTGGCGCCCGATGGCGATCCCGGCGAGCTCCGCCACGGCCTCGAGCAGGCGGCGCTGCTCGCCGGTCATTTCCGCGCCGTCGGCAGTGAGCGTCAGCAGGCCAATGTCGTCGCCCGACGAACGCAACGGCAGCGCCAATGGCGCCTCGGGCGGCAGCTCGCTGATTAGCGAAATCGCCGCGCGGCGAGACAGCATCGCTTCGACCTGATCGACAACCGTGTCGATTGCCGCTTCGAGGGTCACCGTACCGGCGAGCTTGCCGGCGTACTGACACAGCGCCGCGGTCGTCTCGGCATTGTGCTCGGCGATGACGACTTGCTCGCGCAGCCGCGACGCGAGCCCGGAAGCGATGATCGCGCCGACCGACAGGAACGCCAACAACAAGGCGTCCTGCGGGGTATTGACCGCAAACGAGTAGAGGGGCGGCAGGAACAAATAGTCCAATGCCGCCACGCTCAGCACCGCACCGAACAGCGCCGGCCACAACCCCAGGCGAATGGAGGCTATGAGCACGGCCAGCAGATACATCAACGCGAGGTGCGTTGGCCGTACATAAGGCACTGACGCTTCGCCGATGGCGGTGACCAGCCCGACGAGCGCCGCGCTCAAAACCAAATGCGCCAGCTGCACGCGCTCGGCCGCGAGTCGCCTCAAGAGAGGGAGGATCATAGATGCGGTCCAACTTGCTGACAGATGCCAGGACGCCTGCGTCCCCCCGCCGACGGCCGCGCGCTCGACCGGTGTCGGCACTTGCGCATGCTCCGCTGAAAACCGCATCGACAAACTCTGGCCGACTAGTACATCCAGAAGTGGATAGGCACGCAAAATGTGCGCCATATATAAGTGTTTTTATTTCATTGAGCAAAAAACCACATGCAATTTATATTTCACGCAAGAGTTTTCTGTGGAAAAGGCAGTTGAATAATATACGCTGATTGGCGGACAGTCTAACACGCGGGGAATATTCCCCCGCTCCCGCAACCGCCAAGCGCTGGAGTCGCCCAGAGGCGTCTTGATGACGAGCACGAGCGTCAAGGTTCTGGTCATCGAAGACGACAGGTTGATCCGGCGGCTGCTCCGCGCATCCCTGCCGTCGCGCGGCTTTACCATTATCGAGGCGGAGACCGGCGCCGCGGGGCTCGATGTGCTCAAGAGCGAGCCGCTCGATTTGATCATCCTCGATCTCGGCCTTCCCGACGTGAACGGGCTCGGCCTGCTGCGTCATATCCGCGGCGACTTCAACATCCCGATCGTTGTTCTGTCGTATACCGGCTCGGTGACGACAAAGGTCGAGGCGCTCGAAGGCGGCGCTGCCGACTACGTCACGAAGCCGTTCAATGTCGATGAGCTCGTCGCGCGGCTGCGCGTCGCACTGCGCCACCGGTTGCAGCGGGAGGGCGCGGCACCCGTGTTCCGCAACGGCGAGCTGATGATCGATCTGGTTCGCCACCGGATCATGCGCGGCCCGGTCAACGTCAAGATATCGCCGACCGAGTTCGCGATCTTGCGGCTGCTCGTGCTGCATGCCGGCAAGGTGCTGACCCACGAGCAGATCTTGCGCGAGATCTGGAACCACACCCGCAACATCGAATATCTGCGCGTGTACATGCGCCAGCTGCGCAAGCGGATCGAGATCGACCCGCACAACCCGCAATACATCGTGACGGTTCCCGGGGTCGGCTATCAGCTGCTGACTGCCGACTAGCCGATTCGCCAATTTCGTCCCGTCGCGCCGACCGAAACTGGGATGCGCGCCTGGAACAGCGCGGCCTCCGTTACCGCCGGCGAGTTGCGCGGGCGTTATGTCCAACGCTATATAGCAGCCCGTATTTCGGTGGATATAGCGGAGAGCAGGATGGCGAAACGGTTGCTGCGGCGATGGTGCGCCGCCGGCGTGGCGATGACGCTGTTGCTGGGGCTGGCTGCGGGGCAGGCGGCGGCACAGGGCGGCGATGTCCTGGTCTTCGCCGCGGCGAGCCTCAAGAACGCGCTCGACGCGATCGACGACCAGTACCAGAAAGACAGCGGCAAGCACGTCATCGTGTCGCTGGCGGCAAGCTCGACGCTCGCCAAGCAGATCGAGAGCGGCGCCCCGGCCGATGTTTTCATCTCGGCCGATCTCGACTGGATGGACTACCTGGCGCAGCGCAACCTGATCAAGCTCGAGACCCGCAAGAGCATCCTCGGCAACGAGCTGGTGCTGATCGCGCCGAAAGGCAGCGCGGTCGCTGTTACGATCGCGGCGAATTTCGACCTCGCCAAGCTGCTCGCCGGCGGCAAGCTGGCGATGGCCGACACCAGTGCCGTTCCGGCCGGGAAATACGGCAAGGCGGCGCTCGAAAAGCTCGGCGTGTGGGACGCCGTCTCGGGGCAGGTCGCGCAAGCCGAAAACGTGCGCGCGGCCTTGGCGCTGGTCGCGCGCAACGAGGCGCCGCTCGGCATCGTCTACCAGACCGATGCGGCGGTCGAGCCGGGGGTCAAGATCGTCGGCGTCCTCCCGGCGAATACCCACCCGCCGATCATCTACCCGATCGCGCTGTTGGCCGGGTCGAAGAACCCGGACGCTGCGTCCTATCTCGGCTATCTGGAGTCGGCGAAGGCCCGGCCGCTATTCGAGAAGCAGGGCTTCGCGGTGCTCCAGTAACGCTGTCTACTCGGCGGCGGCGCGGGCCGGCTCGACGAACTGCGACAGATAGCTGCCGCGCTTCTGCAGACCCGCGCGGTACATCGCCTCGAACTCGGGCTCCGGGAACGAATGCGTCGACGGCCGCGCCATCAGCGCCTTCGCCCACGCGTTGAGGCGCGGGTATTTCTCGATTTCGCCGATCCTCTTGATCCGATCGAGAAAGAAATAGCGCTGCAGGAACGGCGCGTAGGCGGCATCGACCAGCGAATAGGTCTTGCCGTTGAAGAAGGGGTCGCTGCCCTGCGTCTCCAGCGCCTTTTCCAGCCGGCCGAACGCCTCGGGGATCTTGGCGATCGCCGCCTTGTAAGCTTCCTCGGTCGCGGCATAGGCGCAGCCGGTCACGCTGGAGGCAAAGGTCGGCACGTAGTCGGTCCAGGCGCGGTTGACCGCGCGCTGCAGCGGATCGGCCGGGTGTAGGCGCGGCTCGACGGTCTCGTCGAGGTATTCATTGATCGCGTTCGACTCGAACAGCGTGTCTTTCTCGTCGATGCGGATCACCGGCACCTTCTTGTGCGGCGAGATCGCCAGAAACCAGTCGGGCCGGTTGTCGGCCTCAATGTGGCGGAACTCGAACGGGGTGTTTTTCTCGCGCAGGATGATCGCCGAGCGCTGCACCCAGGGGCAGGTCTTGAAGCTGACCAGCATGTACTTTGCCATGAATTCCTCCCGCAAATCCGTTGAATGCCCCAGCATCGCATGCCGGCGGGCGCGGTCACAACATAATCGACCCTAGAACCAGTGCCGCAGCTCGATGCGGTAGCCGTTGGGATCGCAGATTTCGGCCCGCGCATAGGTGTCGCGGACCATCGGGCCCCAGGCCGGATCGACGCCTTTCGTCTTGAGAAAGGCTAGCGCCGCGTTCATGTCCTCGACCTCGAGCGCCATCAGCCGGTAGCCGAGATGCTCCTTCTCCGGTTCGGGCGCGACCGGAATGCCCTCGAACTTGATCAATTCGACGGTGGTGCCGCCGAGGTCGAGGTAGACGAGGTTCAACGCCTGGTCCGAGCCGGGCCGCGCAATGCGGTCGCGCTCCCGCTCCTTGAAGCCGAGCACCGCGGTATAGAACGCGACGGTCGCGTCGAGCCGGTCGGTGACGATCTCGATATGGTCGATCCGCTTGAACATCGTGCTTCTCCGCTGGAGGAGGCGGGAGTGTATCAGGGCCGCCGCCGTTACGCCCGCCTAGCGGCCGCCGGTTCAGCCGGACTCGAGGCAGCCGATACCGGGAGTATCCGGGTCGAAGCAATAGACCGCGAAGAGCTCCATGGGCGAGGCGTTGTCGAGGCCTGCGCCATCTCAGTCGCCGCGTTGCGCGACCCCACCGGCCGTCCCGCCGGATTGCTCGAGACGCCCGTGGTGAACGGCCGCCCCGGGCCGCGCCCACGCTGTTTTTGCAGATGATTTACAGCCATCCCCCCATCGCTCCATCGCAGTTGTCGCGCCGTGACAGGCGCGCCATAATCACAATATTGCATATGATTATAGCTATTTTAGGGACGGCCATGCGAAAACTTGCCAGGATGAAAAGCCGGCCATCACCTGGTTCATGTCGAAAGGCCATTTCGCGCCGTGAGCCGACACGCGATAAGGGTAGTGTCTCAGTTTGAATTTCGGCTTTGGGTGTTTATCGGCCGTAGGCGGTTACGCACGGCAATGGCGGGGTAGCGCCGA
>Ga0181530_10000820_pt1 | contig 40142 bp, 43 predicted proteins | sample PEATcosm2014_Bin_42_FD_119769 | JGI IMG/M metagenome (GOLD analysis project Ga0181530, IMG submission 119769) | Peatland microbial communities from MTU Mesocosm Facility, Houghton, MI, USA - PEATcosm2014_Bin10_60_metaG | ecosystem: Environmental > Terrestrial > Soil > Wetlands > Peat | place...
AAGTCACAAACCCGGCTGGTGCCGCTAGCCCGATGGCCGGTGGACCCCGGCCTCACCGCTGCAACCGAGATGCGACCCTCATCCCGTCCGGAAAACGCGGTTCTTGGAGGTATCCAGCTGTTCAGCAAATTGGACAATCCAAGCGACATCCGGTGGCACCAAACTGTATTGTTGAGCAAGCGCGATCAGGCTAGCCTTTATGCTGCCTTCGCGATGGAGCAAACGGCAATTCTACAGCTGATGATGATTTTCGCTCTCTTCCTTCCATGTTTATCAACCTACCGAAACATGTTGCCACTGTATCTCTTTTGGTATTTTCGACTTTCAAACGAAAGATTTTTATTCGTTCCTGTCTTGATATATATCCGCCGATCCCCATTGCCCCGGCCCCAGGGACTAATGTAGTAGTTTCTATAGGCATAAGAGTTAATTGTGAGAAGACAAGAGGAGCGGATGGTGAATTGCTTGTTTTCACACCTCCATAATATTCAGTTTCCGTAGTGTAGTGTACACACTGATCATCGTTCCGATCGTAGGATAAATCTATTTTTGGTTTATATCGCGCATTATGCGGGGAATTACAATAGATAATAATCCTGCAATAGCAAAACCTATAGCTGCGATTAAACAGCCCATGACTAATGATGGCGACAACTCGCTTGGTATGAGCCAAGCGATAAAAAAGGCGATTGAGGCGCTAAACAAAAGTCCTGGTAGCATAATCCCCATCCTACCGCAGCGAGCGCCGGCAGGTCGAATCTAGCCGACCTGTCGTCCGGCCTCTCGGACGCCGCAATAGGGATTTGCGCCATAATACCGAATGCGTGCCGATCGGCGGCTGGCCGCGCATCAGCAGCGAGAACACCGCCGACAACAGCGCGATGTGCAGGATCGGCTCGATCAGCGCCCAGCCATAGCCGAGGCGTGAATCCCCAAAGCGCGTGCGGGTTTCGCGGATGATCAGCGCGTGGATCACCCGGCCTTGGGTCTTCAGCCGCTCAACGAATCCGGGTGAGGCGCGCGGCCGCTGCGGCAGCCGGCGTGCACGGTCACCGAGCACGACATAGTCGCCGTCGATCGTGTCGAGCCGGCGATTGAGAACGCGCAACACCGTCTCGGCCGAGCCATTGTCCTCCGGAAAGGCGCGTAGCAACTCGCCACCGAGCGCCGTCGCGTCGGTGACGCGCCCGTCGGCGAGCAACATGTCGATCCGGGTGCGCCGGGCCGCGTGACCCGCTGGATCGAGCGCGGCCGCCCGGCTGACCGCCTCCGCCGCGGAGGCGAAATCGCCGATCTGGTACAGCAGATGGCCGCGATGGAGGTGATATTCGGCCGTGTCGGGTGCGAGCGCCAGGGCGCGGCCGATCGCCGCGAGCGCCGCGTCGAACTCCTCGCGCTGACTTTCCGCCGCCGAGATCAGGCGCCACAGCGTTGGATCTTCCGGCGCGTGGCGCGCGGCGCTTGCGAGCAGCGCCAGGGCTTCGTCGATCCGTCCGGCGCGCAACAGCAATTCGCCGGCATGGACCGCGAGGCTGCCGTCGCTTGGCGCCAACGTTGCCGCCTGCAAGGCCAGGTTCAGCGCTTCATCGGGCCGATCAAGCGTGCTACCGGCCGCCGATAAAGCTCGCAGCACGCGCGGGTTGGCCGGCTCGATATCGAGCGCGCGAGCAAGATAGAACACCGCCTCCTCGAGGCGTACGGCATCGAGCAGCAAGCACCCGGAATGAAACGCAAAATCGAAATTGCCGGGAGCGAGATCGCTGGCCTTGGTCGCGGCGGCGATCGCTCGTTCGTTGTCGCCGAGCGCCGCGAGCGATCCGCTCAGATGGCGATAGCCCTCGGCCCAATCCGGGCGATGATCGATCAGCCGCTGGTAAGCTGCGGCCGCTTCTTTCGGGAGGTCGCCATTGCTGAACAGCCACGCGCAGAAATGTGCGCCGGCATCATCATCGGGCGCGATGGCGAAGGCCCGGCGCCCGCATTCGAGCGCATCGTCGCGGCGGCCGGCGTGGAACAGCGCCTCGGCGAGGTGACATTCGAGCTGGGCCCTCTCCGGGTTGCCCTCGTCGCCGCGCAGAACGTGCAAACAATCGTCGAGCGCGCCGCGCTCCAGTGCGCGGGCGAAACCAGAACTATCGATCGCTGACTGGGGGAAATCGTGATCGACGCTCAACTAACCGCTTCTCTTTGTCGCCGTAAAATTGCCGAATTGGTGAACGATAATCCTACAGACGTATGATGCTCAACCATCTTTCATCGCGGCCGCCGCGCTTACCTGCCGGGGCCCTCGCGCTGCGTTTTTGGCTGGCTGTCAGCGGCAATCGCTCATAAGGTCGGCTCGCGCAGGTTGCAGCGGCAGAGCCCGGCAAAACGGAGGACGGCGATGGCGTTTGAGTTTGGCATGTTTCACGAATTTCAGCGTACTGCCGCGATGACCGAAGAAGAGGCGTTTGCTGTCTCGTTCGAGCAGATCGACGCTGCCGAGCGCTGGGGGCTCGACGCGATGTGGCTCGCCGAAATCCACGTCAATCCCGAACGGTCGGTGTGCTCGGCGCCGCTGACGCTCGCCAGCGCGATCGCCGCGCGCACCAAGCGCATGAAGATCGGCACCGGGGTGCAGGTCCTGCCGCTGTGCCATCCGCTGCGGCTTGCCGAGGAGGCCGCGACGGTCGATCAGATCAGCCATGGCCGGCTCATTTTCGGCGTCGGGCGCAGCGGCTTCCCGCGCACCTACGAGGCCTATGGCGTGCCCTACGGCGAAAGCCGCGAGCGCTTTGCCGAAACCTTGGAGATCCTGAAGCGCGCCTGGACAGAACCTCGTTTCTCCTACCAGGGCAAATACTACAGCTTCGACGATGTCGCGCTGACACCAAAGCCGTTCCAGAAGCCATGGCCGGAAATCCGGATCGCCGCCAACAGCGCCGACACCTTCCCGGCGATCGCCAAGCTCGGGCACGCGGTGTTCGTCGCGGTGCGGCTCGGCACGATCGAGGAGCTGGGCCCGAACATCGCCGCCTACCGCAAGGCGTGGAAGGAGGCCGGGCACCCGGGCGAGGGGCAGGTCTTCCTGCGCGCCCCGGTCTATGTCGCCGAGACCGACAAGCAGGCGCTCGAGGAGCCGGAAGAGAGCATCATGTATTTCTACCGCTATCTCGGCGAGCGGCTCGAGGATTCGGCGACGCGCGCCGGGGTGCGGGCGGTCGAGGATCGCGCCGCGCGGGGCCAGCGGCTGCAGACAATCACTTATGAGGATGCGCTCAAGGAAAAGCTGATCGTCGGCTCGGCCGAGAGCGTCGCCGATCGCCTTATGGGCCTCAAGGAGACGCTGGGCCTCGACGGGATACTCGCGGAGATGAATTGCGGCACCAAAATCCCGCATCAGCAGGTGATGAAGTCGCTGCAATTGCTCTGCGAAAAGGTGATGCCGAAATTTCACTAGGCGACATTTTTGCGCCCGGCTTCAAGCCGGCGCCGTATTGGTGGGAGGCCTACAGGCCGGCCGCCGGCGAACTGGTCGACGTGCCGCGCGAGGCGCGGGTCGCGGTCGTCGGCGGCGGCTATGCCGGACTCTCGGCGGCGCTCGAATTGGCAAAACATGGCATTGATGCGGTCGTGTTCGAGAAGGGCGCGCTCGGCGAGGGCGCCAGCACCCGCAACGGCGGCGCGGTCAGCGGCGGGGTCAATGTCGGCAAGAGCTTCAGTGGCAAGCCGGCCGAAGTCGATCCCGAGCGAGCCGGGCAGATGCTGTCTGACGCCTACGACGCGTTCGCCTTCGTCGAACGGCTGATCGGCGAAGAGAGCATCGATTGCATGTGGCAGAAGCGCGGGCGGTTTGTCGGCGCCTGGACGCCGGCTCATTTCGCTTATCAGGAAACCCGACTTAAGAATTTGAATGATAACGCGGAGTCTGGCGCCTACATGGTGCCGCGCGAGCGCCAGCGCGACGAGATCGCAAGCAATTATTACTACGGCGGAATGGTCGTCGAGCGTTCGGCGAGCCTGCATCCGGCGCTGTACTACAAGGGGCTGCTCGATGGCTGCCGCCGCCGCGGCATCGCGATCTGCGCCGACGCGGCGGTGGAACGGATCAGCCGCAGCGGCGCCGGTTGGCGGGTCGCCACCAGCCGCGGCGAGATCGCGGCGGGCGAGATCGTCGTCGCCACCAATGGCTATACCGGCGCGCTGACGCCGCGCCTCAGGCGACGGGTCGTGCCGATCGCCAGCCACATCATCGCGACCGAGGAACTGCCCGACGATCTCGCCCGCTCGCTGGTTCCGAACGGGCGGACGCTCAGCGATACCAAGCGCGTGCTGTGCTATTACCGGATGTCGCCCGACGGCAAGCGCATGGTGTTCGGCGGCCGCGCGCGTTTCACGCAGGTTGATCCGCTGCTGAGCGCCCGCGTGCTCCACGGCTATATGACCGAGCGCTTCCCGCAGTTGCGCGGCGTGCGCATCACCCACGGCTGGACCGGCAACACCGCGTTCACGCTCGACGCGCTGCCGCATATGGGCGAGGACGAGGGGCTGCACTACGCGCTCGGCTGCAACGGCAGCGGCATCGCGATGATGACCTATCTCGGCTATCAGACCGCGCGCAAAATCGCCCGCGCCGCCAACTACGCCTGCGCCTTCGACAGCCCGGAATTTCCCGACCATCCGCTCTACTCCGGCAACCCGTGGTTCCTGCCGATGATTGGTGGCTGGTACCGGCTGCGCGACCGGCTCGATCGGATGCTCGCGTGACAGCGGATCGGCGGGTTATCATCGCCGTACACCTCACGGGAGGAAGACATGGAATTCGATACGTTCAAATCGTCGCTCGCGGGCGCCTCGCCGCCGGCCGGGATCAGCGGCGCCTCTCAGGCGCTGTGGTGGCAGGCCAAGGGGGATTGGCACAAGGCGCATCGCTGCGCGCAAGCCGACGCCAACGAGAAGGGCGCCTGGGCGCATGCCTATCTGCACCGGGTCGAGGGCGACAAGATGAATGCCGGCGGCTGGTACAAGCGGGCCGGCAAGACCCCGTCGACCGCCTCGCTTGACAGCGAATGGGAGGAGATCGCGCGAGCGCTGCTGAAATAACTACTCGGCCGCCCGGCGCTCGTATTTGCGGGCGGGGGTGTTGATCGGGTCGGAAAGCGGGCCGGCGCAGACAGACGCGGCGCGGCGCTCGGCCGGCGCGTCGCCGTAGAGGGTCGTGCGTTGGCGCGGGATGCGGCCCAATGAACGGATCAGCTCTTCCATCGCCTCGGGCGGCATCTCCTGGCCGAAGCTGGCGCCGGCGGCTCGCGAGATGCTCTCGTTCATCAAGGTGCCGCCGAGATCGTTGCACCCGGCATTCAGGCAGGCGGCGGCGCCGGGGCTACCGAGCTTGACCCAGGAGGTCTGGATATTCGGGATCAGTGGGTGCAGCGCGAGACGCGCGACCGCGTGCATCAGCACCGCTTCGCGATAAGTCGGCCCAAGCCTGGCGGCGCCCTTCAGGTACATCGGCGCTTCCATCGGCACGAAGGGCAGCGGCACGAACTCGGTGAAGCCGCCGGTGCGCGCCTGCAACGCGCGAACCCGCAGCAAGTGCCGGGACCAATGCTCGTAGCGGTCGACATGGCCATACATGATCGTGACCGTCGCGCGCAGGCCGACATTGTGCGCGGCTTCCATGACTTCGAGCCACTCGGCGGTCTTGATCTTGTCCGGGCAGATGATCGCGCGGACCTCGTCATCGAGGATTTCGGCCGCCGTGCCGGGCAATGAGCTCAGCCCGGCGTCGCGCAATTCGGCGAGGAAATCGGGCAGGGTGCGACGCAGCGTTTTGGCGCCTTGCCAGATCTCCAGCGGTGAGAAGGCGTGGATATGCAGACCCGGCGCCGCCTGCTTGATCGCCCGGCAGATGCCGAGATAGGTCGCGCCCGTGTATTCGGGATGGATGCCTCCTTGCAGGCAGACCTCGCTCGCGCCGCGTTCCCAGGCTTCCTCGCAGCGGCGGGTGATCTCGCTCATATCGAGATCATAGGGCCGGCCGCGCAGGTTCTCGCTGAGCTTGCCTTTCGAGAACGCGCAAAACTGGCAGCGGAAATAGCAGATGTTCGTGTAGTTGATGTTGCGGGTGACGACGTAGCTGACCGTGTCGCCATTGACCTCGCGGCGCAGCCGGTCGGCCGCCTCGCAGATCCGGTCGAACGCATCGCCGCGCGCCGCGAACAGCGTGACGATGTCGTGCTCGGTCAGCGTTTCGCCCGCCGTCGCGCGAGCAAGGATCGGCTCGACGGCGGCTGTCAGGGCAGGGTACCGTGCTCGTTTGCCTGCCGCAGGCGGGTTGGTGCCGGCACCGGGGGTCCATGGGTCGGTGCGGGCGAGGCCCTGTGCATCGATGCTGCGCAGGGTGGCCGTGCGCAGCCCCGGGTCGAGCCAGCGCATCGGATCGAGCGCGTATTCCGGGTAGATCGCCAGCCGCTCGACAAGCAGCTTGCCCGCGGCGGCGGTGCGCCGGGCGAGCCCGTCGAGCGTCGGCCACGGCGCCTCGGGGTTGACGTGGTCGGGGGTGACCGGCGACACGCCGCCCCAATCGTTGATCCCGGCGGCGATCATCGCCTCGAGCGCGTCGGGCATAAGGTTGGGCGGCGCCTGAATATTCATCGCCGGACCAAAAATCAGCCGCGCGATCGCGATCGTCCACAGATGATCATCCTGGTCGGGTTCCGGCGCCGCCGCCATCCGCGTATCGGGCTTGGCGCGGAAATTCTGGACGATGATCTCCTGGATGTGGCCGTGGCGCTCGTGCAGCGCGCGCAGCGCCAGCATCGCCTCGATCCGCTCGCGCCGTGTCTCGCCGATGCCGATGAGAATGCCGCTGGTGAACGGCACCGCCGCTTCGCCCGCCGCCTCGATCGTCGCGAGCCGTCGCGCCGGCAGCTTGTCGGGCGAGCCGAAATGCGGACCGCCGCGCTGCGACAGCCGCTCGCTGGCACTTTCCAGCATAATCCCTTGCGACACGGACACCTTGCGCAAGGCGTCGAGATCGCTGCCGGTCAGAAGGCCGGGGTTGAGATGCGGCAGGAGCCCGGTTTCCTTGAGCACCAGCGCGGCCATTTCGGCCAAGTAGGAGAGGGTGGTTTCGTGGCCGAGAGCTGCCAGCTCCTCGCGTGCCGCGCGGTAGCGCAGCTCCGGCTTGTCCCCCAGGGTAAACAGCGCCTCGTGACAGCCGGCCTTGGCGCCGGCGCGGGCGATCTCCAGAACCTGTTCGCGGTCGAGATAGACCCGCTCGCCCCTGCGCGGCGGATGCGCGAAGGTGCAGTAATGACAGACGTCCCGGCACAGCTGGGTCAGCGGGATGAAGACCTTGCGCGAGTAGGAGACGAGCCCGCCATGCCCGGCGTCGCGCAGCGCGGCGGCGACCCGCATCAGCCCTGGCAGATCCTCGCATTCCGCGAGCGCCAGCGCGTCGGCCTCCGGTAGCGTATCGCCGCTTGCCGCACGGTCGAGGATTGTCGCGAAAAACTCCGTCACTCGCCCTCCTAGCCGCATGCTTCCAGCTTCAAGCCGTTTTCGCCCGCGAGCTCGGCGATCAATCGACCGGCGCGGGTCTGCGACCCAAGCCGTGCAAAATGATGGAGGTCTTGCGGATTGTCGATATCGAAGGCGATCCCGGGTAAGCGCACCACGCATGGCTCGATGCCGGCGGCGCGGGCGGCGGCGAGGTGCGGGAAGAAGCTGTTCTCGCCAAATCGTAACGGAACCGCGTCCGGCGGCGACATCAGGATCGCGTTCGAGCCGAGATCGTCATGCGCCGGCGCGATGGTGAAGGCGGGCGCCGGGCCGTGCGCGGCGATCAGCTGCTCGATTTCCGACGTGGCGATGAGCGGCAGATCGCCGGGGAGGGTCAGCATCGTGCAGTGGCCCTGGGCGATCAGGTGCCGCGCTCCGGCGACCACCGCGCCGGTGTGGCCGTCATAGGCGCCGTCGACGATCGTCGCGGCGCCATAGCGGCGGGCAAGGGCTTCGGCCTGCGCATCGACGGTCACCAGGATAATGCCGCCGAGGCCGTTGACCCCCGCGACCGCTTCCAGCACGTCTTCCAGCATGGCCAGCGCCAATTCCTGGCGCAGTGCGGCCGAAGCGATCGGCGCGAGGCGTTGCTTGGCGCCGCCGGTCAATTTGACCGGAACGATCGCCCAGACCTCTCCGGGATCGCTCATCCGGGCACCCGGTCGGCTGCGGCGAGAACCGTGCGGGCCAGCGCCTCGCGGTCGCCGAGAGTCACCATCAAGGTCGGCGCGAGAACGACGGGCAGGTCGAGCCCAGCAACCGCATCGCGATCGACTTCGTCGGCCACGTAGATATCGAGGAAATCGCGGTAATACCGCGCGATTGCGGCGGCATCGACCGGCAGTCCCAGCTCTTCCATCATCTTCGCGGTCGGACCCTTGACCGCCTTGCCGCCGATGATCGGTGACACCGCGACGACCGGGGTCCGGGTGAGGCGCAGCGCCTCGCGCACGCCCGGCACGGCGAGGATCGGGTCGATGCTGATGAATGGGTTCGACGGGCAGATGACGACCGCGCGCAGCGCTGGATCGGCGAGCGCGGTGACAAAATCGGGGTGCGGGTGCGCGGTGTCGCTGCCGGCGAAAGCGAGCCGGCGGACCACGGGCTCGCAGTGCAGCCGCACGAAATAATCCTGGAAATCGAGCCGGCCGCTATCGGTATCGAGCCCGGTGCGCACCTTGTCGTCGCTCATCGGCAGCAGCCGCGCAGCGATGCCGAAACGGCGGCGGAAATCATCGATGATCGCTGACAACGTCTCGCCCGCGGTCAGCCGGCGGGTGCGCACGACATGGGTCGCGAGGTCTCCGTCGCCGAGCCGGAACCAACTCTCGCCGCCGAGCTTTTCGAGCGCGGCCATGAACGTCCAGGTCTCGCCCTGCCGGCCCCAACCCAGTTCGGCGTTCGCTTGCCCCGACAACGTGTAGAGCAGCGTGTCGAGGTCGGGGGATATCGATAGGCCGAGATGCTCGAAATCGTCGCCGGTATTGGCGACGATCGTCAGCGTGTCGGGCGGCAGGATGCGATAGAGCCCGAGCGCGAGCTTGGCGCCGCCGACTCCGCCCGACAGCGCGAGAACCGGGCCGTCAGTGCCCATCGGCCACGCTCATCGAAACAGATCGTGCTCCCGCGGGCGCACCAGCACCGCGGCGTCCGCCTCGGGCGCGATCCACTGAAGCCCGCGCACCAGCGCGATCGGCATCGCCTCGTTGGCCTGGCCCATGACCAGCGAAGCGGCGGCGGCGATCTCGTCGGCGAAGCCTGTCTCGGTGACTTCGAGCGGCCGGCCGAAAAGATCGGGGTGGCCGCGCCAGTCGATCATCGACGGCAGCCCGGCCGAGCCGATCGCGATGCCGACCGTGCCGCGCCGCCACGGCCGCCCGAAGCTGTCGCTGATGATGACCGCGACCGGCACGCCGTAGGAGGCGACCAGCTCCTCGCGCAGCGCCCGCGCCGAGGTGTCTGGGTCGACCGGCAGCAGCAGCACCCGCTCATTTCCGTCGCCCGGCGCGACATTCGAATGGTCGATCCCGGCATTGGCCATCACAAAACCAAGGCGGTGCTCGGCGATGATCAGGTTCTCGCGATGGCGCACGATGCGCTTCGACTCGGACAGCACCAACTCGACGAAGCGGGGGTCTTTGCCGGTCTCGGCCGCCAGCTTTTCGGCTTGCGCCGACGGCTTGACGGTGGAGACATCGACATACCGGCCCTCGGCCTTCGATACGATCTTCTGTGCGACGACAAAGACGTCATGCGGCTCGGGGGCTATGTCCGCGTCGACCAGGGCGGAAATCATGATGGCGTGCAGATTGTCGCCTGGCTGCACCATGGGGATTCCGTGCAGCCCGATGATCGAGACGCGGTCGGTCATTTCACCACTCGACTGTCATTCCGGGGCACCGCACGGCGCTCCGGAATGACAAAGTTAAATTTCGGCTTCAAGAGAACTAACCGAACGCCTTGCGCAAACGTGGGAATACCTGCTCGGCGTAGCGCTTGATGAAGCGCGCCTGATCGGGGCCGGGGGCGTGGAACACGAGGTGCGTGAAGCCGAGCTCGACATAGGGGCGGATGCGCTCGACCTGCTCGTCGGGGTCGCTCGAGACGATCCACCGGCTGGCGGCGCGGTCGAGCGGCAGCGCGTCGGCGCGCTTCTCCATCTCGATTGGGTCCTCGACCCCCATCTTCTCCTCGGACGACAGCGCGAGCGCCGCCCAATGGCGGGTCAGCTCTTTGGCCTGCTGGGCGTCGGTATCGAACGACACCTTGACCTCGATCATCTTTTCAAGGCTCGCTTTTTCCCGCCCGGCCTTGACCATGCCTTCGGCGACCTTGTCCGTCAGCTCGGTATAAAGCTGAGGGTTCTTGCCGCTGGTGCAGATGAAGCCCTCGGCGATTTGCCCCGCCATTTGCGCGGCGAGCGGCCCAGACGCGGCGATCCAGATCGGCACCTTGTGCTTGGGCTTGTCGTAGATCGTCGCGCTCTCGGTGCGGTAAAACTGGCCCGCGAAGGTGACCCGGTCTTGGGTCCAGAGGGTATTGATCAAGCGCACGGCCTCGCGCAGCCGGTCGCGCCGCTCCTTGGCGCCCGGCCAGGTGATGCCCGCGGAGGGCACCTCGTTGAGGGACTCGCCCGTGCCGAGGCCGAGCACGACGCGGCCCGGGAACATCACACCCATGGTGCCAAAGGCCTGCGCCACGATCGACGGGTGATAGCGGAAGGTCGGCGTCGCGACGCTGGTGCCGATAACCACCCGCTTGGTGCTGGCGCCGAGCGCGCCGAGCCAGGCGAGCGAGTTCGGCGCGTGACCGTCGGTATGTTTCCACGGCTGGAAATGGTCGCTGACAAAGACCGAGTCGAACCCGTTCTCCTCGGCGAGAAGCGAGAAATCGAGCAATTCGCGCGGCCCGAATTGCTCGGCCGACGCCTTGTATCCGAGCTTCAGCACGGCTCACTCCTGCGAAAAGGGTTAAACCTTGGCCAGCACGTCCTCGCGGAAGCGTCGCATGCTGGCGACCACCGCCTCGGCGTTCGGGCCCGAGAAGTTGAAATCAATATAGCCGACGCCGAGATCGCGGAAGCCCCGCAAATCCTCGACGATCTGCGCGGTCTCGCCCGAGAACAGCCGGCGGTCGCCATTATCGGCCTTGTCCGGGATATCCTTGCCGAGCTGGGTGATGCGATAGGCGAGGGCGATCGATTTCGGATCGCGGCCGACATCGCGCGCGTATTTGTGCAGCCGGTCGATCCCGCCGCGGAACCGGTCCATCGTGTCGAGTCGGAATTGCGGGTTGGTGCCGATCGGGTACCAGCCGTCGCCGAGCTTGGCGGTGCGGCGCAAGGCCGGACCGCTTTCGCCGCCGACCCAGATCGGGATGTTCTTCTGCACCGGCAGCGGATCGACATAGATATCGGCGAACTTGACATATTTGCCGGAGAATTTTGGGTTGTCCTTGGTCCACATCTCGCGGAACGCGAGGATGTATTCGTCGGTGACGGCGCCGCGCTCCTCGAACGGCTCGGTGCCGAGCACCTCGAACTCCTCCTTGCACCAGCCGGCGCCGATGCCGAGTGTCAACCGCCCGCCAGACAGCACGTCGATGGTCGACAGCATCTTGCCGGTCAGCACCGCCGGACGGTGCGGCACCACCATGACCGAGGTCACCAGCCGCAATTTCGTGGTCTTGGCCGCGGCGAAGGCGACCGCGATCAGCTGCTCGTGGCGATCGCCGCGCGAGCGACCGGGGAACTCGCCGGTATCGCTGTAGGGGTATTTGGCCAGGACTTCGCGCGGGATCGCGATATGATCGCTGAGCGTGCAGAAACTGTAGCCGATCGCCTCGCCCTCGGTGACGATGCGGGTCAGATCCTTTACCCCCGACAGCGGCCCGCTGACCGGCGCGTTGAAGCCCCATTCCATGAGCACTCTCCCGAAACCCTGTTGGGAGACAGCCTAGAGCATCAGCGCCGGATCACGAAGTGCGTCCTTCGAGGGACGCGGGAAGCTCATAATTCGAGGATGCGGCGCAGGCCTTCCTCGACCGCGCGCAGATCGGGCGCGGACAATGTGCCGGCGGCGCGGGTGAGACGCGCCTTGTCGACCGCGCGCGCCTGGTCGCATACCGCGACACGGCGTTCGCCCGCCGAGGGGGTCGCGACAACGATCGGCGGGCGCGGTTGCGGCCCGGTCGCCAGCGGCACGACGACGACGGTGCGCCGCGCCCGGTTCAACGCATCGGCGGTGACCACGACCGCCGGCCGCATCTTGCGTATTTCGCCATCGTCGACGACGTCGAAATCGACCCACCACACCTCGCCGCGGCGGACCGCCATGCCATCGGAAGGCGGTGGCGAGGCCATCAATCAGCCGGCCGCCCCGTCGCCCGACGGCACCGCGACACCATCGGCGACCGTGGCGGGCTCCCACTCCGCCATCTCGGCGGCGAGCACCTCATCGGCCTCGACCGATAGCGCGGCGAGATACAGCGGATCACTCTCGACCACGCCATCGGGCGGCAGCGCCTGCTCCAACAGATCCTGGATGAACTTGCTGCGCTGGCGCGCCGGCACCGCGCGCCGCAGACGCCGGATCAACTCATCTGGCAGATGCAACAACAACTGCTGCGTTCCGGCCATCGCCGCGCCTTCCTATCGATATCGCCGCATCAATATCGCTAGGAAGATACGAGGGCAAGAGACGGCTTCCCGATTATGAGCACCCGCTCGTCGAGCCGCAGGTGTCGCATTTGAGGCAGGTGCCGTTGCGCACCAGCGTGAAGTTGCCGCATTCGCCGCAGCTGTCGCCGTCGTAGCCCTTCATTCGCGCCTCGCGGATTTTTTCCATCCGCGGGTCGTGGGTGTGCGCGGTCTGGGCAAATTCGAGCGTGTCGATGGCCACGGCCACGGCGCTCGTCGCAAACAGTGGCATCTCGGCAGCCTCCGATCCGGTCCGCGCGGTCGTCGCGGCGCTGCGCTTGCCGCCATGCAACACGGTCAGCTTGTTGCGGACAAAGCCGTTCGAGGTGACCGATTTCATGATCGCCGCGACATCGGCGCCAACCGTTTCCGCATCGTCGATCTCGCGCAAATTCGAGTGAACGACGCCAGCCTGGCCGACCGTGTCCGGCATTAGGTCGGCCGGCTCGACATGGGCGAGGTCATTGCGGTCGAGATAGGAGATCGCCAGCTCGCGGAAGATGTAGTCGAGGATCGAGGTCGCCATCTTGATCGCGTCGTTGCCCTCGACGATGCCCGACGGCTCGAAACGGGTGAAAGTATAGGCCTCGACGAATTCCTCGAGCGGCACGCCATATTGCAGGCCCAAGGAGATCGCGATCGCGAAGCTGTCCATCAGCGAGCGGAAGGCCGAGCCTTCCTTGTGCATGTCGATGAAGACCTCGGCGAGCGCGCCGTCGTCGTACTCGCCCGTGCGCAGGTAGATCTTGTGGCCGCCGACCCGCGCCTTCTGGGTATAGCCCTTGCGGCGATGCGGCAACTGGCGGCGCTCGGGCTGTCGGGAGACGCGCTCGATGATCCGCTCGACAATGCGCTCGGCAACAATCGGCACGCGCTCGGCCGGCGAGCGCTCGTACAGGTCGGCGGCCTTGTCCTCGGCCTCGTCGTCGTCGCCGAACAGGTTCGAGGCCAAAGGCTGCGACAGTTTCGAGCCGTCGCGGTAAAGCGCGGTCGCCTTCAGGCCGAGCCGCCAGGACAGCATGTAGGCGGCCTTGCAATCCTCGACCGTCGCCGCGTTTTGCATGTTGATCGTTTTCGAGATGGCGCCGGTGATGAAGGGCTGCGCCGCCGCCATCATGCGGATGTGGCTGTCGACCGACAGGCAACGCTTGCCGAGCCGGCCGCACGGGTTGGCGCAGTCGAACACCGGCAGGTGCTCGGCCTTGAGGTGCGGCGCGCCTTCCAGGGTCATAGCGCCGCAGCAATAGGTGTTGGCCGCTTCGATATCGCCGCGGCTGAAGCCGAGCTCGGCGAGCAGGTCGAAGCTCGGATCGGCGAGAGCCACCGCCGAGATGCCGAGCTTCTCGATGCAGAAGGCTTCGCCGAGCGTCCACTTGTTGAACGCGAACTTGATATCGAACGCCGAGCCGAGCGCGCCTTCGATCGCGGTCCGCGACGCGGCGTCGAAGCCCTTCGCGGTCAAGGTCTCATGGTTGATCGCCGGCGCGCCTTTCAGCGTGCCGCGGCCAAGCGCGTAACGCTCGATCGCCGCGATCTCGTCCTCGTCGTAGCCGAGGGTCAGGAGCGCGTCGGGCACCATGCGGTTGATGATCTTGAAATAGCCGCCGCCGGCCAGTTTCTTGAACTTGACCAGCGCGAAATCGGGCTCGATCCCGGTCGTGTCGCAATCCATCACCAGGCCGATCGTGCCGGTCGGCGCGATTACCGTGGTTTGGGCATTGCGGAAACCGTGTTTCTCGCCGAGCGCCAACGCCGCGTCCCATGCCGCGCTGGCGGCCTCGGAAAGCTCCGCATCCGGGCAATTGGCGGGGTTGAGCGCGACCGGCGCGACCGACAACTCCTCATACCCGCCGCTGTCGCCGTGCGCGGCACGGCGATGGTTGCGGATGACCCGCAGCATCGCATCGCGGTTCTTCGGGAAATTGGCGAAGGCGCCGAGTTCGGCCGCCATCTCGGCCGAGGTCGCGTAGGTTGTGCCGGTGAGCAGCGCGGTGATCGCCGCGGCGATCGCGCGGCCCTCGTCGCTGTCATAGGGAATGCCCATCGACATCAACAGCCCGCCTAGATTGGCGTAGCCGAGGCCCAGGGTGCGATAGGCGTAGCTGAGCCGGGCGATCTCGCGCGACGGGAACTGCGCCATCATCACGCTGATCTCGAGGACGATCGTCCACAGCCGCGTCGCATGGCGGAAATCGGCGACGAGGAACCCGTCCTCGCCGCGGAACGCCATCAGGTTCAGCGAGGCGAGATTGCACGCCGTGTCGTCGAGGAACATGTACTCCGAGCACGGGTTCGAGGCGTTGATGCGGCCGCCCTCGGGGCAGGTGTGCCAGTCGTTGATCGTCGTGTCGAACTGGACGCCGGGATCGGCCGAGGCCCAGGCGGCGTAGGCGATGCGGTCCCACAGCGCGCCGGCCGGCACGGTCTTCGCGACCTTGCCGTCGGTGCGGCGGGTCAGCTGCCAGTCGCTGCCGGCGGCGACCGCGTCGAGGAAGGCGTTGGTGATGCGCACCGTATTGTTGGAATTCTGCCCGGCGACAGTCAGATAGGCTTCCGAATCCCAATCGGTGTCGTAAGTGCGGAAATCGATCGTCTCGTGGCCCTGGCGGGCAAGCTGGATCACCCGCTGGATGTAGTTCTCGGACACCATCGCGCGCCGCGCGGCGCGGATTTCGCGCTTCAGCGCCGGGTTCTTTTTCGGGTCGTAGGGGTCTTCCGCCTCCTCGCGGCACGCCGCCATGACGAGGTTGAGGTGCTTGTTGCACAGCCGCGAGCCGGCGACGAGCGCGGCGACCTTCTGCTCCTCGATGACCTTCCAGTCGATGAAATCCTCGATATCGGGGTGATCGGTGTCGACGATGACCATTTTCGCGGCTCGGCGCGTCGTCCCGCCGGACTTGATCGCGCCGGCGGCGCGGTCGCCGATCTTCAGGAAGCTCATCAGCCCCGACGAGCGGCCGCCGCCCGACAGGCGCTCGCCGTCGCCGCGCAGCCGCGAGAAATTCGAGCCGGTGCCCGAGCCGTATTTGAACAGCCGCGCCTCGCGCACCCACAAATCCATGATCCCGCCCTCGTTGACGAGATCGTCGGCGACCGACTGGATGAAGCAGGCATGCGGTTGCGGATGCTCATAGGCGCTGTCCGACGCCTTCACCTTGCCGGTGCGGTAATCGGCATAGAAATGGCCCTGCGCCGGCCCGTCGATCCCATAGGCCCAGTAGAGCCCGGTGTTGAACCATTGCGGCGAGTTGGGGGCGCCCATCTGCCGGGCCAGCATCGCGCGCAACTCGTCGAAAAACGCGTGGGCATCCTCGGCCGTATCGAAATAGCCGCCCTTCCAGCCCCAATAGGTCCAGGTGCCGGCGAGCCGATCGAAGCATTGCTTGGCGCTGGTCTCGCCGCCGCTGCGCTCGGCCTGGGGCAAAAGCGCGAGCTTGTCGGCATCGGGGACGTGGCGCCACAGAAAATCGGGAACACCATCCTCCGCGACCGGCTTCATCACCGCGGGCACCCCTGCCTTGCGCAGGTATTTCTGTGCGAGGATGTCGCAGGCGACCTGGCTCCACTCCGCCGGAACCTCAACCCCCTCGGCGGCGAAGACGACGGATCCGTCGGGGTTGCGGATCTCGCTCGTCGCGGTACGAAAGGCGATGCCGTCGTATGGATCGTGTCCGGCGGCGGTGAATCGACGAGCAATATGCATTTTGCTTCCCCCCGTGCGGCGGTCCCACATCTGGTGGGTCGCCCTTCCCAATACACCTTAATTAGTATTAGCGAAGGAGCACTGGGCAAGCTGTTTTTGTGTTTATCGACAGGAGTGGCGCTAAATCTAGGGTTACGTCACATCGCCGATGGCGCGGCTGACAGTCGGTCGGGGGTACATGGAACAGGAATCGCGAGCACTCGTGATCGTCGATGACGCGGCCGCGACCGGCGTTGCACCTCCCCGTTACCAGTGCGATATTCCGGCCGCCTTACGGATCAGATGATGACGACGCTGGGAACGCTGATACTAACGTGGCTGCGCGGTGTACTGGTCGGTACCGACGAGTACGGCAACCGCTATTATCGCCTCAAGGGCGACAAGCCGACGGGGCGGGGCGGCGGCCGCTTTGCGCGCGAGCGGCGCTGGGTCATCTATCAGGGCGAGCCGGAGGGGTCGAAAGTTCCGTCGGAATGGCATGCCTGGCTGCACCACACGGTCGATGAGGTTCCAACTGAGCGCCAGCGCTACAACTGGGAAAAGCCGCACGAGCCCAACCTGACCGGCACCCCGCGGGCCTATCACCCGCGCGGCTCGGTGCTGCGCGGTGGGCACCGGGCCCGCGCGACCGGCGATTACGAGCCGTGGACGCCGGAATAGAATTGCGCGGAGCCGGGCGATGAAGGGCAACGTGATCGAGACGGTGATGGGCGCGGTCGTCCTCGTTGTCGCCGCGCTGTTCCTGTTCTTCGCCTACAACACGAGCCAGTTGCGCTCGGTCAAGGGCTACCAGCTGACCGCCAATTTCGAGCATGTCGACGGGATTCGCGACGGCAGCGACGTGCGGATCAGCGGGATCAAGGTTGGCTCGGTGCTGGCGACGGTGCTCGATCCGCAGACATTTCTCGCGACCGTGACGATGAGCGTCGAGCCGTCGGTCAAGCTGCCCGACGATACCGTGGCCGAGATCGTCTCGTCGGGGCTGCTCGGCGACAAATACATGTCGCTGGTGCCGGGCGGGTCGGACAAGGATTTGGCGCCGGGCGGGCGGATCAAGTTCACCCAATCCTCGGTCAGCATCGAGCATCTGATCGGCCAGATGATGTTCTCGCCGCCGGCCAAGAAGCCCGGCGAGGGCGATGCGCCGGCTTCGGGCGCGTCCGGCGAGCCGGCGCCGCAGAAATAGCAAAGGGCGTTTATGGCGAAGACTGCGACCGAGGCATTTCCGGTCTGGCACACGCCCGAAGGCGAGCCGGTGTCGTGCGTCGAGAAGATCAAGGTGCTGAACGAGAACCTGTCCGAACTGCGCGGGCTGGCGCAGGACGCGCTGGAGGACGGGGTGCTGATGGGCTGCGACGAAGCCCAGCTGCGCGAGGTTCTGGCCGGAATCGTCGCGGGTCTCGTCAACCCTTACCGTAAATGAAATGGGCGCTGCCGGCGGCGGCCGCGCTGGCCGCGGCCTCGGCTGCGTCTGCCGTGTCCGCGGCGATGATCGCCGAGCCGATCGCGGTGTTGCAGGGGCTCGACAAGGTCGCCGCGCGGGTTTCGCAGATCGAGGCGCCGGTCGGCAGGTCGGTCAATTTCGGTACGCTGTCGATCCTGGTGCGCGACTGCGAGACGAGCCCGCCCGAAGACCCGCCGAACAATGCCGCGTTCCTCCAGATCTATGAAACCCCTTCCGGCGAAGCGACCAAGCGCCTGTTCAGCGGCTGGATGTTCTCGTCGAGCCCGGCGATATCGCAGCTCGAACACCCGGTCTATGACGTGACCTTACTCGGCTGCAAGGCGGCGAGCGCGTCCGCGCCGGAACCACCGCCCGCGCCGAACCCACGCGGGAAGCCGCAGCGATAGAGGAGGGCGTCGCCGAGCAGGCGATGATACCGGGCGCGCGGCACCTCGATCGCGCCGAATTGCGCCAAATGCGGGGTTACGAACTGGATGTCGAGCAGACGAAACCCGCCGACCCGCAGCAGCGCCACGAGGTGGACGAGCGCCACCTTGCTCGCGTCGGCGACCCGGCTGAACATGCTTTCGCCGAAGAACGCGCCGCCGATCGAGACGCCGTAAAGCCCGCCGACGAGTTCGCCGCCTTGCCAGGCTTCGACGCTGTGCGCCGCGTCGCACTCGAAGAGGGCGGTGTAGAGCCGTACGATCTCGCCGTTGATCCAGGTGTTGGGGCGCTTGTCGGTCGCCTCGGCGCAGCCTTCCATCGTGCCGGCGAAGTCGCTGTCGACGCGTATCTCGAAACGATTTTGCCGCATGACCCGCTGCAGCCGCCGCGACAGATGGAACCCGTCGAGCGGCAGGATGCCGCGATGCTTGGGATCGACCCAGAACAGCTCCGGGTCGTCCGCCGATTCGGCCATCGGGAAGATACCGGCCTGGTAAGCGCGGAGCAGGATCTCGGGCGTCAGGAAAAACGGCGGCATGATTTCAACCGCCGCCGAGCACGCGTTCGAGCCAGCCGATATCGTAGATACCCCGCTGGAAATCGGCATTGTCGACGAGGCGCTGGTGCAACTGGATCGTCGTCTCGATGCCGCCGATCACATATTCCCCGAGCGCCCGCCGCAACCGCATCAGGCATTCCTCGCGATCGCTGCCATAGATGACCAGCTTGGAGATCAGGCTGTCGTAATAAGGAGGCACCTCGTAGCCCTGATACAGCGCGCTATCGACCCTGACGCCCGGCCCGCCCGGCGCATGGTATTCGCTGATCCGTCCCGGAGACGGTCGGAAATCGTCCGCATTCTCGGCATTGATCCGACACTCGATCGCGTGCCCGCGCAAATGAATGTCCGATTGGCGATAACCGAGTGGCGCGCCGGCGGCGATGCGCAATTGCTCGCGCACCAGGTCTATCCCGCTCACCACCTCGCTGATCGGGTGCTCGACCTGGAGCCGCGTGTTCATCTCGATGAAATGGAATTCGCCGTCCTGATAGAGGAATTCGATGGTCCCGGCGCTCTGGTAGCCGAGCTTTTCGAGCGCGGCGACGGCGATTGCGACAATCCGCTCGCGCTCCGCCGTATCGAGCCCGGGTGAGGGGGTCTCCTCCAGCACCTTCTGATGAAGCCGCTGCAGCGAGCAGTCGCGCTCGCCGAGATGGACGATCGCGCCGCGCCCATCGCCGAGGAGCTGGATCTCGATATGCCGCGGCCGGTCGAGGAAACGCTCAAGATAGACCGAATCGTCGGCGAATGCGGCCTGCGCCTCGGCCTGGGCGAGTGGCAGAAGCGCGCGCAGCTCGGCATCGTCATGGGCCAGTTTCATGCCGCGGCCGCCGCCGCCCGACACCGCCTTCAATAGCACCGGATAGCCGATTGTCCGCGCCGCCGCGACCGCCGCGTCCGCGTCGCGCAGCGCGCCTTCGGAGCCCGGGAGGGTGGGGATCCCGAGCTCCTTGGCCGCTGCCTTGGCGTGCACCTTGTCGCCCATCATCCGGATGTGCTCGGGCTTCGGGCCGATAAAGGTGAAGCCGTGCTCGGCGACGCGTTCGGCGAAGTCGGCGTTCTCGGACAGAAAGCCGATGCCGGGGTGGATCGCGTCGGCGCCGGTGATTGTCGCCGCCGACAGGATCGCCGGGATGTTGAGATAGCTTTGCCGCGCCGGCGGCGGGCCGATGCACACGCTCTCGTCGGCGAGGCGCACATTCATCGCGTTGGCGTCGGCGGTCGAGTGCACCGCGACGGTCTTGATCCCCATGTCGCGGCAAGCGCGATGAATGCGCAGCGCGATTTCGCCGCGATTGGCAATCAGGACCTTCTCGAACATTCGGCCGCGACTGAGGGCGCCCCGGCGCCCTATTCGATCAGCATCAGCGCGCTGCCGTACTCGACCGGCTCGGCGTCGCCGACATAGACCTGCGTGATGCGGCCGGCGCGCGGCGCGCGAATCTGGTTCATCACCTTCATCGCCTCGATGATCAGCAGGGTCTGACCCTCGGCGACGGTATCGCCGACCCTTACATAAGGCGCCTGGCCGGGCTCGGCGCCGAGATAGGCGATGCCGACGAGCGGCGCCTTCAACGCGCCGGGGCGGTCGGCGCCGTTGCCGGGATGGTGCGCGCCATTGGTCGCCGCTTGAGGATTCGGCGCCGGCGCCTCGGCGGGCAGGGGCTGAACAGCGGCAGTCGGCGCGGCTTGACGGGCGACGCGGATTCGCTGATCGCCGACCGCGTATTCGACCTCGCTGAGCCCGGTCTCGTCGAGCAGCTTGGCCAGCCTGCGGATCAGATCGGGATCGGGCGCCAGCGGCGAGCGGCTTTTGCCGAATTTCACCGAGGCGTCCCGCCCGCCGCGGCGTCGATCAGGCTGGCGATCGCCTCAAGCGCCAGTTCGTAGCCCTGAGGACCCAGCCCGAAAATGCCGCCATTGGCCGCGAGGCTGACATAGGAATGGTGCCGGAAACGCTCGCGCCGGAAGATGTTCGAGAGATGCACCTCGATGACCGGCACCTCGGCGGCGTTGAGCGCGTCGAGGACCGCGACCGAGGTATGGGTCAGCGCGCCGGCATTGAGGATGATGCCGTCAGCCGATCCGCGCGCCTCCTGGATCCAGTCGACAAGCTGACCTTCGTGGTTCGTCTGACGGAAATCGATCGCGAGATCGAGCGCCTGGGCGCGGGCGAGGCAACGCTGCTCGACATCGGCCAGCGTGTCGTAGCCATAAGTCGCCGGCTCGCGCACGCCGAGCAGGTTCAAATTCGGCCCATTCAAGATAAAGACAGTCGGCAAGCGCGCCTCCGCAGCTTGACCTCGCCTTATAGGCATGCGCGCGACCCACGGCAAGGCGAGGCGGAGTTATTTGGCGACAGCGCAATATTTGGTGTGCCGTTGGCCCCAATCGAGCAGCGCGCGCAACACCGGGCGCAATTCCTCGCCCTTTTGGGTCAGGACATATTCTGCGCGCGGCGGGTGCTGTGCATAGAATCGACGCTCGACGATTCCCGCCTCTTCGAGGCGCTTCAACCGCGCCGAGAGGGTGTTCGGGCTGATCCCCGACAGCGAGCGCTCAAAATCCTGGAACTTGCGCGGCCCGTCGACCACCAGGTCGCGCAAGATCAGGATCGTCCAGCGCTCACCGACGATGTCGAGCGTGCGCGCGATCGGGCAGCGCATGTCGTAGGGCGCGATAATGGGGAGAGGCCCGGTCATCAGCGTGACGGTAACTCTTTCGTGATCAAAATCATAGTGACTCCTAATTACAAAGTGACTATCAGCCAATTGGTCCAGAATATGGAGTGACTATAATGACGGCTGCGACCCTCCATACCAATACCGTACCGACCCGCCAGGGATGGCGTGCTCTGCTGTGGATCGCGCCCCTCACCGCGCTGTGGATCGCGCTTAATTACAGCTTTCCGATCGTCGCGGCGAGCGGGGTGCAAACCGTCGGGGTTCGCGTCTTCATTCACATGATGCTGGCGCTGGGCCTGTGGCTGGGGCTCGAGCAGACCGACCTCACGCCGAGCCAAAGGCGCAGTGTCTGGCTGGCGGTCTTGATCCCGTACACATTGTGGCTCGCGGTGGTCTGGAGCGCGGCGATCGCCGGTATGTTCCGGCTTGGCGCCAGCCCCGTGCCGCTGCTGCCGATCGCGATTTTCCTGCCGGTAATCGTCGGCATGCCGATCCTGTTGCGCTCGAAGCGGCTGGGGCAGGTGCTCGACGCGATGCCGCCGACGTGGCTGATCGCGCTGCAGCTCCACCGGGTGTTTGGCAGCGTGTTTCTGGTGGGATGGGCACGCGGCGTGATACCCGGCGTCTTTGCCCTCCCGGCCGGCATCGGCGATGTGACAACGGGGTTGTTGGCCGTGCCCGTGGCAATTGCGCTCGCTTCCGGCACCCTTGAAGGACGCAGGGCGGCCATCCTCTGGAATGTCTTCGGCCTGCTCGATTTCGCCGTCGCGGTCGGGATCGGGCTCGCCATCACGCCCGGGCCGCTGCAACTGATCGCGCCGAGCATTCCCAATGCGACGGGCGGGCTGTATCCGAACGTGATGATCCCTGCCTTCGCGGTGCCGAGCTCGATCCTGCTGCACGCGCTGTCATTGCGCCAGTTGCGCCGTCGCGGCAAGGCTGGCTGAGCGATTAGTCGGCGGCGGCGAGGCTTGCTTGCGCCGGCTCCGTCGTCGCTTCGCGCGAGGCGGCCCAGTAGCCAAGGCCGACGATCCCGGCGCCGCTGACGATATTGCCGAGCGACACCCACAGCAGGTTCCAGCCCATCCCGGCCCAGGTCACGGTATCGGGGTGCGGCGCGAACAGCGCAATGGCGAAAATCGTCATGTTGGCGATCGAATGCTCGAACCCGCTGGCGATAAACGCATAAAGGCACCAGAAGATCGCGATGCACTTCGCGGTGTCGTTGGTCATCCGCTGCGAGGTCCAGATCGCCAGGCAGACGAGCCAATTGCACAGGATACCGCGGGCGAACAGCTCGAGCGCGGGCGCGTTCATCTTGGCCGCCGCGACATTGATCATCAGGTGGCTCTGCGACGACAGCACCACCCCGCCACCGCCGGCAACGAACAAGGCGCCGAGCACCAGGCAGCCGGCAAGGTTGCCGATCCAGGTCATCGACCAGCTCGCGGCGAGATCGCGCGGGCCGACCTTTTTCTGAAGCGAGCCGATGGTCATGAACATCGTATGGCCGGTGAACAAATCCGATCCGGCGAAGATTACCAGGGTCAGCGCGATCGCGAACGAGGCGCCCATCGCCAGCGGCCTGACCCCGGGATCGAGGTTCGAGCCGACGCTGAAGATCAAGATGATCCCGAGCCCGACGTAGGCGCCGGCCATCATCGAACTGATAAAGAATCCGCCCGGGGAGCGCCGCAGATAGGCCGCCTTGGCGACGGCTGTCTTGGCGAACTGATCGACAGTCTCAAGAAACATACTGGCTCTCCTGGGCTTAATAGACATCCCGCTGATAGCGGCCCTCGCGGGCGAGGCGGGCGAGATAGGATTTGGCGGCGGCCGCATCCATGCCGCCCTCCTTGGCGATGATGTAGGCGAGGCCGCGGTCGACATCGCGCGCCATGCGCTCGGCGTCGCCGCAGACATAGAGATGCGCGCCCTCTTCGAGCCACGCCCAAAGCTCGGCGGATTGCTCCAGCATGCGGTGCTGGACATAGATCTTGTGCGCCTGGTCGCGCGAAAACGCGGTGTCGAGCCGGCTGAGGAGCCCGTCGCGGTGATAGGTGACAAGCTCGTCCTCGAAGAGAAAATCGCTCGCCCGTCGCGGGTTGCCGAAGAACAGCCAGTTGCGGCCGCGCGCGCCGATCGCCTGCCGCTCTTCGAGAAACGCGCGGAACGGCGCAACGCCAGTGCCGGGGCCGATCATGATCACCGCGCGATCGGGCGCCGGCATGCGGAAGCCGTCGGCCGGGTTGACATAGACCGACACCGCCCCGCCCGGCGACAGGCGGTGGCTGAGGTAGGTCGAGGCGACGCCCCCGCGTTCCCGATCGCGCATCCGGTAGCGCACCACGGCAACGGTGAGGTGGATCTCCCCCGGTTTCCTTGCTGGCGAAGACGCGATCGAATAGAGCCGCGGCAGGAGCGGATCGAGCGCCGAGACCAACTCCGACAGCGGCGGCCGCGCCGATGGGAACGCTTCCAGCAAATCGAGCAGATCGGCGTCCTGCGGTCCGGCGCCCGGATAGCCTTCGGCCATCGCTTGCAGGATCCGCGATTCCTCGCGGTTGACCGCCCGCGAGGCGAGCACTTCGATCGCCTGGTCCGAGGGGCGGCGGATTTCGCAGCAGGCGCTCAGCGCCTCGGCCAGCGGCCGCTCGATCCCGTCGGGCGACTGGACCGGGGTCTCGGCCGACGCGGCAAGCCGCTCGATGATGGCGCTCACCAGCTCGGGGCTATTGGGCGCGACGACGCCGAGGCTGTCGCCGACCTCATAGGGCGCCTCGCCGTCGACCGCCTCAAGCACGACATGGCGCGTGTCTTTTTCGGCGCCCGCGCCGTGCAGCGATGGCGCCTGTACCAGCCGGGCCAGAAACTGTCCGCTGGAGCGGATTTCGGGAGCCGGGGAGGACGCGGTCGCTGCGGCCGGCACCGTCATCCTTGCCCCGGTGAGCGATCCGATCCCGGCCAGCAACTCCTTTAACTTGCGCGACGTCGCCTTGCCGCCCGGCACGCAGCGGCCGAGCGACGGCTCGGCGCCGGCGGCGATCGCGGCGGCATAGGTCTCGCACAGATAGCCGCATTGCCCGCAATCGAGCTGGGCCATCGCCGCCATCAACACATGCTCCGGCCGACGCCCAACCGCCAGCTCAAGCCGCTCGTCGAGCTGCAGGACGGGGTCGTGCCACGGCAAATCCTCGTTGGCCTCGACCGCGGCGGCCGGCAGCACATCGACGTCGCAAAGCAGGCCGGCGATATAACCGCCGAGCCAGGCGCGCTGCACCGGCGAGAACGGCGCGGTGTCGGGAAGGCGCGGGATAAAGCTCATCTCGGGCAGATTCCACCGCCGGCGCGAACAGCGCCCGCAATTCGGCGTCGCTGTGGCGTTCGGCGAACTCATGAAAGCTTTCGCCATTACGGCGCTGCGTCAGGTAGGTCCGCAGCATCGCCTCGATGCGCGCCGGCAGCACGTCGGCCGGGATCGATTGGATGATTTCGCGGCCGAGCCGCTGCTCGGCGCCGCTGCCGCCACCGACACGCAGGTGATAGCCCTCGACCTCCTCGTCACCGCCGGCATCGACCTTGGTCGCCAGGAGGCCGATATCGCCGATATCGTGCTGCGCGCAGGAATTGGGGCAGCCAGCGAGGTAGATGTTGAGCGGCAGGTCGAGCGCGAGGCGCGAATCGAGATGCTCGACCAGCGCAAGCCCGTGCCGCTTGGTGTCGGCGAGCGCGAACTTGCAGCCGACATTGCCGGTGCAAGCGACCAGCCCGGCACGAATCGTGCTCGCCTGCGTCGTCAGGCCAAGCGCCTCGATCGCCGCGCGCGCATCACCGATCCCCGGGCCGCGGACATCAGAAATCAGCAGGCTCTGCCATACGGTCAACCGTAAGGTTCCGGAGCCGTAGCGCTCGGCGATGGCAGCGAGGCCGCGCAACTGCCCGCAGCTCAGTCGCCCGACCGGCGGCACCACGCCGATATAGGAGAGGCCCTGTTGCGCCTGGCCATGGACACCGATATGGCCGAGCCGGTCGACCGGACCGCGCGGCTCGGCGATGTCCGGCGGCGCGTAGCGCCAGGCAAACGGCAGATGCCCCGCCGCTTCGCTGACGATTTTGTCGATCCCCCAGCGGTCGACCAGGTATTTGAGCCGCGCCTGGCGGCGGTCGGTGCGGTTGCCATGGGCGATGAAGACCCGCAGGATCGCATTCGCGGCGGCAACGACCTCCTCGGGCAGAAGCAGCACGCCGGCATCGTGCGCGAAGCCGTGGTGCCCGGTCAGGCCGCCCAGCAGCATGCGGAAATAGATGCCTTCGGACACCGGTTTGCCGGGCCCGACCCGGACCGCGGCGAAGCCGATATCGTTGGTGTCTTCGAGCACCGAGAGCCGGCCGCCGCCATCGAACGCGATGTTGAACTTGCGCGGCAGGCCGTAAAGCTCGCGATGATTGAGGATGTGATGATGGACCGCGCGGCACAGCGGCCGCGCATCATAAAGCTCGTGCGGGTCGATCCCCGCCGCCGGGCTGCCGGTCAGATTGCGGATATTGTCCGCGCCGGCGCCGCGCGAGGTCAGGCCCAGCTCGTCGATCGCGGTCAATACGTCGATCGGGTGTGCCGCGCCGATCTCGCGGACCTGCAGGTTGGCGCGGGTCGTGATATCGACATATCCGCCGCCATAGCGCTCGGCGACGTCGGCCAAGCCCTTGGCCTGGTGCGACGCGAGAATGCCGCCTGGCAGCCGCAGGCGCAGCATGAACGCGTCCTGGCTCGGCGCGACATAGAACAGGCCGTGGAATTTATGGCGGAAGATGTCGAGGCCCTTGGGGAAGCGCCCGGCCGCCGCGTTCGCCGCGATCTCGTCCCACATGTCGAACGGATGTTTCTCGCGCTTGGCGATTTCCTCGGGCACCAGCTTGCCGCCGGCCGCGACGGCGCGATCCTGCGCCTCGTAATGGATCGCCATCGGATCACCGGTCGCCAACCCCGAAGCTGGCGCGCCGCTGGGCGAGGAAATGCCGCGTTTATTGGCAATTCCGGCAATAAATGCTTCGAGATATTGCTTTTGATCTTCAGTAAAGCCTGCGTCAGCCGCCATATCCTCGCCATGCAGTGCCCGCGATGGGCCCGCAACCCGCAAAGCTTATGCCATGCGTTCACGAGAACCCCTTTTCCGCACCCGGCCGGAAGCGTCATAGTGCGCTTGGAGCTGGTGGGGCAGGGGGCGGGAATGGCGATCAAGATGTACGATCTCGCCGGGACGGAGGCGAACCGGCGGTTCAGCCCGTTCTGCTGGCGAGCCCGCATGGCGCTGGCGCACAAGGGGCTCGAGGTCGAGACCGTGCCGTGGCGCTTCACCGAAAAGGACAGGCTGCCCACGCCCAATGACGGGCGGGTTCCGGTGATCGTCGATGGCGCGCGGGTCGTGCACGATTCCTCGGCGATCGCCGAGTATCTCGAGGAGAGCTATCCCGACCGGCCGAGCCTGTTTCCCGGCGCGGCGGCGCGCGGCTTGTCAAAGTTCGTGCAGAACTGGACAGAGACGGTCCTGCAGGTCGGGCTGGTGCGGCTCGTCGTGCTCGATATCTGGAAGCATATCGGGCCGGCGGATCAGGCTTATTTCCGCCAATCACGCGAAGCGCGCTTTGGCACGACGCTCGAAGAGGTGGTCAAGGACCGCGAAGCGCACCTTCCGGCGTTTCGCGCCAGCCTCGATCCGCTGCGCCGCACGGTCGAGCGCCAGGACTATCTCTGCGGCGCGACGCCGGCTTACGCCGACTACATCGTCTTCGGCGCGTTTCAATGGGCGCGCGCGATCAGCGATTTCGAGCTGGTGACAGCGGACGATCCGGTTCACGCCTGGCGCGGCCGGATGCTCGACCTTTACGGCGGGCTCAGCCGCCACGTGCCGGGTTACGGCGGGTAGTGTGAGCAGCGACACCATCCTGATCGGCTCGGTCGCGCTGATCCTTCATCTTTTGAGCGCGGTGATCTGGGTCGGCGGGATGTTCTTCGCGCTGCTCGTGCTGCGCCCGGCGAGCCAGCCGCTCGATCCCGCCGCGCGGCTCGGCTTGTGGCTGCGCGTGCTCGACCGCTTCTTCGCCTGGGTCTTCGCCGCGATCGCGCTGCTGCTGTTGTCCGGCTTTACGCTGATCTTCGGCGTGCTCGGCGGCTTCGGTGAAATCGCGCCGCATGTTCATCTGATGATGGTGATCGGCATCGTCATGATGCTGTTTTTCTTTCATCTCTACTTCGCGCCGTGGAAGCGCTTTCGCGCGGCGATGGCGGCGGGCGATAATTCGGCCGCGGCGGCGCAGCTCAATCAGATCCGGTTTATCGTCATGATCAATCTAGTGCTCGGCCTCGTCACTGCCGCGATCGGCAGCAGCGGCCGGTATTGGGGCTGACAACAGCGATGTCGACGCTCTTTGTCGCTCGCAGCGTCAAGACCAGCAAATGGGCGTCCGATGTCGGCCTCGGCAAGCTTGTCTATAAGGTCGGCGTTACCGAGGGCGACCCCAAAGCCGCGGCCGCGGCAGGCTGGGCCGGCGAGAGCGATTGGGCGATCGTCAAGACGGAGGAGATCGAGGGGCTGGATGAAGATGAGGCGATCGAGCGCCTCGCCGGCAAGGAGCGGATGATCGACCCCAACCTCTATCCGAAGCTCAAGGGCGCGCGCGGCGTCTTCCGCCTCAACCTCGTTCAGGTGGAAAACCATATCGTCATCTCGCGCGCGCTGGCCGGGTCCAGCGACAAGGCCGAGTTGAAACTGAAACCGGCCGATTTCGCCGCCTATCTGATCCACAATTTGCGGCGATAGGGGCTCCACCCAGCCCAACATAAAAATAATTTGCGGTGTGTGAAGTAGCTCACACTGCCTTTTATTAACAAAGATTATGTTCAGTACGTTCGACGAGTTTAAGACGCAGACGCAAGGCTCTGCGCCGAGCTGCCTCGTGGCGGGGCCGCGGGTGGAACGCTGAGGCGATACGGGCTGTCGCAGCGACCCCACCCGCGGTTCGCCTCCCGGATAACTGCTTTGGACTATGCGGCCGAGGGCTTGACCCGTTCGCGCAAATCAGCAAGCGCGTCTTGTGTGTCGATATCGATCAGCACGCTATCACTATCCATCTCGATCTCGGCCACGAGATCGGTGTGCTCGTCGATCAGCCGCCGCGCGCCGGAATCGCCGCTGAGCGCCATCATTTCGGGAAAGAATTGCCGCGACCACAGCAGCGGGTTGCCGCGCTGGCCGCGCCGGGTCGGGACGACGATCGCGCGGCCTTCGAGAGGGTTGAACGCGGCGATAAGCCGGTCGATGTCGCGCCCCGCGATCAGCGGCATGTCGCCGAGGCAGACGACGGCTCCATCGACATCGCCGGGCAGCGCCGCGAGGCCGCATTTCAGCGAGGTCGAAAGCCCGTCGGCATAATCGGGGTTGCGGACGCGCTCGACCGGCAGCTTGCCGAGCGCCGCATCGACGGCATCGGCCTGGTTGCCGAGGACGGCGACGATCGGCCGTGCATGCGACGACAAAAGGCGCTGCGCAGTGCGCGCGACCATTGGCCTTCCGTCGATCTCTTCGAGCATCTTGTTCGAGCCCATGCGGCTCGACTTGCCGGCGGCGAGCAGCAGCGCGGCGATGCGCGGCCCCGGTGGTACCTTGGCGACCGGCTTCGCGGCCGGTTCGACATTGGGCGCGGCGCCGGCCTCGACGCGTTTCAGTCCCCGTGTCGGGATCTCGGCGAGGAGGCCGCCAGCGCCCATCGACATGATCTCTTTCCGACCCATCGGCAGGCCGGCGACGAGGCGCTCGAGCACCCAATCAAAGCTGTTGACCTTGGGCGAGCGGGCGCACCCCGGCAGTCCCAGCACCGGCTTGCCAGCGACATGGCCGAGCAGCAGCAGGTTCCCCGGATCGACCGGCATGCCGAAATGATCGACCGTGCCGCCGGCGGCCTCGATCGCGGCCGGGATCACGTCGCGCCGGTCGACGATCGCCGAGGCGCCGTGGATCAGCAGCATGTCGACCTCGGCGATCGCCGCCGCGATCTCCTGAGCCAGCGCCGCGTTCCTATGCGCGCAGCGGCGCTCAAACGCCAAGCTGCAGCCGAGCGCGTCGAGCCGGCCGGTGGTGACGTCGCGGGTCTTGTCGAGGACGGTTTCCTTGATGCCCGGCAGCCGTGTCTGGATCAGCCCGACCACGAGCGGACGGAACGCTGCGACCTGCAGCAGCTGCCCACTCTCCGCGGCGATCGTGGCGCAGCGCGAGATGGCATCCTCCGGCACCGCGAACGGGATGATCTTGACCGTCGCCACCATCTGCCGGGGTTCGACGACGGCGTAGGGCGGCAGGGTGCCGAGGGTCACCGCCTCATCGACCAGGTTGAGCCGGTCGAGCCGCTCGCGGTCGAACACCAGCAGGCCCTTGTGCTGGGCGAACAGGTTGGCGCGGCCGGTAAACGCGGCGGCGGTCACGACCCCTGACCCGGCGACCGTAGCGGCAATGTGGTCCGCCGCCGGGTCTTCGCGAATGTCGCCCGGTTCGAGGCGGACGACGGTGACCTCCTCAATCCCGGCGGCGCCGAGCGCGGCGATATCGGCGGCCGACAGGATTCGGCCCTTTTTCAGCGCGGTCGCGCCGAGCCGCAAGCTATGGACGAGGATCGCCCCTTCCGCCTTGGCTACCGGGACCTCGCCGAATTGCATTCCAGCTCCTAGGCGGCGTCGCCGCGGCGCAGGACGCTGGTGATTTCGCCGACGATCGAGACGGCGATCTCGGCTTGCGACACCGCGCCGATATTGAGCCCGATCGGGGCATGGATGCGGCTCAGCTCGTTCTCGCCGAAGCCCTCGGCGGCGAGCCGTTCGAGCCGCTTGGCATGGGTTCGCCTGGAGCCGAGCGCGCCAATATAGAAGCAATCGGAGCGCAGCGCCGCGATGAGCCCCGGATCGTCGATCTTGGGATCATGCGTCAGGGCGACCACGGCCGACGCCCGGTCCGGCTTCAACCGTTCCAGCGCCTCGTCGGGCCACTCGGTCGACAGCTCGACCCCGGGAAAGCGGATTTCGGTCGCCCAGGCGCCGCGCGGATCGATCACGATCGGCTTGTAATCGGTCGCGATCAGCATCGGGACCAGAGGCTGCGCGATATGCACCGCGCCGATCACGAAGCAGCGCCGCGGCGGGCTGAACACCTGGACGAAGACGCGGCCCTCCGCCGTATCCAACGTAATATTGCGGTCGGCCCGCAAAGCCTCGCGCACTCGGACGACGGAAGCCTCGTCGAGCTGCAGATCGCCCTCGACCGTATCGCCGTCGAGGAAGAGCTGCGCGCCCGATTTGAGCTCCGTCCCCAGCGCGACCGAGCGGGATTCGGCGCCCGCGGCTATCACCGCGTCGAGGAATTTTCCCTTCATTCGACGCGCTCGACAAAGATCTCGATCTTGCCGCCGCAGGCGAGACCGACTTCCCAGGCCTGTTCGTCGCTGACCCCGAAATCGAGGAGCCGCGGTTTGCCGTCGTGGATCGCGGCCTGCGCCTCTTCGATGACCGCGCCCTCGACGCAGCCGCCCGACACCGAGCCGACGAACTCGCCGGTCTCGCTGACCGCAAGCTTGGCCCCGGCCGGGCGGGGAGACGAACCCCAAGTCTTGACCACGGTCGCCAATGCGACCCCCTTGCCGGCGCCGCGCCACGCCGCCGCTTGTTCGAGGATTTCCGCGTGATCGCTCATTTGTTGCTCCTTCAGGCCGCTCGCGCGCCCATTCGCAAATCCGCCGCCGCACTGAATCGCGGCGATGCCGGTGAGCTCAGCACCGTCACCAAATTCTCGAGGCTTTCGAGGTTGTGCACTGGACGGAATTCGTCGACGTGCGGCAACATCGCCCTCATCCCTAATGATTTTGGCTCGAACCCCTCGTAACGCAACAGCGGATTGAGCCAAATGAGACGACGGCACGAGCGATGCAGCCGGTCCATCTCATGCGCGAGGCCGATTCCGACATCGCGGTCGAGCCCATCGGTGATCAGCACGACGACGGCCCCTTGGCCCAAAACCCGTCGCGACCACAGCAGGTTGAAGTCGGCGAGGCAGTGGCCGATCCGCGTCCCGCCCGACCAATCGGCTACCGCCTCGGCGACTTTGTCGAGCGCCAGATCGACGTCGCGGAAGCGCAAATAGCGCGTGATGTTGGTTAGCCGCGTGCCGAAGACAAAGGTGAACACGCGGTCGCGGTCGTTGGTGATCGCATGCATGAAATGCAGGAACATCCGGCTGTAGCGGCTCATCGAGCCCGAGATGTCGCATAACACGACAAGCGGCGGCGGGCGCGTTCGGCGGCTCTTGCGCTTCAGTTCGATGATCCCGCCCGAGCGCAACGCGGCGCGCAGGGTCGCGCGCATGTCGGCGCGGGCGCCACGCGGATCCCTGGCGAACCGCCGCGTCGGCCGGTCGAGCACCGGAAGCTGCAGGCGGGCGATGGCCGCCTTGGCCCGCGCCAACTCGTCCAGCGACATTTTATCGAAATCCATCGCCTGGAGCTGCTCGCGGTCGGAAAAGGTCATCGCCGCGTCGAACTCGAGCTCGGTTTCGCCGGTCTCGCGCGACTCAGGGTTCGGATGCAGCGCCTCGGCGAGGCGGCGCAGCATGTCCGATTTCTCGTCCTCTGGCAGGTCGAGGCTCATTTCCGGCAGCATCAGCGACATCATCTTCTTGAGCAGCTCGGGATTGCGCCAGAAGACGTGGAAGGCCTGGTCGAATAGCGGCCGTTGGTCGGGCCGGTTGACGAAGACCGCGTGCAGCGTCCAGTAGAAATCGGCGCGGTTGGTGATGCCGACCGCTCTGACCGCGGCGACCGCGTCGATGACCTTTCCCGGTCCGACCGGCATCCCGGCCGCGCGCAGGGTCCGTGCGAAATGCATCAGATTGGCGACGAGCCGGCCGTCCTCGGCTTTGGTCGCGGGCATCAGGCCTCGCGCGGGGCGGCTGCCATCTCGGCCTTGACCTGGTCCAAGAGCCGCGCCGCCTCGCTGCCCTGGATGCGGGCGATGTCGTCCTGGTACTTGAGCAGCACGCCGAGCGTGTCGTTGATCGCGTTGGGGGTCAGCTCGAGCACGTCGAGCTGCATTAGCGCTTCGGTCCAGTCGATCGTCTCGGCGATGCCGGGCAGTTTGAACAGGTCCATCTTGCGCAAATTTTGCACAAAGCCGATGACGGCGCGCGACAGCTCGGGCGCGGCGCCGGGCGCCTTGCGCTTGAGGATTTCCATCTCGCGCTCGGCATTCGGGTAATCGACCCAGTAGTAGAAACAGCGCCGTTTCAGCGCATCGTGGATCTCGCGCGTGCGGTTCGAGGTGATCACGACAATCGGCGGATGCTCGGCGGTGATCGTGCCGATCTCGGGGATCGTCACCTGGAAGTCCGAGAGGAGTTCCAGAAGGTAAGCCTCAAACGGCTCGTCGGTGCGATCGAGCTCGTCGATCAGCAACACCGGCGCGGCGCCGAGTTCGGGCTCCAAGGCTTGCAGCAGTGGCCGTTTGATGAGGAACCGGTCGGAGAAGATCGTGCTTTCAATCTCGTCGCGGTCCCGGTCGCCGGCTTCGGCGAGGCGGATTTCGATCATCTGCCGGGCATAATCCCACTCGTAGACCGCCGACGCGACGTCGAGCCCTTCGTAGCATTGCAGGCGGATCAGCCGCCGTTTCAATGCACTCGCCAGCACTTTGGCGATCTCGGTCTTGCCGACCCCGGCCTCGCCTTCGAGGAACAGCGGCCGCTTCAGATGCAGCGCCAAATGCACCGCGGTCGCCAGGCTGCGGTCGGCGACATAATCGGCGCTGCCGAGCAGCGCCAAGGTCGCGTCGACCGAAGCAGGCAGGGCGGGGTTCTTGGCGTTGGCCATCGAGATCGGGTCCGGCTGCAACAAAATCCCTCTCCCGACCGGGAGAGGGAAGAGAACAATACGTTTTAATGCGTCAATGGCGGCCACGCCACCTTGGTCTATCCGTGGCTGTCGCCATCTCATATGCTATCATCTGATAGCAAGTTCGTAGGAGGCGCTGATGCCCCAATTGCTCGTTCGTGGCGTATCGGTGGATGTGGTACAGGCGTTGAAACGGCGGGCCGCGGAGCATGGCCGCAGCGCCGAAGCCGAGCATCGGCTTATTCTCGAGGCCGCGCTCCGTGCCGACCAAAGCGGTTTTTGGGAACGCGCCGCCGCGCTACGCGAAGAGACCCGCGGTCGGATCAAGATCCCCTCGGAAGATTTGATCCGACAAGATCGGGATGAAAGGTGAGAGTCGTCGTCGATGCGTCCGTCGCGCTGAAATGGGTCCTATTTGACGAGCCGGGCACCACCCCAGCGCTCGCGCTCCGGGAATATGAGCTGATCGCTCCCGCGCTGTGGCTTGTCGAGGCGGCAAACGCGTTGTGGCGCGGCAACAGGATCGGCCAACTCTCTGCTGATGAGGTTCCGAAGTTCTTGGCGGAATTGCTAAACGCACCGGTCGCGTCGTTGCCAATAGAGCCGTATGTCGACGCAGCCTTGCGGTTTGGCGTCGAACTGGGTCACCCGGTCTACGACTGCCTCTATTTGGCGGTCGCGATCCGCCACGATACATATGTCGTGACCGCGGGCCGTCGGTTCGCAGCGATCGCGGACCGGCCCGAGTTCGCGGACCGCGTCCGCCTGCTAGGGAGTTGATCGAATTTCTCGGAGGCTACTGCGCCGGTTTGACCTCGCCGCCGATTTCCGGGGCTTTCTGATTACCCATCAGCAGCAGCCATTGGCCGCCCTTGATCCCGGTGATCTGCGCCGGGGTCAACGGCATCGTGCCGGTGATTGGGCTGGCCGGGTTGGCCGGGAGCTTGATCGGCACGGTTCCGGGGGTGCCGTTGGCTTGCGCCGGCGGCGACAGGAACGCCGCCATCGCCGGCGGCGCCGTCAAACCGGAATACTCTATCGAATAGGTCAGCGTCTTCGCCGTGGTATCGACCGTGATGGTCGCCGTGCCCTTGCCGGCCCCTCCCTGGGTGTCCGGTTCGAGGGTCGCGGCATATTTGACCGTATCGGCGAGCGCCACGCTGCTGATGAGGCAGAGCGCCAGGCCGGCTTTGATAAAAATTCCCAAGCTGCGCACGTCATTTCTCCTGATCGAGGCGAATATGTGCTCCACGCCCAGGCTTGTTATACGCGTTACGCGCAGGCGGCAACCGCTCTGCGCGCCATCACATTGACGAGGTGAGCGCGGTATTCCGCGCTTGCATGGATGTCGCTGTTGAGGTTGTCGTCGGGAATCGCGATGTCCTTGGTCGCATCGGCGCTGAACGATTTGCCCAGCGCCGCTTCCATCTCCGGCACGCGGAAGACGCAGGGGCCGGCGCCGGTTACCGCGACGCGGATGCCCGAGCCGGTCTTGGCGACGAACACCCCGACGATCGCGTAGCGCGAGGCCGGGTTCTTGAACTTCTGATACGCCGCCGCCTGCGGCTTGGGGAATTTGACGGCGGTGACGATCTCGTCCTGGCCGAGCGCGGTCTCGAACATGCCGGTGAAGAAAGCCTCGGCGGCGATTTCGCGCTTGGTGGTGACGACTGTTGCGCCGAGCCCGACCAAGGCCGCCGGATAGTCGGCCGCCGGGTCGTTATTGGAGATCGAGCCGCCGATCGTGCCGCGATTGCGCACCGCCGGGTCGCCGATCATGCCGGCGAGCGCGGACAAGGCCGGGATCACCCGCTTGACGACATCCGAGCGATTGACCTCGGCATGCCGGGTCATCGCGCCGATCGTCAGGTCGCCGCCCTCTTCCTTGATGCCCTTGAGCCCGCCGATCGCCGCCAGATCGACGAGGTCGGACGGTTTCGCCAGGCGCTGCTTCAAGGTCGGCACCAAGGTCATGCCGCCGGCGACGAGCTTTGCTTCCTCGCCGGCAAGCAGCTTTGCGGCGTCGGCGAGGCTCGCCGGCTTGTGATAGTCGAATTCGTACATCGTGCCTCTCCCTAATCCGCGGTGAGCGGGGTGTCGTGCTGGTGGATGGCGCGCCAGAGCTTCTCGGGCGTCGCCGGCATTTCGACATGGCGCACGCCCATCGGCTTGAGCGCATCGACGATGGCATTGGAAATCGCCGCCGGGGCGCCGATCGCGCCGGCCTCGCCGCAGCCTTTGACCCCGAGCGGGTTGTGCGTGCACAAGGTCGCATGCGTCGACAGCGCGAAATGCGGCAGGTTGTCGGCGCGCGGCATCGCGTAGTCCATGTAGGACGCGGTCAGAAGCTGCCCGCTCGCCGTGTCGTAGACGCAGCCTTCGAGCAGCGCCTGGCCGATTCCCTGCGCCAACCCGCCATGCACCTGTCCGGCGACGATCATCGGATTGATGATGCGGCCGAAATCATCGCTCGCCGTGAAGCTGCAGATTTCCAGCTGCCCGGTATCGGGATCGATTTCGATCTCGGCGATATAGGCTCCCGACGGGAAGGTGAAGTTCTTCGGGTCGTAGAACGCCGTCTCGTCGAGGCCCGGCTCCAACTCCTCGTGCGGGTAGTTGTGCGGTATGTAGGCGGTCAGCGCGATCTCGCCGAACGATTTCGACCGGTCGGTGCCGGCGACGCTGAACACGCCGTCCTTGAACTCGATATCGGCGTCGGCCGCTTCGAGCAAGTGCGCGGCGATCTTCTTGCCCTTGGCGATGATCTTGTCCATCGCCTTGATGATCGCGGTGCCGCCGACCGCCAGCGAGCGCGAGCCGTAGGTGCCCATACCGTACGGGATCTTGGCGGTGTCGCCGTGGACGATCTCGATCGACTCCATCGGGATGCCGAGCCCGTCGGCGACGAGCTGAGCAAACGTCGTCTCATGGCCCTGGCCGTGGCTATGCGAGCCGGTGAGGATGGTCACGCTGCCGGTTGGGTGGACGCGAACCGCGGCGGCTTCGAACAACCCGGCGCGGGCGCCAAGCGATCCGACAACGGCCGACGGAGCAATGCCGCAAGCTTCGATATAGGTGGCGATGCCGATGCCGCGCAGCTTGCCGCGCCGCGCCGCCTCCGCGCGCCGTGCCTCGAACCCGGCGTAATCAGCCGCCTTGGTCGCGAGGTCGAGCGTCGAGAAATAATCGCCGCTGTCATATTGCAGCGCGACCGGCGTCTGGTACGGGTACGCATCCGTCGGGATGAAATTCTTGCGGCGCAATTCGGCCGGGTCAACCCCCAACTCGTCGGCGGCGATATCGACGATGCGTTCCAGGAGGAACGTCGCCTCCGGCCGCCCGGCGCCGCGATAGGCATCGACCGGCACGGTATTGGTGAACACCGCCTTGACCTCGCAATAGACGACCGGCGTCGTATAGGTGCCGGCGAGCAGGGTCGCGTAGAGATAGGTCGGTACGCACGTCGCGAAGGTCGACAGATAGGCGCCCATATTGGCGAGTGTCGAGACCTTGAGCGCGACGAACTTGTTCTGCGCGTCGAGCCCCAATTCGACATGGGTGACATGGTCGCGGCCATGCGCGTCCGACATGAAGCTCTCGACCCGGTCGGCGGTCCACTTGACCGGCTTCTTGAGCTTTGCCGCCGCCCAGGTGACGATCGCCTCCTCGGCGTAATGGTAGATCTTCGAGCCGAACCCGCCGCCCACATCGGGGGCTACGACGCGCAGCTTCGCCTCGGGGATGTGCAGCACGAACGCGCCCATCAGCAGGCGGATCACATGCGGGTTCTGGCTGGTCGTGAAGAGCGTGTGCTCGCCGGTCGCCCGGTCGAAATCGCCGATCGCGGCGCGCGGCTCCATCGCGTTGGGGACGAGGCGGTTGTTGATGAGGTCGAGCTTGACGACACGGGCCGCCTTGGCGAGCGCCGCGTCGACCGCGGCCGGGTCGCCCAGATGCCAGTCGTAGCAAATGTTCCCCGGCACTTCGGCGAACACCAGCGGCGCGCCAGGCTTCAGCGCGTCGGCCGTACCGGTGACGGCGGGCTCGACGGCGTAATCGACCGCGACCAGCTCGGCCGCGTCGCGGGCATGCGCGAGCGTGTCGGCGATGACGACCGCGACCGGGTCGCCGACGTGGCGCACGTGGTCGACCGCCAGCACCGGGTGCGGCGGCTCCTGCATCGGCGAGCCGTCCTTCGAGTGAATCTGCCAGCCGCACGGCAGGCCGCCGATCCCGTCGGCCGTCAGGTCGCTGCCGGTATAGACCACGGCGACGCCGGCGGCCTTCGCCGCCCCGCTCGTATCGATGCCGGTGATCCGCGCGTGGGCGTGCGGGCTACGCAAGATGTAGGCGTAGAGCTGGCCGGGCCGGTTGATGTCGTCGGTATAGGTGCCCTGACCGGTGAGGAAGCGGTAATCCTCGCGCCGGCGTACCGGGGTTCCGATCTCTGCCATGGCGGCTACTCCGCCGCCGCCTTGGCGCCTCTCATCGCGGCAGCTCCGGCTTTGATCGCCAGCACGATGTTATGATAGCCGGTGCAGCGGCAGAGATTGCCCTCCAGGTATTCGCGGATTTCGCGGTCGCTCGGATCGGGGTTGTTTTTCACCAGGTCGAGCGCGCTCATGATCATGCCGGGCGTGCAGAAGCCGCATTGCAGCGCGTGATTGTCGCGGAAAGCTTCCTGCATCGGGTGCAGCGTGTCGCCGTCGGCGACGTCCTCGATGGTCTTGACCGCGCGTCCTTCGGCCTGGACCGCGAGCAAGGTGCAGGACTTGACCGCCTCGCCATCGACATGAACGACACAGGCGCCGCATTGGCTGGTGTCGCAGCCGACATGCGTGCCGGTCAACCCGAGCGTCTCGCGCAGCAGCTGCACCAGCAGGGTGCGTCCTTCGACCGTTGCCGAAACCGGCTTGCCGTTGACCGTCAGGCTCACCGTCTTCTGCATGAAAACCTCCCTTGTCGCGCGTCGGGGCCCGTCCCCCCGGAGCGCCGTCGAGGCGGAGTTTCCTGCGCCATCGGCGCCGGGTCAAGGCGCCTGAGTTGTCGCAAAACCGCTGTATACAATCGGTTATGACGCTGCGGTCCCTGCCTCGGGCGGGCTCATGACGCCGAGGAAGCGAGTGAAGAACTCGTCGGCCATCTTGCGCGACGTCGCGTCGATCAATCGCGAGCCGATCTGCGCCAGCTTGCCGCCGACCTGGGCCTGGACGCCGTAGCGCAGCACGGTCTCGGCGCCGGCATCGTCGAGCGAGACCTTGGCGCTGCCCTTGGCAAAGCCCGCGATCCCGCCGGTTCCTTCGCCGGTGATCGTGTAACCAGCCGGCGGGTTCAGATCGGTCAGCGTGACCTTGCCGGAAAAACTCGCCTTCACCGGGCCAACGCGGGCGACGAGCTTGGCGGTGAATTCGGTGTCCGACACCTTCTCGACGGTCTCGCATCCCGGGATGCAGTTCTTCAGCGTCTCCGGATCGTTGAGCTTCTCCCAGACTTCCTGTCGCGGCGCCGGGATGCGCAACTCGCCATGCATTTCCATCAATGAATTCCCTTATTTGGAAGCCGAAGTGTGAGCCGCCGTCGTACGGATTGCAATCGGCCGGCTACGGGATCACGGCGATCGCGCTGATCTCGATCAGATAGTCGGGATGGGTCATCTTGACCACCTCGACCATCGTCGAGGCGGGCAGCGGCTCGCGGAAGTACTCGCGGCGTACTCTATGGATCGCGTCGAACTGCTCCATATTGCGGATGTAGACATCGACCCGGCAGATATCGTCCATCGCGCCGCCGGCCGCCTCGACCGCGGCCTTGATGTTCTCGCAGACCTGGCGGGTCTGCGCCTCGATGTCGCCGATCCCGGCGATCGAGCCGTCGGCGCGCCGCGCGGTCATGCCAGAGATGAACACCAGACGTCCTTGCGCCTCAATTGCCGTCGCGTGCGAGAACACACCGCTCGGCTGGCGCAGCTTGGCAGAGTGAATCTGTTGCTTGGGCATACTTGCGCTTCCATTCGACGAGCCGCTATACGACACAGGACATCATGACGTCGCCTTTTGCCCAGCGATTTGTTGCACTGGCCGCGGAGCGCTCGCCGCTTTGCGTCGGCATCGATCCATCGCCCGAGAGCCTGGCGGATTGGGGATTGTCTGACGATGCGGGCAGCCTGCGGGTGTTTTGCGAGCGGCTGGCCGAAATCTGCGGCCCCATCATCGCGGTGGTCAAGCCGCAAGCCGCCTTCTTCGAGCGGCATGGCCCGGCCGGAATGGAGGTGCTGCGCGACACGGTCGCACTCGCGAAGCGCCATGGCGCCTTGGTCATCATCGACGCGAAGCGTGGCGATATCGCGGTATTATGGCGCAAAGGATCAAAAGCCTAGGTCGCGGCTAGGCCGTCGCCATCGTACCATATTCGGATGGCCGATCCACATGTCCTTACTGCGCTGCGTGCGAAGCGAGCCGAGGTGGCTGGCGTCGTCACCGAGTTATTTAGGGAACTAACTCAGCAGCGCGCCCATTTAAGCAGCGATTCTCAGGTTGGTACACGGTAACCGTTGGCGCTCGATGTTCATTTCAGTGACGGCGTTATGAACGGCACGGTCGAGATGATCGGTGTCGGTGAAGGTCTGATGAGCCAGGAAG
>Ga0181530_10000821_pt1 | contig 40132 bp, 33 predicted proteins | sample PEATcosm2014_Bin_42_FD_119769 | JGI IMG/M metagenome (GOLD analysis project Ga0181530, IMG submission 119769) | Peatland microbial communities from MTU Mesocosm Facility, Houghton, MI, USA - PEATcosm2014_Bin10_60_metaG | ecosystem: Environmental > Terrestrial > Soil > Wetlands > Peat | place...
CGTGCTGGAATTTCTGGATGGCGTCAGCGTTCATCCCTACCGCGCTCCCAATCAGCCGCCGGAAACCGCCGCCGCTGATTACAAAAGGCTGCGCGAGTTGATTGACCGTTTCGCGCCCGAATCCAAGCGCGGGAAAATCCCCATCCTGAGCGGCGAGTGGGGTTATGCGTCGAACACCAGGGGCGTTTCGCTGGAAACGCAGGCCGCTTTTGCCGTCCGCCAGCAACTTTGCAATTTGCTCAACGGCGTCCCGCTCTCGATCTGGTATGATTGGAAGAATGACGGGCATGACGCCGCCGACAACGAGCAGAACTTCGGGACCGTCAAGGAAGACTTGGAACCCAAACCCGCCTACACCGCGCTCAAGACGATGACGGCGGAGTTGAGCGGCTACCGTCTGGAACGAAGGCTGGATGGTCTGGCGGAAAGCGACTTCGTGCTGGTGTTTGTCAACGGGGCCGGTGAGCGCAAGGCAGCCGCGTGGACATTGGCCGCTCCGGCTGTCGTCCATCTGGCCGGCTTGGAGCCGGAGGATTCCCTGGAGCTTGGGTTGCTGCCGCGATATGTCTTTGTGAAGTGACCACAGCGGTTCTTCGGCCTGGCCTGGGTCGACACCATCTTCGAAGCCAAGAAGTTTGATTCCGCCGTCAAAATCAGAGTCGCTCCAAGAACCACAAATTGACAGGAATTGCGATTTGTTTTTGAACGGAAAAAACGATAAAACTTGCATAAGAAGTGGATTTGAGGGATATAAATGCCATGATTATCGAATTTCGAGTTCAAAATTACCGGTCGTTTCGGAAGGAACAGATCTTTAATTTGGCCGCCAGCAATTACGACAAGTCTCTCTCTGAGAACTTGATCTCGGCTGACCTCCCCGGTCTGCCCGGTACGCGCATCATCAAAGCGGCGGCCCTTTATGGGCCAAATGCTGGAGGGAAAACCAACTTATTGCTGGCTCTGCATTTCCTCCGTTGGCTGGTGGTGGAATCGGCTGCAGGTCAGAAGCCGGAGGCCAAACTGCCCGCCGATCCCTTTCGTCTGGATCGCGAGTCTCTTGAAGCGCCGACGACTTTGGATATCACTTTCGTCGCGGAAAACGTCCGCTACGATTTGGCGGTGGCGCTTACCAAGGAACGGGTGGTTCAGGAACGGCTTGTCGCGTATCCCACTGGACGGCCGCAAGTATGGTACGACCGCATTTGGAATGACGAGGGGAAGCGTTACGACTGGTTGCCGGAGAAGCCGACCGATTTCCCGCGTGACGCCGGAATAGTTGAGAAGACAAGGGAAAACGCCTTGTTCCTCTCAACGGCGGCGCAATGGAACAACTCGCAGGTTGCGCCGGTGTACCAATGGTTCTCTACGACTCTTGAGTTTATGAACCTGAGCGCAGAGGGGGCTCAGTTGTCTCACGAATTTACAGCGCAGATGGTGAATCGCTCCGAAGATGCGCGCAGGTTCATCTCAGGACTATTGCGATCTGCAGATCTCGGATTGACAGATGTTGAAGCCACTGAGGAGACACCGGATGCGCTTGCTCAAAAGGCTATCGGGGCGATGCGGAATTTGGTGCGTGAGAGAGGTGCTCCACCAGGAGTGCTTCCGGAACGATTCTGGCAGGTCATTTTCCAGCACGAAGGCAAGGACGGAGATCTCTTTCCCATTAACTGGTGGAGTCAATCTGCAGGGACACGCCGCTTCTTTAGCGTCCTTGGCCCATGGATGGGAATGGTCAATAGCGGTCAAGTGCTCTGTGTGGACGAACTTGAAACCAGCTTGCATCCGTCGCTCGCGGCGGAGTTGCTGCGGTTGTTGTTCAAGCTCACGAGCGCGCAATCGCGGTCGCAGTTGTTGTTCACCACGCACAATCCGTTGTTGCTGGACATGACCTTGTTGCGCCGTGATCAAGTCTGGTTCGCTGACAAGAACCAGGAAGGCGAGTCGTTCCTGTATCCGCTGACAGACTACAAGCCTCGCGCGGATGAATCACTCGTGCGGGGTTATTTGTCCGGGCGGTATGGGGCTGTGCCCTTCATTCCACGCGGTCTGGTGGTAAGCGAGGCGGACGATGTGATGCCGAAGGAGGTCGAACATGCCAGCTAAACCTGGTCCGCTGCGGCCTCACGAAGAACGACAGAGTTGCGCCCGGCGGGAGCAGTTTCAGCCGCCACCTGGCGAGCCGTCTTTGGGGGATTCCTTCCTCATAGTCACCGAGGGAGAAGTCACTGAAAAGCTGTATTTCGAGTCGGTTCGTGCGGGTCTGCAACTCAACCCTGTCACGGTGCATGTAGTACATCCCCGTTGCACCGATGCCGCGGGTTTGGTACGCGGTGAGAGTCCAGGCGGCAGAAGCCGCCAAGCGTGGCGGAGAGGATCGCAGCGACGTCTTGAGGAAACTCGATCCCCGGCAAAGACGGCTGTTGGAATTATTCAAGAAGCAGGAAACGGCCACTGCGGAAGAGATTGCTGTTCACCTGCGGCTCAGCCACCGCACGGTTGTGGGCCTGAGCCGGGGCTGGTTGAAAACAGGGTTTCTTGAACTGCATGAGCCTTCGCGGAAACGTCGTTCGTATCGGTTGGGGCGGGCGTTTCAGCCGTTGGTGGCGTAAGGGAATGTGCGGCGCGAGCCTTTGTTGCTCATTGCCGCAGTAACTGATCCATCGCGCGATGGACGTGATTCGTCCGGCGCCGGGAGATTACAGCCGGAAAGAAAAAACTTCCCTGCGGATGGCGGCCTTGAGCCTGGGGATCAAGAGGGTGCCGGGGTCCAAGAGGATTCGCGGGCTGTTTCCGTGATTCTTCAAGAAAAATACTCAAAAAAAGGTTGACACGCCGCCATCGCATGTTAGAGTTCTCTGTATAACAGAGAACTTTAACATCATCAACTCATGAACATCACTCAGCAGGATGCCCGCAATTCCCTCGCCCAAATCGAGGATACCCTCACCCGAACCCGCAATGCCATCGGCCAGGGGGCCAGCGGCGGCATTCTGATCGCCTGGGGCGTGATCTGGGCGCTGGGCTTTTCGGCCGATCAGTTCGCGCCCAAATTGGCGCAGTCCTTCTGGCCGTTCCTCATCGTTGGCGGCGCGCTGGCCAGTTGGATTTGCGGCGCGCGGTCCCGGCCGCGCATCCAGTCGTCCGTCGGCGCGCGGATAGGTTTCTTCTGGCTGGCGCTTTTTGCCTACGCCGTGTTGTGGTTCTTCCTGCTACACTCGGAGAGCCGTCCGGGCCAGCCGGGCCTGCATTTTGACGCGCTCATCGGCCAGGACGACGCGGCGGTGCAGCAGCAACTCGGCGCGTTTTTTGCCACCGTCCCCATGTTCGCTTATGTGGTGGGCGGATTATGGCTGGGCCGGTTCTTTATCTGGCTGGGAGTGGGCGTCACGGTGCTGACCGTCGCCGGGTATTTCTTTATGCCGGCATGGTTCAACCTCTGGATGGCTGCCACCGGGGGCGGCTCGCTCATTGTGGCGGGCGCGTATATCCGCCGATTTTGGAGGCAAACCTATGGCCCAGCTTAACACCGTCATTCACCAGCCGGCGCGACTGCGCATCATGGCCAGCCTGGTGGCGCTGGAGGACAAACCTCAGATTGATTTCAGCACGCTGGGCAAACTGCTCGATCTGACCGACGGCAACCTGGGCGCCCACCTCCAAACCCTCGAAGAGGCGGGCTACATCACCATCCGGAAGAGATTTGTCCACCGCAAGCCGCGCACGGAAATCTCCTTGACAGCCAAGGGCCGGTATGAGTTCGCCGAACACGTCGCCGCCCTGAAGCAGATTCTGAGTTGATTCCGGGGAGCGCATGCGCCATCGCATGTCATGGCCGGCACCCTCCCCGGCCATGTCTTTTGCAGCGTGACTTTCCCTTCCGGCCCGTGTACATTCAACCAGTCACATGAAACGCCGTCCTCCAGTGTCACGCAGCGGCCGGTTCGCCGGCGAACTCAATGCCGCCGCCGCCAAGTTCACTCAATCCGTCTCCTTCGATTGGCGGCTCTGGGAACACGACATCCTCGGCTCGCTGGCCCATGCCGCCATGCTGCGAAAAATCGGCCTGCTCACCGCCCGCGAGGCGCGCGCCATCGAAAAGGGCCTCACCGCCATCGCCCGGGAAATCGTTGCCGGCAAATTCGTCTGGCGCGAGGAACTGGAGGATGTCCACATGAACATCGAGGACGCCCTGACCCGCCGCGAGCCGGCCGGCGCCAAGCTCCACACCGGCCGCTCCCGCAATGATCAGATCGCGCTGGACATGCGGATGTGGCTGCGCGAGGAAATCATGGAACTGCGCCTGGCCGTCCGCGGGTTGCAGTCGGCGCTCGTGGAACTGGGCGGGAAATACTCCGGCGTGCTCATCCCCGGCTACACTCATTTGCAACGCGCACAGCCGGTTTATCTCGCGCATCACTTGCTGGCTTACGTCGAAATGCTCGAACGCGACAACTCCCGCCTGCTGGACTGCCAGGCCCGCGCCAACGTCTGCCCCCTCGGCAGCGGCGCTCTGGCCGGCTCGACTCTGCCGCTGGACCGCGCCTTTGTGGCCCAACTGCTCGGCTTCCGCGCGCTGTCGCAAAATTCGATGGACGCCGTAAGCGACCGCGATTTCGCGGTGGAATTTTGCGCGGCGGCGGCGCTGCTCGCGGTGCATCTCTCCCGTTTGGCGGAAGACTTGATTCTCTGGAACACGGCGGAATTCCATTTCATCACGCTGTCCGACGCCTTTACCACCGGCTCCTCGCTCATGCCGCAAAAGAAAAACCCGGACATCGCGGAATTGACCCGCGGCAAGGCCGCCCGCGTCATCGGCAACCTCATGTCCCTGCTGACGCTGCTCAAGGGTTTGCCGATGTCTTACAACCGCGATTTGCAGGAGGACAAGGAGCGCCTTTTCGACACCGCCGACACCGTGCGCGCCTGCGCCCGGCTGATGGCGGCGCTCTTGCAAACCGCCGAGGTCAACCGCGCCTCCTGCGCGGCGGCGGCGGGCGACCCGGCGTTGCTGGCCACCGACCTGGCCGATTACCTCGTGCGCAAAGGCATGCCCTTCCGCCAGGCCCACGACCTCGTCGGCGTGGCCGTGGCGCTGGCTGAAAAACTCGGCAAGCCGCTCGACAAATTGACCCCCGCCGAATTGCAATCCATTGACAAAACTTTTGGCCCCGACGCGCTGGACATATTCCGCATGCCCGAAGCGATGGCCAAGCGCACCCTGCCCGGCGCGCCCGGCACCCAGGAAGTCGCCAAGCAACTGGCCCGCTGGCGCGAACAACTTTCATGAAGAAGCGCGGCCCCATCCTTCCCGGCAGGGTGAGACTCCGTCGAACCCTAACTCATCCCGATGCGATGGGTAGCACGGGCGACTCGCCCGTTCCGCCGGGCCACTGGCCCGGCGGAAGATCGCGGAAGGCACTTTCGACCGTAACTGCTATTGGCTGCCAGGTTTCATCCCACATTCCGCTCGGCGAGTCGCCGAGCGGCACAGGCGGGTCGCCTGTGCTACCCATCGCAGCTCGGCACAGATTTGAAATAACAGAGGCTAAGAGAAGTCACGGCTCGCCCGAGTCTCGCCCTGCCGGAATTGTAAGCCGTGCCTGACCCCTCCCTCCAATCCCTGCTGCGCGACACTTCGCGGTCATTCTACTTGACGATGCGCATTTTGCCGCGCGCCGTCCGGCCCCAAGTCGGTCTGGCCTATCTGCTCGCCCGCACCACCGACACCATCACCGACAGCGAACTGGTTCCGATGGAATCTCGCCTGGGCGCTTTGGCGGATTTCCGCGGACGGATCATGGGCAAGTCGTCCGCCGCGCTGAATTTCGCCAGTCTGGCCCCAAGCCAGGAATCGGAGGCGGAACGCGCGCTGCTGGAACGCTGCGAAGAGACGTTGCGCGTTCTCGCCGGCTTCGCGGAGGAGGATCGCCGCCTCATTCGCCAGGTTCTCAACACCATTATCAGCGGACAGGAATTGGACCTCAAACGGTTCGGCGCGGCCCATTCCCCCAATCTCGCCGCGCTGGAAACCGACGCGGAACTGGACGATTACACCTGGCGCGTCGCCGGCTGCGTCGGGGAATTCTGGACGCGCCTGTGCCGCGCGCGTCTTTTCCCGCGCGCGCGCGCGGACGACCCGGCGCTGCTGCGCGACGGGATTCGTTTTGGGAAAGGGCTGCAACTGGTCAACATCCTCCGCGACCTCCCGGCCGATTTGGGCAAGGGCCGATGCTACATTCCGCGCCAGTCCTTGAAAGCCGCCGGCCTGACACCGGAAGACTTGCGTTCCGCCGCCAGCGAGCCGCGTTTCCGCCCGCTTTACCAAACCTGGCTCGGCCGGGCCGGCGGCCATTTGCAGGCGGGCTGGGACTACACCAACGCGCTGCCGCCCGGCCAGCCGCGCCTGCGCCTGGCCTGCGCGTGGCCGATCCTGATCGGCGCGCGGACATTGCGCCGGTTGCGCGGCGAAAATGTGCTTGACGCCACCCGGCGCGTCAAGATCAGCCGGGGCGAAGTCCGCGCCCTCGTGGCCCGCTCCATCCTTCTGCTGGCTTGGCCCTCCGGCTGGAAGGCCCAGTTCAGCCGGGAAATGAGTTTGAGCAAATGAAGTTGATTCCCGCGCGCTGATTGTTTACATATTCGCGTATGAAAAATCTCACCTTGATTCTTCTGGCCTGTGGCATCGGCCTTTCCGGTGGATTGTCCTGCACAACCGGCCAGCCCCCGTCGTCCTCATCCCAAACGCAGCCCGGCCAAGCCGGCGACGCCAATGCCGAAAAGGAGAAAGCGGACGCCGACGCCAGAATCATGCAAGCCCAGGACGCCGCCAGGGCCGTCGCCGCGGCCAAGGCCGCCAAGGAACAAGCCGCCGCGGATGCGCAAGCCCACATTCAAGCTGGGAAGGACGCCAATCCGAAAAAAGACCAGGAAGCAGAAACTGCCGCTGCCGACGCCCAGGCCAAAAAGGAGCAAGCGGCCATGGAAGCCGAGGCCCGCAAAAAGGCGGCTGCCGACATCCGAATCCAGCAAGCGCAAGACGCAGCCCGGATTGTCGCTGCCGCCCAGGCCGCCAAGGAGAAAGCCGCCGCGGATGCCCAAGCCCTCATCAAGGCGGCTGCCGATGCCAAACTGAAACAGGAGCAGGAAGCGAAAATCGCCGCCGACAAGGCCAAACAGGAGCAAGCGGCCCCGAATGTCGAGGCCCCCCAAAAGACGGACATAGCCGCCAATCCAAAAATGGAGCAGGAAGCGAATACCGGCGCTGGCAGCGCCACAGCTCCGAATACACAAGAAACCCAATCAGCCGACGCCGCCGCCCAGGCCAAGAAGGCGCAAGAGGCCGCGGATGCCGAGGCCCGCAGAAAAGCGGAAGCCGACGCCAAACTGAAAATGGAGCAGGACGCGATATTGGCCGCCGAAGCAGCCAAAGCTCAGAAAGCGCAAGAGGCCCAATTGGCCGCCGACGCCGCCAAAGCTCAGAAAGCATACGAGGCGCAATTAGCCGCCGACGCCGCCCAAGCCAAGAAGGCGCAAGAGGCCGCCGATGCCGAGGCCCGCAAGAAAGCGGAAGCCGACGCCAAACTGAAAATGGAGCAGGATGCGATAGCGGCCGGCGACACCGCCAGAGCCAGGAAACTGCAAGAGGCGCGATTAGCCGCCGCGGCCGCCCAGGAGAGAAAGGAGGAAGAGGCCGCGGAAGCAGAGGCCCGCAAAAAAGCGGACGCAGAGGCCAAATTGAAAAAGGAACAGGGTGCCAATACGGCCGCCGACCCTGCCCAGGCCAAAAAGGCGCAGGAGGCCGCCGATGCCGAGACCCGCAAGAAAGCGGACGCCGACGCCAAACTGAAAAAGGAGCAGGATGCCAAAGCAGCCGCCGACGCCGCCAAAGCACAGAAAGCGCAGGAGGCGCAGTTGGCTGCCGATGCCGCCCAGGCCAAAAAGGCGCAAGAGGCCGCGGATGCCTTGGCGGCGTCACAGAAAGCGCAAGCAGCGCAATTAGCCGCCGACGCCGCCCAGGCCAAGAAGGCGCAAGAGGTCGCCGATGCCGAAGCCCGCAAAAAAGCGGACGCAGACGCAAGACTGAAAAAAGAGCAGGATGCCAAGGCGGCAGCCGACGCCGCCAAAGCTCAGAAGGCGCAAGAGGCGCAATTAGCCGCCGACGCCGCCCAGGCCAAAAAGGCGCAAGAGGCCGCCGATGCCGAAGCCCGTAAAAAAGCGGACGCTGAAGCCAAACTGAAAAAGGAGCAGGATGCCAAGGCAGCCGCCGATGCCGCCAAGGCCTGGGCTGATTTCATAGCGGCGGATGCCGAGGCCCACAAGCAAGTGGACGCCGAAGCCAAACTGAAACAGGCGCAGGATGCCAAGGCAGCCGCCGATGCCGCCAAAGCTCAGAAAGCACACGAGGCGCAATTAGCCGCCGATGCCGCCCAGGCCAAAAAGGCGCAAGAGGCCGCCGATGCCGAGGCCCGCAGAAAAGCGGACGCCGAAGCCAAACTGAAAAAGGAGCAGGATGCCAAGGCAGCCGCCGATGCCGCCAAAGCTCAGAAAGCACACGAGGCGCAATTAGCCGCTGATGCCGCCCAGGCCAAAAAGGCGCAAGAGGCCGCCGATGCTGAGGCCCGCAGAAAAGCGGACGCCGACGCCAAACTGAAAAAGGAGCAGGATGCCAAGGCAGCCGCCGACGCCGCCAAAGCTCAGAAAGCACACGAGGCGCAATTAGCCGCCGATGCCGCCCAGGCCAAAAAGGCGCAAGAGGCCGCCGATGCCGAGGCCCGCAAGAAAGCGGATGCCGATGCCAAACTGAAAAAGGAGCAGGATGCCAAGGCAGCCGCCGACGCCGCCAAAGCACAGAAAGCGCAAGAGGCGCAATTAGCCGCCGATGCCGCCCAGGCCAAGAAGGCGCAAGAGGCCGCGGATGCCGACGCCCGCAAAGAAGTGGGCGATGACGCCAAAATCAAGCAAGCGCAAGACGCAGCACTGGCAATCGCCGCTGCCAAGTCCAAGAAAGATCAAGACGCCGCCGCCGCCGCTCAGAAACCCCAGCCGGCCGCCCCGGAGTCCGCCAACCCCGCCCCCAAGACAAACACGGCGGCGCTTCCGGCCAGGGGTTCCGCCGCGCCGCTCACCAAGGAGCAGAGGTTGAACGATCTCCTCGGCCGTTACAAGAACGACGAAATCACGCCGCTGGAGTACCAAACCGAACGCGCCAAAATCATGGCCGAGCCGTGACGCGGCTGCCTGCCGCCATGACCACGGACGAAGCGTTGGGTCACTGACGCATTACATCCGGTCCTATGGCCTACGATTCCTTCAGAGATTTTTTGGGAACGCTCGAAAAGGCGGGCGAACTCAAACGCATCCGCCAGCCCGTCGCCACCGAATTGGAGATCACGGAACTGGCCGACCGCGAAATGAAATCGCCCGGCGGCGGCAAGGCGCTGCTGATCGAGCAACCCACCATCGAGGGCCGGCCTTCGCCCTTTCCGCTCGCCATCAATACCCTCGGCTCTGACAAGCGAATGGCCATGAGCCTGGGCGCGGAGTCGGTGGAAGCCGTCGCGGGGGAAATGGGTTCACTGATGAAAGCCAAGCCGCCCGCCAGTTTCGGCGAGGCACTCAAGTTGCTCGGCATTGCCTTGGAACTGCGCCACGCCCGGCCAAAAACCGCTGCCGGCGGCCCGTGTCAAGAAGTCGTGCGCCGGTTTGACGACGGGCAGAAGTTGGCGGCGGTAACGGACCGCCGCTACAGTTGCCCGACACTCCTCGACCTCCCTATTCTCAAATGCTGGCCGCTGGACGCCGGACGTTTCCTCACCCTGCCCTGCGTGGTGACTCGCGACCCGGACACCGGCGGGCGCAATGTCGGCATGTATCGCATGCAGATTTTTGACGCTCAGACCACCGGCATGCACTGGCAATTGCACAAGGTCGCCGCGCGCCACGGCAAACGCCATTTCGAAACCGGCCAACGAATGCCCGTCAGCGTTTTTCTTGGCGGCGATCCCGTCTTCACCTTTGCCGCCACGGCGCCGCTGCCGGATGGTTTGGACGAATTCGTCCTCGCCGGCTGGCTGAGAAAGAAATCGGTCGTCCTGGTGAAATGCCTGACCAACGACCTGGAAGTCCCCGCCGACGCCGATGTGGTTCTGGAAGGCTACGTTGATCCGGCCGAGCCGTTGCGCGCGGAAGGGCCGTTTGGCGACCACACCGGTTACTATTCGCTGGCGGACCTGTATCCGGCCTTTCACCTCACCGCCATCACCCATCGCCGCGACGCGGTTTATCCGGCGACGATAGTGGGGATGCCGCCGATGGAGGATTTCTACATCGGCAGCGCGAGCGTGAAATTGTTCCTGCCCGTTTTCAAAATGACGTTCCCGGAACTGGTGGATTTGGCGCTGCCGGCGGAAGGGGTTTTCCACAACCTCGTCTTTGTCAGCATCAAAAAGACCTACCCTATGCAGGCTTACAAAATCATGCACGGCCTTTGGGGGATGGGGCAAATGATGTTCACCAAATACATCGTTGTGGTGGACGAGGATGTCAACGTCCACAACACCAGCGAAGTCCTGTTCCGTCTTTGCGCCGCCACCGATCCCCAGCGCGACACGCTTCTGACCAAAGGCCCCGCCGACGCGCTGGATCACGCCACCAGCCAATTCGCCATCGGCAGCAAAATGGGCTTCGACGCCACCCGCAAACTCCCCGGCGAAGGCTTCCCCCGCGAGTGGCCCCCGCTGATCAAAATGGGCGAAGAGGTCCAGCGCAAGATGGACCAGCTTCTTCAAAGCAATGGGTAAGGTGGCGAGACAATGCAAAATGATGAATGGACTCGCCGCCCGTTGGTCTTATACCTTGCAACAAATGAACAGGCCAGGAATCATTAGGCCCGAATAATCAAAGATGTGTGAATATGCGCAATCTCATTCCTATCCTCGCGATAATTGCATCATTACAGAGTGTTTTAGGGCAGCAGACGAACGCCCCAGGCTTCATCACAGAGTTCGGCGAGTACAAGCCTAAAGACGGCAGGTGGACAATTAGCATATCTGCGGAAAGTCGCAGTATTGGGGTTACCCGGCAAGAATCACCATCGCGTACCAGTGGTTTATCACCCTCCATTTGGAAGGCCCAAACTGGCTGGTTCGCCCTCGTTGAGAACGACGAGCATGTCTGGGCTTACGACGGCAACACTAATCTCCTCCTGATCGAGACGACCGCGGAAGGTCTGCGGACATTGCGATCCGAAAAGTACACGAATATGCTCCCAGAACAAATCCGTCAGCGATTGAGCCCCGTGGTTCTGGATGTGGTTGAGAGACACCAACTGCAAGGTCGGCCGGCACCGGCTCTCGATGCAAAGGAATGGTTCAACACCACCAATTCGCTCTCGCTTGATCAATTGCAGGGAAAAGTGGTTCTGCTCGACTTTTGGGGCCAGTGGTGTCCCCCTTGTGTCGAGAGAATTCCTGAATCGGAATTGTTACAGAATAAGTTTAAAAATCAGGGACTCGTTGTTATTGGCGTCCATTCCAACGATCGAAGCGACGACTTGGGGACTTTCTTAAAGAAAAACAAAATCACGTTTCCGATTGTCGTCGACAGCGGGGAGACGGCGAGGCGCTATTCAATCACCGGTTGGCCGACTTATTTCCTTGTCGATAAATTGGGAAATGTAGCTTGGGGGTTCTCCTACGTCCCGCCGAAGGAATCCCAAATACAAAAACTGCTGGAATAATGCTCTCAGAGCCGGAATTCCGGTTATGGTAATTGAACAAGTGCCAATCAACCCGGGCTGGCCTTGGTTCCCTCCGCGCGCAGTCGGAGCAGCGACAACAAATCCGCCACCTCCACCAGTCCTTCCGCCTCGCTTTTTTCCTCTGCCGTAAGCGCATTGCCGGCATCCTGCCTGTCCAGCAACTCTTGAAGGCGTTGTTGCACCCCTGCCGGCAGCCGGAATCGCGCCAGATCGCCAGGCATCTCCACTTCCAGATGTGTCGAATTCGCCATAACGTGCAGAATGATAGCCTGAGAATCCACCTTGCGCAATCAACTTTGAATGCAACTTCGTTCCGGCCGGATTTCCCTCAAAATTCACTTCATCTGTGTCCATCTGTGTCCATCTGTGTCCATCTGTGGCTCAGTCGGCAACGAGGTGGCCGGCGGGGGCGCCGGCCACCACACGCGGGGGCGCGTATGCTCCCCCGGAATCTTCCGCCGCGGGCGGCTCCAGGAATTAGCTGGAGTAGCCTTCTTCGCCGTGGTCGGACAGGTCCAGACCCTGGGTTTCGTCTTCTTCGGTCGGGCGCAGGCCGATGGTGAATTTGACGATGCAGGCGATGACGGCGGTGCCAATGACGGCGAGCAGCAGTGTCAAGCCGATGGCCTTGAGTTGCTCGAAGACGAGCGGCTGAAACGGCGTGTCTTTCACGTAATCCTTCAGGTTGTTGGCCAGGTTCCCATTGACGCTGTTCCTGGCCAGCAAGCCGGTCAGCAACGCGCCGAGGGTTCCGCCGACAGCATGCACGCCGAAGGTGTCCAGCGCGTCGTCATAGCCAAACCAGCCCTTCACCTTGTAGCAGAAGAACCAGGGAATCGCCCCGGCGGCGATGCCAATCAGGACCGCGCCGTTGGGCGTGACGAAACCGCAGGCCGGGGTGATCACCACCAGGCCCGCCACCGCTCCCGAGCAGAATCCCAGCACGCTCGGCCTGCCCCGGACCAGCCATTCCATCACCGGCCAGACAAAGGAAGCGACGGCGGTGGCCAGTGTGGTGGTGGTGAAGGCGTTGGCGGCGATCACGTCCGCGCCCACGGCGCTGCCGGCGTTGAAGCCGTACCAGCCGACCCAGAGCATGCCCGTGCCGACGAAGCAGAGCACCATGCTGTGCGGGGCGAAGTTGGTTTTGCCCCAGCCCAGCCGCTTGCCCAAGATCAGGCAGAGGATGAGCGCCGACCAGCCGGAGGTCATGTGGACGACCGTGCCGCCGGCGAAATCAATGGCATGGATTTTGGCGTGGGCATTGGAGACGCCGTTCATCATGCCGTCCGCGCCCCAGATCATGTGGGCCTGGGGGAAATAGACGACGAACATCCAAAGCGTCATGAACAGGCAGATGGCGGAGAATTTCATGCGTTCCGCAATCGCGCCGATGATCAAGGCCGGAGTGATGATCGCGAACATGAGTTGATACATGGCATAGACGTTGTGCGATACCCACGAGGAGTAGTCGGTGTTCGGGCTGGAATCCACTCCGTTGAAAAAGGCGAAATCCAGATTGCCCAGAACCGGCGACATCGGTCCGCCCTTGGCGAAGGCCAGGCTGTAACCGCAAGCCCACCAGAGTATCGTGACCATGCCCGTTATGAAGAAACACTGCGCGATGACCGAGAGGATATTCTTGCGCCGAACCAATCCGCCGTAGAACAGGGCCAGTCCGGGCAGGGTCATGAACAACACCAGGGCGGCGGAGGTCATTTGCCAGGCGTTGTGGCCGGGGCCGGGGTTGGGCGTGAAGGTGTTGGCTTTCTCGTCGTAGGTGCCGAGTTTTGAGCTGACGTTGTTGCTGGCGGTGTCGGCCTGTCGCGCGCCGTTGTTGATATAGGCTTCCAGGTCTTCCAGACGCTGTTCGACGGTCGGTTCGGCCAGCTTCTTGGGCGCGGCGGCATCCGCGGCGCGAAGGGCCAGCGGGGCGGCGCAAAGGCAGGCCAGCAGTGTCCAGCAGAGCAGGGATTTCTTCATGTTTCGGTTCATTGGATTTGGTGTTGGGGTGGTTGGTTTGGGTTTAGAGGGCTTTTTCCCCCCGCTCTTCCGTGCGGATGCGGATGACTTCCTCGATGTTGGAAATAAAAACTTTGCCGTCGCCGATCTTGCCCGTTTTGGCCGCGGCGACGATGGCGCCCGCCACATCCTCCATGCGCTCGTCGGAGACGATGACTTCAAGTTTAATCTTGGGGAGCAGATCCACGGTGTATTCGCTGCCGCGGTAAATTTCGGTGTGGCCTTTCTGGCGGCCGCAGCCTTTGGCCTCGATGACGGTCATCCCCTCGATGCCAATTTTGGCAAGCGCGTCCTTAACCTCTTCGATTCGGAACGGTTTGATGATAGCTTCAATTTTTTTCATGTCTTAATGCTTTTGCTTCACGATTGAACGCCACGCGGTTTTCCAAGGTGGCGGCCAAGTCAGCCCTCTTTGCCGACATTAATTCACCACTGTGGCCAATTTTAGCCACATCAAAAAAACGCGCGTGGAAAAGGCATTAAGCAAGCGCAATGCCAATGGGTTGAAAAAAGGCCCCTCACTTTTCTAACGCCCTTGTTCATAATGAGTTACAAACAAACAGACACCGGCCAGCCTTGTGCCCAAGCTCGCCCATCCTGTGGCGAACTTGCCAGAGTGGCTCTTTTTGGCCACGTTGCGCCGTGCCATATCTCCAAAGCCGGTAGGGCGAGACTCTGTCGAGCCGTGATCAGATCGGATGAAATCGAGTCAGGGCTTGACAGAGTCTCGCCCTACCGTCCCGTGGCGATGTCGGTAAATATCCGGGTGTGGCTGCGCAATTGCAGGATGCGCGCCAGCGGCATCTTGCTGCCGGGGCGCAGGGATTCGCGGAGCGCTTCTTCCTTGCCCGCCCCGGAAATAAGAACCCAGACCTCGCTGGCGGCGGCGATGGCGGCGTAGCTGAGGCTGATGCGCAGGGGCGGCGGTTTGCTGGAACTGCGGACGGCCACGTAGGAGGTTTCGCATTCGACGACGGACGCCGGAGCGTTGGGAAAAAGGGAGGCGACGTGCCCGTCTTCGCCCATGCCCAGCAAGACCAGGTCCAGCACCGGCTGGCCGGCGCTGTTGGCGGGGGCCAGCAGGCTCAGGGCGGCGTTGGCCTCGGCAACGGCCTCGTCCGGCTTTAGCTCGCCCTTGATCCGGTGGATTCTGTTGCGGAAAATGCCCAGCGGGCCGAGCAGTTCCTTCTTGGCCACGCCGAAATTGCTGTCGCGGTGCTCCGGCGGAACGCAACGCTCATCGGACCAGAAGAAATGGACGTGCTCGAAGGAAACGCCGGCGGCGACGGCATGTTCGGCAACGGCGTCAAAAAACACGCCGGCGATGCGCCCGCCGGGGATTGCGACCAATTGCGCGGGCGGCGCGCCGGGGATCAAATTCAGCCAGTCTTTGGCGGCCGTTTCGGCCAGCTCGACGCGGGTGGAAAAGTGTGTCACATCAAGGTTTTTCATCTGGTGTAATCGTCCTGGGGCGGATGACAACTTTTGGGGCATCCACTCCTGATCTTAATCATAATCCTAATCTAATCTCCACCCTCAGGCACGCAATCCGAATTTGTTAAACCCAGCGGCTTTGGACAAACTGTGGGTGACCCTTTTGACCTTATTGACCTTTTGAAAACAGACAACGGCGAATTATTGCAAGTCTGTAAGGCTGGATTCGATGGCGCGCAACTCGCCGGGACTGATTTCCCAAATGGCAGAGGCCGTTCCGTTCACGGATTTTTCGAGGGTGGCGAGGTCGAGTTCGGTCAGGGAGGCTGCGGCGGCGTGACAGGCAAGGCTGTTCTCGGCGAGCAGAACGTGCTTCTGGTTTTTCACGTCAAATTTTGGAATGCGGATTTTTGTCAGGATATGTGGCGAAGCCCAAGTGCCGTTACCCGGAACTGAAAAGCTCCTGATCAAGAACTCGGCGATACTGCTGTTGAGAAAACCGCAGACGTAGTGTGCTTCTTCTCTGCTGTCCAAACTGACGAAGACAACCGAGTTGTCCGGAACCATGCGCTCGCCTTCCACGACGGCCGAATAGAGCGCATCCGAGATTCTCATCCAGCAGACTTTGAACGGACTGAACGTGTATGGGCCGACGTTGTAAACCGAGTAATAAGGGTCAAGTCCAGCTTTGAAGAATTGTTTGTAGCCGCTGCGTTTGCGCAAGGCGGGCTCGAACTGTTGGAAATAAGCCGCAGTTTTTGGAAGTTTGGCCTGCATCTTTGATTCCGGGCAGCCGCGAGAGGGTTGGTCAGGGTCTTGGGGCACAAGCACAACCAGTTCGCTGCCGGCTTTCCATTTGCAAATGTCCCGGCCACGAACCAACGGATGCACCAAGTCAGGCTCAATAGTCGCCGTGACGTTCTTAACTTCGACCTTTGCCCGCTCGGTGAAGTTGGTCACCACGAGATTCCCATCCGGTCTTTTTGTCGTCACTGTCAGCCAATAAACGGAATTCAACCAGCAGCAACAGCCCGCTCGCGCTTGATATCCGGAGCCCCCGACCGCATTTTGGACCCGGTTGATGGCACCGCGTTTGCCAGTGATCCAACTGGAAGTGACGTCGTCAAACAGCGGTTTTGCGTCCCACGGCGAGTAAGTCAAAAGTTCCATCGCTTCGTCATGGTCCGCTTCCGTAGCGATGCGCGTCCGCGATTGTCGTGGACGCCAAAAATTCCACGGAACTGGGAAGCGATTCTTGGAGCTCTTTTCAATAACCACAACGGCTGTCCGGTTGGTGGCCCCTTCAAAACACTGAATCCTGCTGAAGTCGTCCACCTGAATGACACGCAACGGTTCATCCGCACTGAGTTTAAGCCGGCGAAAACCCTCGCCTCCACCCTCTGTTTTAAAAATGGTTTGCGTGATGACGAATCCGAGTTTGCCTTTCGGTTTCAGATATTTGTCGGCGGCGACATACAGCATCAGCACGGACAAATCATCTTTTGCGCCGCCGAGCCGCGCACGCAGTCCAGTATGGGTGAACAGGTTGTATTTCTGCCAGAGCGGAGCGGTCTGCTGACGATAATCATCGGGCAGGCTTTCCCAGTTGATCCACGGCGGATTGCCGGCAATCACATCGAACTGCGGTTGAAAGAGCGGCGCGAAGGCGTTCTTGATGATGCGCGCCCAGATGCCGTTGATTTGCTGGCGGTCAAGGTCGAGCAATTGCGAGTAGAGCGCCTCAACGATGTCCACGTCGAGCGAGTCTCTTACGGAATCCATCGGGAATGTCGAACAAAGGCGCTGGCGAAAAACGCCGGCAGAGTTTCTGGCTTTCACGCAGGACTCCAGCAAATCGGTGAGTTCGTCAATGTAGTCAGCCTTGATAAGATGGACCGGGAGCGAAAAGACGCCGACGGCAGTTTTGAAACTGAACTTCGCGCGCGGCGTCAATTCCCCATTCCCTTCGGACGGGGTAAGAACAGAGTCGGCCAGATAGACCGGAATGTCAATGTCGCCTTGAATTTCCTCGAGCAAATCGCCGAGCGCAAGCAGGTAGTTGGTTCGCGCGCTGATGACGGCCAGCGGATTCAAATCGTAACCAACGACGTTGCATAAGATTTTATCGAGAAGTTGTCTTGCGGCGCATTTTTTCTGTGGCAAAAGCACATCCCGCGCGTGCTGGCGCACGTCGCGTATGTGAAGGACGATAAATGTTCCTGAACCGCAAGCCGGGTCGAGCAAACGCTCGTCAGGCGAGCGAGGCGATTTTTCAGGCGTGCCACTGTGAAGCTGGTTGAGCACTTGTTCCGCGAGCCAGTCGGGCGTGTAGAATTCACCGAGGTCGTGCCGCAATTCTTTCGGCATCAAGTTTTGATAAAGTTCCTTGAGCAGATCGCGCGTGCCGTCTGGGTCAATGTCGAGCGTGACGAATGAATAATTAGAAAGCTGGCGGATCATTTCGCGCAAGGATGAATCAGTAGGCTCGTCCCAGCTTTCGAGATACCAGCCGAAGAAGTCGCCTTCAAGAAAGTTGCGGATGCCGAGGTGTCCGAAGATCCCGCCTTCTTCTTCGAGGTCAACCAGGTAAGCGTGCAGACCTTTCGTGTCGAGCGACGAGGCCTGCGCCAGCGTGACCGGCTCGGAAGCGGCGATGCGGGCGACCTTTTGCCGCGCGTAGAAATAGAGAATCTGGACGGCAAGAAGTTTGATGAATGTCGCATAGTAACTGTGAACGGCAAAAAACAGTTTAAAAGGATTGATTTTGTTCTCAGCTCCGGCCGGAGTAACATCGTAGGTTTTAGCGAGAGCATCCACATCAAGACGCGGGCTGCTTTGTTCGTAGCCACAGACTTCGCTAAAACTCTGCGCCCATTGGCGGTAAAGCGCCCCAACTTTCGGCGCTGTTGAAGTCGCGAGCGAAGCGTAAAATGCGCGAACACACGCGTGGGCTCTGGAACTGCTCCCGCCGAAATCACGAAGGAGATTTTCAGGTGTGGTTGCCAATTCAGTTTGCAGGGCGAAAAGAAAGCGGAGGAACCGTGCGCACGAATCAGGGGTGACAGGAACCGGCGGTTCGGTGCGCCAGTGGCCTTCCTTGTATCGTAGAAAGATAAAAAAATTCCCGTCGCAAACCGCGCCCGCGTATCGCTCGATGTTGTGGCGTTCGCGTTTCTGCAGGCCGCTGATGTAATCCTTGACCTGTTGAATTGCGTGAGCGTTTGCTCCGGTCTTATTGGCGGGGCGAAGCGAGCACGGCGGCTCATATTCAATCACCAAACCGCCATAGACCGTGTCCGCCCTTCCCCCGATAAGGTGATATTCGTCGCGCCAATCAAGATTGATTTTCAGCTTGCGGGCGATTTCATCAACCGCGCCTTGAAAAGCGATCCGAAGGGTTTGTTCAGGTATTCGCGGCTTCGCGGCTGCAACCAGTCTGTTTGCCAGCAACACAGCAGCCTCTTTAATTGCGGTTGGCTCAATTTCAAACAAGTCGGCTGGCATCGCAGGTGCAGCATGATGGTCTTCCAAAATCGCGTCAACTCAAAATCACCGCGCGATTCCGCGTCAAGCCGGTTGGGAGGAATGGGAAGAATGGGAAGAATGGGGAGAATCGCAGAATTGGTTTCGTACAGTTTGTTGGGTGTTCCTTGGCACAATGCACCACCTGTGGCGGTTGGCGTCTCCAGCGGACCCTCCCCAGCCACAGACGCCCCGGTTGGAGCCTCGCCCTTCCATTCCGCTCCTTCACTGGCGCGTTGCCTTTGTTTGCATTTTGCCATTGACAACCACGGCATATTAGCTAAATTGGCTTGAGTGATTTGGCCAGTCAACTTGGACTGCGGGAGACGGCTCCCGCGTCCGGATCGGGACCGGTTTGCGGAGAGCAAAGCGGCGGTCATCCGTCGCGCCCCAAAGAGCCGGCGGTTCCACGCCGCACGGACGCCTCCCGGCAAGGCGGCGCTGCCAACGAACGTGGAAGGGACGAAAGGGACCCAAGGGACGCATGGGACGAACGGCGCACATCTTTTCTTCCAATGTATCTGTTGTTCCTTGGCACAATGCACCACCTGTGGTGGTCGGCGTCTCGCGCGGAGCCTTCCAAGAAGCAGGCGGTTTTATGCCGGGCCGCCCGGTTGGGCGCAGGTTTCAACCCTGGGCATCCGGTTAATCCCGGATGAAAGCCAACTCAACTGTATCGTTATAGATTTCAAAGAATTAAGGTCAATTAAGGTTAATTAAGGCTAATTAAGGTTAATTAAGGTTAATTAAGGTTAAAATATGAGCCGACAGATAATCTGCTATTTTGACAATAACGCCACCACCCGCGTGGCCCCGGAAGTCCTGGATGCCATGCTCCCTTTCCGGATTCGGTTGCGGCGCCCCTGCTGCGTTTCCAACACGAGGGCGCATGACAAAATTCTTCGCCTTCCTGGTGGGGCAGAGCTGCCGCTCTGCCCTGAATTCATGGGCGGCGCATCAGCGCCGCCGTACCGAAGAGACGAAGAATTTTGTCCTGCGCCCCCAACCCGAAAAACCAACCCGAAAAACCCTTGCAACAGGCTTTCTCTTGTCTTACAAATTGCCGCGTGAAATTGACTCAACAACCAACTGCTCACTTCTTATGATTATGATTAAGAGACTGATTCTTTTCTCGTCTTGCTTGTTCCTCGCGGGCGCATGCGCCATCATGCCCGTCACGTCCCCCACCCATCCGTTGCCGAAGGCGGACACGGTCATCTGGGCCGGGCTGGATTACTCGATGGTGCGCATGTACGGCACCCAGGATTTCCGGGACCCGGAGTCCATTTTCCCGAAATACTTCGATACCTGGAATGCCTTGTTTTTGCAGGAGCGGCTCAAGACCCTCGGCAGCTTCTTGAACAAGAGGGTGGAGTCGGACACGGAGCATATCGGGGAGCGCAACAAAATCGCCACCACAAAACAAGTCATCCGCCAGGACGGCAATTTCGTCGAAGCCTCGGACATCACTTCCAAGGACATCGCGGACGCGGTGCGCGCCTACAAGCTGTCGGAAAAAAGCGGTTTGGGCCTGGTTTTTATCGTGGACCGGCTCGTGAAGACCGAGGCGAAAGGGGCGGTTTATGTGGTGTTCTTTGATATCTCCACTCGCGAGGTGGTTGCCAGCGAGCGCGTCATCGCAAAGGCTGGCGGGGCGGGCTTCCGCAACTACTGGTTCGGAGTTATCAAGAACGCGGAGCCGGAGCTGAGGACGTTCCGCTAATCCCCGGCGCTCCGGCTTATGCTTTCCGGCAAGCCGTCCATGACCACATTTGACGGCCATACTTTGACCATTGGCCGGTTGCGGCGCGTGGCGGCGGCGCAATCGCCCTGCCGGCTTGCCGCCTCCGCGCGCCGGCGCATGAAGCAAAGCCGCGCCCTGGTGGAGCGCCTGGCCGCCGAGCCGCGCGCCATCTACGGCATCAATACCGGTTTCGGCCCTCTCAGCGCCTCCCGCGTGAGTCCGGAGAACCTGGCGCAACACCAGTTGAATTTGCTGCATCACCTGTCCGTCGGGCAGGGGCCGCTCTTTTCTCCCGTCGAAACCCGCGCCATCATGGCCGCGCGCGCCAACGCGCTGGCCCGCGGCTATTCCGGCATCCGGCCGGAGGTGGTGGACTTGCTGATCGCCGCCCTGAATTGCGGCATCCTCCCGGAAATCCCGTGCGAAGGCTCGGTCGGGGCGAGCGGGGACCTGGCGCCGCTGGCGCACATGTCCCGCCTGCTGGTGGGACTGGGCCATGCGCGCGACGGTGGAAGGCGGCGCTCCGCCGGCGAAGCGTTGCGGCGTCACCGGCTTCAGCCGGTCATCCTGCAATGCAAGGAGGGATTGGCCCTTGTCAACGGCACTTCGGTGATGACCGCCCTGGCCGCGCTGGCGGTGGAGGAAGCCGCCGCGTTGCTGAGTTGGTCTGAATTGCTTACGGCCTGCCTGTTTCAGGTTCTGTGGGCGGAGCCGGAAGTGTTGTGCGCCCAGGCGCACAAGGCGCGGGGTTTCCGGGGGCAGTTCGCCGTGGCGTGGCGCATCGCCCGCCATTTGCGCACGCATCCGGGTTACGAAAGACAGATTGCGCGGCATCAGTGGGGTTCGCGCGCCAAGCCGGTCGAGCCGGGCGTGGAAATCCAGGACCCCTATTCCGTGCGTTGCGCGCCGCAGGTGCTCGGCGCTATTCAGGAAGCGCTGTGGCATGTGGAGCAGGTCGTGACCCGCGAGTTGAACGCCTCGACGGACAACCCGCTGGTCTTCCCGGATACCGGGTCGGTCATCCATTGCGGCAACTTCTACGGGCAGCAGATCGCGATGGCTTGCGATTACCTGCGGCTGGGCCTGGCCAAGCTGGCTTTGCTGCTCGAACGCCAGCTCGAACGCCTGGTCAACTGGCGCTACAGCCTCGGCCTCCCGCCCATGCTGACCGGCTCCGGCAATCCGGGACTCAATTCCGGTTTCATGGGCTGCCAGTTGCTCGCCACCTCGCTCGCCGCCGAATGCCGCATCCTGACCACGCCGGCTTCCGTGCAGACCATCCCGACCAACGCCAACAACCAGGACGTCGTCAGCATGGGCTGCATTGCCGCCCGCATGACGCGCGAGATGCTGCCCAAGGTGTGGAAGATCACCGCCATTCAGGCCCTCGCCCTGGCTCAGGCCGCCGACTTGCGCGGCGGCGATGTCATGGGCGGCGATTTCCGCAAACTGCACGGGCTGGTCCGCGCGGTTTCGCCGCAGTTGACAATTGACCGGCCTTTGTTCGAGGAGATCGCGGCGATGACGGCAAGGCTCCAAACAGATGCCGCGCAACGCCTGCTGCTGCCGGCGCGGCCCGCCGCGCCGGACGAGCGGCGCATACGGGGAAGATGAAGGCGTCCCAGCCCATCGCGGCCGGCATTAGCGTCCAATCCGCTGCATGTGAGTTTTTTGGGTGGCAGTTTCCGGTTCTTAATCTTAATCTTAATCCTAATCTTAATCTCTTCTTCTCTTCACGTTGGAGATTAAGATTAAGATTAAGATTAGGATTAAGAGATCATACGCAAGAAAGTGAAATGCAACCCCTGGAAGCCCCGCGCTGGACAGGCCGCATGCGCGGCGGTTACTTCGGCAACTGGTTCTTCATCCAGCTCATCCGCTGGCTGGGTGTGCGGCCCGCCTATCTTTGGCTGCTCTTTGTGGCGGCCTATTTTACCATCGTCCATCGCGAGGCTTATCGCGCTTCGGCGGATTACCTGGGGCGCCTTTTCGGGCCTCTGCCGTGGTGGCGGCGTCCGCTGCTGGTTTATCGGCACTTCCTGGCGCAAGGAGTCACCCTGGTGGACCGGCAGGCGGTGCTCATGGGGCGTGGGCGGATCGAATGTGTCTTTGACGGCGAGGAACTGTTCAAGCCGCATCTGGAACAAGGCCGGGGCATTATTCTCCTCGGCGCGCACGTCGGCTGTTGGGAACTGGGCGGGCACTTCCTGGGCCGCTTCGACATCCCTGTCAATCTGGTGGTGATCGAACGGGAGTTGGCGGGCATCCAACAGTTGCTGAATTCCATGACCGAAGGAAAGCGATTCCGCATTCTGACCGCTGACGAAGACCCGTTGCGCAGTGTGCCCATCCTGGCGGCGTTGCGCCGGGGCGAAATCGTGGCCTTGCTCGGCGACCGCTCCCTGGGCGGCGCGGACGTGGAAACGAGTTTCCTGGGCGGCCGGGTGCGCCTGCCGGTTGGGCCGTACCGCCTTGCGGCGGCCAGCGGAGCGCCGCTTTTCCAGGTATTCACTGTCCGCGAGAGGCTTGGGTGCTACCGCTTCGCCACATTCCCGGCGGAGTTCATAAGCCGCGAAGAAGTTCGATCCGATCCCAACGCGGCGCCGGCGCGCGCGCGGCGTTACGCCGAACGACTGGAGGCGGTCGTCCGCCAATATCCCTTCCAGTGGTCCAATTTCTTTCCCTATTGGGAGCAAGGGACCGGGACCGCGCCCGCCACCCAGCCAATCTAATGTAGTGTCCCTGAAATATCTATGCATAAAAGTGGCAGCGGCGTCTCGCCGCTGTTTGACTGCTCAACCGCCAGCCACAGCGGCGGGACGCCGCTGCCACAATACAAAAGGCCATGTCTAATCCTTTCCCATGAACGACACTTCTCCCGCCGCATCCCGCCGCCGCGTCGCCGGCTTTACCCAGCCCGCGCCACGGCCTTATCTTGAGGAAACTTGCGTGGTCCCGGTCCGTTTCCACGAAGTGGATTCGATGCGGGTGGTCTGGCATGGCCATTACGTCACCTACTTCGAGGAAGCCCGCCGCGCGCTGGGCCGCCGCTACGGCGTGGACTACACGGTTTTCTTTGAACACAACACGCCGGCGCCGGTGGCGCAATTGCACCTGGATTATCTGGCCCCGGCGCGGCTGGCCGACACGCTGACTGTTACCGCGCGCCTGTTCAAGTCCGAGGCCGCCAAGCTGGAATTTGAGTATGAAATCCGCCGTCAGAGTGATCGCAGCCTTCTGGCTTTCGGGGCCAGCTTGCAGGTCTTCACCAACCCGCAGGGCGAATTGCTCCTCACGCTGCCGCCCTTCATGGTGGAACGCTATCGGGCTTGGGAGAACCAATGGATCCAACCATGACCGCGCCGAAAGTTGCCATTGCGGGATGCGATGGGGATTCGAGCCGGAGGCTCGACGCGACACCGGTCGCCATTGCGGCCAGCGGGGAGGTGACGGCGCTTGGCCTCGGCCGGGAACGGCTCGAAGAGGCTGTGCTCGCCAACGCCAGCGGCCTGCGGGACTGTCCCCGTCTGGCGGGAAAAGGTTATCAATCCACAGTGGGCGGTTTTGTGCCCGATGAAGTCTGGCGCTCGCTCCGCGAACGGGACCCCGCCCACGCCGACGCCCCGGCTTTCCTGCTGGCCGACGCCGCGCTGCGCGAGGCGCGGGCGGATCTTCGGAACGGCGGGAGCAGTCTGCTTGACAATGTCCCTGCTTCGCGCCGCGGCCTGGTGCTCTCCACCACCAAGGCGGAAATCACCGCCCTGGAAGGCGCCTTTCACCAACAGCCAATTTCCGCCACGGCGCGGCGGCATCTTTTCCCGGCGCTCCTGGCGGCGGACTTGGGGGCCGCGCATGACATCGCCGGCCCGGTGCAATGCGTTTCCATCGCATGCGTTTCCGGTTTGATCGCCCTCCAGCAAGGCGCGCTGCTGATTCAGGAAGACAAGGCCGACCTGGTTTTCGTCGTGGGCGTGGACCTGTTTTCCGATTTTGTGCTCTCCGGCTTCACCGTGCTCCGGTCGCTGGATCCCGGAGGCTGCCGCCCTTTCGACGCGGAGCGCAAGGGGTTGAGCCTCGGCGAAGGGGCCGGCGCGGTGGCGCTGGCGCGGCGCGAGACGCCGGCGTTCCCCGCGCTGACAGTGACGGGGTGGGGAAGCAGCAACGACGCCAATCATCTCACCGGCCCGTCGCGCGACGGCTCGGGCCTGGCGCTGGCGATGAACCGCGCGCTGAAGAAGGCGGGAGCCGCGCCGCGCTCCATTGATTTGGCGCATGCCCACGGCACGGGCACAAGCTACAACGATGCGATGGAAGGGATGGCGTTGCGGTCGGTTTTCGGGAACCCCGTGCCGCCGTACTGCTCCAGCAAGGGCCTCTTCGGGCACACCCTCGGCGCGGCGGGATTGCTGGAAACAATTGTTTGCCTGATCGCCGCGCGGCATCAACTCTTGCCCGGCACGCCGCGGCTTCAATGTCCCGATCCTTCCGTGCCGGATTCGCTGCTCCAGAAGCCGCGCCCGGCGGAATCGTTGCGGCGCATTCTGAAACTCAACGCCGGCTTCGGCGGCGTCAACGCCGCGCTGGTGCTGGAATGGGGGGGCGGATGAGCCAATTCGCAATTCTCGCGGCCAGCTTCATAAGCGCGGAAGGTTGCGGCAATGATCGCACGCGCCTGCGCCGCTGGCCGGAAACCGTCGCCGCGGCGTTGCAACGCGGAGAGGTGGAGGCGCTGAGTTGGAGCACTCTGTTCCGCTCGGAAACTTCCCGCTTCGGCCGCATGGACCTCTTGAGCCGCCTCGGTCTCATGGCGGTGGAACTTCTCGACGCGGGTTTTGAAACGTGGGAGCCGGCGCAACGGGACGCCGTCGGCGTGTGCGTGGAGACCTGTTCCGGCTGCACCGCCGCGGACGCGCAGTTCCTCCAAACGCCGCTGGCCGCCACGTTCGCCTATACGCTGCCCAGCACGGTGCTCGGCGAAATTTGCATCCGGCATCGGTTCCGCGGGCCGATCCTCTGCCTGCTGCCCAAGCCCGGCCAGGGCGGTTCGCTGGAAGCCGCCCTGGGCTGGCTGAATCGCGGCGAAGCCGATGCCTGTGTGTGCGTGGCGTGCGATCTGATGGACAAAAAGTTTGCGGCCTCCATGCTTTCACCGCAAGATGCGCCCGGCGGCGGCTGGCAAAGCGGCGCGGTCCTGATCGGCCGGCAAACGGGCGCGAGCCGCAAGTATCCGTTGCGGCCGGATTGGCTGCCCCGGTTGGCGCGCTCGCTGGTTGCCTCCGGCATCCGCTCCGCCGCGTGAGTCTCTTTATTTTATGCAATCGCTGACCGATGAACTGAAAGGCAAGATCATCCAGGCGCTGAACCTGGACAAGATCACCCCCACGGACATCAAGGATGACGAACCGTTGTTCGGCGCGGGATTGGGACTCGATTCGCTGGACGCGCTGGATTTGGTTTCCATGCTCGAACGCGATTACGGCATTCTGATCCAGGACATGGACGCCGCGCGGCAGGCGTTTGCTTCCTACCGGACGCTGGAGGACTTCGTGCAGCGAAACCGCGTGTAATGTCTTCCCGCCGTCCAGTCGTCACCGGTCTTGGCATCCTCACTGCCGCCGGGTGCGGGGTCTCCGCGATGTGGGACGCTTTGCGAACGGGCCGCAGCGGGCTGGGACCGTTGACCCTGTTCGCGTCGCCGCGATATGGACGCCATCAGGTCGGCCAAGTGCGGGTGGATGTGGACCAGTTGGCCAGGGATGTCCGCGGCTCGCGTTCGGACAAACTGGCCTGGATTGCGGCGCGGGAGGCAATTTTGCAGTCCGGCCTGCCTGCGCCGGCAACCGGCGCCCTCGCGGAACGGACAGGCGTTCTGTTAGGCTCCACCGTGGCGGGAATGCTCGGCACGGAAGAAGTTGTCGGCGCCCTGCTGCGCGAAAATCCGCAATCCGCAATCCGCAATCCGCAATTATTGGGCGCGGAAGAAGCGCCCGGCCGCCTGCTGCGCGGGCAATCCCCCCGCTTGACTCCGTTGCGCTATCACGAATGCGCGTCCGCCACGGACCTCTGCGCGCGGCGGTTGGGAGCCCTCGGTCCGACGGCAACCTTCTCCACCGCCTGCTCCGCCGGCGCGCTGGCCATTGCCACTGCCGCCGGGCTGATTGAAAACGACGAGCTGGATGTGGCGCTGGCCGGCGGCGCGGATTCCTTGTCCCGGCTGACGCTGAACGGTTTCGGCTCCCTGCTCTTGCTGGACCCGGACGGTTGCCGGCCTTTCGACGCGGCCCGCGCCGGGATCAGTCTTGGCGAAGGCGCGGCCATGCTGGTGCTCGAGGCCGAGGAAACCGCGCACGCGCGCGGCGCGCGCATTCTGGCCCGGCTCTCCGGCTGGGGCGCAAGTTGCGACGCCAGCCATCCCACCGCGCCCGACCCGCAAGGCGGCGGCGCAACGGCGGCCATGCAACAGGCCCTGGAACGCGGCGGGTTGCCGCCTTCGGACATCGGTTTTGTGCTCGCGCATGGCACGGGCACGCCGGACAACGATGTGATGGAGGCGCGGGCGTTGCGCCGGGTGTTTGACGGCGCTGTGCCGCCCTTTGCGTCTGTCAAGCGGTTTTTTGGCCACACGCTGGCTGCCAGCGGCGCGATCCAGGCGGTGGCCGCTGTGCAGGTCTTGCGGGAGCAGGCCGCGCCCGCGAACCTGGGATTTGAGAACAGCGACCCGAAGATCGGCTTGCGGCCGGAGCGCGAGTTTCAGTCGCGCCAACTCCAACAGGTGTTGAGCAACTCCTTCGGCTTCGGCGGCAATAACGTGGCGCTCGTGTTCGCGCGCGCGGACGCGCTTCCGGGGCGCTCGCCGGGGGCGCCGCTTTATGGGAAGGATGGGAATTATGGGAGGTATGTGGCGGCGGGCGTTCCGTGGCGCTCGCCGCGGGTTCCACTGGCCGTGATGGGCGCGGGGCTGGTCAGCGCGGGCGGAGACACTATGGCCGGCGTTCGAGGCGCGCTCGCGGCGGGCGGCGTCACCCCTTCCTGGCTGGAATCCGCCGCGCCGTTCGCGCTGGGGCGGCTGCGCGGCTACTCGTGCGGGGACTTTGGCGCGGACGAAGCCATTCCCGCCGCCCGCCGCCGCCGTCTCGGGCGCTTGCAACAAATGGCCCTTGTGGCGGCGAAGCGGAGTCTTCCGCAGGGCCTGCCCGGCTCGCTCTCGCCGGAGCGCGTCTGCGCGGCGATAGGCACGGGGCTGGGTTGCCTGGGAGAAACCGCCGCGTTCGTGGAGAACATGGCGCTTAACGAGGAACGCGCGCCGCTGGCGGGACGCTTCGCCAACTCAGTCCACAACGCCTGCGCTTCGCAACTGGCCATCGAGTTCAATCTGCGCGGGTTGAACTCCACTTCGGCCCACCGCGAGATTTCGTTTGAAGTTGCCCTGTGGCACTGCGCGAATGAGTTGCGCCAGGGCCGCGCGGACCTGGCGCTGGCGGGCGCGGCGGATGAGTTGAGTCCTTACACGCAAGCCGCCGGGGAACACTGGGGGTGGTGGGACGAACACGCGCCGGCCATCCGGCCCTTTGGCCGCGATCTCACTGGCCGCCGGCGTCCGCTGCCCGGCGAGGGCGCGGCGGTCTTCGCACTCGCCCGCGGCGATCAGGCCTCCGCGCCGCCGGCCCGCTTTCAAAGCGTCCATTTTGGACGTTTCGCAGCGCGGGCCGACGGGCTGCCGGAGGCGCAAAAGGAAGCCGCCTGGATTCGGGAATCGCTGGAGCGCGACGGCGTCCCGCTCGCGTCGGTGGACTTGCTGCTGGCGGGCGCAAACGGCTGGCCGCGTTGGGACGATGCTTGCCGCGAAGTCGCATCCGCGCTCTCGTTTTTGCGCGGGGAGGAAGTGAGTCTCGGCGCTTACAAACAGGTCTGCGGCGAACATTACTCCGCATCCGCCTTCGGGTTCTTCGTCGCGCTGGGTCTGGTTGGCGGCCAAATCGAGCCGGCGTTGTGCCTGGCCGGAAATCCATCCGCCGCCGCGGCGCGCTCCCCCCGGACGGTGCTGCTGTACACGCTGGCGCCCGGCGGCAGCCATGCCCTCTGCTGCGTATGCGCTTGACTCGCTTCCAATGGCTGCTGGCGGCCACCGTTGTGCTGGCGGCGGCGGTCTTCTGCCTGAGCGCCGGAACGGCCCGCTGGGTTCTGTGGGGCGTCCTGTTCTCCGCCGCCGGCCTGGCGGCCGGTTTGGGGGCGTCGTTTCCAGAATGGGGCATGTTCGGCTCCAGTTTGTGCCGCGTGCGCACCGCGCGGAAGGTGGTCGCGCTCACGTTCGATGACGGACCGGACCCGGCGGGCACGCCGGCGCTGCTCGACTTGCTGGCGCGGAGGGGAGTTCGCGCGACCTTCTTCTGCGTCGGCCGGCAAGTGGCGGCGCACCGCGATCTGGCGCGCCGCATCGCGGCGGAGGGGCACCTGATTGGCAACCATTCTTTTGCCCACAGTTGTGGAACCAATTTGTTCGGCGAAGCGCGGTTGCGCGCCGACCTGGAACTCGCCCAGCGGGAAATCACCCGCGCCGCCGGGCGGACGCCGGAGTTTTATCGCCCGCCGATGATGCTGACCAACCCGCGGGTTTTTCGCGTCACGCGCGCCCTCTCGCTCACGGTGGCGGGTTGCGCGATCCGCTGTTACGACCGGCGGGGCGGGAGCACGCAAAAGGTGCTGCGCCGTGTGCTGCGCCGTCTGCGGCCGGGCGTGATCATTGCCTTGCACGACGGCGGAGTGCCGCCGGAGCGGCTGGTGGAATTGGCGGGGCAGTTGCTCGACAAACTGGACGCGCAAGGCTACCGTTGCCTGCGTTTGGACGAATTGGCCGCGTGCGAAGAACCGGCATGAACTCACAACTTGAATCGCAACGCCGGCAGGCGGAACCCCGAATCGGGCGCGCCCGCCAGGTTCTTGGCTGTTTTCGGTGGAATGCCAGAAACGGTTCGGGTCGGTGTGGTCTGTCTCAGCCAATCCCTTTGGGATTGAACAACAGGCCTTTGCGCCAGGTTGGAAGCGCAAATTTACTATTCCACCGAAAACAGCGAAGAACTGCCCGCTCCGGCTGTTTTGCCTTCCCGGCAATTGCCCTTGTCCTCATGAGGCTGTTGGCTTCGCCGCTTTTCGCCCAACCCACCAATCCATCCATCGCCCTGCTCGATCAGGCCGCCGCCAACGCGGGCCGCGTCGAGTCCGTGTTCGCCCGATTTGCGCAGGAGCGGCATCTCTCCCTGTTTCAAGAACCGCTCCGTTCGGAGGGTTACCTTTGTTTTCAAAAACCCGGCCGCCTTCGCTGGGAAATCACGCGGCCCTACCAGTCAATACTGGTTTCGGACGGCAAGGGCGTGGCGCAGTTCGAGCGGGCCGGCGGCCAATGGAAGAAGCTGGACTTGGGTCTGCCGGACGCGATGCAAAGCGTGATCGGGCAAATTGGCGCGATCATGGAAGGCCGTTACACCGGCCGGCAGAGCGATTACAACGTCAGCGCAACCAACACCGCCGACGGCCCGGTGGTCACGCTCATGCCCCGCCAACCCGCCCTGCTCAAGATGATGCAGGCCATCGAAATTTATCTCACGCCCGATTTCCGCGTCACGCGCCGCGTCGTGCTGCGCGAGCAGGATGGCGATTTTACCGACATCCGCTTCAGCGAGCAAATGGCCGGGCCGCCGTTGCCGACGGGGACATTCGACTGCAACCAGCCGGCGGACCTGGACAAGATTCGCCAGTCGGTTCAACAACACCCGGGAGCCTCCCCGGAGAATCCCGCTTCCAAATGAGCGGAGCACCCGGACATGCCATCGCGGCTTTTCGCGGCTTGGGCGCGGTGATCCCGCGGGAGCGGGATGGGAGGAATGGGAAGAATGGGAGGAATGGGAGCTATGGGACACATGGCGCCAGCGGTTTGCTCCAGTGTATCGGGGGGTGCCTGGCACAATGGACTACATTTGGCGCTTTGTTTCTCCTGGCGCTGGTTTGCGCGGGCGGGTGTGTTTCCCAGCGCGGGCCGGCGGCGGGGCGGATGCTTCCGCCGTCGGAGGCCGACAGCGCCGCCTTCGCCGCGGCGCGCCAAACGTTGCGCGAGGCGTTTCCCCCTGTCTATCAGGCAACGCAGCGCGCCATTATCACTGTCGGCCGGCGGCAGTTTGCCTGCGACGGTTTTCTGACGGTATCGCCCGCCGAAGGCTGGCATTTGGCGCTGGTCAGCATTCTGGGCTTGGTGACGGATGTGCGGGTGCAAAATGACGGCACGGCCGAAGTGCTGAAAGTCACGCCGCTTTTTCGCCCGGATTGGGCGCGGGATTATGTCGCGCGGGAATTGCGCTGGCTGTTCGCGCCGCCGCCGGATCTCGCTCCCGCCGGGCGCTTGGCCGACGGACGGCTGGTGCTGCGGGGGTGGGAGTGGGTGAAAGGCCGCGCGGGCTTGGCGGGAGCCTGGTATATTTGCAGCGCCGACGGCAGCCGCTGGGAGGAGCTTGAGGTCTGGGACGCGCAGCGCCGGCTCTTTCACGCAAAGGTCACCGGCTGCCGCTCTTTCCCCGGCTGGCCGCGCGCGGTTCCGGCTGAATTCCAGTTGAACGCGGGCAACCATCAATTGCAGGTGCGGACGGTGGCGGTGGCCGCCGCCGCCGCGCCGGCGGAGGAGGCGCCATGAGCAAGTGGCGGCGCCGATTGCGCCGGCTGTTATGGGTTGCCGCCGGCCTGGCGGGATTCCTGGCGGTTGCCTATTGCGTGATGCTGGGTTTGATGTGGCATTGGGCGGCAACGCCGCCGGTGTTGACGGAGGCGCCGGCAATTACCCGGATGACAAATGAAGTCCGCGGCGGCCGCGTGTGCCTGGGAAGCAACTGGCTGGAACAGCGCGACGGCCTGCCGGTGCTGTACTTGACAGGGACTCCGTTTGAAATCGGCTACGCCAACGGCGCGCTCACGCAGAAGATGATCCGCCGCCAGGAGGACACCATGCTCGAGCTGCTCCGGCGCTTCGCCCCGTATCGCTGGACGCAGTTCTTGTTGAAGTTCTTTGTCACTTACAAAAACCGCAAGCTCCAGGAGAACATCCCGGCCGCCTATCAAATGGAAATGTTCGGCATGACCCGCGGCTGCCCCGATCCTCATCCCGAATTGGGACCGCCGTTCCACCGCGTCCTCAACTACCACGCCGCGCAGGACATTTCTTATATGCTGATGAACAGCCCGTTGTTGCGCGGCGGCTGCACCGGCTTTGCCGCCTGGAACACCGAAACGCGCGACGGCCACCTGCTGGCCGGACGCAACTTCGACTGGGAAGCGGCCCCGGTTTTCGACCAGGACCGCCTCGTCATCATCTGCGAGCCGGATGAAGGCATCCCGTTCATCTCGCTGGCGTGGGCGGGGATGGCGGGATGTGTGTCGGCCATGAACCGCGAAGGGCTGGCGGTCTTCGTCAATGGCGCGCCCTCACAACTCCCCGGCGACGGCGCCACGCCGACGTGCATCGTGGCGCGCGACGTCGTCCAGCACGCGCGGACCATCGCCGAGGCGGCGGACATCATCCGCCGCCACCGCGTCTTTGTGTCGGCGATGTTCCTGGTGGCCAGCCGGCGCGACGGACGCGCGGTGGTGATCGAAAAAACGCCGCTGCAAACAGAAGTGCGCGAGCCGGCGGGCGAGCCGTGGATTATCTGCGCCAATCACTACATGACCGGCCCGCTGACCAACCAGGCCGTGAACCTGAAATACATGCGGGCGGACACGTCGCCGGCCCGCTATGCGCGGATGGAGGAACTCTTGAAGCGCGAAGCCGGCAGCCTCGATGCCCCCCGCGCCGCCACCCTGCTGCGGGACCGCCGGTTGACAGGCGACCGCTCCGCCGGCAACGGCCACCGCGACTCGCTCAATCCGCTCATTGCCACGCACTCGGCGGTGATGGATTTGACCGACGGCATCTTTTGGGCGGCGCGCGCTCCCCACCAATTGGGCGGTTTCGTCGCCTTCGATCTCAGCGCGGTGGACCGGCGGCTGCCCGAACGCGCGATTGCGGAAGACCCCATCCTGACCGGCGGCGAATACCGGCGGTATCTTGCCGCCCAGGCCAGCCTGGAGGCGGGCCGGGCTGCGTTGAAGAAAGGCGATTCCGCGCGGGCGCTGGAATGCGCGGAACAGGCGGAAAAGGACAATCCCGGATTCTACCGCAATGCCTGGCTTTGCGCGGAAAGCCTGCTGGCGCTGGGGCGCCGCGCGGAGGCCCTCGCGGCGTGCGATGCCGCGCTGGCCGGCCAGCCGGCGCTGGGCGGCGAGCGCGCGAAGATTGAAAAACTCCGCCAGCAGGCCAACGAGAACCGGTAGCGTATGAACTCCAGCCATGCCTTCCGCCCGCCGCGTTCGTATATGCTCAACGTCCCGCTCTATTTGGTTGGATACGGCAGCTACTTCCTGTGCAAGGTGGTGTTCGTGGCGGTGTGCGCTCCGGCGCTCCTGGCGCTGACGCCGTTTCCGCGCGCGCGCTATCAGTTTTTGCAGTTGACAATGCGCGGCTTTCTCGCGGTATTTGTCCGCGGCTGGCTGCCGGCGCTGGGCTTGTATCGCATTGTGGAAGTGTCGGGGCTGGAGCGCGCGCTCGCGGTTGGCCCGGCGGTGCTGGCCGCCAACCACCGCGGCTTCCTGGATTCATTGCTCCTTTTGAGCCTTGTGCCCCGGCTCGGCGTGGTGATCAAGGCCCGTTACACCCGCCAGCCTCTTTACGCTGTGCTGGCCCGCACTTTTGATCTGGTCACGGTTGACTCGGGCCGGCTCAGTTCGGTCGCTGCCGCCCTGGCCGCCTGCCGCCGCATTTTGTCCGCGGGCCGGCGGCTGTTGGTCTATCCCGAAGGCACGCGGGCGCGGAGCAGCCGTCTGCTGCCCTTTCATCCGCTGGCGTTTGAAGTGGCTTGCAATGCGGGTGTGCCGGTCGTGCCGGTTCTCATTCACTCAACCGTGCCCCTTATGGCCAAGGTGCCGGGCAGCGTCTTTCCACGCCAGCGCAATGATTTTCACATCCGCTTCCTGGACGCCGAAACCTGGCAGCCGGATGATACCGCCGAAAGCCTGTGCGACCGCGTCTATCGCCGCATGGCGCGGGAACTGAAAACGCTGGACGCCGGAACCGTCTGGGAAAACGCCACCTAATCCTGAGATGAATCCATATCCGCCCTTTGAACTGGAAGACCTGCTCCCGATCCTGCCGCATCGTCCGCCCTTTCTCTTCGTGGACCGCGTGACCGAACTGGAGCCTGGCAAGCGCATCGCCGCCGAACGCCTCTTGCGGCCGGAGGAACCGCAGTTCGCGGGGCACTTTCCTGGCCGCGCCATCATGCCCGGCGTGCTCGTCACCGAAGCGCTGGCCCAGACAAGCGGATTGCTGCTCGGCTTGAGCGAAATGACCGCCGGCGCGGCTCCGCCCGAACGGCGCGGGATGTTTCTTCTCGCGGCCAACAACGTCAAGTACAAACATCCCGCCGTCCCCGGCGACACGTTGGAGCTGCGCGCGCAAGCCGACGGCCATTTCGCCGGCCTGTTCCGTTTCAACGTCGAGGCATCGGCGGGCCGGAATTTGATCGCCTGCGGCAGCCTGACGCTGGCGCGGGTGGAGGACAAGCCATGAAGGTGCTGCTGCTGCGCGCCAATCCGCGCAAGATCGGCTACACCCAGCGGCTGGCGGACTTGTTCCTCCACGGGCTGCGCGAGACGCCCGCGGAGATCACCGACGCGGACCTCACCGAACGGCGCATTCTTCCCTGCCTGGGATGCTATCACTGCCGGCTCGTCACGCCGGGGCGGTGCGTGCATGAGGACGACATGAGCGCGCTGTTGGAGTTGGTTCTTGAGGCGGACGTGCTGGTTTGCGCCACGCCGCTCTACTACTTCTCGATGAGTTCGACCTTGAAGGCGTTTTTTGAGCGAACCTTTCCGCTGACCAACGAAGGACTCAGCCCCTCGGCGCGCGGCGGCTTGCGCCATAACATGCGCCATCCCGACCGCTGGAAAGGCAAGCGCCTCATCACCATCATCGCCGGCGCGCTGAATGACATCAATGTGTTCCGCCCGGCCAACGAGACCTTCCAGTGGATCGCCGACGGCCTTGGTTTGGAACTCGGCGGACAGCTTACCCGCCCGGAAAGCTACCTGCTTGACTACCCCCTCTCCAAGCCCATGGCGCTGAAACGGATCGAGTCCGCCTTCATCCAGGCCGGACGCGAGGCCGGCGCAACGGGGCGGCTTTCCCCGGAAACCCAGAGCGCCGCGTCGTTGCCCCTGTCGGCCGATCTGGAGCACTTCCGCGCCTATTCCAACATTTACTGGGCGCAAGCCATTCAGATGGGGGCGCAAGGCATGGCGCCGCAGAATGTCCAGGCGCGGGTCAGCGAGGACGTGCGCATCCTCATCCGCGAAATGGTGCGGTGCCTCGACCCGGGCGCCGCCGCCCGCACCCGGGCGGTGCTGCAATTCGATTTCCCCGACGAGCAGCGCCATTTCCGCGTGACGGTGGATCGCGGCCAAGTCCGCCTGGATGAAACCACGACAGCCCGGCCCGACCTCCGGGTGCGCTGCGACGCGGGCGTCTGGGCCAGGGTATTCACGCGACAGATGGATGTGCGCCGCGCGCTGCTCGACCGCCAACTGGTGTTGGAAGGCGACAAGTCTCTCTTTGCGCGCTTAGACCGCCTCTTCCCGCCGCCGTCCGCTTGACTGCTCTTGCACTGTAGCGGCGGTCTATGACCGCCGCAAATCTCAGCCTTCAGCCTTTCAGCCTTTCACTTTTGGTCCCAATTCTTCACCTTCAACTTGAGCGTATAAACACTCGTGCGGGCGGCCATGAAGAGGATGTTGTGCTCCTTGCCGCCGATGGCGATGTTGGCCGGCTGCTGGCCGCCGGGGGAGGGGATGCGCTCGATCTGCTTGCCCGTCTTGTCAAATATCCGAATGCCGCCGGTGGTGCAATAGATATTGCCCTGATTGTCCATCGTCATCCCGTCCGATCCGGCGTCGCAGAGATAGGTCTTGTTCGTGAGCGAACCGTCCGCCAGAACGTCATATTTCCACAATTTCCGCCCGCCCATATCGGCGGCATAAAGGACTTTTCCGTCCGGCGTGCCGCCAATGCCGTTGGGCAGCACAAAATCACTGATCACCCGCGTCAGCGTCTTGCCGTCGGGAGTCAGATAATAGACCGCATTGATGTCCTGCAGCGCGGTGGCATGTTCCGGGCCCCACCAGCGACGGTGGAAGTACGGATCGGTGATGTACATTCCGCCGTTGGGCACCACCCACACGTCGTTCGGGCCGTTCAGCAGCTTCCCATTGTAATCCTTGACCAGCACGGTGATTTTCTTGTCGGGCGTGATGCGCCAGAGCTGGGCGTGCTCGTCCGAGCAGGTGATCAGGTCCCCATTCGGCGCGAATCGCTCGCCGTTGGCGCGCCCGGTCGGCTCCAGCCAGACGCTGATCTTGCCGTCCTCGGCCGACCATCGCAGGATCTGGCCGCCCGGATCGTGTTCCTGATCGGTGAAGAAGACGTTGCCATCCTTGTCCGCCGTGCAGCCTTCCGTGAAGCCGTAGCCGGTGCCGACTCTTTCCACCACGGCGCCATCGGCGATGACCGGACTGGGACTGGCGGCCGGCGCCTGGGCCACGGCCGCCGGGGCCGCGACACCCAGCAACACCGCAGCCAATGCGAGTTCAAGCGAGGGGAGTTTCGTGTCTGAAAAACAATTGTTCATAAACGTGAGAATTAATTTGGATTTGCAAATGCTATTACGCGCGCAAGTAAAAGCCAACTCGCCCTCCGTGTCAAACCCTAAAAAGGCCCGATAAACAATAACAAATTCTCAATGACCAATTCTCAATCAAGATGTCCGTCATCTCAAAGTCTTGCTTCGCCTGCTGGAATCACGCAAAAAAACTGAAATGTACCCCAAAACGAGGATAAGGCGATTTTCCTTTACACCCGGCATGATCGCGGGATTCAATCATGGCAAATGAAAATAAATTCCCGCTCCTTCCTGCCCGCCCTGATGCTGTCCATCGTCCCGCTGTTGCTCCGCGCCCAGGCGCCTGCCGCGGCGCCGGCCGCGCCGGCAATCCAGGTGCCCGACTGGGCGCTGCCCGGCTCCGCGACGCACCGGCAGGTGGCGCCGCCGGCGGGCTTTCACCGGCCCACCAAGACTTTCGACACGCCCATCGGGATTTTTGAGGGCCAGGCCGACATTGGCGGACCGTTGTTGCCGGGAAGCGCCAGTTACGACGCCGCCACAAAGAAATACACTCTCAACTCCGCCAGCTACAACATCTGGTACAACCGCGACGAATTCCGCTATGCTTGGAAGAAGCTGTCCGGCGACGTTTCGCTCGCGGCCGACATCACTTTCCCGAACACCAACGGATACAGTGACCGCAAAGCCGTCCTTGTCATCCGCCAGGACCTTGACGACGATTCCAAGGAAGCCATGACCGCGTTGCATGGGGCCGGTTTAATCCACCTGGCCGAGCGTCCGGACAAGAACGCCAGCGTCAAGGAGGCCCAAAAGATCTCAGCGCAGCCCGCTCGCGCCGGCGACACGCCCATCCGCATTGGCCTGGAAAAGCATGGCGACGATTTTTCCCTCTTCGTCAGCTTGAAAGGCGAGCCGATGCACCAGGTCGGCACCAACATGACCCTGCATTTCGACGCGCCATTTTACGCCGGCATCGGCTTCTGCTCCCATGTCCCCGACAAGACCGACACCGCGGCCCTCTCCAACGTAATTTTCGAGAACTCCGCCGGCAAGGCCCGCTAACGCACGCCAAAGTGGTGTAAGAACCTTTTTTTTGTGCCTTTTGAGCCTTTTCGCGGCTATTCCGCAATCCGCAATCCGCAATCGAGGACAGTGCCAGGCGGGACGCCTGCCACGGCGACCGGCCTCTGGCCCTGTAGGGCCGACGGCCCGGAGGGGACGGTCGCGCTCCCCAATCCGCAATTCGCAATCTGCAATCGCATGAAAGAGAGTCAACAGAAGGCAACGAAGATAACGAAGGAAAACACGTTCCCACTTCGTTGACTTCATTTGCTTCTGTTCAAAATCCGCCCTCCTTCGCCAAGGCTATGGAGGGCAGGCAATCCGCATTCGAGTCACGGCTCGGCGGCAGCCTCGCCCTACCTTATTGACTGGAGCGCGATGTTCGCATCAATGCAGCACCGGCGGGCCGGGGGGCAAATCCAGCAGTTCAACGCTGGAGATGGTTTGGATGGTCTGGTGGCCGTAGAAGGTCCAAACGACTTGTTTGTCGGGGGTCACTTCGACCAAATCGGGGGCGGCGCCGAATTGGTTGTGGCCGAGCCAGTCTGCCATGACGGTGTTCCCGTTGGGCAGGCGTTGCAGGCCGGCCATGAACTTCAGGCTGACGCCCGGCAAGTCGCCGTCTTGCACCTGCCAGACGGTTTTTCCGGCCGGGTCAACCTCGAAGACGCGGCTGCCGCCCTTGCCGTCGGCGCATGCAATGAGGGTGTTGCCGTTGGGCAGGCGGACGACGCTGTGGGGTCCGCCGGCGGCGGGAATTTCGCGCACGACCTTGCCTTGCGGATCGTACTCGCGCACGACCTGGGCGCCGTAATGGGCCACGAGATAGTTGCCGTTGTCCAGCCGCCGCGCATTACGCATGTAGGCATGGCCGCCGTCCTGGCCCTCCGGCAGCAGCCGCAGTGCTTTGACGATCTTGCCGTCCGGGTCCACTTCCAGCAACCGGGCCGCATCGCATTCGCCAATGAAGGTGTTGCCGTTGGTCAGGCGCTGGCAGGCGAAAATCTCGCTGGAGGAGTCGTAGTGGAAAACGATCTTCTTGTCGCGCGTGACTTCCTTGACGCCGCGGCCGGTGTTGAAAAGCAGGTTGCCGCCGGGCAGCGCCCAAATATCATTCGCGTTGGTGGCGCCGTCGTATTGCCACTCAATCTTCCCCTCCGGCGACACGATGAACACCTTGCCCTGGGTGTAGTCGGTGCAGACGAAGGCGTGTCCCGGCCCGGCTCCGGCCCGGGCGGGGAGCGCCAACAGTGTCAATAGAATGGCCAACAGTGCGGGTAGCACAGGCGGCCCGCCTGTGCCGGTCGGCGACTCGCCGACCGGAACTGTGAGTGACGCGCCGCAGTTGTAACGCAGCATTCTTGCCAAAAATCGCATGAGAGGCTCCGCCAGGCCAGTGGCCCGGCGGGACGGGCGAGTCGCCCGTGCTACCCGGGTTTTCATTGACGCGCTCCCGGCGCCGCCGCTGTGGCGGCGGGTCTGAGCCAGGCGGAGGCGCACCACAGAACCGGCGCCTGGCCGTGCAGGTTGCCGACGCTGCGGGTGCGCGTCAGGTAATAATTCAGGCTGTTCTGCTTGTTGGTTCCATCGCAAACCTCACGGATTTCGGCCTTGTCGTTGATAAAGGAGACCAGCCCCAGCCAGCCTTTGCGCGCCGCCGGGCCGTAAGACGCTTCCTCCAGCCAGCCATTCTTGACGCCGCTGATCATGGCGAAGGTGAACATCCCCGTGCAGGAGGTTTCCTCAAAGGACTCCGGGTGGTCAATGAGTTGATGCCACATTCCGTTCGCGCCCTGGTAGCGGAGCAGCGCGGCCATCATTTTCTTGTAGCCTTCCAGGATGCGCGCGCGTTTGGGATGATTTTCCGGCAGGGACCGCAACAGCTCGCTCATCCCCGCCGCCATCCAGCCGTCGCCGCGTCCCCAAAAAAACGGCACGTCGAGGGCGTGATAAAACAAGCCGTTGGTTTGCTGCAACTTGTCGAGATAGGCCGTCATTTCCAGCGCGGCGCGGTCCATGTACTGGGTTTGGCCGGTGGCGCGGTAGGCCTGGACCTCGACCAAAGTCAGCATGTACATGTCGTCTATCCAGAAGCGGCTGTGCCAGCTTAAGCCCTGGGCAACCCACCCGGAAACCTCCGCCGACAGCCGCGTTCCCTGCGGCGCCTGCCATTGTTGGTCGGGGAACGCCTTGCCCATGTCGAGATACCTCTGTTCATGGGTCTCCATGTAAAGCTCGAGCGGAATGGCGCCGAAAATCGTATTGTCAACGCTGACCGCGCGCGGAATCAGATTGGCTTCCGCGCCGAAAATCGGCTCGAAACGCCTGGTGAGTTGGGCTGTCAAGTCCTTGTTCGTGGTCAATTGCGCGAAGGTCAGCGCCCCGTACCAGGCGCACACTTCCGGATAAATTATCTGGTCCCGCCGGGTGCGGAGGCCGTCCCCATGCGGGGTGGCGACGAAATGTTCCGCGACGCGGAGGCCGATTTCCTGGGGCGAAGCGCCTTTGGGCCACGCCGCGTCATCGGCGGCGCGCAACGGAGAGACGGAGAGGGCGCACGCGACCAAGGCGGGCGCCAACCAGAGCAAGGCATTGTTTTTCATGGCTGCTTGAGTAACTCCAATTCTCCTTGCTGTCGAGAATAATTGAGGCCAACCCCGGGGCCGACGGGTGCATCAGAAAACTGGATGTTTTGCGATTGAATTGTTAGCAGGGGTCAGTTAATGGTATTGATTCTGCTGAAAAACCTCGGGCTACTTTTTTAAGCGTTTTTTGGTTGGGGGCGGCTCCAGACGGATCAGCCGCAGTTCGGAACGGGCCAGCAGTTGCCAG